>Ga0210403_10002515_pt1 | contig 16496 bp, 10 predicted proteins | sample IncBWC19MmetaG_FD_150863 | JGI IMG/M metagenome (GOLD analysis project Ga0210403, IMG submission 150863) | Forest soil microbial communities from Barre Woods Harvard Forest LTER site, Petersham, Massachusetts, United States - Inc-BW-C-19-M | ecosystem: Environmental > Terrestrial > Soil >... | reverse complement strand
GTCGGACCCGCAGCTCGGTTCGTCGCCGCGCAGTAGCCCCTCGCCAGTTTTCCTTCCGCGGATATTGCCTTCGCCGCGGCAGGCACAGATGTCGTTTTTGCCTGCCCGGCTTTGGGCGCCGACCTCTCGATGTCTCAGTTCGTCCCGCTCTCCACGTATGAGTTCAACGACGAGAACGCGCCGCAGGATTTTCTGCCTCCGGTTTCGTTCCCGTACGCCGCGGCTCACGCTTCCGAGCTTCAATATCTCTTCGCTCTGCCCGTCACTGCGCCGCGGCCGCCGCTCAACCTGCAACAACTGCAACTCACCAGCGCCATGCAGCACTATTGGACCAACTTCGCCAAATTTGGAAACCCCAATGGTCCCGGCGTGTCCGTCTGGCAGGAATTCAACCCGATTGCCGGCAATTTCCAATCGCTGATTCCGCCATCACCGGTGCAGGAAACCGATTTCGCCGCGTCACATCACTGCGCATTCTGGGCCGCCTTGCTTTCTGCCCAGTAGGAACGGTCTCATCGCAAAGACCCAACAGCAGAATCTGTGGCTCTCCGTGGTGGTGCTCTTCGCCATCAATATCCTCAATTTCTACGACCGCCACGTCCCCGGCGCGCTCGTCGAGCCTATGCGCAAGGAGTTCCATCTCAACGACAGCCAGATCGGCCTTCTCGGCAGCGCCTTCATTTGGATCTATGCCATTTTCGGCGTGCCACTCGGGCGCATCGCGGATTCTGGAAGCCGCAAAAAGCTCCTGGCCTGGGGAGTCGTCATATGGACCGCGATGACGGCTTCCGCGGGCCTCGCCACCACCTATGCGACGCTGTTCGTTTCCCGTGTAGGCGTTGGGGTCGGCGAAGCAGCCTGCGCGCCGACTGCGACGAGCTGGCTCGGCGATTTGTTTCCACCGACCAGTCGCTCTCGAGTACTCGCACTTTTCATGCTCGGGGTGCCAGTCGGCGGCGCACTCGGTTTTTTCTTCAGCGGCCCGATAGCACAGGCGTATGGCTGGCGAGCCGCAATGGTATTTGCGGCAGTGCCGGCATTGCTGCTGGTTCCCGCTTTACTGATGCTCCAAGAACCGGAGCGAGGCGCAAGCGAGAGCCATCGCGCGCCACTAGCACGTGGCTCGATGTGGAGTGTGCTGCGAATCCCCACGCTATTGTGGATCATCGCATCCGGCGCGCTGCTAAATTTCAGTATGTATGCCATCGGAACTTTCTTGCCGGCGTTTCTGAGCCGAGTCCACGGCCTGTCGCTGGCGAAATCCGGCATCGCCACGGGCGTCGTTTTTCTAGCCGGAGGCGTCAGCGGGGGAACTCTTGCGGGCTTTCTAGGCGATTTCATCGTCCAGCGCCGCAAAGACGGCCGCATGCTTTGCGCCGCCGTCATGGCCTTAGTGGCCGTTCCGTTTGCATGTGCGGGAATTCTTCAGCCCGCGGGCTCTTTGTTCGTGGCGATGGCGTTCCTGGCGCTGACATACGCTGCTCTCACGACGTACTACGGGCTGGTGTACTCGGCGATCCAGGATATAGTGGCTCCGAACCAGCGCGGTGCAGCGATGGCGATTTATTTTATGGCCATGTACATGTGCGGCGCGTCCTTCGGACCGCTGCTCACCGGCAAGTTGAGTGATGCGCTGGCGCATCGCGCCGCGGCGCTGGCGGGTTCAGCCACGGTCACGGAAACTTTCCGCGCCACTGGCCTTCAGCAAGCTATGCTGATTATTCCGGTACTCTGTTTAGCGCTCGCGTTTGTGCTTTACATGGGCTCGCGCACTATCATCACGGACATAGCGCGGCGGGAAGCTATCGCTGGCGGCGCGTCGTGACTCCTGATATGTCGGACGGCCGGAAATTTGCTTCTAGTATGCTGCCCCGGAGATAACTGGGCTATCTCCATGCCTCGAAGCCCTAGATGAAACATGGGTTGCGGTTCGGAGAATGGGGCAGAAATTTGCGGGATACTACCCACGCGTCCGATTAGATCGTTACTCAGATGGGATGAGAAGGCCGGTCTCTAGCGGGATACGATACGCTCCCAATGTCGACGGAAGCCCCCACCTGTCCCAATGGCCATGTTCTGCCAAGCACACTAGTACTCCCGTAGCGTTGACCCCCTGAAACCCCGCACCCTACTCTTCGTAATGGCGGGGGATGTGTGTCGGGGCGTCCCCGCGGGATGCAATACACGTGTCGTTGCTTACAATTTTGCGGCGTTTTTCCGATAAGCCTCTTGAGAGGCTTTTTCGCGCAGTACTGCTTGCGGCGTGATTTTTAGAGATTAGTACTTTTTCGGGCAACGGGGCGGCATGGAGACAACAGTAAAAGCAGGGCGCTACGAAATCCTCGGTGAACTCGGCCGTGGCGCCATGGGTGTGGTCTATCGCGCAACCGATCCCGTCATCGGCCGCACCGTCGCTGTCAAAACCATCCGCCTCAGCGAAGAAGGCACCGGCCTCAGCCGCCCCGAGCTTCTCTCCCGCTTCCAGACCGAAGCCCGCGCCGCCGGCCTCCTCACCCATCCCAACATCGTGGTCGTCTACGACGCCGGCGAAGAAAACGGCCTCTACTACATCACTATGGAGCTCATCGAGGGCAAAAGCCTGCAGGCTCTCCTCGACTCAGGCCACTCTTTCCCCGTTCCCCGCGTTCTCCGGATCATGGAGCAGACCTGCAGCGCCCTCCAGTTCGCTCACGAGCGCAGCATCATCCATCGCGACATCAAGCCGGCTAACTTGATGCTGACCGCCGACGATACCGTCAAGGTCACCGACTTCGGCACTGCAAAAATTCTCCAGTTCGGCACCGTCCAGCAGACTACCCACGTCATGGGCACACCCAGCTACATGTCCCCCGAGCAGGTTAAAGGGCGCCCGGTCGACGGCCGCAGCGACATCTTCTCTTTGGGCGTCCTGCTGTATGAAATCCTCACCGGCGAGAAGCCCTTCCCCGGCCAGAGCATCACCACCGTCATCTACAAAATCGTCAACGAAGAACCCATTCCCCCACGGACGCTGAATCCTTCCATCCACCAGGGCCTAAACGACATCGTCATGCGCGCCCTCGCCAAAGAGCCCGAAGTCCGCTACCAGAGTTGCCGCGAACTCCTCGAAGATCTCCGCAACTATCGTGCGCTCGTTCCGGCCGAACGCAGCCCCGACGCCACGCTCGTTTCTCCCCGCTCCGGTTCCCCGTTTCCTCTCGGCATCGCGGGTGGCAACCCCCAGCTCACTCCCTCGGGCGATCCGAACATCACGCCCACCATTCGCTCGCTTCAGAACCGCGGCACGAATCCCACGCAGACTCCCGCCCTTCGCCGCACCGGCCCGATCTCTCCCGTCGTCGAAGAACCGAAAAAGAACAGCCCCGCGCGGACCATCGTCCTCGCGCTGATTCTCGTCGGCGTCATCGTCTACGGCTTCAACAAGCTCCGCCCCGAATTCCAGGCCACGCGCGAACTGAACAACCGTCCGCGTCAGGAATCCACGGTCCCTGTAGCTCCACCCGCGCAGAAATCTTCTCCTTCCGACTCTGATCCCACGGCGAATCCCACCCCGGCGAGCACAGACCAACCCAACAGTTCTGCTGTCGTCGCCGCTCCCGTTACCACTCCTTTGCCCACGCCCGCTGCACCGCCTGCAACCAAAAAGGCTGAGCCGACCGTCAACGCCGCAGCAGCGGAATATAAACGCCAGATCGAGGCCGCCCTTACCGACCGCTCCATGTCCGGCCGCGTCAAAGTCTCCGCCACCAGCAACACCATTATTCTTAGCGGCAAGCTTCGGCCCGCGGAGCACTCTTCGCTCCTTCACTTCATGCGCAACGCCCCCGCCAGCGTTCGTGTGGTCGACGAAATCTCCTACGACGACACGCCGCTCCCCGCTTCTCAAAACTCCGACAACAGCGGTCATCCCATCCCTTCGAACGGCAACGCCGCCGTCCACGTCCTCACCAACGTGATCGGTGCCAAAGCCACCATCTTCGGCCCCTCGGGCCGTGCCGCCGGCACTTGTCAGACGCCCTGCAGCTTCAACGATCTCGCTCCGGCCCGCTATAGCCTGCAAGTTCAAAAAGAAGGTTATCTTCAAGTTCAAACCGCCCTCGAACTGAAGACCGGCGATGCCCAGGATCAGAAAATCCACCTGGAATCCCTCGCAAAGGGCCTGTACGTCGGCACTCGTCCGGCCGGCGCCGACATCTTCATCAATGGCGACAAACAAGCCGGACAAACTCCCGCCGCTCTTCCGCTCGCCGCAGGGTCCTACAATCTGGTCCTGCGCCTCGAAGGCTACGAACCCTACGTCGGCCAAATCCAGGTGAAGGATAACGTCCAGACCGCCCTCGATCTCGAACTTAAACCAAGAGCCGGCCACGTCGCATGGGCACAGGTTGATACTACCCCTGCCGGCGCGGAAATCCTCGTGGACGGCATTACCACCGGGCAGTTCTCTCCCGCCCGCGTCCAGATCCCCAGCGGCACCCACATGATTGGTCTGCGTTTGAAAGGCTATGAGTTTGCCCGGCGTGGCATTCAGGCCACCGAGGGCGGCACCGTGAACGTCAACGCTACCCTCCACGGCAAGTAAGTCTTGCCCGCCGTACAGCGAATAATAAACGAAACTTAGTGTAGTCTTATGACCCAATGGCCGCCATTTTGTGGCCATTCAGTACATACAATGGCCTAGTAGTACTATAGGCCTCCCGCCCCTCTCCCCCTACCCTATTACTTGTACGGCTCCCGCCGCTGGCCGTGGTCTTTTTACCCCTGCCAGCCCGGTGCCCGGGTTCTTTTTTCCCGCAGCGAAGGCCCTTTGGCCTCGCGGAAAGCAAGGCGGTCTTTTGGTCCAGCGCGCCACAGCTCTTCTCGACGATCAAACGGGCGCTCATCTCGGCTCGAAGCGCTCCTCGCCGAACGACTCTGGTTCCCTGCGCCGCGACGCCGCCCGTACCGTCGAACCTCTCCTCGCCGACGCCGTTCTAGCCCTGCGTGAATTCCACCTGCTCCTCCGCGCCCACCGCCTTTACAGCACCGCCCACCCGCGCGTCCAGGACAGCCTCGACACCGCCTACGAATCTCTTCGCCGCACCGCCGCCGATCTCGGCGGACTCGAAATTCGCCCCGAACGCGGCGGCATCGTCGTCACCAAGGTCAGCGAGGCTCACCTGCCCGACGCCCGCGGCGAATTCCACGCTCTCGCCACCGAACTCCAACGAGCCGGAATCCAGACCCTCTGGTTCGCCCCAAAATTCAATGTGGGCGAATTGGACACGCTTGCCCAACTCATGAAGGTGACCTTGCTAAAATCGGATGAGCCCTCCAGGCACGATGCAACCACTGCCTGGGCGGCCCTACTCCGGGAGCATCGCGTGGAAGGCATTCAGATCAACACCTTGACCGAGCGCAGGGTGGACACGGTATTGGCCAGCCTCATCGCGGCGCTCGTCGCCTATGGCGGAACCTCGTCCGAGGAAAGCGGCGACACCCCCATCCACGCTCCGCAAATCAGCGAACTCAACGACACTCTTCGCCTCATCGGCCACCTGACTCCGCCGATGGAGGGCGCCCGCGGCCTTTCCCCAGAGGAAGCGGCTCGCGCCATTCACTCTTCCATGGAACAGGCCAGCCGAAGCACCGTTCGCATGCTGCTCGCCTCCATGACCCACTACGCTCCGCAAGAAGGCGAAATCCCGCAAGCCTATCTCCGCCGCCTCTCGCAGAGTCTCGTGCTTGAATATCTCACTTCCGAATTTGCCGCCGCTTTGCTCGCGCCGCATTCTGTCCGCCCGATTCTGAATCAACTCGCCGGAGTCATCGTCGACGCCGGCGGGTATCACGGCCCACATTCTTCTCAGCATCTCTCTTCTCTCGCCACCACCTGGGCCAACGAATCCTATCGCGAGCAAATCATCGAGCGCTTCTGGCTGGAGCTCCCGCCGCGCGAAAAATCCACCGTCCTCCGCGGCCCCGACATCTGGTGCGTACCGATCACCGCCATCCGCCAGACCATGAACCTTCTCGTCGAAACCGGCGCCGATGCTCCGCGCCGCGAAGCACGCGCCATTCTCTTGAATTACGCGCGCCGCCTCGAGCACGCCGATTCCGGCACACGCCGCATCGTTGCCGCGGGCCTCGGCGAACTCACCCCGCTTCTCGAATCGCTTTGGCCCAATCAAGTTCCCGAAGAACTCAGCAAGGGCACCCTCGCCGCGCTCGCCAAGGAGCGAGGCCCCGAAACCAGCGCCCTGCTCGCCGCCTTCCTCGAAACTCTCGGCCGCGTCGCTGTCTCCCGCGGCGACTTCACCGGCTTCGAAAACATTCTCATCGGCCTGGAACGCGTCCCTCGCGACGCAGAGCACGAGCATCTCGTCGCTCTCAGTCATCGCCTTGTCGCCAACGATCGCTGGATGCTCCTCGTCGACGCGGCCCTCGCCAATCGCGCCCTCGACCCGACGCTCCCTCGCCTCTTGCAGCGCGATCCCGAGCGCCTTCTGGATCGCCTGACCCTTTTGCTCACTGACCCGCGCGGCCCCGAAATGATTCCCGCCATGGCTCGGCTCCTCCGCTCCATTGGCGTCCCGGTTCTCACGCTTCTCGAAACACGTCTCTTCGAAGCTCGTCGCCAGCGGGTCAGCGCCGCCATCAAGTTGCTCGCTGCCGCCGATCCCGATCGTCTCCTCCGCGGTCTCACCCGCGCCATGGCCAGTTGGGAATGGAATCTTCAGGATCTCGCCGTCAGCGAACTCGCGCGTCCATCCAATGCTCCGTCGGCGCAGAGCACCGCTTTCGTCTTCTCCGCGATTCTCGCCGAGGCCCATCCTCTGGTCGTCCCGATGATGATCGATCAAATCGGCGTCGGCCAGGAAGCCACCGCCGTCTCCCTGCTCATGGAAATCGCAGCAGGCGAACACGAAATTCTTCGCGACATTTTCGTCCGCATCAAAGCCATCGAAGCTCTCGGCCGCCTACGCGCCACCGAATCCATCGAACTGCTTCGCCAACTCGCCACCAGGCGCGAAGGCCTCACCTTCGTCGAACCCGCCGGTCTTCGCTTCGCCGCCGAAGACGCTCTCTCGATGATGGAAGAAACTCCGTCCTCCGCTCGCGTCCGCGCCGCTTTCGAATCGCCCGCCGCGCCCCTCGGCAATTTTGTGGTGCCGCGCCGTTACACGCGCATCCCTCTCGAATCGCCGCTGCGCGCGCAAATTGGCAGCCAGGCCCAGATGATGAGTCCCGTGCGCGTGAAAACCATCAGCCTTGGCGGCGCCTACGTCGAATCTCCCAACCGCCTCAGCGTCGGCGATTCCCTTCAGCTCGAAGTCCGCTCCGGCCTCCATAAAATTCATTTCACCGCCGTCGTTCGCAACATCGGCCCCGGTGGCAGCGGCGTCGAATTCGTCCACATGAAAGAAGAAGACCACGAACGCCTCCGCAAATTAGTCCAGAAACACCTGTAGAAATCTGCACGCAATTTCCTGACACCGTAACTCGCGCAGCTTGGTTCCCTCTTGATCCGCGAATGCGGCAAAGTTTTGCTCGATCGACCGCCGCGAGTTTGCCGCAATCGCCCTCCCCTTATCCAGGCCGATCACGATCAACCTCTCCACCGGGGCGCTGGTCACGTGCTTGTAAATATCTTGTCAATCAGATTTTACAGAAGCATGAAATTCATCATTCGTTATCTCCGCTACGATGCACGCAGTCGTTTGCGCAGTCAGCACACTTGTGTCATGGCCGTTTACCACACTTAGCGAAAAATTCAAATCTGTGACACCGGACAGAAATCGTGCGCTGCCAGGAAAGCCTCGAAGGTACGAAATCTCGTCCCGCCGGCGAATTGACGAATTGCTCGCGGTGACTTCAGGGGAAAATGATGAAATCAACTATTCGGATCACGTTTGTGATTTGTTTGGCATTATCCATCGTAGGGTGTGGTGGCTATAGCAGTCATGGCAATACTCCATTAAGTCAAACTTTGGCGGGAACCTGGGATTTCACCTATGTTTCCTCTAAAGGCGGCTCATCCACCGTTTCTGGGACATTTACACAATCTGCCGGCGCTTTCTCAGCAAGCGTGGCACTGACCGGCTCTTGTTCTTCATCGGGGATGATCAGCGGCACCGTGTCTGGATCCGCCATCACCGGCTCCCTCACCGAGACCAGCCCGGAGACGATCAATGTCACGGGAACGCTAGCCACCAGCGGCAATACCGCTAGCGGCACTTATCAGGTTATGTCGGCCACCGGCGCCTGCGCCGCGGCAAGCGGTGACACCGGAACTTGGAGCGGGTCGCGGACGGCTGTTCCGATTGGTCCGTACACCGCCATGGTGCGATCCGCGGCTCGCCTGCCGGTGCAAGTCACTCTCAATCTGAACGGCGACGCCAGCAATCTCTCCGGCGCCGCCAACTTCATCAATTCCGCTTGCCTGCATTCCATGATGGTCACCGGAACACAGACCGGATCGAAGCTGGAATTGCGGGGGGACAACGGAAATGATGGTTCGATTGTCTTCAGTGGCACCACCGACAATGAAGCCAGGATCCTGACTCTCAATTCGGAGGTATCCGGCGCTTGCCAAGCCGAATCAGGGGTCGGCACTTTCACAAAGATGCAATGAGCCTTTGAAACAAGAAACCGTTTGGGCCAAAGCCCCGGGTGCCAGTATGTCGCCCGGGGCTTTCGTTTGATTTTTCTGCTGACTCTTCCATCGCCATCCGCAATAGTCCAGTCTCCTTCGCGTTCAATCTCTCCACCGCCTGCTAGAATAAAACCAGGAGACTTCCACCAAATGCTCGCCCCGCAATCCGTCGAAATCCTCGGCGCCGTCGCTGGTTTCTGCACCACCTTCGCCTTCGTCCCGCAGCTCCTCAAGATCCGGAAGCAAGGAGGCCGCGATCTCTCCTACGGCATGTTGCTCTTCTATCTCACCGGCGTCCTTCTTTGGCTCGCCTACGGCATCATCCTCCATTCCCCTTCCGTCATCTTCGCTAACGCCGCCACATCCTTGCTAATAGTTCTCGCCATCCTTCTCAAAGCCTGGAAAGAGCGCCGCCCACCCACCGCCAATCTCGTCGCTGAACAACTCCCCGAACAGACCTGATTCCTGCTCCCATTCTTTTCATATCTAGAATGCACAAACCAATGAATCGATCCGCCCAGCTGCCAACCAGCGCCGGAGGCGCGAAACAAGTTAGCCCAGGGCGTAAACCCTGGGACCTATCGCGAGAAAAATCACCAAGCACTGGAGGTGCGACACACTCCTGCCTCTCGCCAACGCATCTCATACCTCTATGATTCGCACGAATTCCGGGCCGTCTCGCCCATTACATCTTGGGCACTCCCGCTTCTCAAGACTAGCCAAACAAACGTCTGGCAGTTTACAGTTGCATTCGCTCGTACGTTGCCGTACAAGCTATCTCATCTATTTCTTTTCAGTCTTCTCGCGGCGGGCACCGCTCGCCACCGCTAGGGGTAGCGGAGAGAATGGCGGTAAATCCAAGGAGGCTCGGTATGCAACGCAGGCAGCCGTTGTTTGCGTTTGTGTTTTTTTGTGTGGCAATTCTCTTGGGTGTCGGTTCCGCGGTGGCCCAGGTCAACACCGCAACTCTCTCCGGAAACGTGCTCGACCCGCAGGGTCTGGCTGTCCGCGGCGCAAAAGTCACCGTCACGCTTCTCGCCACCGGCTCCGAACGCTCCGTCAACGTCGACGAATCCGGCCACTACACTCTTGTCGGTCTCGTCCCCGGCCTTTATAAAATGCGCGTTGAAAGCGGCACCAATTTCGCTCCGTACGAAAGGCCCTCTGTACAACTCACCGTCGGCGAACAAGCTACCGCCAACGTCACGCTACAACTGGGCACCCAAACCCAAACCGTCACCGTCACCACCGAATCCTCGCCGGTCGAAGTCACTCGCTCCGAAAGTTCGCAAACCGTGGACGAGCGCCAGATCGACAATCTCCCCATCAATGGCCGCAACTACATCAATTTCACCCTGATCAATTCCCAGACCACGCGTGACAACTCCAACGCCATCGGGCCCGCCCCGAACAGCGGCCTCAGTATCAGCGGCTCTCGTGCTCGTTCCAACATGGTCAGCGTGGATGGCGCTGACGCCGTGGATAACTCCGTCAACGGCATCCGCTCCACCGTTTCCCAGGAAGCAGTCCAGGAATTTCAGTTGATTCTCAGCAATTACAACGCGGAATACGGCCGCGCCACCGGCGGCGTCGTCAACATCGTCACCAAGAGCGGCTCCAACGATTTTCACGGCGACGTCTTCGGCTATCTGCGCAACAAATCGTTCCAGGCACGTAATCCTTTCTCGGTCGAAGTGGATCCCAACGGTAGTCTCATCCCCACCAAGCAAGCCTACACGCGCGTTCAGACCGGAACGGCCTTCGGCGGCGCCCTCAGGAAAGACAAAACTTTCTACTTCTTCTCCTACGAATACACCCAGCGCGAAGAAACCGGCTTCTCCAGCATCGGCCAAAACAATTTCGGCCTCACCACCGGGGACGTCGCCTGCATCGCCAATCCCGTCACCTTCGCCCCGATTCCTCTCAGCATGACCGCCTCTCAATTGGCCACCTACAATGCGGCCATCGGTCAAGCCATTGGCGGCAATCCCGCGAATTGCTTGAGCCCTGCCTTGCAACCCCTGCTTCAAGCAGCCGTGGCTACAGGTGCCTCCTCCAACGTCGCCGTCAAGGGCGACCTTAACGTCAATGTAGACGGCACCCAAATCCCTATGACCACTCTCCTCTACGGTCCAGCGGTCGCGGCGTCTCTTCCCAACTCGAAATTCTTTCCGGGCAGCGTGCACTGCCCGCCAAACACAATTACATCGAACGTTGCGTGTCCCGCTTCCGGCGTCGGCCTCGTGCCCTTGCCGTCTTCTTACGTCGGTTTGGATTCCCTGCGCGGCAATTTCCCCGTCATGGAGAAGACCAGCCTCTGGTCCGCCCGGCTCGATCAGCGCTGGAACAACCGCAACTCCTCTTTCCTCCGCGTCGGCGTTTCTCCTTCGCTCGTCACCGGCATTCAGTCCACTTCCCAGAACCAGGTTCTCGGCCAGAACGCCGGTTCTCGCGTCGGCCTGAACCAGACCCGCGACTTCAATGCCACTTTCCAGCACGACACCATCCTCAGCGACACCGCTTTCAATGAATTCCGGTTCCAGTATTCTCGCCGCGGAATTCATTTCGGCTTTTCCGACCTTCCGGGTGGTTCCAACATCGCCGTGAACATCCCGGGCTACGGCTATTTTGGCCGCGAGCCTTACTCTCCCGTCGACCGCATCGAGCGCCGCTTCCAGTTCACGGACAACGCCACCATCACTCGGGGTCGTCACACTTTCAAATTCGGCGCGGATGCCAATCTGATCCAGCTGCGCTCCAAAAAGCAGCAGATCTTCCAACTCGATTTTGGCGGTGATGTCAACTTTGGCGGCATCTCGCTCTTCGGCAGCAGTCTGCCCGCCGTTACTGGCGCGCAAGCCTACGGCCTCGGCCTACCGCAAACCTATATTCAGGGCATCGGTCAGTCCAATCAGCCCTTCGACAATCTTCCTTTTGGTTTCTTCGCCCAGGACACCTGGCGCGCTACCCGCAAACTCACCGTAAACTACGGTGTGCGGTACGACGTCGAAATCAGCCCGCTCTTCGCACCTGCCACCGCCATTAATGCCGCGGCCGAAAAACAGTTCGGCGTTATCGAGGGCATTCCCCGCGACTACACAAACGTGGCGCCCCGCATCGGGCTCGCTTGGGATCCCAAGGGTGACGGCAAAACTGTCGTTCGGGCCGGTTATGGCCTGTTCTATGACCATCCCCTTCTGGCCATCGCGTTCGATGCCACCACCGCCGACGGTGGCCGCTCCGTCCAATTGCTTTCCATCGGCGGCACTCCTTCTGCATGCGGCATTATTTCGGCCGCCCAGGCGCCTGCGGGCTACGCCACTTGCGGTGGCAATCTGGATTCTCCTGGAAACCTCAACGGCTCCTCGATCTTCCAGGGAGCGCTGAATGCGCTTCCTTCCATGTTTTACCTCCCCAATCAGCAGCGATTTGACCCGCTCAACCCGAACTCGTTGTTCGCCAACCAGAATTATTTGACTGCCGGATTGCCCCTGCCCATTCTTCCCTTCGTCCTTCCTGTTGCTTCGAACTTTAAATACGGCTACGCGCAACAAGCCAACCTCACCATTGAACATGCGATTGCCGGCACCTGGAAAATGAGCGCCGGCTATCAGTGGACACGCGGGATTCATCTCAATCGTCCCATCGACATCAATCCAACTGACCCCGTCTTGCTCACCTCCAACGAGGCCGGCGCAGTCGCGGTGGGACTCACCACCCCGGGCAGCAACCCCCTGGGCGTTATCGTTCCTTCCACACCGAATGGAGTCTGCGCGGGCGGGATTCCTGTTTTCAACGTTCCGGGTGGCGGCAGCATTGCCTTTGCTACTCCAACCGGGCAGCCTTTGGCTCCCGGCGCACTCGGCCTCGGTTACACAGGTCCGAGCTGCGGCGGTTCGCCAGTCGGCTTCATCGGCACCCCTGCTTTCTTCAACTATTTCCGGAAGTCCGGTCCGAACCCCTCTTTCGCTGCTGGCGTCGGTTCGGTGGCGCCCCAGTGCGCGGGTGTCCCGGCAAACCTACTTTTCAGTTGTGGCTTCGCGGTGCAACAGGCGCTCGCGCATGCGGCAAACTATCCCGTCGGCGGCGCGCCAGTGCCATTTAATAGCATCGATGCCCAACTCTCGGACGCCTCTTCCTGGTATAACGCCCTCACCATCAACCTCGAAAAGAGCTTCTCGCGCCACTTCACGTTGCTTTCCAGCTACACCTGGTCCCACTCCATCGATAACGGTACCGACCTGCAATCCACCCTTGAGCCTCAGGACAGCCGCTTTGGCTACCTCGAACGCGCCAACTCCGTCAACGACCAGCGCCATCGCTGGGTAACCAGCGGTGTGTTCCAATCTTCCCCTCACAAGGGCGGCGACTCCTTCGCCCAGAGCTTCTTTAGCGACTTCACTCTTGCACCGCTCGTCGAGGTTTCCTCGGGTCGGCCATTCAATGTCATCACTGGTGAGGATCTTCGCCTGTTGTTCAGTTCCCAGGGTGTCCGCCCTGACCGAGGCGGCGCTACAACTTCGCCCTTCATCCATGGCGCCAGTTTCGGCCTTCCGTCTGTTTGCCTCACCAATGCAAAGCAACCTTTCGCGGTCACCGGTGTCGCGCCGCCGTTTGGCTGCTTCGGAACCCTAGGTCGCGACCCTTTCACGTCGCCCGGATTCTTCCAGTTCGATCTCCGCGTCTCCAAGGGCATCAGCTTCGGCGAACGCTTCCGTCTCGATCTCATCGCCGACGCCTTCAACCTGTTTAACCGCACCAACGTAGCCGCGGTGAATCAGCTCTGCGATCCTACGGCCGGCCCGGTTTGCGCCGCAGGCCAGCCAACCGCCGCCTTCGACGCCCGTCAGTTCCAGTTCGCCCTCAAACTGAACTGGTAACGCTGCATTTCAAATTTCGCCTCCAACAAAAAGAGGCCCCGGTCGTCCGGGGCCTTTTTCCTTTTCTTCTCTTCCCTCTGTGAACTCTGCGACTCCTCTGTGCCCTCTGTGTTGAAATCTTTCTCTTCCGCCTGTTCTCACCCAAGCAACTTCTAATGATTCTGTGAACTCCCCGCCACCGGCCGAAACTTCTGAATTAAAAACACCAGCGGCACCCCCATCAACACAATCCACCCCAGCGCCGTAAAGCAATCCAGAAATCCCTGAAACGCTGCCTGCCTCTCCAACAGCGAAAACGCTGCTGCCTGCGCATGCACCGCTGCATCCGCCCCCGTAAATCCATGAGCCGAGTAATACCCGCACAAATTCGCCAGCAATTGCCGGTACCGTTCATCCAACGGCGTTGTGTGCGCCACCAACACGCTCTGGTGATATTGCGTCCGCCGCGCCAGCAGCGTCGTCACAAATGCAATCCCGAAACTACCGCCCTGGTTCCGGAAAAGATTCGTCAAACTCGACGCCTTATTATTTTTGCTCTTCGGCAAATTCGAATACGCCAGCTGGCTCACCGGCACAAACAACGTCGCAATCCCCAACCCCTGCAGCGCCCGCGCCCAAGCCTCATGCCGGTAATCCGTCGCCAGCGTAAAGCTCGCGAAATGCCACATCGCCAGCGCAAACACAAAATATCCAAACGCCAGCAACTTCTTCACCCCCAGCTTCGGCAAAATCCTCACCACCACTGGCGCCAGCATCACAATCACAAACGCCCCCGGCCCCAGCACCAGCCCCGCATCCGTTGCCGTATATCCATAAAGCCGTTGCAGCATCTGCGGTATCAGCACCGTCGATCCATAAAGCGTAAATCCAAATAAAAAGTAAAAAATATTCGCCAGCGCAAAATTCCGATCCCCCAGTAATCGAATCTCCACCACCGGGTCCGGATGTCGCCACTCCCACACAATCGCAAAAACCAAAGCCACCATCGCCACCGCAAAAAACACCACGATAAAATTGCTCTCGAACCAGTCCTCCGTCTGCCCCCGGTCCAGCACCACTTCCAGGCAAGCAAACGCAATCGCCACCGACACGATTCCCCATACGTCAATCTTCAGCCGTCCGGCCTTCCGCGCCGCTTCCACCTCGCGCGTAAATTCCGGCGGATCTTTCAGCAACCGGTTCGTCAAAATCAGTGAAACAATTCCAATCGGAATATTGATGAAGAAAATCCACCGCCAGCTCCAGTGGTCCGTAATCCATCCGCCCAGTGGCGGCCCGATCGCCGGCGCCGTCACGATCGCCATGCTGTACAGCGCAAACGCCGCCGCCCGCTTCGACGCCGGAAACGTATCCACCAGGATCGCCTGCTCAACCGGCGCCAATCCTCCGCCGCCCACTCCCTGTAAAACGCGGAAAAAGATCAGCAATCCCAAGCTCGGCGCAAACCCGCAAAGTAGAGAGCTGATCGTAAACAGCGCCACGCAAATCATGTAATACCGCTTCCGCCCGAAAATCCGGCTCAGCCAAGCCGAAAGCGGCAGCACCACCGCGTTCGAAACCAGGTAACTGGTCAGCACCCACGTGCTCTCGTCCGCGCTAACCGCCAGCCCGCCCGCGATGTGCGGCAGCGACACGTTCGCAATCGCCGTGTCCAGCAACTCCATGAACGTCGCCAGCGTCACCGTAATCGCGATGAACCATGGATTGATCCCCGCCCGCTCCCGGGGCGGGTTGAACGGCATCGCCGCTGCCATCGTTTCGCTCATGCTTCCTCGAAACGATTGGATGCCAAAGAGACCGTTTGGTCTCATCTGAAATGTGCTATAATGGTTGAAAGAGACCGCTCGGTCCCAGTACTACCTGTGGGAGGCGTTCAAATTATGCCCAGCGAAATGTCTAAGGGTGAACTCACCCGCCGCGAAATTGTCCGGAAGGCCGCCCCGCTCTTCAATCGCAAGGGTTATGAAGGCACTTCTCTCTCCGACCTAATGCAAGCCACCGGCCTCCAGAAAGGCGGCATCTACCGCCATTTCTCCAGCAAGCAGCAGCTCGCCGGCGAAGCTTTCGACTACACTTGGGAAAAAGCCGTCTCCGGCCGCCTCGAAGGCGTCGATGACGTCCCCAACTCCGTCGTCCGCCTCAAAAAAATGATCGATAACTTTGTCGAAAAGCGCGATGGCCTCGTCCCCGGCGGCTGCCCCCTCATGAACACCGCTGTCGAATCCGACGACGGCAACGCTCACCTCCGCGCCCGCGCCAAAAAAGCCCTGCAAAGCTGGACCGCCCGCCTCTCCAAAATCGCCGCCGAAGGCATCTCCCGCCACGAAATCAATCCACGCATCAAGCCGCTCGAACTCGCCCAGCTCATCATCAGCTCTCTCGAAGGCGCACTCCTCCTGAGCCGCCTGCAAAATTCCGACGCCCCACTGCGCAACATCCAACTCCACCTCCACCATCACCTCGATCGCTCCGTCCGCTCTTCTCCGTGAACTCTGTGGCTCCTCTGTGCCCTCTGTGTTGAAATCTTTTCTCTTCGCCACCCCGTGGCAGGCTTTTCCTCGCTTTTCACTTCTTTACTTCTCTACTTCATTTAATCTCAAAATCTACTTCAATCGGCTCAATCAGCGGCATCAGCCAGCTCAGCAGTCTCTGGTGCACCGGATGCCCCCCATAGCTGTCCAGTGCCGCCTTGTCCGCAAATTTCATCGCGCCTCCCAACTCATATCCACCGCCTCGCGGAGAGATATTTATTCCGACCGCGGTTTCCACCAAGCCCGGAATCTGCCCCTGCAGCGCGCGGATTTCCGCCACCACACGCCGCTTCTCCTCCTCCGTCACGCCCGGCTTCCACCGAAATGCAAACATGTGCATGTACATAAGGCCTCCCGAATTAGCCGCCATTTTCTCACAATCGCCCGCTGCGTCCGCGCTCTGCTCCGTGAACTCTGTGACTCCTCTGTTGCCTCTGTGTTGAAATCTTT
>Ga0210403_10002513_pt1 | contig 16513 bp, 13 predicted proteins | sample IncBWC19MmetaG_FD_150863 | JGI IMG/M metagenome (GOLD analysis project Ga0210403, IMG submission 150863) | Forest soil microbial communities from Barre Woods Harvard Forest LTER site, Petersham, Massachusetts, United States - Inc-BW-C-19-M | ecosystem: Environmental > Terrestrial > Soil >... | reverse complement strand
CGATGGGATAGAGCAGCAGAACCAGCATGTTCATCTTCCAGACGGCGGGCGCCGAAGTGCCGGCTGCCGCCGAAGGGAACCACTGCTCGAAGCCGGTGCGCACCACCCGGGCGTGAAACTCTTCGAGAAACGGCGCTGCTTCCTCCAGAAGTTTCTTCCGCTCCGGCGCATCGAGCCAGGCCTGCAGATTACGCTCGGTGTCGAAGCGCAGGATCGCCAGCCAGTCTTCCTGCACGCCGGGAATCGGCGGCTCGAACCGGTAGCCTTGGAAGCCGGGTGATTTTGCCTGGGCGAGGGCGATGCGCTGCTCCCAGGCGCGGAACGCTGCTTCCTGGCCCGGTCTGACGCGGGACGAGATCACTGCGGAGACCGGCGCCGGCCGCACCCCCGCGGTGCTGTCGCGCACCAGATGCACATCATCATGCCCCGCCAGCATCGGCTGCCCAGCGTCCAGCAGTCGCGTCCGCCGCTCGGAACGCAGCCAGGCAGAAGCAGCCTCGACGCTGTCGAAGCGCTGTTGGATCACCCAGTCCACCTGCAGCGGCGGGTTGGGCGGCAAGACGCTCTGGGTGATGAAGCCGGGAAACTCCGCCGCCGTGGCGCTGATCGTGCTCTGCCACTGGCCGAATTGCTCGGCCATACCCTCGCGCACGCGGGTCTGCGTGACCAGGGTCACGGCCGAATCTAGTGCCGCCGAGCGGTCGTTCACGGCGGCGGCGAAAGCGCGACGAAGATGCGGTCCGGCGTCAGCGGGAGGTGCGCGAAGCGCACGCCGGTGGCATTGGCGACGGCGTTGGCGATGGCGGGTGCCACCGGGTTGATGGCGCATTCGCCCTGCGACTTGGCGCCGAGCGGGCCGATGCGATCGTAGGTATCCGCAAAGAACACCTCGCTCGGCGGCACATCGGCGAAGGTGGGAATGCGATAATTGCGCAAGCTGGGGTTCACGATCGCGCCGTCCGCGCTATGCACCATGTTCTCGGTCAATGCCCAGCCGAGGCCCATCGCTATCGCGCCGTCGATCTGGCCGCGGCACTGCGCCGGGTTGATCAGCCGCCCGATATCCGCGGCGTGCACGCTCTGCAGGATGCGGATCTCGGCGGTGACACGGTTCACGGCGACGCGAACCCCGTGCACGTTGAACGCAACCGTGCGCGGGGAAAGGTAGGATTTGCGCCGCGCCTCGAAGCGGTGCCGTTCGCGGGTGCCGGCCGCATAGAGCTCGGAGAGCGGGATGTGCCGCGCGCCGCAGATCACTTCGTCGTCCGCGAGAGGGCATTCTGCTAGTGATGCGCCCCCGTGGCGGCTGGCATACTCCAGGATGTTGTCGCGCAACGCCGCCGCCGTCAGCGCCACCGCCTGGCCCGCGACGACGGTGCCGGTGCTCGCGAAAGTACCGGTGTCATAGGGTGTGAGGTCCGTGTCGGCGTTGACGATCTCGATCCGCCCGGCCCGCGTCTGCAATACCTCAGCGGCGATCTGCCGATGCGAGGTGACTGAGCCGTTACCCATTTCCGTTGATCCGACCGCCAGATGATAGCGTCCATCAGCCAAGAGCCGCATCTCGGCGCCGGAACGGTGCTCGGTCGGGGGCCCGCATTCCAGCATGGCGAGCGCAGAACCCGTTCCTTCCGTCCATTCCTCGCCTTCCGGCTTGGGCATTCCGCGCCCGCTCTTGAGCGCGCGCTCGACGAGGTCCATGCACTGGTCGAGCCCGTAGCTGCCGAAATCGACATCTGAGGGGTCGCCCCAGATCGATCCGATCCAGTCATCGGGGCGGATCATGTTGCGGCGGCGGATCTCGAATGGATCGACCTCGAGCTTTTTTGCCAGATCGTCGATTGCGCATTCGACGGCGAAGGCGGTCTGCGAGGAACCGTAGCCACGAAAGCCGCCGCCCGGCAGCATGTTGGTGTAGACGGCGTAGCCGTCGGCCTTCTTGTTCGGGCAGCGATAGGCCGCGAGCGGGCCGGCGAGTGCAGCTGCCAGCGTCTCGCCGCCATGGCCGCCATAGCCGCCGGTGTTGGAGACAACCCTGACCTCGATTGCGGTGAGCGTGCCGTCGGAGCGTGCGCCGAGCCGTACCTTGGCTGTCATCTGGTGGCGGGTGGTGGCGCCGACGAACTGCTCCTCGCGGGTGAATTCCCATTGCACTGGCCGCCCGGTCTTCAGCGTGGCGAGCACACAGAGATCCTCGGTCAGCATCTCTTGCTTGCCGCCGAACCCGCCGCCCACCCGCTCAGTGAACACGTGCACGTCCCGCGGGCGCAGACCGAAGATGTGGCAGAGCTTCTGCTGGGCAATGAACGGCGCCTGCGAACTGGTGCGAACATGGACGCGCCCGTCGGGCGCAGTCCAGGCGATCGAGCCGTGCGTTTCGAGATGCACGTGCTGCACGCGTGAGGTGGAATAGACGCCCTCATGCGCGACATCGGCGACGGCGAAGCCTTCCGCAGTGGTGCCGACCTCGCCGTGGATATCGGCATAGACATTGCCGTAGGCGGTAATCCCCTTCTCGTGCAGCAGCGGCGCCTCCGGGCGCATCGCCGCCTCCGGGTCGAACACCGCAGGCAGGATTTCGTACTGCACATCGAGCAGCCGGCAGCCGGCTTCCGCTGCGGCCTCGCTTTCCGCGACAACCGCGGCGACGCGCTGGCCGACGAAGCGGACCACGTTGTCGAGCACATAGGTGTCGTCGGGATCGACGAGGTGGTCCTCGTGGGTGGCGCTGCTGTAGAGGCGGCGCGGCACGTCCTCCCATGTGAAGACGGCGACGACGCCCAGCACCGACGCCGCCCGCTCACGCCCGATGCGGAGAATTCGCGCATGCGCATGCGGCGATCGCAGCACCTTGAGGTGTAGGAGCCCATCCATCGCGACGTCCATCGTGTAATGGGCTCGCCCGGTGACGATCGCTTCGGCGAAGGGGTTGCGCAGGCTCGCCCCGCAGGCCTGGCCGGGCAGGTCCTCCTCGGCTGAGCGCACGCCGGAAAGCGCATCGGCGATGGCGCGGTATCCGGTACAGCGGCAAAGATTACCCTTGAGCGCGTGCGGCAGATCGGCGTGCGGATCGGCATTCAGGGAGGCGGCAGTCATGATCATGCCGGCCGTACAGAAGCCACATTGGAATGCCGGCGCGTCCAGGAAGGCCCGCTGCATCGGATGCAGCTCGCCGTTCTCCGCCAAGCCTTCGATGGTCGTCACTTCGTGCCCGGCGGCGCGGAAAGCGGGCATCAGGCAGGAATGCACCGGCGTCCCGTCGAGCCAGACGGTGCAAGCGCCGCAATCGCCGGCATCGCAGCCCTTTTTTACACCGAAGCAGCCGTGCTCCCGCAGGAAGGTGCGCAGGCACTGGCCCGGTTCTGGCTGTGCTTCGAACGGGCGGTGATTAACGCTGAAAGCAAGCGTTTCGGCGACCCGGTCGCTCCAGCGCGGGATGTCGTTCATGCCGCCGCCCCTTGCTGCGCCAGCTCGGCGCGGATCTGTTCCGCGAAGTGGTATGTCAGGTGGCGCTTGTAGGCGGCGCTGCCGTGCACGTCAGCGAAATAGCCGTCCGCCGGAATCCGAGCCTCGATCGCCTGCCGCAGCGCTTCGCCGGATGGGATTTCGTTGAAGCGAAGCTGTACCGGGCGTGGGGTTGCGGCCGTGATCGTGAGCAGCAGGTCGTGCCGCGCCGGATCGCTGGTGCCGAGCAACAACGCGGCGGAGCGGCCGAGTTGTGTGAGCGAAGTCTGGCGGAATGCGGCCCGCTTCAGGAGTGCCGAAGCCGGCAAGTGAATTTTGCGCAGCAATTCGCCAGCCCGAAGGACGTTGCTGTGGTTGCCGGTGACGAAATCGACCGCCGGCACCTCGCGCGGCGCTCCGTCACGCGGCCAAAGGGTGCAGCGTCCTTCGAGAGCGACGACCAGCGAGATCATCGCCCCGGCCGGCAGCGACATGCAGATATTGCCGCCGACAGTCGCCGCGTTCCAGATCTTGAACGAAGCGAGGAGCGCGTTGCAGCACGCCCGGATCAGCGGAGCGGCGATCCATTCTCCGGGCGCCTCGAAGCGGTAGAGCTCGGCAATACGACAGGTCGCGCCGATCTCGAGCCCGGCGAGCGAGGCCTCCAGCGCGGGCCAGTCGAGGTGGTCGAGATCGATCAGCGTATCGATCCCGGGTTGCGGCTCGGAGTAGAGCCACGTGCCGCCGGCGAGCCAGGCAACGCCGCTGCGCCACTGCGCAATCTCGGCCGCCGATGTAGGCTGGCGCAGCGCGGTGACGGTATTGAGATTCATCTCGCGCGCTCCGGCGGGTTAGGGCAGGTCGTCGAGCGAGGCGGGGCCAGTACCAGGGGTGATCAGGGTCGGCCACTGATGCGAGCCGAAGGCGACCGCGGGCGGCAGGAACGGCTTCATCCCGTATTTCGCACTCTGCGCAATGATTGCCTTGCGCCCATCCCCGCCCATCAACTCATAGTCCATCAGGTAGTAGCTGCCGAAAAACATGGCACCCACTGAGCGGTCGGCAATGACCCGGGTCAGCGCCTCCAGCATGTCTTCCGGGGTGGTCGTGAAGGAAATCGTCTCGATCAGCATCAGCCTGCTGTTGATCGCATCGGGACCAAAGAACTGCGCCAATACGCTGAACAGCACATTGTTCTGGCGGGCGACATAGATCGTGTTGCTGGCTGCGTATGTTTTGTCCCAATCGGCGCCGACCAGCTTCTTCCACCCGGCGATCACGCCCATCCAATGGTTGACCTGGGTCTCGGCCGCCCAAGTGATGTTCGCTTTCAGCAATGGCGCCTGCTTGCGGGCGAAGCCTTGCAAGTCCGCGGGCGTAATCGCGCCGCTCTCGGCGCACGCGTCCATGAACGCAATGTTGTTCTGCAGCAATGTGCGGCTGGTGGCCCGCCAATCCGCCTGCATGTCGGTGGCGTCCAGCGTGTCGAGCGCTGTCTGCATCTGGCTGCGATAGGCCAAAAGCGGCCCACGCCAGGACTGGTTGGCCGGATTGTCCAAGTATGGCGTGACGACTTCGCTTAGCGCCATGACACTGTGTCCGACCGATTTCATCAGCTGATAGACGATTGGTACCGCGGGCGCTTCGAGCGGTGCCATGCCTGGCCGATAAAGGATGAACCGGCCGCCCGCTCCGGAAAATAGGCCGAGGATGACGGGGTGCTGGGCCAGGATGTTCCTCTGGAAGACGCGGCCTGCAGCGTCGTAGAGCCCGAACATGGCGGTGTTTAATGCGAGGACGTTCGTCGTGGCCGTCTTCTGCCGGGCTAGAAGCGACAGGCCCAGCGATAGCCTGCATATAAGCCGGCGTATCAGCGGCGCTCGCAGTAGGCCCAGCAAATGTCATGAGGGTCAGGACTGCAAGAAGACGCTGTTTGGTGGCCGCTGCGATGTGCAATGCAATCTCCTATGGCAGGCTCGGCCTGGTTCGATTGCCGATCAGGACGGAATCTCAGAAGATGATGGTCTTCGAAGGGGGGTGAGTTTTTTGACAGCGAGACGTTCGGCTCGACCGAACGGCTGCTTGCCTTCCGAGTCCCCAGTACCAGACCTTCGTCAAGATCTCGTCAATTTCTGGAGCAAAGAGCATCCAGACCTGCTACAGGCGCAGGGGCATCAACCTGCAGAATAAGCGCGGCTTTGCGCCGCTGCCGGACATAGCGTGTGTGAATGACTTCGTATATTTGCTACAATCCACGCTAAATTCAGATGATCACCTTCGACACCGATCCCTCCCGATACCGTCATTGGCGCCTCGCCTGCGAGGGGCCGATCGCGACGCTGACCCTCGATGTCGCGGAAGAGGGCGGGCTTTCTCCGGGCTACCGGTTGAAGCTCAATTCCTATGACCTGGGCGTCGATATCGAGCTGCACGACGCGCTCGACCGCATCCGCTTCGAGCATCCCGAGGTGCGCGCGGTCGTGCTGACCAGCGGCAAGGAACGGGTCTTTTGCGCGGGAGCCAACATTTACATGCTCGGCCAGGCGAGCCACGCCGAAAAGGTCAATTTCTGCAAATTCACCAACGAGACGCGCAACGCGATCGAGGATGCGAGTGCCAATTCGGGGCTCAAATTCATCGCCGCCGTCAACGGCGCCTGCGCCGGCGGCGGCTACGAACTGGCGCTCGCCTGCGACGAGATCATCATGGTGGACGACCGTTCGAGCACGGTGAGCCTGCCCGAGGTGGCGCTGCTCGGCGTTCTCCCGGGCACCGGCGGCCTGACCCGGCTGGTCGACAAGCGCCGGGTCCGGCGCGATCTCGCCGACGTCTTCTGCACCACCGCCGAAGGGGTGCGGGCGGATCGCGCAAAAACCTGGAGGCTGGTGGATCGGGTAGCACCGCCGGCTCGGTTCCACGAGCTCGTTGCAGAGCGCGCCCGCGCGCTGGCGGCGGGGAGCGACCGCCCGGCCGATGCCGAGGGCATCGCGCTCGGGCCGCTCGAGCGCAACATTCGCGATCATGGCTATCGTTACCGCTGGGTCGAGGTCGAGCTGGCACCCGAAGACGGAACCGCAACCCTGACCGTCACCGGACCGCGCGGCGGAGCGGCGCCCGGCGCGCTCGCCGATATCATCGCGGCCGGTGCGCGATGGTGGCCGCTGGCGATGGCACGAGAACTGGACGACGCACTGTTGATGCTGCGCGCCAACCATCATCAGATCGGGACTTGGCTGCTCAAGACCTCGGGGGAGCTCGACGCAGTGCTGGCTTGCGACGCGACGATGCTCGCCCATCACGACCACTGGTTCGTGCGCGAGACGCTTGGCCTCTTGCGCCGCACCTTGCAGCGGTTCGACGTTTCCTCACGCAGCCTCTTTGCCGTGATCGATGCGGGATCGTGCTTTGCCGGGTCCCTGTTCGAGCTAGCGCTCGCCGCCGACCGCAGCTACATGGCCGCCGAAGGCCCGCGCATTGCGTTGTCGGCGCTCAACTTTGGCCATCTCGAGATCGTTAACGACCGCACCCGGCTGGCGACCCGCTTCAATGACGAGGCATCGGCGGCAGCGCTCAAAATGCATGCCGGCGCTCCGCTTGATGCGGCGGCCGCGCTCGATCTAGGGTTGGTGACGTTTGCCCCGGACGAGCTCGACTGGGAGGACGAAATTCGCCTCGCGATCGAGGAGCGCGTGAGCCTATCGCCCGACGCGCTCAGCGGCATGGAGGCGAATTTGCGCTTCGCCGGCGGCGAAACCGCCGCGACCAAGATCTTCGGGCGGCTTTCGGCCTGGCAGAACTGGATCTTTTCGCGGCCTAATGCGGTCGGCGAGAATGGCGCGCTCAAGCGCTACGGGAGCGGCGCCAGGGCCCGTTTCGACCGAGAACGCATATAACGCATACAATGACGGGAGACTTAGGATGGCGATCGACAATCGGGACCACATCCCGAACAACGTCAACCTCGGCGAGAAGCGCGCGTTGCAGCGTGCGCTCGAGCACTGGCAGCCGCAGTTTCTCGACTGGTGGAAGGAAATGGGGCCGCTGGGGTTCGCCGACGCCGATGTCTATCTGCGCACCGCCACCGCAGTCGATGCGCAAGGCTGGGCCAGCTACGGCATGGTCAGGATGCCGGAATACCGGTGGGGCATCTTTCTCGCCGATGCCGTGCCAGATCGCCGGATCGGTTTTGGCGACGCGTTCGGCGAGCCGGTGTGGCAGCAGGTGCCGGGCGAGCACCGCTCGGCTCTGCGCCGGCTGATCGTGACCCAGGGCGACACCGAGCCGGCCTCGGTCGAGCAGCAGCGCATGCTCGGCCATACCTGCCCCTCGCTTTACGATCTGCGCAACCTCTTCCAGGTCAATGTCGAGGAAGGCCGCCATCTGTGGGCGATGGCTTATCTGCTGCACGGCTATTTCGGCCGCGACGGCCGCGAGGAGGCCGACGAGCTTTTGGCCCGCCACTCCGGTGATCTCGACAAGCCGCGCATCCTCGGCACCTTCAACGAGCCGATCGCCGATTGGCTGAGCTTCTTTATGTTCACCTATTTCACCGACCGCGACGGCAGGTTTCAGCTCAAGAGCCTAGCGGAGAGCGCGTTCGATCCGCTGTCGCGGACCTGCCGCTTCATGCTGGCCGAGGAAGCCTTCCACATGTTCGTCGGCGCGAGCGGAATTACCCGTATCGTCAAGCGCACGCTCGAGGTCACGAGGGCGCTCGGCAGCGACGATCCCGCCGCGGTGCGCAACGCCGGCGCGATCGATCTGCCGACCCTGCAGCGCTACATCAATTTCTGGTTCAGCTCCTCGCTCGATCTCTTCGGTGCCGAGATCTCGTCGAACGCCGCGAGCTACTTTGCCAGCAGCCTCAAAGGCCGTCCCGACGAAGCGCGGTTCACAGATCATTTGGCGACTGAGCAGAGCCTGCGGGTCGAGCTGCCGGATGGGCTAGGCGGGGTGACGGCTGAAGACGTCCCGATGCGCAGTGCTATCAACGAAGTCACGCGCGCCGCCTACATCCGGGACTGCGGCACCGGCCTGGGGCGCTGGAACCGGCTCATCGGTGAGGCTGGAAACGATTTCCGCTTCAACCTGCCGAGCCTCCGCTTCCACCGCTCGCTCGGCGTCTGGGCCGGCGTGCACACCGATCCTAAGGGACGTCCGATTACTGACGAGGCGTGGCGCCTACACCAGGCCGATTGGCTGCCCTCGGCCGAGGATCGCGCATTTGTCAGCGGCTTAATGCAGCGCGTCATCGAGCCTGGCAAGGTGGCCGGCTGGATTGCCCCGCCCGAGATCGGCATCAACAACGCGCCTTTCGACTACGAGTATGTTCGGCTGAATTGATCCGGGGTGCGTACCGCACGTCCCCGCTCACCCATCAGGAGGTCATTCCGGGATGGCCCAGAGGGTCAGGCCCGGAACCTATGAACACCCGCCATCCACAGTATTCATCGGGCCGTGTGCGTGGCTTCCGGGCTCTTGGGCTGCGCCCGCGCCCCGGAATGACGGCCATTTGGAATTGTTTCACACACCCTCGGGATGAGGCACAAGAACGAACGACGTTGATCCAGCCGATCGTCCATACTTTCACAGCCGCTCGGATGTGCCGACGGCGCGGCCGAGGGTAAACGCATGTCGCAATGGCGCAAGATGTGCGCTTACTGCGTGTCCGAGGGCGTTCCGCGGCGATCGTTCGCGGTGGCCCTGATCGTCGGGACGATCCTCAATCTGATCAACCAGGGCGACGCGTTGCAGAGCGGGGCGCATCTCGGTCTTACGAAGATCGTCCTGACTTTCGCGGTTCCCTATTGTGTCGCCACTTACGGCGCGGTGTCCTATCGCCTGCGACCCGCGTCGTCGGTTTCATCACCCGAACAAGAGGAGGGTCTCCGCTCGCCGGCCCAGACGCGCACGTGACGATCGCGCCAGGTCCGGCGGCTCGACTTACACCGCCCGCCGGATCGAGACGGAGTCTTACCGGGTCTAACTGGCGCAATCCCGGGTAAGACGCCTCCGCCCACGCAAAATGCTGAGCACGATCAACCCAGCCGCGCCGAACGGCAGGAGCATTGGCGGTTCTGGAATCGCGGCGAACTCGAAGTTTGGACCAAAGTCTGCAAAGCCGAGGACAGCGTTAAAGGTCGGCTGCGACAGCCCTGCATTATTGAACACGAACTCTTCTTGCCCGAACGCGACCCCCGGCGCTTGGGCGAAGCCCGTGGCGTTCGATCGGAGGGGCTGATCGGTGGCTGCATCAGCGCCGGTATTGGGATAGAAAGCACCGATCGTGTAGGTCTGGCCCGGGGCGACAGACAGCGGTGTGCCGAGTGCTTCGAAGCGGAAATCGTTCGTGAGCGGGCTATTCGTCAACACGGTATTCGAAGCCAGCAGCGTTCCGCCCGCATTCCACACCCCGACAGGGTGGGGTCTGCCGAGCGGTGTCCCGGGCGAGGTATCCCACACGCCGAGTGCGGTGATAAGAATCGGAGAGTCGACCGTAAACGTGTAACCGGCGGTGAAGGAAGCACCAAAGAAACCGTGGGTTGATCCTCCGGTGAACGTGAAGGCAATCGGATCTGCTTGCGCTGCCGAGGCCCCCAGACATGCAGATACGGCGAGCGCAAAGAGCGTCAGTCTATCGGACCACCCCTGTCGTTCATTCCTCATCGTCTCTCCTTCCGGCCTATGCACATGATCGAGCATCGTTAACTATAACTCGGCTCGCCGCAAATTGCCAATGAGTTTAGAAGGAATCGACTTGATCGCTTATTCTGTGCATTCCGGGACACACCAAGGGGCCGGCCCGGAACCCGTCAGGGGCATCGCTGAGCGGCGTACAAGTTCGATATGCTGTAGCGAAAGCGTCACGAAACCCGATTAGTAGTCATCCCAACGACTGCACGGGGAACGCTGATGGGTAAACGCTCGCCGCACGGCGGCTTGGCGCTTCGCTTGGCCGAGACCGGCCATCCCCGAACGGATGAGAGGTGGTCTCCGCTCGCCGGCCCAGACGCGGATCGTGAGCAGGGCTATCTGCGCAAAGTCCGACCGCAAAGCGACGGACAGCGACGGCTGGTGTGGGCGATCGAGCGTTACCACCTGACGATCGCGCTGGGTCCGGCGGGAACCGGCAAGACCTATCTCGCGGTCAGCGCCGCGGTGACGGCGCTGGAGGCCGGGGAGGTCGGCCGCATCGTTCTGACGCGCCCGGCAGTGGAAGCCGGCGAAAGACTGGGCTATCTGCCCGGCGACATCGGCGAGAAGCTCGCCCCATATCTGCGCCCGCTCAGCGATGCGCTGAACGAACGGCTCGGGGGCCGGCGGGTCAAGCAGCTGATGACCGAGGGGGCGATCGAAATTGCGCCGATCGCCTATATGCGTGGCCGCACCTTGAACAACGCCTTCATCGTCATCGACGAGGCGCAGAACTGCACCTACGGGCAGATCAAGATGATGCTGACGCGGTTGGGCTGGCACTCGACGATGGTCGTGACCGGGGACCCCGACCAGAGCGACCTTCTCGAAGGCCTTTCCGGGCTCGCGCAGATCGCCCGCCGGCTCGACGCGATCGCGCAGGTCGCGGTGATCCGGCTCGGCGAGGGCGACATCGTCCGCCACCCCCTCGTCGCCGATCTATTAACGGTGTTGTGAGCTGCGAACGCCCAGTCTCGCACTTTCCCTTCATCTCCGGCAGCCGCGTCCCGGCTAACGGCACGACGCTGAAAAATCGGAAGACCCAACAAGCCGAATCGCGCGCTTGGTTAGTCTCGCATACGCGACATCGGCTGCGACCGACAGGCGCATCCGAGCGAGTGCGTCGCCTCCAAATATTTACCGAGATTTACCGCCCATTTACTTGCGCGGGAGAGGGGCGCGTCGTTAACTTTTCCCAAGGATTGGGAATACGACAAAAGCCGTGTTCCGAAACGGCGCCAGGGAGGCTCACATGGCGCCTGCATCACCCGCTACATTCATCGATATGAGAAAGCATCGGGTCATGACTGAGGTGTCGCGCAGGGCATTGATCAAGGCAACCGGCGCGATCGGTGCGGCGATGCTGCCGGCCGGCGCGGCGGTCGAGACCGCAAACGCGAAGGGGCGGGCCGCTACGACACCGGCTGCCACGTCATCCTTCTGCGCTGCCCCGCTGCCGCCGACCACCTATGTCTTCTTCAACTCCGAGGAGGCCGCCTTTATCGAAGCGGCCGTCGCGCGGCTCATTCCCGCCGATGCGGAATGGCCCGGCGCGCTCGAAGCCTGCGCGCCCAATTACATCGACAAGCAACTGGCGGGTGCTTGGGGGGCCGGTGAGCGGCTCTACCGCAGCGGCCCCTGGCAGCCCGGGGCACCCAGCCAAGGCTACCAGCTCCCCTTTACGCCGGCGGAGCTGTTTCGAACCGGGCTCGCAGCGATCAACAAGGAGTTGGCGCGCACCCCATTCGCGAAGATGAGCCCCGCCGACCAGGACGGCTATCTGAAGAAACTCGAAGCGGGCGGCCACGATCTCGGCGGCGTCCCCTCCGACGTGTTTTTCGCTCACCTCCTGGAGAGCACGCTCGAGGGCTTTTTCAGCGACCCGGTCTACGGCGGCAATTGCGGCATGGTGAGCTGGCGCATGATCGGGTTTCCCGGCGCCTACGCCTCGTATTACGACCTGATCGACAAGCACGGGATCAAGCTCGACCGCGCGCCGATGAGCCTCGCGGAGGACGCGCACGGGCATGTCCATGGAAACCCGGGCATCCCGGCCTATTCGCCACCGAACAACAGGTAAGGGAGTGGAGCCGTGGCAACACGCCTGCAGCCGGTTGACGCCGTTACGATCGGCGTCGGCCTGACCGGCTCTCTCGCTGCCTACGAAATGGTGCAGTCGGGTCTCAAGGTCGTGGGGTTCGAGCGCGGCGCGGCGCGCGAGACCGTGCCGGACTTCCAGTCGCCGACGATCCACGACGAACTGCGCTACTCCATCCGCAAGGCGTTCATGCAGGACAACGCGAAAGTCGCGGTGTCGTTTCGCAACAACTCGGACCAGACCGCGCTGCCGATCCGCCGCTGGGAGAGCTTTCTGCCGGGCCAGGGCCTCGGCGGCTCGTTTGTGCATTGGAACGGTCAAAGCTTCCGCGCCCAAGTGGCGGACTTTGTCCTGCGCAGCCGTACTATCCAACGCTACGGCCAGAAATTTCTCGACGCCTGCGGACCGGAGCTGACGATCCAGGATTGGGGCGTCACCTATGACGAGCTGGAGCCTTATTACGACCGCTTCGAATATCTCTGCGGCGTCAGCGGCAAGGCCGGCAACATCAAGGGACAGATTGAGCCCGGCGGCAATCCGTTCGAGGCGCCGCGATCGCGCGAATACCCCAACCCGCCGCTGAAAGAACCCTATTTCGGCGCGATCTTTCGCAAAGGCGCGACAAGCCTCGGCTACCACCCCTATCCGCAACCCTCCGCAAACCTCAGCCGCCCTTACACCAATCCGCTCGGCCTGAAGCTGGAGCAATGCGTCTTTTGCGGGTTTTGCGAGCGCTACGCTTGCGAGCACTACGCCAAGGCCAGCCCGCAAACAATCATCCTGCCGCTCTTGCTGAATAACCCGAATTACGAACTGCGGACGAGCTGCGAGGTATTGCGGATCAATCTCGACAGCACCGGCAAGAAAGCGACGGGCGTCACCTATGTCGACGGCGCGGGCCGCGAATTCCAGCAGCCGGCCGAAATCGTATTCATCACGGCCTTCCCCTTGAACAACGTCCGTACCCTGCTGCTCTCGGGCATCGGCAAGCCCTATGATCCCCGGACCGGCGAGGGGGTGGTCGGGCGCAACTACAGCTATCAGACAACCGGCGGCCCGACCGTCTTCATGGACGAGAGCATCAACATCAATCCGTTCATGTCCTCGGGTGCCCCCGGAACGATGATCGACGATTTCAGCGGCGACAATTTCGATCATTCGAATATGAACCCCCCCTTTATCGGCGGACAGTATGTCGGCTCGATCATGACCGGTGGCCGTCCGATCGAGTTTCACCCGGTGCCGCCCGGCACGCCGCGCTGGGGTCTCGAATGGAAGCGGGCGGTCGCGCGGCATTACAACCACACGATCCTGATTCAGCAGCACGGCACCTCGATGTCGAGCCGGCTCAACTATCTCGACCTCGATCCGACCTATAAGGACGCCTGGGGACAGCCACTGCTGCGCATGACCTTCGATTTCCCGGAGAACGACATCCGCATGTCGCAGCACATCGCCGACAAGGTGGTCGAGATCGGCCGGGCGATGGGAGGCCAGACTATTATCCGCGGCGGCACCAAACGCCCATACAGCGTCGCTTTTTATCAAAGTACGCACAATGCCGGTGGTGCCATCATGGGCGGCGATCCCAAAACCAGCGCCGTCAACCGGTATCTTCAGTGTTGGGATGTCCCGAACGTCTTCAGCCTTGGCGGCTCGGCATTTCCGCAAAACATCACCTACAACTATTCGATCACGATCGGGGCGCTGACGCTCTGGGCGCTGGATACGATCAAGAACAAGTATCTGAAATCGCCCGGCCCCCTGGTGCACGCATGAGCTTCCGCCGCCTTGGCCGGCGCGGCGGGTTTCACCCGCCCTACACGCGACCCGTAGGGCGGGTGGAGCGCAGCGCAACCCGCCTTCTGGCAAGCGCGGTCGCGGTATTCTCTCTTCTCGGCGCCGTCACACTCGTACAGGCTCAGAGCACAGGCCGCGAACCGGACGCCAAGCACGGCGCTGTGATCGCAGCACAAGGGACGCCGGCCGGTGCGCCGCCCTGCGCCCAGTGTCACGCCTTCAATGGCGTCTCCGATGCCAGCGGAGCGTTTCCGCGTCTTGCCGGTCAATCGGCTTATTATCTTGCCGACCAGCTGCAGGAGTTCGCCGCGGGAGAGCGGACCAGCGCACCGATGACGCCAATCGCCAAGGCGCTCTCGCCCCATGACATAGCAGACGTCAGCGCGTATTACGCCAGCATCAACGCGCCTTTTCTTCCGCTGAAAGCGCCCGATCCCGCTCTCGTCAAACGGGGCGAGGAGCTTGCCAAGATCGGCAGCGCCGAGCGGCGGATTCAGAATTGCGACAATTGCCATGGGCCTGAGGGCGCGGGCGAGCCGCCGGCGATCCCGTACTTGGCGGGACAATACGCCCACTACATCGCCTTCACCTTGCAGATGTGGCAGCAGGGCTACCGAAAAAACAGCCTCGACCAGATGGGGGTCATGGCCAAGAAGCTCGACGACCAAGAAATCGCGGCAGTCGCGGCCTACTACCAGCAGGTAAAGGCAACCCTCGAGACGGCGCAGTCGCACAGGAACGACTAAGGCGATGCACAGATATCCGAGCCATGCATCTGACCGAAACATCTCCCTCTCCGCCCTCGGGGCGGAGAGGGTCGGGGTGGGGTGGGGGAGACCCTCGTACCGAGCAGTGGCGCCGCCCACCTCACCCTCCCGTCGCTTCCGCGACGGGCCCCTCCCTCTCCCCCCGCAAGCGGGCGGAGAGGGGCAAAGGCTCGCAGTTTGATAGGTTCCTGGCGGGTAGGCTGAGCGATTCTCGACTAAGGCCGATGCAGACCATAGAGCCACCTCACTCTGCCGCCGACCGCCGCCCAGAGGATGTCGCCGCGCCGATCGGGCCGGACGCTGCGGCCGAGGCGCTGAGGAACGGACCCGTCGGCGCGCTCGTCGTCGCCGCGATCGCCGTGGCGCTGCTCTTCATCGGCTGGATGGCGTTCTATTTCCTGCTCTTTCTGCCGCGAGGGCCCGTTGGCTGAGCCACCGTCAGATCCGCTGCAGCGACCGCTCCCGGACGGCATCGTTCCGGAAGAGGTCGTCACCCGCACCGAGAATCGCTGGGTGATGATCATGGCGGCGATGCTCGCCGTCATGATGGCGGTCATCGTCGTCACCAGCGTCGCCGGCGCGCTGCACTCCTCCAGCAATGTCGAGGTCGTCGAGCCGCTGACCTTGCATCTCGGCGGCGAGTTCGTCGAAAGCAATCTCGGCACCGCGATCGAGCCCGACGGCTCGGCCACGGTGCGGCTCATTGGCGAGCAATATGATTTCGTGCCGCATTGCGTTCGCGTGCCGGCGGATACGCCGGTCAAGTTCCGCCTGACCAGCGCCGATGTCGTGCACGGCTTCCTGCTCCCCGACACCAATGTCAACACGATGGTGGTGCCCGGCTTCGTTGCCGAGGTGCGCACGAGCTTCGCCCAGCCGGGCGAGTACGAGATGCCGTGTCACGAGTTTTGCGGCCTCGGTCATCACGCCATGTGGACGCGGGTGAGCGTCGTGCCGAAGGACCAGTTCACGGGCCAGGGGCCGCTGGAAAGGACGCGCTGTGCAAAACAGTAGAAATCTGGCGCTGTGGCACTATTGGGTGGCCTTCGCCACATTCCTGCCGGCAGTCTTGCTGGGCGCCTGGCAGATGCTGATGCGCAGCCCGCTGCCGGCGCCGCTCGACGACCCGGATGCGTATTACGCCTCGGTCACTCTGCACGGCACCGCAATGGCGTATGTGGTCACCACCTTTTTCGCGATGGGCTTCGGCTATGCGATAGCGGCGACGAGCCTCGGCCGTCCCGTTCGCGGTGTTGCGGCGGCATGGATCGGCTCCGTCATTTGCCTGATCGGCACGGTGATGGCGGTCGCGACGGTGCTCGCCGGCAAGGCGTCGGTCCTCTACACCTTCTCCCCGCCCCTCCTGGCGAGCCCCTGGTACTATCTCGGGGCGTTCCTGCTGATCGGCGGCTCGATGATCTGGGTCGTGCTGATGGTCGTCAACATGACCGGCTGGAAGCGAGACAATCCCGGCCGCCCGGTGCCGCTCGCGATGTTCGCAATTACGGCGACCGCCCTGCTGTGGGCGTGGGCGGCGTCCGGCGTCCTGATCGAGCTCGCGGGAATATTGCTGCCGCGCGCCTTCGGTTGGAGCGATTTGATCGACGCCGCTCTCGGCCGCACGCTGTTCTCGATAACCCTGCATGCGATTGTCTATTTCTGGCTGATGCCGGCCTATATCGGGTTTTACACGCTGGTCGCAGAGGCGGCC
>Ga0210403_10002512_pt1 | contig 16517 bp, 11 predicted proteins | sample IncBWC19MmetaG_FD_150863 | JGI IMG/M metagenome (GOLD analysis project Ga0210403, IMG submission 150863) | Forest soil microbial communities from Barre Woods Harvard Forest LTER site, Petersham, Massachusetts, United States - Inc-BW-C-19-M | ecosystem: Environmental > Terrestrial > Soil >... | reverse complement strand
CATGACGGCGGAACTGCACGATGCGCACACGCGCTTCAGTTCCCCGGAGCAATGGGCAAATCGCAAAAAGCATCAAGGCGTGAGCAACGGATTCCGTGCCGGCTACGTGGATAACAAGATCGTGGTGCTTGATGTTTTCCCCGACAGCAATGCCGCGAAAGCCGGGATTGAGCCCGGAATGATTGTGACCACGTTGGACGGCGAACCTGTCGCCGATCGGCTCGCGCAATCTGCAAAACAAGTTTTGCCGTCATCGACCGAGCGCATCACAAAACTGCGTGTTCTCGGCAATATATTTGGAGGGACACTCGACACGCCATTCCGCGCGACCTTTGAGCGCGCCAACGGTTCGCCGCTCGATGTGAATTTTACGCGGCAAATACTTTCCACCGCTCCCACCGTTACCGCTTCCAAGTTGACTTCGGGCTTCGGATATATTCGTTTTGACGAGTTTCATCCTTCGTTGGTCAAAGACTTCCGGAAAGCAGTCGAGAATCTGCGCGCCACGCCCGGATTGATTCTGGATCTACGCAGGAACCGAGGCGGTGTGGGAGCAACTCTGGAAGCGATGGCCGCACTCTTCTTCGATAGCAAGACTCTGTTCGAACGGCGAGCGAGCCGAAAACAGGTTTCGGCTTCGGAACGCGACGGCCATAAAGCCGAAGAGAAACAAGTCTTCGTCGGAAAACGCGGAGGGCAGATTTATCGCGCGCCTGTCGTCATCCTGCTCAGTGAATATTCGGCCAGCGCCACGGAAGTTTTTTCCGCGGGCATGCAGGATTCCGGGCGCGCGAAGTTGGTGGGCAGCCCATCGTGCGGCTGCGTGCTGGGCATCACGCACGACCGAGTGATGAAGGGCGGCGGCGTGCTGGAAATCAGCGAGATTCTCTGGTTCTCACCGAAGGATCGCAAACTCGAAGGCGAAGGCGTGATTCCGGATCGAGATGCCACGCCGACGATTGCCTCGCTCCAAGAAAAGCGGGATCTGGTTTTAGAAGAAGGCGAAAAAATGTTGCAGGAGCTGGCCTCGGCTAAGCCTGCGGCCCCATCCCGTTAATCGTGAATCCTCGCGCCGTTTCCTAAAACCGCGCCCTACTCCACCCGCAACGCGCGCATCGGATCTATAGAGGCCGCGCGCCAAGCCGGCAAAACGCAGGCGATCCCCGCAACAAGCATGAGAATGCAAGCTGCCAGCAGCAGCGTAAGAGGATCGCGCGAACTTCCTCCAGCCCAGGAAGCAACCACGCGGTTCAGAATGACACTTAAGAGCAATCCCACGACCACGCCGATGCTGAGCATGGCGGCGGTTGAGCCGAGAACGAGCGTAACCACGGACGCGGGACGAGCGCCAAGCGCCATGCGAATGCCCAATTCTTGCGTGCGTTGAGTCACGGAAAAAGAGACCACGCTGTAAAGTCCAGTTGCGGCGAGGATCAGCGCAAGAGCCGCAAAGAGACCGAAGAGCGTCGCGATAAAGCGCTCGCGCCCCCAGCCGTCGGTATCCAACCACCAAATCAAAGTATGGTCGCGGCCAACGACGAATTCGGCGTTGACTTCGCGCAAGCGCTCTTTGACGGAGCGCATGGCCGTCTCCGGATCCCCGCTGGCACGCACGATAAGGTCTTCGTCCGGCGTCAACACAAAACTGTAAGGCAGAAATATCGCCGGCTTAACGGGATGTTCCAGCCCGCCGTTTTTAGCGTCGCCCACGACTCCGATGACCTCGAACCAGCCATCGGGAGATTGCGCGGACAAGAAATTCGGCTGATCGATTTTTAGCGCGGGGCTCCGCACGCTCTGACCGATGGGATCGAGGCCGCCGAGATACTGCTTCACAAAGGCCTGATTGACCATCGCCAGATGCGCGGCGCGGCGAGACTCGGCATCGTCGAAAATTCTTCCGCGCACCAGCGGCATGTGCAGCGTCGAAAACAGTTGCGGGCTGACAAGAGTCAGAACGGCTTGCGAATCCGTCAACGTCGGTTTGCTTTGAATCTCAATTTTCGCGGTGAATCCGCCGAAGCCAGGGAACCACGTTGTGGAAACGCCCGCTTCCGCTATTCCCGGCGCTTGCGCAACGGCCTGGCGGACCAGTTCCTGTTGATTGATGCGCTCCTGCCAGGTGGTAGTAGATCCTTTGGGCAGGGCTACGTTCATGGCGAAGACGTGATCCGGGTCGAAGCCCAGCGGCGTGTGCAACTTCGCGAGAAACGCCTTCACCGCGCCGCCGGCGCCGGCGAGAAGCAGCAGCGTAAGAGCGACCTGCCCGGCGATCAACACGCGGTGCGTGTTCCGGCTGCGGGTGCTGCCGGTGAGCTTGGCGCTCGTCGCCTGGATAAGCGCGCTGAGTTGGGGACGCGAAAGTTGATAGGCGGGGGACAAACCAAAGAGAGTTCCCGTGAGCAAAGCAATCGCGGCGCTGAAGATCAAAACCATCGTATTTACGTGAATCGTGGCTTCGTGAGGGAAGGAATAGTACGGCAGCATGGTGGAGAGCGCTTTGACGCCCCAGTAGGCGGCCAGGACACCGAGCGCGGCGCCCGTCACGGAAAGAAGGACAGACTCGGTCAGGAGCTGGCGGATGAGCCGCCCGCGCCCCGCGCCAATGGAAGTGCGAATGGCAAACTCGTGCTGCCGCGCCGTTCCGCGAGCGAGCAATAAGATCGAAACGTTCGCGCAACCGATGAGCAGAAGGATCACGACAGCGCCGAACAAAAAGACGATTGTGCCCGCGAAGCGGCCCAACACCTCTTCGTTCAGCGTGACAATCTTGGCGCGCATATCTTGCGGATAGCCCTTGGGGTCGTCTTTCGCAAATCGGTCTGCCAGGGATTGCATCTCGGCTTGAGCGGCGGGATATTTCGTGCCGGGCTTCAGCTTGATGAAAGCGTTCCAGTAATAGTGCGGATCGGCGTTGGGCAGAGCGGGGAGATAGACATCGGAATCGCCCCAGGTAAATCGCGGGGGAACGACACCTATGATGGTGTAGGGCGTGTGGTCGAGCTCGATCGGCTTTCCGATCACGTCGTGGCTGGCGCCGTATTGTCGTTGCCAGAAGAGATAGCTCAACACGGCGACAGGCGCGGGATTGCCGCCCGGAGCATCCGCCGGCGTGAACTCCCGGCCAAGCAGCGGCGGCACGCCCATATAGTCAAACATGTTTGGGGAATAGAGGCCGACAAGCACGGTGACAGGGAATTTTTCGCCGGTCAGATTTTCCCGCTTTTCGTCCTGCAGAAAGACGTCATCGACAGAGGCGGCCTTGCGAACCTCCGCGGCTTGCGTGCCATTGACAATGAGCAGAGGGCCGCGGCCATTTTTGTCCTTGAGTTCGACGTGCACCATCCGCTTGGCGTCTTTGTAGGGGTAGGGGTCGAGCAGCACGCCGTAGACCACGCTGAAGATGGCGGTGGTCGCTCCGATCCCGAGCATCAGGGAAAGGACAGAGCTGGCGGCAAAGCCGGGCGATTTGAGGAATTGCCGAAACGCGAAGCGAACATCCTGCAGTAAGGTCCTCATACCCAACCTCCGCACCGGGATATACCTGTAAAGACGTTGCGAAGGCGGATTGGTTCCCTGAAGGCAAATTAATTTATTGAAAGTTTATGGTTTAGGCGGTGCGGGCAACCTCGTAGAGGAACTCGACGTGGGCGCGCACGGCGTCGTCCATTCCCGCTACTTTAGGGTTTTTCGATTCGATGAGGTAATACTCATCCGGGGCGTGGGCGCCGTTGCCATGGCCCATGCCAAAGTGGCCGGCCGGAAGGTGCAGCGGGTCGCCGGTGAAGACAAATCCCGGCCATGAGCCGGCCAGGCGCGGAAGCAGCACGGGATCGATGCCGTTTTTTTTGTAAACGGCGATGGACGCGCGAATGATCGAGGAATCGGCGGGCGTGCTTGTCGGATCGTAGCCGCCGCTCATATTCACTTCAATGTCGCCGAAGCCTTTTTTCGCAAGGTGCGCTCTTAGCGCGGCGAGCGCTTCAGCGGCGGTCATGTCCGGAACAAGGCGCATATCGATTTTGGCAACGGCCTTGCCGGGCAAGATGGTTTTTCCGCCCGGGCCGGTGTAGCCACCGACCAGCCCTTCGATGTTTACCGTTGGACGCGAGCACAGCATCTCGAGCGATTCTTGCCAGCTTACGTCATGGATCCAGTGGTCGACGCCCATTTGCTTTTTTGCGTCGGCTTCGCTCAGGCGGCGCGCTGCTTCGGCAATCATTTTCTTGTCGGAGTCCGAGAGCGGACGCGCTTTGGCGGAGAATCCTTCGATGACAGGATCATTTCCATCGGGCGAAACGAGGCAAGCGAGCGCTTCGACCAAGTGCCACGCGGGGCTGTCCACGCGAGCCTTGTTGCTGGAGTGCAGATCCTTTTTCGGTCCGCGGCCCCAGCGCGTGCCGCTGGAAACCAGTTCGAGCTCGACCACGCCTTTCGCGCCCAGTGTCATCGTCACATCACCGCTCAAGCCTTGCGCCGCGTACGGCATGAATACCGACGTACATTTTTTCAGCGCTGCCGCGATTTCCGGCTTGCGTACAACTTGCGGGAAATGTGGCGAGCCGATCTCTTCTTCGCCTTCGGCAACGAAAACAAAATTTACCGGCATTTTCTTTCCAGCGCCGCGCATGGCATGCAGGGCGGCGAGGAAAGTCGCTTCCGGACCTTTCTGATTTACGGCGCCGCGGCCTACCAGCACTTTGCCCAGCCCTGGTCTATCCACCAGCGCGGCGTCAAATGGAGGCGAGGTCCACTCCGCCGGATCGGCTTGCTTCACGTCGTACATGAAATAGAGTCCGACGGTGCGCGGCGCGCCTGCATCCAGCGTGGCAAAAATACCGGGCTGTCCCTCGGTGGGAACTTTCGTAACTTGTTCGAAGCCGGCGTCACGCAACATGTGCATGGTCAGCTCGCAGCCTTCGTTCATGCCACGATTTTCCGCGGCGATTGAGGGCTGCTGGATCCAATGCTGCAACCGCTGCACGGATTCCTCGTGACGTTTCTCGATTTCAGCGCGAACGCCGTCCATCTCGTCGGCGGGCAGGGCTGAGCCTGCCGCGGCGTGCGCCCAGTTCGGGACGGCAAGCGCAGCGGCACTGGCGACGGCGCCCTGCAGGAAAGTTCGCCGGTCGGCATATGCATCGCCGTCCGCTGTGCCGGCGCCTTGCTCGCGTTTGTGGCTCGCCTGTTGGCCGTTCTGGCGGCACAAGTTTTCGAATTCAGATTCCGTTCCCATAATGTCCTCCCACCAAAAAAATGTTCGAGAGACAAGCCGCTTAAGCCATTTAGCGGTTTACGCGTTGGCCTGCTGCGCTTGTTCCGCCGCCTCGGGCAGCCACAGCCGCAAGACTTCCGCAGACTGCGGTTGCACTCCGCGAAATTTCACTCCCATGCCGAGGAACGCCTGTGAATGAACGACAGTCGCGGGCGCTTCAAAAGCATGTGTTTCCGTAAAAATCCGCAATTGAACGAGCGTCCCATCGGGCAGGGGGTTAATCGTGTCAACGTAGCAGCCGTTGAGGCTCAGGTCGCTGGTTCGAGAGCTCATACGGGCTCCGGAGATCTCTTCCAAAAGCTCAGCGTCGGCGATGAACGGGTAGCGCGGCTCGCACCTCTGTTTTTGTTCCATGATTTCCCACCTCCCAAGCAGGCGCGTATTCTATCCCCAATCTCCCGTTTCGCGCCCCAAAAACTCCGCGAAAGAGGTGGAAGCACCGGCTGGGCGGCGGTGGCTGAACCGGTCCCTTCCCGGGAGAGGGTTCTCAGACTCGGCGACCTGCCCCTTCGGACAGTTTAGTTTCGACCACGCAACCCGTTGATGTGTCAGCTTTTCCTCGAAAGCCATTCCATACTTGAAGATAGATTTATGCGCACGAGCGCGTGTGTTGGAGGAAATCATGAACCGCAGGCTCCTGCCCCTTGCTGCCTCGGCCGTTTTCGGAACGGTTTTCGTAATTCATTCGGCGGCGCAGAATCCCTCGTCCAGTGTTGCGCCGGTAACGCCGGTTAGCTCGGTCTCGAAAGTGGACCCGAGCGCGACGCCGCTGCCCACCGTGAAGGATTTGCTGCAGAAGTTTGAGACCGTCAGCGGCGGCCACAGCGTCTGGTCCAGCTTCACGACTCGCTACTTGAAGGGAATTTATCAAACGGAAGACGCTTCCGGTTTTGCGGCCATCGAAATCTTCACCAAGGCGCCGAACAAATCGCTCTCCAAAATCACCTTTTCCAACGGTGTGATTCTTCGCCAGGTTTGTGACGGGAAATCGGCTTGGACCGAAGATCCCGCGGACCGCATGCATGAAATTACCGGTGCGGCCTTGGAAAGCAGGATTCGCCAGTCCGACTTCAATGATCGCGCCGACGCTCTTCTATTGGCCGTGACAGGAAAAGTTCTGGGCACGGAGAAAGTTGGCGTGCACTCCACGTATGTGGTGGAATTTGCTCCGCAAAAGAAGCTGACTTCGAAGATTTATTTTGATGCGGACAGCGGCTTCCCGGTTCGCACCGACGATACTCTGCACAATCAGGATGGCGACTACAAAGTGGAAACCTACTTGGACGACTACCGGCCCGTCGATGGAGCGTATTTCGCGTATCGCCTGCGCCACGTGGAAAAGGGCAATGTCTTCACGCTGCGCGTTACGCAAATCAAGAACAATTCCGCGATCGATGATTCCATGTTTTTGAAACCAGCGTCCTCCCCGAGGTAAGTTCGGAGACGGACTCGGAATCTTTTCGGAGTCGAGGAAATACAAACGGGGCGCGAAACATCGCGCCCCGCTTCATTTTTTGGCGACTCCGCCTTGGGGATGAGCTTCATCCTTTGGCGAAGCGCGGGTTATCTCGCGGCGACGGCTGAGATTTCCTTTTCGATTGGCGCGCCAATCAAGTTCCCCCACTCGGTCCAGGACCCGTCGTAATTGCGCACGTCCTTGATGCCCATCAGGTATTTCAAGACAAACCAGGTATGCGAGCTGCGCTCTCCGATGCGGCAATAGGCGATGACTTCGCGGTCGCCGGTGATTCCTTTCGCGCCGTAGAGCTGCTTCAGCGCTTCGCCGCTCTTGAACGTGCCGTCCTCGTTGACCGCCTGCGCCCAGGGAATGTTCGCGGCGCCGGGAATGTGGCCGCCGCGCTGCGCGGTTTCCGTCATGCCGGGAGGCGCGATGATCTTTCCCGTGAATTCATCCACAGAGCGCACATCGACGAGCTGCGCGCCGGATTTTTTCTCAACCGCTGCGAAAACGTCGTCGCGTTTGGCGCGGATCGCGGGGTTCGCTGCCTTCACTTTGTACGTGGTTGCCGCAACGGCGGGCTTATCGTTCGACAGCGGGCGCTTTTCTTCGAGCCACTTCTTCCGGCCGCCGTTCATGATGAGCACTTTTTCGTGGCCATAGTATTTCAATTGCCAGAAAGCCCAAGCCGCGAACCAGTTGTTGTTGTCGCCGTAGAGCACGATGGTCGTTTCCGGAGAGATGCCGGCCTTGCCGAGCAATTCCTCGAAAGCGGTCGGCTGCGCGAGGTCGCGACGGATGGCGTCTTGCAACTCGGTTTGCCAGTTCCACGAAATAGCGCCTTCGACGTGGCCTTGATCGTAGGCGGAGGTGTCTACATCGACTTCCACGACGCGGAGGCCTTGATCTTTCGCATGGGCAGCAACCCATTCGGTGGTGACGAGTACTTCTGGATGAGCATAGTCAGACATGGCGTTTTCCTTTCCCGTAAAGAGGTCAAAGAAAACAGTAGCGCAGGTCGCGGATTAAATCACCCTCTTTTTTATAGACATTCTTAAAAGCGCGCTAAAGCGCTTTTCCGGGCGGCTGCCAGAGACAATAAAGGCATACCTGCCAATGACTTACGGAACGCTACCCGGCGATCTGGAGCTTGCCATCGCGGGTTTCCCACTCGATGCGCACAAGCCAGTCGTAGTGCATACCTTCCGTTTTGAGCCACGCTTCGAGCGTTTCGCGGGAATCCGAACGGAACTCGGCGAACATTTTTCCCTCGACCATATTGACGAGCACCCGCTCGGCGCAGGCGGGCCCGCCGCCCTGCATGCGTTGAGCGAGGGCCTCCGCGCCTTGGCGGGTGAGGCAAGCGAGGGTGTGTTGCGAGAGGTAGCGTGGCATGGGAACTCCTGGAGTGATTTGGAGTCCAAGTATTCCATAGAAGAGATTTTCGCAAAAGGCGAGGCGCAGAGCCGCACCAGCAACCAGAAAGAGTTTTTGCTCAAGGAATGATCTATGAAATTGTTTTGTGCGCGCGTGATGCAACTCGCCCAAAGCGGCTCGCATCTCGGTTATTAAATTCGTAATTCGCTCGGGGCAGGGGGTGGTCCATGCAGCGAGTTCTACCAGTACTGTGTCTTTCATTCCTGATCAACTTCTCCAATTCAGCTCAAGAAAAGAATATGGCCGCACCGCAAAGCATTGCCGCGGCGAATGAGGCACGCGACGGCTCGCTGAGCGGGTCGAGCGAATCAGCGGCCAAGTTGCCGGTTCGGCGCGTCGTGCTTTACAAAAATGGCGTGGGCTACTTCGAGCATCTCGGGCGCGTGCGCGGCAGCCAGGATGTGCACATCGATTTCACCAGCGCGCAATTGAACGACGTGCTGAAGTCGCTGACCGTGCTCGACCTTGCCGGTGGACGGATCACGGGAGTCGACTACAACTCCGAAGCACCACTGGCGCGAAGGCTGGGGACGCTGCGATTGGCGCTGGGGGAGCGGCCAAGCGTCTCCGAATTTCTTGGCGCGCTGCGCGGCGCGCGGCTGGAAGTGCGCGGCGCGACTGGACCGGCGCTCACGGGGAGATTGCTCAGCGTGGAGCGCAAAACCCGTTCGGCCACGAACTGGACCGTCGAGACGGATGAGATCTCCCTGATCACAGATACCGGCGAAGTTCACAGCGTGGACTTGAATCCGACGACGAGCGTACGCATCGCGGAAAAAGATTTGCAGGTGGAAGTGGGGCGCTATTTGAATCTGATCGCGTCGTCACGCGACCAGGACGTCCGCCGCATGACGATTTCGACCGCGGGAAACGGCGAACGAAATCTATATGTGAGCTATATCAGCGAAGTGCCCATCTGGAAAACGACGTACCGCATCGTGCTGCCGGCGAAGGCCGACAAAAAACCGCTGCTGCAGGGCTGGGCGATTGTGGACAACACCGTCGGCGAGGATTGGAACGAAGTGGAATTATCGCTGGTGGCGGGCGCACCGCACTCTTTTATCCAACAGCTTTCCGAGCCATTTTATGGCCGGCGTCCGGTGGTGCCATTGCCGGAAAGCGTGCAACTTTCCCCTCAGACGCATGCCGCAACCCTCTCGGGGGGAAACGGACGACTGAGCGGCGCCGTTACGGATGCTTCAGGAGCGGTGATTCCTGGCGCTAGCGTGAAATTGATGGACGAGAACGGCTTGGTGATGGCGCAAACCACGTCAGACAGCGGTGGTAATTATTCCTTCTCGTCGCTATCGCCGGGAAGCTATCGCGTGCAAACAGAGCATCCTGGATTCAAAACAAGTTTGATGGCGCAGTTGAATGTTGCGCCGGGGGAGAATCAGGCAAACGCGCGGCTCGAAGTAGGCCAAGCCACAGAAACAGTCAACGTAACCGCGGACGGCGTCAGTGAACTGAACACGATGTCGGCGGGAGTGATGGGAAAGCTGAGCAGCGTAGCGAATCGACCGCACGTTGAATTTGGATATGGCTCAGCAGGGGGCGTGGGTGGTGGAGTTTTAATGGCTCCTCGGGCAATACCACCTCCGCCGCCGTCGGTGGCTAACCTCGAGGAAGCGCGGGCAATGGGAGAAGCGGCGGCGAGCGGGCAAGAGTTGGGAGACCTGTTCGAGTACAAGCTGAAGGACAAGGTGACGCTGAAGAAAAATCAATCGGCTCTGGTGCCCATTGCGCAGACGGAGATTGAAGCGGAGAAAGTCTCCTTGTGGAGCGGAACGAGCGGCTCGGGGAGGCCGTTGCGCGGGATTTGGCTTAAGAACACAAGCGCGCTTACGTTTGACGGCGGCAGCTTCAGCGTGCTGGAAAACGAAGTGTTCGCCGGCGAAGGCTTGACGGATCCGATTAAACCTGGCGATCGGCGATTGCTTTCGTATGCAACCGACCTGGGCCTGCTGGTGGAGGCGCAAACGAACAGCCGGCCGCAGCACGTGACGCTGGCCAAAATTTCCAAGGGAATTCTCACGCAAGTGAGCCGCCTGGAAGAACGCACGCTTTACACGGTGCGCAACCAGGACGCCGGCGCACGCACGCTGGTGGTCGAACATCCCGCCCGCATGGGATGGTCGCTCGCAAAGGGCGCGAAGGAACCGGAAGAAAAGGCTCCGGGGATCTATCGCTTCCGCTTGGAAGTTCCGGCAAAGTCCACGGCCTCTCTGCCGGTGGAAGAGGCGCGCACGCTCGACGTCACGTATTCCATCTCCGATCTGAACACGGACCAGATTGGACTGTTCGTGAAAACCAAGACCATCACACCGGAGATGGCGCAAGCGCTGCAGAAAATCCTGGATCAGAAAGCGGTGGTGGCCAAGCTCGAAGACGAAATGGAAAACCGGCAGAAGGACATCGACCGCATCGTCGAGGATCAGGGCCGACTGCGCGAAAACATGAAAGCCCTGCGCGGGAGCGCCGAAGAAAAAGCGCTTCTGCAGCGCTACACCAAGCAGCTCGACGAACAGGAAACACAGCTCGAAGCCCTGAGAAAAACGATTCGCGACACGGAAGCGCAGCGAGACAAGGCCAACGAACAGCTTGAGAGAATGATCGAGGAGCTGCAACTCGAAGCGACGTTGTAGTGCCAAAAGCGCGGCCTTGGGAATTAGGTTTTGGCGCGGATAACTGGACCCTCCCCCCCCAGTTTTTGCATAAGTGTTCATTCTAAAGGGAGATAAAGTCCTTTGTTTTGAACACTTACGCAAGTGTTCATTCTAAAGGAGTTAGAGGTGTGATTTTTGGGGGTGGGGATTCTAAAGGAGTTAGGGGCGTTTTGTGTTTGGAGGGAGGAAAGAGGAGGGATTGGGTGAGGGAGAAAGGAGGGAGTTTTCGAGGACAACATGAAGCATCATACCATGAAAGTACCCGAATGTCAAGTACCATTTTGGGAATAGAAAGGCAGATTTCGGATGAGGGAGCGGCGATGGGGAGAGAAGAGGCGGAAGTCGAGAGTTTAGAGGGAGTTGGCCCTTCGAGGCTCAGGGTAATCGGAGTTGGGTGGTTTAACTGCGCTGTGGAAAAATCAATTCCGCACTTTTCCACACTCGGAGGGGCACTGCACGCGTCCTAATGGCTACTTCAAGAAAGGCTGCCACTGAGTGCCGTGCTTCGGCGATACCAACTCGGAAACCGGTGCGGCCGTTCGTTCAACCACGGTCACATAGGGATAAAAGTGAACGGAGCGAACGGCTGATTGCAGCGGGGTCGTCCCAAAGACAAGGCGTCTCTCATCGTCATTCACGTTGTTTTCCTGGCGGTCGCAGGCGTTGAGGTTCAGCGCAAAGCCGCACATGTAGGAAGCAAAGAGGTTGAGGGTTCCGTGAAGGTCTTCGCAGAGATAGACACCGCGGGGCCGTATGTGGGGCAGGAGTTCCTCAAACGTGACGATTTGTTGTTCGGCGAGATGGCCGCCGTCGTCAATCACGATATCGACAGCGTCTACTTCTTGTTTGAAGCCCTTCCAGAAATTCCGGTCGGCCTGGTCGCCGATAAACACTTTGATGGAGTCGCTTTCGTAGGCCTTGCAAGCCGGCTCAATGTCCACGCCGTATACCTGGCAGCGGGGCCCGAAGTAATCCTTCCACATTCCCAAGCTGCCGCCACTATAGATGCCGATCTCGAGAACGCGGACGTCGCCGCCTCTAAGGTGGCTAAAATGCTTGTGGTAAATGTCGAAATAATGGTTCCACTTCCAGATTCCGGGTCCTTCGTTGTGAGAATCGAAGTAGGTACGCAAAGGATTCGGACTTGGCAGGTTTTGCGCGTGCCCCGAGGGGGCCAATTCAGGCCACGGGGACCGAAAACGCCAGTTCGAGAGGCCGCGCCAAAATGAGCGCAATTGCCGCAAGACTGCGGGAGCACGTGAAAGCCTTCTCGCGCGTGTGGTTGCGTCTCCAAGCATCGAGTCCTTCTTTCCCGTTCACTGATTTTCATTGATTTTGCCTTAGCATATATCAATACAGGGGAAGCGGGGGTGCACAGCAGGGGAAGGGGATTGATCAAGAGTACGCTATAGCAGATGGCTTGGTGCTGAACTATGCGACAAGAATTTGGCTAACTTCGAGAGTTGCGTGAAAAGCGCAGAGTGCGAGACGTGGCGATGTAAAGCGCGGAGGCCCAAATGGCCACGTCCATTGGAATGAAGTACAAACGGGCTTTCAGCAAGTTTCGCGCGGCTCGGATGAAAGTCCACTTGCTCAGGTGCAAATAGAGGTGAAGCAGCGAACTTTCTTTGGGAGAATACCAGCCGCTATCGCGCAATTGTTTTGCGGCCAATTCTTTCAATGAGTCTTGCTGGATGGAAATGCAGCGGCTGCCAGCAACAAAGTGCGATTCCCAGCCGGCCTTCTTCATTCGCTGGCAGATATCCGAATCCTCATGATGACGGCGGAAGCGGACATCATACCCGCCAACAGCGTCCACCGCTTCCTTGCGAAAAAGGACGGCATGGCCGTGAGCGAAGAGCACGGGGCCGGATTGTTCGGGGTTCTTTGGTTCCTGGAAGCGCATCCGCCAGCGCGTGAGCATACCATCCGGATTCTGTGGAATGGTGCGCGTGTAGACAGCGCCAACGCTTGGGTGGCTGGAAATGTATCCAAGGCAGGTAGCAAGCCAGTCTGGGTCCGGAAGAACTTCCGAGTTGATGCAGGCGAGAAACGTGGCGTTGGAGAGTGCAATGGCGGCGTTTCGGGCAGCAGAAATCCCCTGGTTTTGAGGAAGGCGAACGAGAGAAATCTGAGTCGAAGATTGCGCCCAATCGGGGAGAGAAACAGGTTCGGGAGAACCATCGTCGACGACGAAGATCTTGCCAACCGGATAAGTCTGGTTAGCGCAGGCCGAGAGGGTTGCGGAGAGGGCTTCCGAGCGCTCGCCGTAAACGGGGATGACGATGTCCACAGATTGCCGGTCATTGCTTTCCATATAGATCGTTTAAAACTCCCGCTGCACGGATGCTTCTAAGTTTGAATGCGAATTCGCGGCGAGCGATGTTTATTTGGTTCTACACTTCGTGCGGGGTCCGCCGTCGGAAGGCTAGCAAGGGGTGAGTATAGAGCCTCGGCGCAAGAGCGGGCAAGGCGTTCACATTGGCGGTTTTGGGGCGGGCTTCGCCAATTGCCGAAACAAGCGCGTGTTATACTCTGCGACGGATGAGGGCACAGGAATCGCGTCAGCTCCGATGGCCAGAGGCGTTGATTTGTCTTTGGGTTTTGGTCGCGCAAATATGGTACTACCTGCAATTCAAAGAACAGCTCCGAGCTATTTTATCACTCACTTTTCGTAAGCTATGGCATTAGCCGCCTCTTTGGCCGTCCTGCTAGCGGTCGTGGTTTTCGCAGTTATGGCGACCGCGCTGGGACATCGGCTGTTAAGGCTTTGCTCAACCGGGATAATCTCGGACGTCGAACACCTCCTATGTTCAGCAGCTTTTGGCGTGATCGGTATCGAGATACTGTTATTTCCAGTTCAGTTTTTGAGTCGCATACGACTTGGCGTGGGGATTGTCCTGGGAATTGCTTTACTCCTGGGCGCAAGCGAATTCGTCTCCGTCCTGACTAAAGTTTCAAGATTGGTGCGGGAAGCCTGGGGCTCATCCAGATTCGAAAAATTCCTGATTGCATTCACCGGATTGATTCTACTGATTGAGGGCCTCGCCGCCATGGGGCCAGTCACCGGCTCGGACGCACTTCACTATCACTTCACTGCCCCTCAGCTAGTTTTACAGTCAGGGTTCCATCCCGACTTTTTTCTTTCGCACAGTTTCTTCACCGGCCAGTCTCATCTGCTCATTCTGGCTGGACTGGCGCTGGGGAGCAGTCAAGTCGCAATGGGCCTGCTTTACCTCGGGGGAGTCTTAGCGGCCGGCGCGGCATATAGCCTGGCACGCCGGTGGACTGAGCCACGGTGGGCGTGGAGCGCAGCTCTCGTGTTTTTGCTAACCCCCGTCGTTTTCTGGCAAATTTCATCGGCCGGCGCTCCTGACTTATGGATGGCGTTTTTCACTACTGCCGGAGTGCTGTTCCTTTCGCAGTCAGCGGAATCGCCACGCCTCGCTCACGCCGTATTGTCGGGAGTGGTTGCCGGGGCGGTTGCGGGAACGAAATATACGGGCTGCATCGTGGCTGCCAGCATGTTGGCAGCCTATTTGTGGCAGGCTCGTTCGGCCTTCAAGGTGTTTCTATTCTTTCTGGGATCCGTTTGCGCCGGTATCTGGCCATACGCGCGGAACCTGGCGTGGACTGGCGATCCAATGTTTCCATTCTTGACGCGATGGCTTTTTCCGGGACGCGTGAATGCATACACGCTCGCATCTTACCTCGCGGACACGGGCGCGGGAGGACACAGGAGCGTTTGGCGGATAATAGGATTTCTTTTTTTTGCAGGGATAGACCCTTTGCACCCCGGATTCTGGCAGTTTTTGGGGCCGCTGGTGCTCGCCTTCGCGCCAATGTTGGTTTTGGTGGTTCGTAATGATTCCACGTGGCGAGCAGTCTTGCCCGTGTGGATCTTGAGTACGATCGGAATCGGTGCGACTTCGGGCATGACCCGGTTTCTTCTTCCGGTGTTACCGCTTGCACTCGCGGCCGTGTTGGCAGGAGCGGCGCAGCTGCAAACCGTTGGGTGGCGATGGGCCCACTACATATCTATCGCAAGCCTTTGTGGCTTTTTGTTGCTCGGCGCCTCGGGTTTACTTGTCTACGACCGTTCTGCCATCTCGGCTGCGGTTGGCCTTACGACGCGTGACGAATACTTGAGCCAGCATGTGCAGGAATACGAGAAGGTACGATTCATCAACGACGTGCTCGGAGGGGCCGGGGATGGAGGCAAGGCGCTCGTGTTTCTCCGGCATGTGTACTACCTACGTGTGCCATTTCTATACGGGGATCCCTCGGCCGCTTGGGCGGTTGACCCTTCCAAGCTTCAAACGCCAGAAGACTGGCAGACCCTGTTCCGCGCGCAGGACATCCGTTGGGTGGTGCGCTCGCCCAAATACCCTCCGATGATCGCGGCTCCGTTGGAGGAACTTGAAAAGCGCGGCGAACTTGTACCGATGGCGCGAACAGACGTTTCTGACTTTCAAGGCTTGAGAATTGCCGGGCAGCGTCAAGAGGTTTCCATAGTCATACTGCAAGTGAAAGAATAGTTATTCAAACGCAGGAGTCTGCCTTCTTTGGGAAGGCAACAGAATGTAGAATTCGAGTGTAGTTGTATGACTCGTCAAATTCCCGGAATCCGCGTCAGTATTGGCGGGGCGCACAATCCTGAGCATACCTGCTGTACACTATTTTTTCCCATGATTTGTCGCTGAGCTGGCACCAATTGCCGCCACACGGGAACTTTTCTGGCGGGATAGCGAGAGGCAAATATTGCACACGAAAAATCATGTTCGTCTAAACCTCGGATGTGGTCTCCAGACGCCGGAGGGGTGGATCAATGTGGATGGCTCCTGGAATGCAAGGCTCGCCAGACATCCGTTCCTCCGGCGTCTGCTCACGTCAATGCGTTTCCTTGCGAAGGACAAATCCGAAATTCCATGGAGTTCGAAGGTTTTCATCCACGACATCAGGAAACCCTTGCCATTCCCCGACGGTTCCGCGAGTGCCATTTATGCTTCCCATGTTCTCGAACATTTGTATCATGAAGATGCAAAGCGGCTAATCCGCGAGGCGTTTCGTGTTCTCTGCTCTGGCGGGGTATTACGCGTGGTGGTCCCCGACCTCAGAGCTATTGTCCAGGAATATCTTGGTGGGCGGCCCTTTGGACAGCTCTCGGGAGAATTTGGATCACTGAATCCGGCGGACAGGGTCAACCACCGGCTTTTGATGCATTGGCCGACGCCAGCCTCCGGCAACCTGATTTATCGCATCTACAGTTCCTGGCACGATTTTCATACTCACAAATGGATGTATGATTCCGATTCTCTCGTGGCTTTGTTTCAGGCGGCGGGCTTTGCGGAAGCGGAGCGCAAGGGCTGTCGAGAGAGTCGAATAGAAGACGTGGACAAAGTTGAGGAAGAGAGCAGGATCCTCAACGGAGCTGGTGTCTGCGTGGAAGGCGTGAAGCCGGTTTCCATGTGATGCGCAGCGCGCGATTGCTGCGCGGAACCCGCGCTTGGTCGCGAAGGTTTAATTGCAAGGGGAGCGATGACACCTCGCTTCAATTCCCTCCGGCGTATGATAGAGGCTAGATGAGGTTTGCTTCCACACTTCGATCAGGACCTATTCCGAGACGGCCGATGCTTCTATTCGTCGTTCTTGTGATAGGCGCTTTTGCTGCATACGAGAT
>Ga0210403_10002511_pt1 | contig 16519 bp, 14 predicted proteins | sample IncBWC19MmetaG_FD_150863 | JGI IMG/M metagenome (GOLD analysis project Ga0210403, IMG submission 150863) | Forest soil microbial communities from Barre Woods Harvard Forest LTER site, Petersham, Massachusetts, United States - Inc-BW-C-19-M | ecosystem: Environmental > Terrestrial > Soil >... | reverse complement strand
AAGTGAGAATCTCACCTAAAGTCAGGCGCCGTCCCGCCGATGTAGTCAATCAAGAGCTGTTTTGGAAGTACGAGGATGTGCCAATCGCACTTCCCCGCCGCTTCCTTCCTGACACAAGCTTCTTGAAATATCACAACGACAAGGTCTTCGTCAGTCGGTAGCGCCTTTCAGCCAACTTTGGCGCTGTCTCGGCTGGATATTCACTGAGGATGACGAATCGTGCCATCACTGTCGGCGGTCGCGATGACGAGTTACGTGCAGAGTAGCCTTAGCCTGATGGCGCAGGAACAACTTCCTCCGAAGATCGCCTTGAGAAAACGAATCATAGAATTGGGCCTTCCGGACCGCATCGCTCCGGGAGGATGGCTCGTCCGAACTGCTGGCGAGAGCTTATTCGGGCTTCCTGGGTACAGCAAGGCGGCGGAAAGACAATGACCGGTGGCGTGAGCTCTGTTGTCCGAATACCAAAGGCAGAGTTTCAGGAGTTGAATGCGGCCAGTCTCGCCGCTCTGTAGAGCTTCGACCAGGTTGGCCTCTCCCTCCATTGCACCTGCTAGACTGGTCGGTCCATTTTTCTACTGGGGAAATCTTTTTGGCAAACGATCCTGTACTGGTGGTTCACGGTGGAGCCTGGGCCATGCCTGATGACATGGTTGAGGCTCACATCCATGGAGTTCGCAATGCGCTGGCTGCTGGCTGGAGCGTGCTGGCGCGGGGCGGGGCGGCGCTTGATGCTATTGAGGAGGCGGTCGTCGTCATGGAGGATGACGAGACGTTTGACGCTGGGCGGGGCAGCTTTCTCAACCGCGACGGGCGGGTGCAGATGGATGCTTTGATCATGGACGGGGCTACGCTGCGGGCGGGGGGAGTGGGGTGCGTGGAGCGGGTGCGGAATCCGGTGCGGGCGGCACGGAAGATTTTGAGTGAGAGTCCGCATGTGTATTTTGTGGCGGAAGGGGCGGAGCGGTTTGCGGAGGAGCATGGCGTGGAGTTGTGCGCGAACGAAGAGTTGGTGATTGCGCGGGAGGTGGAACGGTTGCGGGAGTATCAGCGGGAGGCGGCGCTGCGCGGGGCTTCGTCGCGGTCGTCGTCTGGGCTTGCGGGAGATGGGAACGATTTGTTTGCTCCTGCGGCTCATGACGCGTCAATCTCGCATGACACCGTGGGGGCTGTGGCATTGGACCGGGCGGGGAACATTGCTGCGGCTACTTCTACGGGCGGAACTTTGAATAAGGCTCCGGGACGGTTGGGGGATTCGTCTTTGATTGGGTGCGGGTGCTATGCGGACAATTTGAGTGCTGCCGTGTCGACTACCGGGTGGGGCGAGCCGATTATGAAGCTGGTGTTGGCGAAGTGGACGGCGGACCGCGTCCTGGCGGGGAACTTGCCGGAGTGGGCGGCGCAGGAAGCGATGAATTATCTGAAGCAGCGGTTGAATGGGCATGGCGGGATTATTGTTTTGAATGCCGCGGGGCAGGTGGGGATTGCGCACAATACTCCGCGGATGGCTTGGGCGGTGAAGACGGTGCTGAAAGAAGACGCGGGCGCGGAGCGCGGCGCGCTTTAATTCTGAATTTACCTCGTTATCTCAAACACTACGCCTTGACTAGCGGAACCGCCACTGGGAGTTGATCCATATACATTGCCGCTGGCATCTACGGCCAGGGTTCCGAATTGGGGGAAAATTCCGTCGACTCCGTTGGGCTGGAAGCGATAAGGAATTTGTTCGCTCCATGAGCCATTGGCGCCAGGCGACAATCGGAAGACCGCGCCGCGATGAACGCCTCCGCCGTTCGTGGTGCCGTAAAGGTTGCCAGATTTGTCAAAAATCACACCCTCGGGATAGGCTCCGTCGGGATTGCCGGGGAATGTATGGAGCGTCTTCTCGGTCCACGTCCCATTTGTTTGTGGCATGAGTTCGAAGACGCCGAAGGCGTAAGCGGAGTAGAGATTACCGGCGTTATCCAGAACTAAGCCGCCGAATGGGCCAATCAGGCCGTTTGCGCCGGTAAACGCGTAGATGATTTTCTCCGACCAGCTACCGTCCGATTGAGGCGCGAGTTCATAAACGACGCCGAAATCGTGTGCTCCGCCACCCGCGGTTGCACCGTAAATCTTCCCTGAGGCGGACATGACTACAGGGTTGGAATATGGATTCGAGCCATCAGTTCCACCTTGGAAACTGTGGAGAACTTTTTCCGTCCAGGTTCCGTTGGGGCCGGCAACGATTTCGAAAATTGCGCCCAATCCGTAAGCGCCTCCGCCGTTGGAGTTGCCGTAAACGTTTCCAGCACTATCGACAATCAAACCACTTGCGAAAAGATTGCCGCCATCGGCTCCGCCGGTAAAGTTATAAATCACCGTCTCAGTCCAGGTTCCATCCGATGCGGGCGACAACTGGAAGACAAGTCCGGCGAAATTCGCTCCACCAGTGAGGGTGGTGCCATAGAGATTACCTTTACTGTCAAAGACGACGCCGCCGAAAGGAAGGAAACCGGTAGGGTATCCGCCAAGACTGAAGTCGTAAATCAGTTTCTCAGTCCATGTACCATTTGAAGAAGGGCTCAATTCGAAAACAGTGCCGCAGCAGCCGAACGCCCCTCCAGAAGTGGTTGTGCCGTAGACGTTGCCCTGGCTATCGAGAATTACGCCACCCCAGGGCCCGCTGCCATCGGGACCGGTGAAGGTATGAAGGATTTTTTCTGTTTGTGCCCAGCCAGTCGAAGATAGCGTCAGCAAGATGAGGGACGCGGTGAGAAATCTGGCGGCGGTTGAGCGCACGCTATCGGTCATAATTCACCCCTTACAATCTGCAACCCGATTTCAGGAAAAGCATAAGATGGTTCGACGAGCCTTCGCGAAACTTTCTATCTACCGCGTAATCTCGAAGACTACTCCGACCTTTGACGCTCCCCCGGCCGGGGTTGTGCCGTACAGATTTCCGCTGGCATCCATGGCCAACGACGACGAGTTTGGAGAGACACCATCCGTTCCGTTGGCCGTAAAGCGATGTAGGACTCTCTCCTTCCAACTGCCACCGAGTCCGGGAGCCAGTTCAAAGACTGTTCCATCGTGTGAACCTCCGGAGTTAGTGGTGCCGTAGAGATTGCCGGCTTTGTCGCTGATCAGCGCAGACTCGGGATAGGCGCCATCAGGCGTGCCGGTAAAGGAGTGAAGGACGCTTTTGGTCCAGGTTCCATTCGATCCATGAACAAGTTCGAATACGTCATAGGCAGCCCCATATAGATTGCCTTTGCTATCGAGAAGCAAGCCCCCTACCGCGTCGGCCTCCCCGTCGGCTCCAGTGAACGCATAGAGGACTTTTTCAGACCAGGTTCCGTTGGACCGAGTCAAGCCGAAAACCAGACCGTAGTCGTGGGCACCGCCGCCGCGGGCCATCCCGTAGAGGTTGCCCGCGCTATCCAAAACAAGAGAACTGGCATAGGGGTTCCCGCCGTCATTATCTCCGGTGAAGCTGTGTAGAACTTTTTCGGTCCAGGTTCCATTGGATCCGGGGATGAGCTCAAAGACGACACCGAATCCATACGTTCCTCCCGCATTGGTCACGCCATAAAGGTCTCCGGCGCTATCGATAGCCAAGCGGGTGCTGTAAGGAAGGCCTCCATCGGCGCCGTTGGTGAAATTGTAAATCACGGTCTCGGTCCAGGTTCCATTTGTCCCGGGAGAAAGTTCGTAGACGGTTCCTTGAAAGTTTGTGCCACCAGACACCGTCGTGCCGTAGAGGTTGCCTTTGGAGTCGAAAACCGGTTGACTAAAAGGGCTGGTACCGTCACCGGTTGCTCCGAAGGAATGAAGCACTGATTCGGTCCAGGTTCCGTTCGATCCGGGACTCAACTCAAAGACCGTGCCGCAGCTGCAAGGCGTGCCGGCTCCGCCGTTTTGGGTTGTGCCGTAGAGATTGCCCTTACTGTCGATGGCCAAGCCGGACTGAGGGAAGCCGCCGTCGGCTAAACCAGTGAAGCTGTAAATAACTTTTTCCGTGGCTTGCGCCCATCCGGAAATGGTAAGGATGAATATGACCGCAACAACGGAGATAGTTTTCGACGCAGTGGTGATTGAGCTGGTATGCATAAACTTGCACTCCGGTGAAGGGCAGAATCGGGGGACGAACAAAAACGGGCTACAACATATCACAGGAAGGCAGCGGACACAATTCTTATATCGCCCACACGGCGGGACGCCTGCGCTATAGCCAGCCTTTGGTGCGGGCCATCCTTGAGGCTTCGATGCGGTTACTGGCGCCCATTTTGCTTATGGCTTCCGAGAGATAGTTGCGGACTGTGCCTTCGGATAGGTTTAGTTCGGCGGCAATGTCTCCGCTCTGCATGCCTTCTCCGGCTAGGCGCAGGACCTGGCGTTCGCGGTCGGTGAGCGGATCCATTTCGCTCCAGGCCTCGGTGGCGAGATCGGGATGGATGACGCGCAAGCCCTGCTGGACGCGGCGCACGGCTTCGGCGAGTTCCTCGGCGCGCATGTCTTTTAGCAAGTAGCCCAAGGCTCCGGCTTCCATGGCGCGGCGCAGATATCCAGCGCGGGCGAAGGTGGTGAGGATGATGACTCGCGTGCTGGCGCGGCGGCGTTTGAGTTCGGCCGCGGCGTCGAGTCCGGTCATGAGCGGCATCTCGATGTCGGTGATGAGGACGTCGGGTTTGTGCGTGAGAACGGCTGCCAGCGCCTGCTTGCCGTCGCGCACTTGAGCGACCACGGAGATGTCGCCTTCGATCTCAAGCAACGCGGCCAGTGCGCCGAGGACCATGCCCTGATCTTCGGCGATGACGACGCGAATGGTTTTCCGGCCTTCTTTCGAGGTGGGACTCAATTGTTGCCGTCCTCGGATTTCGGCGCTACTTCTTTGATGGGCACGGTGATGGTGAGTCTGGTGCCCGCGTGAGATTCGCGGGTAAGGGTGCCGCCGAGCATTTCGACGCGTTCGCGCATGCCGCGCAATCCGTTGCCTTCGTTCTGAAAGCCGCCGCGTCCATCATCTGCGATCTCGAGTCGGCAAGAACCGTTCTGTTGGTCCAATCGCAGAGTGCAGGTGCGAGCCTGCGCGTGGCGGACGACGTTGGTAACGGCTTCCCGCACTGCCATGCTGAGCACGCCCTCTTGCACGGCTGGAATTTTTATCGAGGTGGACGCGTCGCAGTGAACCGCGACCCCAGCCGTCTCCAGCGTGGACTTGGCTTGCGCTAGCTCGGCGGTCAATCCCCTCGAGCGGTAACCACGGATCGCATCGCGCACATCCGATAGCGCCTGGCGCGATATTTCTTCCACTTCACGAATCTCTTTTCCGGCGCGTTGCGGATCGCGGTCGATCAGCTTGCCAGCCAGTTCCGACTTCAAGGTGATCACAGAGAGTGTGTGCCCGAGCACGTCGTGCAGGTCGCGGGCGATGCGCTCGCGCTCGGCCACTGTAGCGAGATGCTCGATTTCCTCGTTCGCTTTACGCAATTTCCGGTTCATCCGGTTGCGCTCGGCAAAAAAAGTATTTCCCGCTCCAATGATGACGGGGAAGAGGGCCGAGTAGAAGAGCTGCCAGCCGTGGATATGCAGGAAGAGTCCTTCAACGGCTGCAATCGCTCCAATCGTGAGCAAGCCAACGACTGCGGCGGCCTGGCTTTCGACGCAAAACGGCAACATCGCCGCGGCGAAGATGAAGAACGTACAGGCGCCGGGGTTTATCAGTTGGTACAGAAGCCCGAGCAACATCATGCCGGCGATGTGCGCCAGGGCGCGTGGCTTCACCAGGACAAACAGGCCAAAGTAGAGGCAAAGAAACAGCGCTGCCCCGAGACCATTGAGGAGCCACATCTTCAGGCTGACGTGATCGTAGATCGGCTGGACGAAAAAGAAGCCAAGATAGACCACCCAGAGCAAGGGACTCCACCCATGTTCTCTGTCCCTGAACATCGTGTTCCACGACTTCAGTTTCAAAGGGCCGGCCGTTTCGCATGTTGTTTCAGGCCCGAGAGGCATCAGTGGCATAGGTCTATTCTCACCCTTGCGCTCAATTCCGGCCAGTGCGCCATGCGGAACCCGCCCGGTACCACACTAGAACCGCGGCGGGAATAAGCACGGCAAGCCATCTGGCTCCGCCGAAGAAGGCGGCCAGTCCTAGAATAATGAGTATCACCGCGGCGCCCGTCGATTTTTTCAGATCTGCGCTCATAAGAACCACCAAAACAACTGCTGACTAAGAAACGCCAATGAGAAATCAAGCTGCCTCAGCCCTTAGCCGTAGAGTTTGCCCTGATCGCGCTGGAAGCCGATACGGGCCACGCCCAGGCAAATCAGGGTGAAGGCGAACAGCACTTCCCAGTGGCCTGTGGTTGATTGGTGAAATCCGGCGCCCACGGTTCCGAGCGCCAGTTGCGACAAGTGATATGGGGGCAAGGCCAGTGCGATTTGCTGCACGACCTTGGGCAGGAACATGTAAGGCACCCACAACCCGCTGCAAAACGACATGGGCAAATAAATCAGGTTGATGGCGGCGGGCGCGGAGTTTGGTCCGACGAAGTAACCGATGGCTAAACCCATGACAGAAAAAGGAATCGATCCGGCTACGAGTGTTCCGACCAACTTGGCCGTTTCCGCAAGCGGCATGCGCACGTTGCCGAAACTGATTCCGAGCACCATGAGAAGCGCAACCACGATGGCGCTGAATCCCATGCTCACCAGCACCTTGGCCGCGAAGTAGGCGAACGGAGGCATGGGGCTGGCACGCTTTACTTGTAGCCATCCCAGGCCGCGGTCGGAGGCTAGGCCGGAGGCGGTCCCGAACAGCGAAGCTCCCATCACCCCGAATGTGCCGTAGGTTGCGATCATGTAGGTCGGCACACCCATGCCTGAAATCGCTTGCTTGCCGTTCAACACCAGGCCGAAGAGCACGTAGAACATCAACGGGAAGCTGAGGACCGACGCGGTATACACGCGCAGGCGAAGGCTCTTCAGGAATTCATACTTCGTTTCCTTCAAGTAGATGGTGACGGTGTGGCTTGGGGAGCGCTCGATCTGTGTGTTGCTTAGAACCGCTGTGGCTGTGCTCATGATCGTTTCCTCGTTTGTCCTTAGTTCTTAATCTCTAGTTTTCATCTCGGCGCGGTAGCGCATAACGCAAAGAGGTAAATCAGTTTTTACGGTTGCCGTTTTCGCCGTTGTCCTGCGTGAGAGCCAGGAACGCTTCTTCCAGACCGGCGCTAGTGATCTCGAGCCCCGAGAGTGAAGCATCGCGGGCCAGCAAGGCGCGCACGACAGGCTCGGCTTCACGGGCGTGGATCTCTATGGCATCGCGGTCCTGCCGGGCATCGGTCACGCCGGGAATTTGCAGTAACGTGGCCAGGCTCAGAGCAGTGATGCAGCGGATGCGCTTGCCGCTGGTCTGCGCCTTAATCTCCGCGGGTGTACCTTCGGAAATGATTTCACCCTGATTGATGACGGCGATGCGGTCGGCGAGCGCGTCGGCCTCTTCCAGATAATGCGTGGTCAGCAGGACGGTCTTTCCTTGATCCACCAGCCTGCGGATTTCTTCCCACAGTGCGCGCCGGGCCTCCACATCAAGTCCGACAGTGGGTTCGTCGAGAAACAGCAGGTCGGGATTGCCGCAGATGGCAAGCGCAAACAACGTGCGCTGGCGCTGCCCGCCGGAAAGGTCGCCGAACTTGCGGTCGCGCAGTTTCTCGAGGCCGGCGGCGGCCAGCACTTCCGCTAGCGGCAACGGATTCGTGTAATAGCTGGAGAACAGATCGATGTGCTCGCCGACGCGCAACGTTTCCGGAACGCGGCCCACTTGTAGCATGGCGCCGGTGCGCATGCGATTCTGCGGGTTGGTGGGATCTCCGCCGAACACGCGGGTCTTGCCGGAGTTGGGCTGGAGCAGCCCCAGCAAAAGCTTCACGGCGGTCGTCTTTCCTGCGCCGTTCGGTCCGAGCAGCGCGACCACTTGCCCAGCGTGTACGGTGAAATTCACATTCCGCAGGGCGCGGACTTCTCCATAGTTCTTGCTGACGCCTTCCAGACTGGCCACGACCGCGCCAAAATTTGCGCGCTGCCGGCTCGCCGTTTCCTCCAGGGTTGCGATCATAGAAGCCTTCTTTATGCTGTCGGTTAAATTGCCAGGCAACTGACCTCGCCCGGTAAATTCATCATCGTGGAGCAGCAGACTGAGCACCAGTGCCGTTCATCACGCGGTGAGCGTGACAAATGTCATGGCGGAAAGCGTCTAGCCGAAGGGCAGAGTTTTTACAATTTTCGATGGGTCCGTTACGAAATCCGAAAAAATCGGCTCGGGCGGACCCAGAAATAGGTACGGGCCGGACGCAGCCTTTAAACCGCTATATCAGCGATTCCATAGGCTGGACGCGGATCGCAGCCTGTTCGGATTTCGTAACATGTCCCGTGAACTTAAAATTCTTGCAGGATTCATGACACAAAACTGTACGTCCTGCTATGATGTCGAGCACTTCTACATGGAGGCCTGTCATGCTCCCGGCCGGTAAGAGCCTTCGCACCCTGCGAGAAAAACTCGGGTTGACCATGCGCGACATCGAGATGTCCAGTGCGCGCATGGCGGAAAAATATCGCAATGAGGAATTCTCCATCCCTCCCAGCCGTTTGTCGGACATCGAGACCAAGGGAGTGCTGCCCAGCATTTTCCGCCTCTATACTTTGGCGGTGATTTATCGCCGCGATCTGCGCGAGTTGCTGGCCTGGTACGGCGTGGACATGAACAATGTAGCTGCGGACCTCGGGCTTATTGCTCCGCCGCGGTCGCATGTTTCTGAAGCTCTCTCCGGACTGTCTTCCGTGCAAATGCCGGTGCGTATGGATCCCGGCTTTGACCAGCAACGCACCTCCAATCTGGGCCGCATGGTGGAACAGTGGGGCCTCGTGCCTCTGGCGTATCTGGCCCAATTCGCGAATAGCGATTTCACATACGGCTACATCGGGAACCAGGATTTCACGATGTATCCGATTCTTCCGCCGGGCAGCTTCATTCAGGTGGACGAAGCAAAGAATAAGGTGGTGGATGGGTTATGGCGGTCCGAGTACGAACGCCCCATCTATTTTGTGGAAACCCGCGACGGACACACCTGCTGCTGGTGCAGCATGGGGAAGGATGAGGTCATCTTGCAGTCGCATCCGCTATCGCCGGTTCCGGTTCGAGTCCTGCGGCATCCGCAGGAAGCCGAGATCATCGGCCAGGTGGTAGGGGTTGCGATGAAGCTGACGGAGTGGCACGCTTTTGGTTCTTCTCCAGGCTCGAAAGCGCAATCAGTACTGAATTAAGATGGTGGGCCGAAGCCGCGTCCTGCGGCGAGGGAAGCAGTTCGCTGAACTGTTCGCGCATCTCTTCGACGTAAGCTCCGGCGGTTTTCTCGCTGTCCTGGCTCGACTCTCGCAAATCGTCCACCAAATCCGATATTGGAGTGCGCAGTACGGTGGACAAGACCTCGGAGTGGGCCGCCTTCAGAGCGCGGTCCGACGCGTCCTCGCCATGCACCAGTGACATGCCCCAGTGCAGGTAACCGCCTTCGCGGCGGCGCAGGGAGCCCAGGTAGGCCAACCGCGCCAGCAGCCCGGAAACGGCGGCCAGCGTGGTTTCTCGCAGATCTTGCAGGGCGGATTTCAGAGTCATGGGGTCACGAATTCCTGTTACGAATTCCGAACACTCTTAGGCACTAGAGTGACCTTTCCTGCCTGGGGGGAGCCATGAAAGTATCACGGTTCGCTTTTCCAAAACAAGGAGAAAACAATCGTGAAACGCGTCCTACTCGTCGTTGCAGCAGCTCTGATGTTTCTCAACACTTTAGTAATACCCACCGTGGCTCATGCTGACGGCGGATCGGGCACCACCAATTGTGGCGGAAACACAATTTGCAAGCCGTAATTTCTGGGTAGCGTTACGAAAAACGGACAGGGCCACCTCCGCTATTGGCGCCTGCGGCAAGTCGCGGTATAGTACCGAGGCTACGGCTATGCTGCAGGCGCACTCATTTCTCTGGCATTATCTCTGGGTTGCCCCTAATGTTCTTCTTCTCGTCTTAGCGGTCCTTGCTTGGAGACGTAAGGTTCACGAGCAGTTTCCGGTCTTCCTGATTTTTGCGGTTGTGACTGGGATTGAGCAACTTACGCTCTACACCGCGGATGTCCTCCCATCCGTTAATCCGACGGCTTGGTGGAAAATATTCTGGGCGGGCCTGCTGCTGGAAGCTCTCGTAAAGTTTGCCCTTATGGGCGAGATATTCGGACGTGTGTTTGGCCAATATGCTTCGGTAGCCAAACTCGGGAGATGGCTCATCAACGGAGTCGGCGTGTGCCTTGTGATCTTGGCCGCCGTGGCTGCCGCGTACACGCCCAAGGACAACGTTTTCTGGATTGTTTCCGGGGCCCACCTTCTTGAACAAGCGATTTACATTATCGAGAGCGGATTGATTTTGTTCCTTTTTGTATTCGCGGCGTATTTTAAGCTGCGTTGGAGCCGTGCCGCCTTCGGTATCACGCTCGGGCTGGGCATATCAGCTTGTGTACACCTTGCGACGTGGGCACTGGCAGCCAACGGTAGTCTCGCCGCTCGCTATCGCGCTCTTCTCGATTTCCCGATCATGGGGACGCATCACATTTGCGTGTTGATCTGGTTTTACTATCTCCTCGTGCCCGCAAGAAACACTAGAGGTCCCAGACCTAAAGATCCTCCTCCACCTGAGCACGACCTTCAAGTCTGGAACGAGGAATTGGAGCGACTACTACACCAATGAATCTGGCCATCGTTCTCGTCATCGCCGCGGTACTTGCGCTTGCCACTATCCTGAGCCTGGCCGTATCACGCAGCCTGCAAGCCAACGGAAGCGCTGCCCTGGCCGGGAGCATTCGGCCGATCGACGTCGAAGCCTTCCGTAATCTGATCAACCCCATCGAGGACAACTATCTGCGGCACCGCTTGCCGCCCGCTAAGTTCCGCAGGGTCCGCCGCGAGCGCTTGCGCGCCATGGCCGCTTATATCCAGGTCGCGGCTAGCAACGCCGCGGTGCTGGTGCGTGTGGGTGAAGCCGCACTCGCCAGCGGCGATCCGCGGGTCGCCCCGGCCGCGCACGAATTGGTGAATGACGCGCTGCTGCTTCGTCGCAACGCCACGGTGGCGCTGGCGCGCATTTATCTGGCGCTGGCATGGCCGAACTCCAGGTTCGCCGCCGTGCGACTGGTGGACCGTTACGAGCAACTGAGCGGCGCGGCCATGCTGTTGGGCCGGCTACAGAATCCAGCGGTGCCGGTTCGCCTCTCCGCTCAGCGCTAGACCGGTCGCCTTTTCCCCGGCGTCGCCGCGCCTCAATCGCCCTGCTGGTTAACTCGCGGACCACTCCGGATCATTCCCGCCTTGTTTTCGCTACCCGTTATGGTGTAAAAACCAGCGGGAACCTGCCTTCCACAAAATTTGTGCGCACGTCGGCCCATGATCGGCCGTTGAACTTGTTTCTCCCGCCACTGCGAGGTGGCGGAGTCAAGGGAGACTCTATGATCCGCGAAGTAGGCATCGGCAGCGTGAAGGTCCGCGGCCTGAAAGCTTTCTCCATCTCAATCCTGGTCCTATTGCTTTCCGCGATCACCTTCGCTCAAGGAGGCGCCGCCACGGGCGATCTCCACGTAACCGTAAAAGATCCCAAAGGCAGTCTGGTGACCAACGCCACAGTCACCGTCAGCGATGTGGCCAAGGGCTTGGAGCGTACTGCCACCGGCGATGGACAGGGGGGCTACAGCGCTCAACAGTTGCCCCCGGCCAACTATAGGGTGACCGTGGAAGCGCCGGGCTTCGGCAAAGCCGAGGCCAAGGATGTGAGCATCACGGTCGGCGGCCTGGTGGAGCTTCCAGTCGCGCTCGCGGTCGCGACCGGCAGAGAAGTGGTAGAGGTCAGTTCGCAGGCGGAGTTAGTGGAGACCTCGCGCACCTCGACGACAGATACGATTGGACAGCGCCGCATCGACAATCTCCCCATCAATGGCCGCAATTACATTAACTTCACGCTCACGGATTCTCAGGTGGTCCGCGACAACGCGCCGAATACGGGCGCTGCGCCAACCTCAGGGCTCAACATGAGCGGCCAGCGCGGCCGGTCAAACCTGGTCAACGTAGACGGCGCCGACGCAACAGACAACTCAATCAACGGGGTGCGCTCCACAGTCTCTCAGGAAGCGGTTCAGGAATTTCAGATCATTACCAACGGCTATAGTGCTGAATACGGCCGTGCCGCGGGCGGAGTCGTGAACATCATCACTCGCTCCGGATCGAATGATTTCCATGGCGACGTCTATGGTTATTTGCGCAACCGGAACTTTCAGGCGGTGAATCCGTTCAGCACGGTGCCGAATCCAGCGTATACGCGCGTGCAGGCGGGCGCAGCTTTCGGCGGTCCAATCAAGAAGGACAAGACGTATTACTATTTCTCTTACGAAATTACGCGGCGGCATGAGACCGGGTTTGCTTCGATTGGTGAGGACTGTCTGAAAACCGGGGGCGCCACCTGCTGGGGCCTGATCAACAACGTAGATCTCTCGAATGCTTACGCTCTGCCTCCCGGAACGATTCAGCAGGGCGTTTACGCGACCGGAGGTCAGCAGCAGTTCTTCCAAAACCTGCCGTCCGCGGAGGCAACACTGGCGGGTATTAGCCCTGCCTTGGCGGCCGGCTACGCCCAGGAAGCGGCCCTGTACGCGACATTCGTCGGTGGTTCTTCGGGGGTTTCGCTGAACGGTGCTTATCCTGCCCCTTTCACCCTCCTCGAAGGGTCGGCGATCCCGATTCCATCCAATGGTTCCAGTCCGCTAACTCAATTTCCGACCTCCTGCAATCAAGCGGGTAACGCGCTGTGCAATTCGTTGCCCTCCAGTTTCCTCACTTTGAACTCACAAATCGGAAACTTCCCCGTTTTTGAAGGAACCAGCCTCTATTCATTCCGCCTCGACCACAATCTTACGAACACCCACCGCCTGACGTTGCGTGCCAACGTCAGCCCGAGCACCGTCACAGGAATCGGGGTCAATGGCGAGAACCAGGTCTTTGGCCAGAATGCCTATTCCCGGACCTCGTCGCAAACTTACCGCGACGTGGCCGGAGTTTTTCAGGACACCTGGACCATCGGCAACAACCGCGTGAATGAATCCCGCTTCCAGTACGCGCGACGCGGCAACTACTATTCTTACAATACCGCCATTCCCGCCGGGGCTGACGTTGCTGAAGACATTCCCGGGTTCGCCTTTTTTGGCAGGGAACCGTATTCCATCGTCAAACGCACGGAGCAGCGCTATCAGTTCACCGACAATTTTTCCTGGTCAATCGGCCGCCACAACACCAAGTTCGGCGGCGACTTTAATTACATTCCACTCGACGCCACCTTTACGGTCAACTATGGCGGCCTTTACAATTTCGGCTCGACCGATCCGGCTACCCTGGGTTTCACCAACCCCTGCCCGCCGGCCATCGCCACACTTTGCCCAGCCTTCCCGCTTTTCACCCCGATACAAAGCTACGGACTCGGCTTTCCCAATGAACTGGTGCAAGGATATGGAAGTCCCACCGATAGTTTCAATAATAAAGCGCTGGGAGTTTTCTGGCAGGATTCATGGCGGGCTTCACCGCAAGTCACTTTGAACTACGGCGTGCGTTACGATGTGGAATTCCCGCCGCAACTCAGCCCACTCAACGCAACAGCAAAGGCCGCATACAACGAACTGGGCCTGCAAAAAGGCATTCAGACCGATACCAACAACATTCAGCCACGTTTCGGTATTGCAGTGGATCCCAAAGGCGATGGTAGAACCGTGTTGCGAGCATCGTATGGCATTTTTTACGATCATCCCCTGCTTGCGTTGTATTTTCTCGGTGACGCTTCTGACGGTTCGTCGAGCGGGCAGCTGTTTTTCGGTCCGGGCGCTCCCTGCGGCACTTCGGGAGGCGGCCCGGGCAGCCTGAATGCGGTGAACACTTTTCAGGGCATCCTGACGACTCCCGGGTGCTTGCCCACGGTCCCGGGCTACATTGCAGGACAGCAGCGATTTAACCCAGCTCCGTTCAGCCCATCTCAGGCATCCGATCCTCAGTTCCCTGGATTGTTCGTTAATCAGAACTTCTTGAATCCGGCCACCTTTTTCCCCATGGGATTTCTACCCTTCGGCTACCCGCAGGCCAAGAATTTTGTGTACGCCTATGCGCAGCAGGCGAACTTCAGCATTGAACGCGACCTCGGCCATGGCTTTGCCCTGAATCTTGCCTACAACTTCAATGGCGGACGTCACCTAAACCGGCCGATCAACGCGAACACAACCCGGGGTGACATTGTCATGAAAAACTACTTGGCGGCATTTACCGATCCCACTTCTTTTGCGGCGCAAGGTGGACCATTGGGCGTTGGGGCTGGATCCGCCGCTCAGGGTTTTGCCCCTTGCGGCACCAACTCCAGCGGACAACCTTGGGTGTCGGCAGCGCTCACAAACTTCTTCCGCCCCTCCGCGGTTAACCCCGCTCTTGCTCTGGCGTATTTATCGAACTCGGCGTCGGCCCCTTGCGTGACCACGGTGTTGCCCGCTGTCCTGGCGGAGTATGGGCTGACTTCCACCTGCAATCTCACCACATTGGCGGGCTGCATCCCCTTCAGCGACATGGATGCCAACTATTCGAATGGCAGTTCGGTCTATCACGGGTTTACCGCCAATCTGCGCAAGCGCTTTAACAATCACTACGAATTCCTTGCTTCTTACACCTGGTCGCATGCCATCGACGATTCCACCGATCTACAGGCTCCTCTCGCCCCGCAAGACAGCTACAACCCCGCCCTGGAGCGTTCCAATTCGCTGTTTGACCAGCGTCACCGGTTCGTTTTTAGTGCGGTCTATCAGACCGGGAAACTGGGCAACAGCTTTGTCCGCAGGTTCCTGAGCGACTGGACCTTGGCTCCAATCATCGAGTTTTCTTCCGGCCGTCCGTTTAACATCCTCACAGGCAACGCCGATAATTTCCAGTTCTCGCCTGACACCGGACGCCCCAATACGTTTGTGAATCCCGCGTGCACGGCGCTGGGAGTTCCCGCATATAACTCGAAATACTCTCCCACGGGAGTTTTTCAAGAGCCTTGCCCCGCTGATTTCAATGGCACGCTGATCTCGCTCGACGGCAATTTCCCACGCAATGGCGGGATTCAGCCCTGGACAGTTTTCGACGATATGCGCGTCGCCAAACGGATTTACTTCGGCGAACGCTACAACATGGAGTTGATCGCTGATACTTTCAATATTGCGAACCGCTTCAACGTGGCGGCCGTCAACCAGCTCATCAGCAATGCCGGGCAGGCCACCGCGGCGTATGATCCACGGCAGTTCCAGTTCGCCGTAAAGTTTAATTGGTGATCTCTGGACGCGAATCGAGGCAATACGCGGAACTTCGCTCCTGTTTTTCGCGTAATTTAACTACATGTCAGAACCAGCGATAAACCTTCCGCAAGAACTGCCCGGGGGCCAGAGCACAGTTCCTCAGCCACCTTCCTCGGCGAGTATTTTCCGCGGGCCGAATGGCATCCGTGCCGGGTGGCGAGCGCTCACATTTCTGGCGATAGTGGTCGGCCTTGTGGCTGTGGTGAACCTCGTCCTCTGGTTAGTAATGCATTTTGTGCTGCACCGCCCGCTTCAGTTCGGGACGGCTTCGGCACTTTCACCCGTTGCCGCCGTCCTTAGCGACGGCGGGATTTTGCTCTTCACCAGCCTGGCCGCACTGATCATGAGCCGGATCGAGCACCGCAAGTGGGGACAGTACGGCTTGCCGCTAAGATTCGCGTTTCGCAAGGACTTCTGCATTGGGACTCTCGTCGGTTTCCTCGCCATCAGCACCAGCCTCCTTGCCATCTTCGCTCTCAACGGATTTCACCTCACCGGCCTCGCCATTCACGGCAAGACCATTCTCACGGCCACGGCTGCGTGGACCACAGCCTTCGTGATCGTTGGTCTAGGGGAGGAATTCGCCTTCCGCGGTTATCTTCAGTTCACTCTCACCACGGGCATGGGTTTCTGGCCCTCCGCGGTTGTGATGTCGTTGTTGTTTGCTCTGGCGCACGCCGCCAATCCTGGAGAGACCAAGTTTGGATTGTTCTCCGTGGTTTGCTTCGGCATGCTGTTTTGCCTGATCCTGCTCCGCACCGGCAACCTCTGGTGGGTCGTGGGCTTCCACGCAGGATGGGATTGGGGACAAACTTTCTTTTACGGCGTCGCCGACAGCGGCTTGCCTGCCTATCACAACCTGTTCAACTCCGCGTTCAGTGGGCCGGTTTGGCTGACCGGCGGCAGCGTCGGGCCTGAAGCCAGCATCTTTACACCGCTCACCTTGCTGCTGGTCGCAATTATATTCACTCGTTTCTATCGCGAGAGTCGGTACGCTCCACTCGGCAAGCAGACTTAAGAGACTTTCGGTAGTTTAGGCCCAAGCCCGGCGCCCTCAGCTCGCTCAACTTTTTTTGCAACTGCG
>Ga0210403_10002510_pt1 | contig 16525 bp, 14 predicted proteins | sample IncBWC19MmetaG_FD_150863 | JGI IMG/M metagenome (GOLD analysis project Ga0210403, IMG submission 150863) | Forest soil microbial communities from Barre Woods Harvard Forest LTER site, Petersham, Massachusetts, United States - Inc-BW-C-19-M | ecosystem: Environmental > Terrestrial > Soil >... | reverse complement strand
CGCGTCGATGCGAGTCCGCGGAATGACAAAATACACCATGACCGTGGCCACAACCGCGCTCGCAAGCACAGGCACCCAGCGCGGAACCCGGCGGCGCGTCTTCGCCGCCACTACAGCATCGCAGTACACCTCGAAGGTCTCACTCACCTGTTCGTACGCTGCCAGTCGGCTGCGACATTCTTCGCATCTTTCGATATGGCGTTCCACGCCGGCTGCTTCGTCTGAGGAAAGTTCGTGGTCGAGCCAGGCGATTAATTTTGCTTGAACGTCACACATTGCATCTCTCCGCCAACTTCTTGATCGCGCGCTCCACAGTGTCTCCCACCGTGGATGTTGCTATTCCCAGGACCTCTCCAATTTCACGGTATCGCAAGCCTCCCGCTCTTAGCAGGAGGCACTCCCGTTCGGACTCCGTCAGCAACCGGATCGCGGTCGCGAGACGCCGGAACTTCTCTTTCTCAAGCACCCTTTGCTCGGGCGTTGCGTCGTCCGCCAGAAAATCCATTTCGCCGTCGAGCGGTTCACTAAATCGCCGATGGTAGCTGGTCTGGCGATTCCTTGCCTGATTGTGGGCAACGCGAAACAGCCAGCCGCGGATGTTTTCCTGTGTCCCATCCGAAGCCAGATGCCGTTGCAGGCTGAGAAACGCATCTTGCACCACATCCTGCGCTTCGTCGCTCGTAAGTCCGAGACAGACCAGGTAGCGCAGCAGGGGCTTGCGTAGTTCGCGATACAGGGTCGTGACCTCCGAGGAGCCGGCAGCCAACCGCAACAGCGGTAGCGCCAGGGGTACGGAATCGTCACTCACATGAGCCTCCGCATCGCGCCTCTATCTATAGAACAATCCAGACTCCTGGTTTTCCGGCGTGGAGTGTCCGCCTCCACATGATGCTCCCGAATTGGAAGACGCCTGGGTTCTTAGACGCGCTGAAATAGAACCGGGTGTGGAGGTGAGGCGATGAAGACACAACCGTTTTATGACGCCGTAAGCGAACGAAAGGCCATCCCGCCTTTGAGCCAATCGCGGTATGGCGACATGGCGTGTGAGACCCTCTACGTTCAGAAGCATGTCCAGGGCGCAAGGGTTGGGGAATCCGAACGGGCAGCACGAGGGATTGAAATCCACCAAGTCCTGGCAAGCTACATCGACCACCTTGTCAAAACGAGGCGCGCCACGGACCTCGAAGTATTCGACGGCTTGATGAAGGGCACTGGTGACGAGGCACGAGAAGTCCTGGAGAAGTTTCGGGGCAACCATGCCTTTGATCCGGAGAAGATCCTTGCCACGGAACTGCATATTGCGCTCGACGAAAACTTTCTTCCAATCGAGCATCCGGACGAAGACCAGCAAATCGACGAATATGAGGGAACCCTCGACTTCGTGATGATCCATTCGCTCACCGAGGCTGAGATCGACGATTGGAAGAGCTATTACCAGGTCATCGACGCGGACACATTCCAATCGAAGTTCTATCCGCTCCTGCTGATGTGCCTCAATCCATCCCTAGAACGCGTGAAATTCGTTTTGGAGTTCGTGCGCTATGGAGCCTCGCGTTCTGTTGAGTACACGCGGAAGGACCTGCCCTGGCTCAAGGAATTGGCGCAGAGGGAACGGGCACGCCAAAGAATGCTCCACGGGCTGAATCGAAGCCGCAAACTGAAGACATCCCCAGGGAGGCACTGCACTTGGTGCCCCCTTCTCTTGAATGGCTGCCCTGTGGCAGAGACAAATCCCTACGCGCGGATGACCGCTGAACGACGGCTCCGCTTTGCCGTCTGGCTCCAGGAAGCAGAAAAGCAGAACACCAGAGTACTCAAGAATCTCATGGTGAAACGGGGACCGATCCACTACCGCGACGGGAACCAGAATGAGCACTTGGCGGAGTTCGTGCCCGTCGAGAAGAAGTTCTATCCCTATCGCGATGCCGTTTCGATCCTTGATGAATGGCTCGGAACGCATCCCGACGAGCAAGGCCTGCGGGAAAAGCTCACGGTCTCAGGTCTCTCTTCCCCTCTCAAAGCAGGGAAGCGCGCTGAACTGGCGCAGAAGCTGGCAACCATCGCTGAGGTGCGGCTTGAAACCGAACTCAGAATCGGCCGAGCAAGAAACAACACCAGTAAGGAGCAAACCCCAGCAAACGGGGAGTCTTAATGGCGAGCGACTCGACTCGTCAGGTTTGAGGCGTCAACTCGCTCTGCAGATTCTGCGCTACGCAGTCTTAGATGGCTCGAATAGTTTCAGAGTCTTCCTGGTAGAGGCAAGGAGAGATTTCCAACGCGCGAAATCTCTGGCATTCTCGGTCACGAGTGTGGCCCCAGCCTGCGCAGCTTCCAGCGCGATCAGTAGATCGCGAAAGTGGCGGACGAAATCCATTTGCCCGAAGGCACTCCGCGCGCGGCGCAGCAGAATGCCGGCATCAATCCATGCCGCCGCGGGAGGAGACGAGAAGTGACCGAGGGCTCGGTGCGCCTTGCAAAGTTCATCCAGAACCCGCTTTTCCCGATGGTCGTGGGTACCGGCATAGAGTTCGGCGGCCACAACGGCCGTCAGGATGGTGCGCTGGAAGACTCGAGCATCCTCGCCTAGCCAGAGGTAGTTCTCTCCTCGGCTGAAGCGAATGTAAATGCCAGTGTCGAACAGAAGGGGACCCGCTGGCAGAGCAATCATCTCTTCTTCGTTGGAGCGCGCCCGAAGACGTCCTCCGGACCGCCGAGCCTTCGCAGGTTCTGCAATGCCTGGAGACCCGCTTCCACTGCCAGGCGCTCGTCGATTACACGTCTGACTGCCTCAGAGTTGCTGCGCGACTGCAGAGCTTTGCGAAGCCGGCGGACTTTCCCGGTCTCAAGCAAGAGGTTGGTACGCGTGAGTGCTGCTCCGCTCATGGCGGCCTCCGGTGTGTAGGTTCACCTGCGATTATACACACCAGGCTGTAAGCAGGCAATGAAGAGCTGCACTGCCCGGCGCCCTGAAGACAAAACTTGACACCCCAAGCAAGCGCAGCCAGGGTTGGTTTGCATCCGAACGGCTGCGGACGTGCTCTAATACTTACGACCCCCTATTGAGCTTTAGGAGGAGAAATGTCTTCTCTGCCAGTCCCTAGCGCACTCGACGCTCGTACCCAAGCCTTTCCAGTTCTGACTGCAGCCCAAATCAGCCGCATCCGCTCGGGCAGCAAGGTCCGTGAGGTCAAGAAGGGTGAAATCCTGTTTGAACCGGGTGAGACAAATGTCCCGTTCTTCGTTTTGCTCTCCGGAAGCATGGAGATCGTGCAATCGGATCTTGCGGGCGAGCGCTTAATCGTCACGCACGGCCCGGGTAATTTCACCGGCGAGATGACCATGATCTCCGGGCGGGGCACCCTTGTGCGCGGCCGCGTCACCGAGCCGGGTGAGTTTCTTGAAATGAGTGCAGATGGCTTGCGGTTGCTGGTTGCCAAGGACGCCGAGCTGAGCGAGATTTTTATGAGGGCCTTCATCCTGCGCCGGTTGGAACTCATTAGAACCGGACAGGGAAACGTCATCCTGATGGGTTCGAGCCACTCGGCCAATACCCTGCGCCTGCGCGAGTTTCTTACGCGGAATGAACATCCTTACACCTACGTAGATCTCGACACCGACAAGACTTCGCAGGAACTCCTCGACCGGTTTGAGGTCAGGGTGGACGAAATTCCCGTGGTCATTTGCAGCGCTCGCTCCGTGCTGCGGAATCCCTCGATCCAGGAATTGGCTGAGTGCCTGGGACTGAACAGCGCGATCGATGAGTCGCAGGTCCGCGATTTGATCATTGTCGGTGCCGGACCCTCCGGCCTGGCAGCAGCCGTTTACGCAGCGTCGGAAGGCTTGGATGCGCTGGTGATTGAGACGGCCACACCCGGGGGACAGGCCGGATCAAGTTCCAAGATCGAAAACTACCTGGGCTTCCCGACGGGAATCTCCGGTCAGGAACTGGCGGCGCGGGCGATCGCTCAGGTTGAGAAATTCGGGGCCAAGATGATGGTGGCGCACAGCGTTGCGCGGCTGGATTGCGAAAAGCGTCCATACAAGGTTGTCCTGGACAACGGCAACAGGCTCGCGGCGCACGCCGTGCTCATTGCCACGGGGGCGCAATACAACAAGCCGCGTATCCCCAATTTGGAGAAGTTTGAGGGTCAGGGGGTCTACTATGGCGCGACCTATATGGAGTCACAGCTCTGCGAAGAAGAAGAGATTATCGTAGTGGGCGGAGGGAACTCGGCGGGACAAGCAGCGGTTTTCCTCTCGCAAACGGCGGGCAAGGTGCACATGCTCGTGCGCTCGGGTGAGTTGTCAGACACCATGTCACGCTACTTGATCCGGCGCATTGAGGAGAACCCCGCCATCGAATTGCACTACAAAGCAGAAATCACCGCTCTCGATGGTGGCACGCATCTCGAGCGCGTCACTTGTCGGTACAAACCGGGCGGCGAAACTGCCGTCCACGACATTCGCCATGTGTTCATCATGGCGGGAGCATCGCCGCGAACCGAGTGGCTGCGGGGCTGCCTCGCCCTCGATGACAAAGGGTTCATTCTCACCGGGCGGGACCTGGATGGCGCAACTGGAGCGCTGGGATGGAGCCTTGCCCGCTTTCCACAAATGCTGGAAACGAGCCTTCCTGGCGTGTTTGCGGTGGGCGATGTGCGCTCGGGTAACGTGAAGCGCGTGGCCTCGGCTGTAGGAGAAGGCGCGATTGCCGTCCACCTTGTCCACCGGGCCTTGGCAGAGCTTTAGCTATCCCCCTCGACATAATTTGCTCCCGCTGGAGAGGATCGAACGTGCCAAGCATCAACTCCGACAGACAGATTTCTCGATGATGTCCCAGAACGAAAAACCGGGTCCTTCCCCAAGCCCTTGGTGGCAGTGCCTTCGATCATGCTGCGAGGAGTCAAGTTCCTGAACCCAATAGAGAAGACGAAAACCTCGCGGGGATGTCGTATTCACAGCGGCGTAACCGCTGCGGCCCCATTCTGTTTTAAGCTGGCGGCGGTGCCGGACAGCGGACACGCACCCGACGACCTGGCTTTAGATGAGAGGAGTATTCACATGGCGCCTTCCAACCGACCTTACATGGGAGCTACTCCATACAATGGTGGCGTAACGTTCCGGGTGTGGGCGCCGTTTGCCTCGGACGTCCAAGTACAGGGAGACTTCAACAACTCGAAACCTGGCTCGCATTTATTCTCCGAAGGGAACGGCTACTGGAGTGCGGACCTGACCGGAGCCATGGTCGGGCAACAATACAACTACCTGATTACGAATGCCGCGTCAGGATCGGCGATCACGCATGTTGATCCTTACAGCCGCGCGTTCAAGACGCGTGGCGGTCCGAGTCTGATTGCCCCGAGCGATACGCAATATGCCGACACTTCCTACACAACCCCGGCTTGGAATGAGATGGTGATCTACGAATTGCACATCGGCACATTTGTGCTCGACACGACCTTGCCCCGACCGGGCGGCACTTTCGATTCGGCCGCGACGAAGCTCGATTACCTGAAGGACCTCGGGATTAACGCGATCGAAATCATGGCCGCCGGAGAATTCGAGAGCGATACTTCGTGGGGATACAACCCGGCTTACATCTTCGCAATCGAGGAGCAATATGGTGGACCGGACGGGTTCCGTGCATTCGTGCAGGAAGCACACAAGCGTGGAATCGCCGTGATCATGGACGTTGTTTATAACCACCTGGGCTACCCTGCGGGGGATATGTGGCAATTCGACGGCTGGAGCCAGAACGGTAAGGGAGGAATCTACTTTTACAACGACTGGAGGAGCACGACTCCGTGGGGCGACACACGGTTTGATTACGGCCGGCCCGAAGTACGGAACTACATTCTCGACAACGCGCGCCGCTGGCTGCAAGAGCGATTCGCGGACGGCCTGCGCTGGGATGCCACCGGCTGGATACGCAACGTCTACGGCAACAACAACGATCCAGGCAACGACTTGCCCGACGGATGGTCACTCATGCAAGCGATTAATGACGAAATCAAGCAGAGCCAGCCGTGGAAGATCAGCATCGCCGAGGATATGCAGGGCAATGAATGGCTAACGAAGGACACCAGCGTTGGTGGCGCGGGCTTCGATGCGCAGTGGGAGGCGCAATTTGTACATGCAATACGCTCAGCGATTATCCCCGCGGATGATTCGGCGCGAAACACGTATGCGGTTCGCGACGCGATCAGCCACAGCTACAACGGCGATGCCTTCGAGCGCGTTATCTACACCGAATCACACGACGAGGACGCGAATGGGCACTCCCGTGTCCCCGAAGAGATCTGGCCCGGCAATGCAAGCAGCTACTTTTCGAAGAAGCGCTCGACACTGGGGGCCGCGTTCGTCTTCACGGCTCCGGGGATTCCGATGATCTTTCAGGGGCAAGAATTCCTTGAAAGCGGTTATTTCAGCGATGCCAAACCGCTGGATTGGACAAAACAACTAACGTTCAGTGGAATTCTGACCATGTATCGCGCCCTGATCAGGTTGCGGCGGAATTGGTTCAATAACACAGCAGGACTGAAAGGGCAGTCGCTGAATGTGTTTCATGTGAACGATGCGGCCAAAGTGGTTGCGTTTCACCGCTGGGACCGCGGCGGTCCAGGCGACGACGTCGTGGTGGTGGTCAACTTGGCGAACCAATCGTACGACTCGTATACGATCGGGTTTCCGCGGGACGGTCTATGGAAAGTCAGGTTCAATAGCGATTGGAATGGGTACAGCACCGATTTCGGCAATCATCTGTCTTATGACACTGCCGCCAATCAACCCGGCACCGATGGGATGCCGTTCGCCGGCAATGTCGGAATTGGGCCATACACTGCGATTATTCTGTCGCAGGGATAATCCGGATTTGGGCGGCGCGGGGGAGCGTCCGTAAACATTGCATGCGCATTGAGACTTCGTGAAGATCAGCAAATACCTGCGATTTGTTGTGATCGACCGGGTTGATGTGCTGGACAAGAGAGCACTACTACCTACGGTAGTGCCGCAGGGAGTGAATTTCCTGAGCCTCGTCGGGGGGATAAATCCGGGCGACGCTCTTGTGTCCACAGCAGCGCAGCTCGTGGCAGCTTTGTTGGGTCTTAAGCTGATTCAGATGCAAGGCAGTGGGGTGCTTGCCCACGACCCCAGGGTCAGTCGTTGTCAGAAGAGAAGAGATTCCCTCCGTTCCGAGAGATTGACATACGCCCCAGGCGCTTTATGTGAAGGTCATAACGTGTTCATTATGGTTGAAGACTGAGGAAGTCTGGAACTCATATTTGACAGCCTAGATTCCAACCAGGGAGTCGGAATCTGCTACTGGAACCACTCGCATTTGCGGACTTTGAGACTCGTAGAATGCCTAGGTTCATGCCAGGAAGTCGTCGTGAGAGTCGGCTTGCCATCCGTGCCGCGAGATTTGAGTCTTCTACCTCACAGTTTCTCGGGGAGGCTGCCCGGGTTCAGGTGACCTTTCCCCAACAATTCTCATCGCCACGCCGGTCACCCTGCCTACGATTTCAGCCTGGGAGGGATAGTCAAAGCGCCGAACATCCTGGTGGGAGTGAGGATGGGGAATTATCATCAACTGTCCTCGGTCCACCTGGCACCAACTGCAGACATACCCGTTTCGGAGTTCCACGAAATAGACAGGACGGTCGAATTCCGTATTCCATTTCTCTGTACTGAGCTTTCTCTGGCTTGCATCAATCTGGACTAGAGAACCGGGACGGATGAGCGGGTAGAGCGTGTAATCCTCCAAGCCGATATAGCCGTACACGGACTTGCGCAGGTCGAGATGCTGTAGGAACCCAACAGGGATCTGGTCCCATTTCTCCACAACCCGCGCTAGGAGATTCGTTTTCTCCAGCCGAAATTCCGGTTTGAGGCGGGCTGGCACCGACACTGTCTCGGTCTCAAGATCGGAGCCGCTCTCCAACAGGTGTGTTTTGGGAACACCGATCGATGCCCGGTAACGGCCCAACTCGCCCAGTGGTATCCCGTAGTAGGAGATCAGCTCGGTCAGCTTACGGTTGTAGATCGCGCTGAATGTGTGGAATTTGTAGATGGTGGGCGCAAATTTTCCGTTTTCGATGTCGGTTACCCAAGAGTGGGAAATGTGGTATTCCTGGTTTTGTCTCTCCTCTGCAATTTGCTGGCTCTTCAATTCCACATCGCGTGTGGTGAGGCCAAGTTTCTCACGTAATGCCCTTAGGCGTGCTCCGGCACTCGGACTGGGCTTGCGTGTTTCCATTGGCGGGAATCCTACTCTCGTAACCAGTAAATGTCCAGCCACGTCACTTTATCATCTACAACGAATTGCCGCTGGATATTCAAAAAATCTTTCCTTTGGTCGCAATTGCGGCCAATGCGCTGATTATCTGCACCGCTAGTTAAATTTTGGCTATACGGCCAGAGACCGGTGTGTCCCTCCAATGGATCTGGCTCAGCAAGTACGGCGGATTCTCTCTACGAGAAACCTAACGCTCTATCGCGTTTCTCACCAATCTGCTCACATCTTCGGTCGTTCGTCGGCGTTTTATGTTCCGCACAATTTGTATTACGACTTGGCACACACTTCTTCGATCCCGACGATCTCGCAGATTCTCGCGCTGAGCCACATCACAGATTATCGACTGTCGGACTGGCTGGCAGTGTTCGGTTTCAACCTCGATTCAATTTCGCGACTTCAGCTACTAATTCCCAGGCAGAAGACAATCGTCTTGGATTCGACCGTCTATGACACGCATGCCTGGATTCCCTGGCTTGCCGAGAGACCCGAGACCGGTCTGGCTACTTCAATCGCTCCGCTAGGAAACTTCCTAACTCGGGCTGCACCAAAAAGAGTGAGGGACCTGCTAGCCCTGAATAAGAAAAAGTTTCTCTATGCCAAGGTTGGCGACCGGGACTTGTATGCCCTTCCTTACTTTGTTCCCGGGAGCATCGTCAGAGTAAACGTGCGGCCCGTGGAAGAGCAGCTGCTCAGCCGCAACACGAATGGCGAAGGGCCTTTCTTTCTTATTGAGGACGATTTCGGGTCGACTTGCTCGAGGCTCATACGACTCGGAAAGGACCACGTCCTTCTGCACTGTCCACAAAGGCCCTGTGCGGATCGTGAGTTGCACATCGGAAGGGATGCCAGAATCTTAGGAGTAATCGACGCCGAAATCCGCCCGATGGCGCCTGAGCATTATTCCAGGCGAGTGAGGGCGAAATCCGCGGCTTTAGGCAAGCCACAACTCGAGCACCCGCCGGGCGAACAAACAAGCCTCAAGGGTCTTCTCCCGTACTCTCGGACGAGTTTGGGCCTATCCCTTCGCGAGGCGTCGTCGATTAGCCGCTTGATTGCAGACACCCTTTCGGACGAACTTTACTTCACTGCCGCTAGCACGCTCTCGGACTACGAAGCGCTCTCCGCACCTCCGCGGCACATCCAAAAGATAGTCACACTTTGTCTTTTGTATCGCATTGGCTTCGAGCAATTTCTGCGCACTTCTGGATTCCCTCTCGGGAGGGCGGGGAGCGAGCCAATCCCGGACGCGCTCGTCCCCCGACCGCTACCCGGCCGAAATCACGGCGCTCAGTCCGCCGGCGAGAACGGCGTTCCGAAACCTAGCGACTTCGTCGCTGCTCTCGTGAGTCAATGGGAAGAAATCCCGCTTTTCCTCAGATTTTCACTCGACCAAATCACCGGCCTCAAGGATTTCTCGCTATCGGATCTGTTCTGGGTGAACAGCGATAAGGCACCGCGGCATCCATTACTAGTCAACGCCACACTCGTTGTCGTCAACCGCAGAGCGAGAAAACCGTCCCCGGGCAGAGGGAACGCCGTCTGCGAGCAACCGCTCTACTTAATTCTCAGACGGGATGGCAGCTATCTGTGCGGCCGCTGCACTCTCAATGAAGGCAATCTCGTCATTCATGGCTATCCCGGAGGCTCCGTCGGCACCCAACAATTCAGGAATGGCGTCGACGCTGAGGTCGTCGGGCAAGTCACCACGATTCTGAGGCGGCTTCTTTGACGGGTTGTCCCGGTTGCGAACAGTCACCTCGAAGAGACGCCTTCCGCTCCAGGTGCAACTTCAACAATCTCAATGCGGAGGTCCAGTTTGCGAACAAACATAGCATTTGCTGGCGCGTTCAGTTCCATCCTTCTAAGCTAGCCCTCGCTGCCGACCAGTAATCGAGAGCGATTCCGAGAATGCCCAGTCCATTTCCGCGAGAACTCCGCTGGCTGTTCCCCCAGGTCAAACCGCAACTGCCCTTGCATGTCGGGAGCTTTCTTTGCCTCACTGCGGCAAGTCTGTTGGCGCTGGTCACACCGCTCTCGATCCGCTGGCTCATCGATTCGATTCTGCCATCCCACAATGCCCGCCTTCTGGGTGTCGCAGTCGGATTGATCTTCGCGGGCTACGAAGGGAGAGCAGCTCTCAATGCGCTTGGGAACTACCTCACTTTTCGCGCTACCCAGCACACGGCACTGGCCCTGCGCATGTCTCTCCTCCGACACTTTGATTCACTCTCGGCAGATTATTTCGACCGGACACCCGTTGGCGAATTGATCTATCCGTTTGAAGGGCCAATCGACGAAATCTCGTACTTCGGTTCGGACCTTCTGCCTTCGATCCTCCGGGCAGCGATCGCGGCAGGGGTGACGCTTTCAGCGATGACAGTCCTCAGTCCGGTCCTAACTTTAATCGTGATTCCCATAATTCCCGCATTTCTGATTCTCCGTCACCGGTACAGAAGGAAGATCGGCCAACAAGCGGACCTGGTCCAGGTTGCAAAGAGCAAATTCAGCAGCTTTCTTCAGGAGCATCTGTCCGGCTTGACACAGATCCAGCTTCTCCGGCAAACGGAATCGCAGGAGCGAAGAGCCTCCCAGCTCGTAACCAACACTGTCTCCTCCCAAGACGCTCTGTGGAAAACAGGCGTTTTCTTTTCGGCTTTTTCAAACCTTGCAATCGTGACCGGAATTGCTCTGGCTCTCACGGGCGGGAGCTTGATGGTTTTCCGAAGTGCGTTGACAATCGGCACGCTCGTCGCGTTCTACAGCCTCTTGGTGCAGCTGTTCGAACCCTTGAGCATGGCCATGGAGACGTATTCACGGGCGCAGCGCAGCTTTGCGAGCATCCGTCAGATTCAGAATTATTTCGAGGTCTCACCCGCAGTAAAAGAGCCCTCCTGCGCAAAAGCACTTCCGCCGGATCGCCCTTTGCATGTTGCGTTCCGAAACGTTTCCTTCAGCTACCAGCGGCAGAGCGGTGTCATCCGAATCCCCAAGCTAGAGATCGCACACGGGGAAAGAGTTGCCATAGTCGGCCCGAATGGAGCAGGCAAGAGCACGCTGGCAAAACTTCTTGCGCGCATCTACGACGTCGAGTTCGGTGAAATTAGGATTGCGGGGCTAGACATGAGGGCAGTGGGACTCGACAGTCTGCGCTCCGCGGTTTGTTATCTCCCCGCGCAGCCGATCCTCTTTCACCGATCGCTGGCCGACAACCTCCGAATAGGGAGATTGGAATCAACGTACGCTGACCTGGAGCGAGTCCTGCGAATGGTTGGGCTGACAAAATATTTGGACGGCTATCCTCGCTCGCTTGAGGAGTACATCGAGCCCGGCGCTTCCAATCTTTCGAATGGGGAACGTCAAAGGGTTGCGATTGCGAGAGCGATTCTCTACCGTCCTCAAATCTTGATCCTCGACGAGACGACATCCTCGTTGGATCCATCCTCTGAAGAAAGCGTGCTTCGGATGGTTGCCAAAGTTCTACCGCACTCGACTCTCATTGTTGTGTCTCATCGATTGCATTCAATCTCTTGGATGGGACGAATCCTCGTGATGCAGAGAGGAGCCATCGTCGCAGACGGAAGACCTTCCACTCTCAAAGCCACAAACCTTTTCTACGCAGAATTCTTAGCCTCAACGACCTCCATCATCTAAGTCTCGACTTTCCTGCATTTTCTGAAGGAGTAGCGGGTCCTTTTTTGGTCTTCTATGTCTGCGATTATGTCTGCGATGCGAACATTCGCGGCGCGCGACCGACCCACAGGCGTGCTCTATGTCCAGCGTTCATAGCAGGTTAGCGTGTGAGTTGTCCCGGTACGAACAAAATGGCCCGCTTCTGGATTTCATCCCCCGCCAGGTGGGAGAGTGTGTTTCACCTGGGGCGGCTCAGATTCCCCCGACAGGCCATAACCAATGTTCCGAATCTCCAACACAATCCGGCGAACTGAGACAGCGGATGGTGGAATTCTGCTGGACGTTCACCACGGCCAGATGTTCTGCCTGAATGTCGTTGGGGCCAAGATCCTTGAATTGATGCAACGAGGCTATGACGAGTCGCGCATCGCAGAGGAAATCAGCCGCGACTACGGAGCCAAGAAAGAAGTCGTGCGCGCAGACGTTCTCGAGTTCATTGAAACTTTGCACAAGCACCACATCCTGCAACCCCTACGTGCAACCGGCGTTTTCTGAAGATTCCTAGGAAAGGAGGGCCCGATGACGACACATCACGATGCGACAGAAATCTGTCGCCTGATCATCACCCGGCGCGACGCTACAGAAATTCTGCTGCTGCCCAACGGCACGGATTGGACTCTGCCTCGAGTCGAAATCCGGAAACAACAAAGAATCGCGGAACAGCTCACAGCGGAAACTCGAAAGGGTTGGGGCCTCGAAACCTGCTGCCTTTTCGTTCCAAGTTCTCGCACATCCGGCCGAAATGGAGAAGCGATGTGCGCCGTCATGGAGTCAGTGACGCACAACGGCAAAGCCCCAGCCGGAACTTACTGGATGCCGCGTACCGTAGCCACTGGCTGCGGTGTTGCGGAAGAAGCCGGGACGATCAGGGAATCGCTCGCGGAACTTGATTCTTACGAAAACGGCGAGAGACCGGGGCCATTCGCGAGAACCGGCTGGCTGCGGCAACTCTTCCAATGGATTCAAGAGCAGGTCAGTCCGTTAGGCCTTCGAGTAACCGGCGGGTTCCGGCAATTGAACGCGAGCCCAACTTTCAGCCTCATTCGTCTCGAAACCGACGATGACGCTCTTTGGTTCAAGGCCACCGGAGAGCCCAACGCCCATGAGCTGCCGGTTTCCTTGCTTCTCGCCCGGCTTTTTCCGAACCATGTCTCCCGGATCCTGGGAGTCCACCCCTCCTGGAATGGCTGGTTGTCCGCAGAAGCTTCTGGAACCAAACTCGATGAAAGCTCCGACTTTTCCGACTGGGAGCGAGTCGCCGAGGGACTTGCGGAACTCCAAATTGCGTCCATTGGCAAGACTGCTGAACTCTTGGAAGGGAAGTGCAAAGACTTGCGGCTCCCTGAACTCGTAAGACGCATAGATCCCTTCCTTGCCCGGATGGCCGAATTCATGGCCGCGCAGGAAAAGCGATCGCCAGCGCCTCTCGTGAAGTCGGAACTCGTTTCTCTTGGTGAGGGACTCAGGGAATCGTTTTCGCTGCTTCAGAGTTTTGGCCTCCCGGACACACTCGGCCACATCGACTGCAACCCCGGAAATATTTTGGTGTCCATGGAACGCTGCGTGTTTCTTGACTGGGCGGAGGGCTGCGTGAGCAATCCACTGATCACGTTTGAATATCTGCGAGAGCACCTCCAGAGGAGCTCCATTCAGGAACCATCCGCCGTGGCGCGCCTTACGGCTGCCTACGTCCGGCCCTGGACGAATTTCATCTCGCCGGATGATCTGAGGCGTGCACTGGCCCTTTCTCCCCTGATAGCCGCCTTTGTCTATGCCATCTCAAGCGACGCGTGGCGTGAACCTGACTCCATCCTTAACCAAGAGCTTGCCGGCTATTTTCGAAGCCTCACCCGGCGCATGTGCCGCGAGGCCATCCGTGCGGCGGCAGGGAGCGAACTATGCCTGGACTAGCTTTGGCGCCTCCGTTCACGGCCATCGAACCTGTCGCCGAGGTTCTTCATGGGGTGACGATCACAGACCCCTACCGCTGGCTCGAAGACCAGGACTCGCCTCAAACTCGCCGCTGGATCGAGGAACAGACGCGATACGCCCGGAGTTATCTGGACCAAATCCCGGGCCGAGAGAAAATCCGTGAATGCATTCGGGAGTTTCTCGCCGTCGAGACTTACGACTCACTGCAAAAGGCAGGCAACCGTTATTTCTTCCGAAAGCGCCTTCCGGACCAGGAACAACCGTGCGTGTACATGAGAGAGGGAGTTGACGGGCAGGATCAATTGCTCATTGACCCTGCGGAACGCGGGACCGGAAAGTATACGGCGGTGAAGCCAGTTCGCGCGTCCCATGACGGAAGACTTTTGCTTTACGAAGTCAAACAAGGTGGGGAGCGCACGGGAACGTTTGAGCTGTTCGACGTTGAAAGCCGCTCAACACTCCCAGACATTCTTCCGCGAGGTTATTTGCGCGGCTTTGCATTTGCCCCGGATGGAAAGAGCTTCTGCTACGTCCACGAGCGGGCAGACGTAAGTGGGCCGTTCCGTCGCGCCGCCTACCGCCATGTGATCGGCAGCGACTCCGAGCAGGACCGAGAGATCTTCTTTGCCGGCTGGGGCGAGAAGCTGAGGCTCTGCCTAATGGCCGACATGGAAAGGATTGGCTTCCTCGTCTATCGTTCTCTCGAAACGACGCTCACGGATTTTTATCTGAAACCGTGGGAGGGCGATGCCGCTCCGGAACACCTCGTCAAAGACGGAGAGTACAATTTCGGACCGTTGCTTTTGCGCGACAGAATCCTGGCCATTACCGATCGCTGCGCGCCCAATTTTCGGATCGTGGAGTTGCGCCCCCGGTTCGAGGGAGAGCCTGATTGGGCGGATGTGGTTCCTGAAAGTGACGGCCGGATTCAGCAATGGGCCGTTGCCGGAGACAGGATCCTTGTGTCATATATCCGACGGACTGCCATTGAGGTCTTGATCTTTGATCTCGCGGGAAAGCAGACCGGCGAACTGCCCGTTCGTGCCAGCGAGACCGTGCGGATCACGGGAGCCTCGTCTGAGAACGACGAACTCTTCCTCGAATCGGAATCCTTCACCGAACCAGTCGCGATTCACGGCTACTCGCCGAAGGAAGGAAAGCGCATCCCCTGGGCAAAGAAAACAGTCCTGTTCGATTCCGCGAATTTTGAACACATTCACGTGCGGTACACGTCGAAAGACGGAACGGAAATCCCGATGTTTCTCGTGGGCCGACGGGACGTCCTTGCACGTGGTTGTCATCCGACGATCATGACTTCTTACGGTGGTTACGGTCTGTCAATGACGCCGCAGTTCAGCGTCTTTGTGGCGTTCCTGATGGAGAGGGGATGCCTCTTTGCGCTGCCCAACATCCGGGGAGGGGCAGAATTTGGAGCGGAGTGGCACAAGGCAGCCAAGCGCCGTAATCGCCAGACCACCTACGACGATTTTCTTTCGGCCGCGGAATGGCTCGTCCAAACGGGACGAACCTCCGCTGACAGGCTCGCCATCTTTGGAGGCTCGAATTCCGGGCTGCTCGTCGGGGCAGCCCTCACACAGCGGCCAGAGCTGTTTCGCGCTGTCGTCTGCATGGTTCCCATGCTGGACATGCTCCGGTACCACCTGTTCGACAACGCGCATGTGTGGGGAGATGAGTTCGGAACCGCTGACGACGCGGAGGACTTTGCGGTTCTCGCAAAGTATTCCCCTTATCACCAGGTCCGGGACGGAGTGGCCTATCCCGCCACCATGATCGTGTCTGGTGACGCGGACCGCAACTGCAATCCGCTCCACGCTCGCAAGATGACCGCCCGTTTGCAAGCTGCCAACGCATCGCGGCACCCCATATTCCTCGACTACAGCAAATTCCGCGGACATTCCCCCGTGCTTCCCTTGAGCGAGCGGATCGAAGCATTGACAGACCGGATGACGTTTCTCTGCGACCAGTTGCAACTGAAGGTGTGAAAACGGAAAGGATTTCGCGATGTCATTTCTTGTGCTTCGAGCATACCTAAACCTGATTCAGTTCGATCTCTACCTGGCGCGAGGCAACTTCGCTGCGCTCTATGAGAAGGTCCGGCAATATCCGGCCGGAAAACAGGCACCCGTTCCGGACGTCGTCGAGCGGATCTGCGCGGCGATCGACATGGCCTGTATCTGGTACTGGAAGGAAGCGCTCTGCCTGCAGCGGTCGGCGGCGACGGCCTGCCTTCTGAAGAAATACGGCGTGCCGGCGCAAATGGTAATCGGCGCCCAGCAGATGCCATTCAAGGCTCACGCATGGGTCGAAGTCGGCGGCCGCGTGGTGAACGACAAGCCATACGTCCCAGAAATGTACCAAGTGCTTGATCGGTGCTGAAAAGGGTAGTGAGTGGCAAAAGCGAAGGCGGAAATTATGAGCGTGCAGTTTGGGAGATGGAATTGCGATGGACGGCCGGTAGAACCAAGCTACCTCGAGAAGGCAGGGAAGATGCTTGTGCCCTACGGCCCGGATGCCGAAGGTGCATATATAAAGGACAACGTCGGAATCCTGTTCCATGCCTTTCATACGACCAGGGAATCGCGGCGAGAA
>Ga0210403_10002507_pt1 | contig 16531 bp, 14 predicted proteins | sample IncBWC19MmetaG_FD_150863 | JGI IMG/M metagenome (GOLD analysis project Ga0210403, IMG submission 150863) | Forest soil microbial communities from Barre Woods Harvard Forest LTER site, Petersham, Massachusetts, United States - Inc-BW-C-19-M | ecosystem: Environmental > Terrestrial > Soil >... | reverse complement strand
TGTTATCTTTTCCATCCCAGAAACGGGTACGGGTCTGCTGCGTATTCACGTTATAGGGGCCGAGATCCTGAGTCGCCGACTGCCCGCTCTCGATTTCGAGGGCCCCGCCCAAACCTGCGCACAACGTGCAATTCTGTATGACATCGCCCTGCCGGTTCCAAGCCCACCAGTTGCGCGTAAAGCTGTAATGGAAATCATTCGTGGTGTTGTTGGTAATGTTAGTTGTGAGACCGGCAACCAGATACCAAGGCTCCACAGGATCACTGGACAGCGATGCCGGTGTGCCCAGTTTATCGCCAGCAAAAGCGCCACCGATGTCCACCTGGTCAGCGGAGGCTTGCTGCTGGTTGAAATAGCGGTAGCTGACCATGAAATGTTGTTTGGGGCCGAAATCATGGTCTACGCGCGCCACGGCGAATTTGCTCTTTAGCGGGAGATTAAGTATCCCTTGGAATCCCTGAACGTTGACTCCGTCGCACTGGCTTCCTGCCGCACAAGAGGGATTCGACGCCGGCATCATGGTATTCCAGATCTGTGACACGATGGGATTGAGGCCGAGACCGCGGGGATCATTGGCCAGAATGCTATATGTTGTCCCGGTGTTGACGTCCGTCAAAAGGCCGTTCTTCAAGTTCGCAGAGGGGACGTTTCTGTCGAAGGTTTCGGCTTGCGGATAACGAAAGCCCTCAAAGTTGAAAAAGAAATAGGTTTTGCCGCCAAGAACATCTTTCGGGATGAGAGGCCCTCCAACCGCAAAGCCATAGCGGCTGTAATGATAGCTGGGAAGACCGCCGGTTACGAATGGGGGGGTCGCCTGCTGACCTAGGATCGCATTGTAGCTATTCTGCCACGTGTTGCCCGACCAGTTGTTGTCTTTATAGTATTCGTAAGCGGTGCCGTGGAAGGCGTCAGTTCCGCGCTTCGTGACCACTTTGATTTCGGCGCCGGAGGAACTGTTAAAGTCGGCAGTCTGGTTGGCGGTGTTGACCTTAAACTCTTCCACGCTGTCCGCCGGGGTGGGCAACACGCCGGACGGTTTGTTGTAGAACGTCATTTGAGCGGAAACCCCTCCGGTCGGGTCCCCAATGGTGTTTGCGGCGACACCGCCCGTGTACACGCTGCCGGCACCGTCCATATCGTTGGTGTTGTTGCCGCCATCCAGCGAGAAATAACTCTCATCAACCACTGCGCCAGCAACGCTGCCATCCGGGCCCACGCCGGGCTGCAACTCGATGAAGGTGTTCACGTCGCGGCCTATGCTTGGCAGGTTATCGAGCGATTCACTCGTAAGAGTGTTGCCCACGGTTGCATTCATGGTCTGCATTTCGTTGCCAACCGCTGTTACTTCGACCACGATATTAGCGCCGCCGACTTGCAAAGACATGTTCGCGGTTACTGCGGTACCGACCTTTACGACGGTCTGTGTCTTACTAGTGGAGAAGCCTTGCTTGGACACAGTCAAGTCGTAGTTGCCGGGAGGAACGTCGACGAAAATATATCCGCCCACAGCGTTCGTGGTGACCGAGCGCGACGTCTTGATCGAGGTATCTGTGATCGTTACCGTGGCGCCGTTCACGACCGCTTTGCTTTGGTCGGTTACAGTGCCGACAACGGTGCCGGTGGATGTCGATTGTGCCCACGCGGGCGCAGCGCTGTTCAGCCACAGCATGGCCGAACACAGAACGAGAACTACGGTCAGGGAAGAGATGAACTGGCGACGGACATGCATAGCAAAGCCCTCCGGGAACGAAGAGTGATTCCGCGAATGCCGCGGGAAATCCTGTCTCTTGCGACTGCTATTTGCTAAGAGGCCTGTTGGGAATCGGGTCCGTGCACTGCTAGAAATCTATGAGAGATTGACGACTGCCCCGAAAACCCGCTAATAGGTCGGGAACACTATCATCATCGATAGCACAAAAACAAGTAGTAATTGTAGGGATGCGGTATTTTGATGGATTACTTCGTAAAGTGTTGATAATGCATGGATTTATGCTGGATTTCGGACGCGAGGCTTGGCTCTTTCGCCGAAACGTTCTGAATTGTTATCTGGTCGGGATGCGGTGTGCGATTGCAAAATGGCCCGAAAATGACATGGGAGGCGATGCCAAAATGATTGAGCTGACTGCTGATGCGCCTGGTGTGAGTGAGTTGGAGTTGCGTTGCTTCGCGATGAAGGTTGAGCGCCAACGCGGCGTACGATGTTGGTAGTATTACCGCTACGCGATAAGCGGCTGACATCACGCGCGCGGATGCGTCAAAAGCATGAGAGGGACGGACTGATATGAGAATCGCAAAAGATGTTACGGAGTTGATTGGGCATACTCCACTGGTCCGGTTGAATAAGGTGACGGAAGGGTGCGTCGCGGAGGTGGTTGCAAAACTCGAAAGCCAGAATCCTTTGGGCAGTGTGAAGGACCGCATCGGCGTGAGCATGATTACGGAGGCGGAGCGTGAGGGAAAAATACATCCAGGCAAAACGGTGCTGATTGAGCCGACCAGCGGCAACACTGGGATTGGTCTTGCGTTCGTCGCTGCGGTCAAAGGCTACAAGCTGATTCTCACCATGCCCGAAACCATGAGCCTGGAGCGGCGCGTGCTGCTGCTGGCTTTCGGCGCGGAGATCGTGCTCACTCCCGGACCGCGGGGAATGACCGGCGCCATTCTCAAAGCAAAAGAAATTCTCGCCAACACTCCCGGCGGCTACATGCTGCAGCAATTCGACAATGCCGCCAATCCGAAAATTCATTTCGAGACTACTGGCCCTGAGATTTGGGATGACACGGAAGGGCGCGTCGACATTCTGGTCTCCGGCGTGGGCACCGGGGGAACCATCACCGGAATCTGCCAGTACATCAAACCAAAGAAGCCTTCGTTCAAGGCTGTGGCGGTCGAGCCGGCGGACAGTCCGGTGCTTTCGGGGGGCAAGCCGTCGCCGCATAAGATTCAGGGGATTGGGGCAGGCTTTGTTCCGAGTATTTTGCGCCGCGACTATATTGATGAGGTTATTACCGTGACCAACGACGATGCGATCAATATGGCGCGCCGGCTGCCGCTCGAAGAAGGATTGTTCGTGGGAATTTCTTCCGGAGCCGCGGTGGTTGCGGCGTTGAAAGTGGCGCAGCGGGCGGAGAATGCCGGTAAGCTGGTCGTGGTAATCTTGCCGTCTTTTGGCGAACGCTATCTGAGCACGATCCTGTTTCAGGAGTTGCGGGAGAAGGCGCTGCAGATTCCAACCGTTGCGCTCCCGGCCTGATCAAGTTGCTGAGTCCCCATGCCGCACCTGCTCTCGCTAATTCGCGAAGACGTGGCCAACGTGAGGCAGCACGATCCTGCGGCCAAGTCCCGCCTGGAAGTGTTTCTGTGCTACTCCGGTCTGCATGCGGTCTGGTTCTATCGCATGAATCACTGGCTGTGGGATCATCGGCTGCTTTTGCTGGGGCGGATTTTGTCGCAGGCCGCGCGCTTTCTCACCGGAATCGAAATTCATCCAGGGGCTCGAATCGGACGGCGGCTGTTTATCGATCATGGTCAGGGCGTGGTGATTGGCGAAACCGCAGTCGTGGGCGATGACGTCACCATGTACCAGGGCGTGACTCTGGGAGGCACCGGCAAGGAACTCGGCAAGCGGCACCCGACGATCGAAGATGGGGTGGTGATCGGCGGCGGCGCGAAAATTCTGGGGAACATCACGGTCGGAAAGAATTGCCGCATTGGCGCTGGTTCGGTTGTGTTGCGCGACGTTCCGGAAAATTCCACCGTGGTCGGGGTGCCTGGACACATCATCTTCCGCGAAGGCAAGCGCGTCGTGATTACCGATCCCAAGCAGATCAACGATCCGCTTTCGGAAGCGCTGGCCTCGGTAATGACGGAAGTGAACAACCTGCGGGAGCGGGTGCAGCAGCTCGAAGGCTCCGAAGCTCCGGCCGAACCGCTGTCAGCTTCGCTGCAAAGGATTATGGAAGACGTCGACTACCAGATTTAGCTGGAGTGCGTCGCAAATGAGAATGCCCCGATGTCTTCACAACTGAGCGACGGCGCTACCGCACCATCTCTCCATCCACCATTCGCCAAAGCCCCAGCGGATTGCCGTTCTTCAGCGCGTCGGGCAGGGCGCTGTTGGGAAATCCCTGATAGCACACCGGTCGCGCGAACCGGAAAATTGCCTGGCTTCCCACCGATGTCGACCTCCCGTCCGAGGTTGAAGGATACGGACCGCCATGCACCATCGCGTGCGAAACTTCAACGCCCGTCGGAAATCCGTTGAACACCAGGCGTCCCACTTTATTTTCCAGAATCGCAATCAGATCCGCGAAGTCGCGCAGATCCTGTTCAGTCCCGTGAATGGTCGCGGTCAAGTGTCCTTCCAGGCCGCGCGCGATCGCCAGCACCTGATCCCGGCTGGAGTGTTGCACCAGCAAAGTTGTCGGACCAAAAATCTCGGCTTCGAAATCGGAGTCAAGAAACGCCGCCGCATCGGTTTCAAAGAGCGCCGAGTATGCGGCGAATCCCGCGTCCACCGCCGCTTGCAGGCCCTCGGCTATCAGCCGGACTGCCGCATCCTGTTTGCGCGCTGCGATCGCCGCGTCATACGAAGAATGAATCGTCCTGGTCAAAAGATGGAAAGGAGTCGATCCCTCCACGAGTTCGTGCAATCTCTGCGCAAACCCCGCGGCTTCCGAGCCCTGCGGCAGAAACACCAGGCCAGGCTTGGTGCAGAATTGCCCGGCACCCAGCGTGAACGAAGCGTGCAGTCCGCTTGCGATGTTCTCGCCGCGCTCCCGCAAGGCGCCCGGCAAAATGAAAACCGGATTCGTGCTGCTCATCTCCGCATAAAACGGAATCGGCTCGGGACGCGCCGCCGCCACATCCATCAGAGCTCTGCCCGCAGCGCGCGATCCCGTGAATCCTGCGGCCTTCACCAGAGGATGCTTCACCAGTTCAGTTCCGACTCGTGTGCCCGCATCAAACAGAACTGAGAACACGCCTTCGGGCAATCCGCATTCCCGCACGCATTCCCGCACCGCGCGTCCCACCAGTTCACTCGTACCGGGATGAGCGGGATGCGCCTTGACGATCACGGTGTTGGCACTAGCGAGCGCGGAAGCTGTATCTCCTCCCGCCACGGAAAATGCCAACGGAAAATTGCTGGCGCCGAACACCACGACCGGGCCCAGCGGTCGCAACATGGAACGAATGTCTGGTTTGGGCGCGGGCTTGCGATCGGGATCGGCGCGGTCGATGCGCGCCTGCACCCACGATCCTTCTTCAGCAACCTGCGCAAACAACCGCAGCTGGGCGCAGGTGCGGGCGGTTTCTCCTTGCAGGCGCGCCTGCGGTAGAGCGGTTTCCTGCGCCGCGCGCTCGATCACATCGTTCGCAATCGACTCGATCTTGGCCGCAATCGCGCGGAGGAACGTACCCCGCTCGCGCCCCGAAACTCGCTGGTAGACGTCGAACGCCTCCGCTGAAAGCTGGGCCGCTAGCGCCACTTCCTCCGCGGTCGCGGGAATGAATCCCGGCTGCATCGGCGCGCCAGTGACGGGGTTCGTGGCATACATCGCCTCGCCCGTGCCCGCGCCGTCCCGAAATCCGATCAGCGAACGCCCCGAAAGTTTTGTCATGGATATCTTTGTCGCAGAGTAACGAAGACGCCGAAATTTAATTTCTGCCCGATAAAGCCAGACTGCACAGCGCCCGCGGCCGCGACTGCAATGCCTCACCAATAACTTTCTTCGCGTGCTCAAGTTCCTTACCGACCAACTCGAGCCGCGGCGGACGCACCCGCGCATTTCCGATCCCAACCTCGGCCTGCACCAGCTTGATGAGCTGCACAAACTTTGGAACCGTGTCCATGCGCAACAGTGGCAGGAACCAGCGATACAGCTCAAAGGCCTTGTCCGATTCTCCGTTGATCCCGTAGTTGAATAGTTCCACCGATTCGCGCGGCAACGCGTTCGCCAGTCCTGCAATCCACCCCGTCGCGCCGACGCTGATCGCTTCGATCACTGCATCATCCACGCCCACGCAAATCTCCAGCCGCTCATCCAATAACGCACGGATCGCCGACACCCGCCGCACATCCGTGCTCGATTCCTTCACCGCCGCAAGATTTGCATGTTCCGCCGCCAGTTCGCGAATCTGTTCGGGCAAAAAATCCGTTCCGTAGGCGACCGGATTGTTATAGAGCATGCACTCCAGCGGCGTGGCGTTGAAGATCGCGGCGACGTGCGCCTTCATTTCGCGCCAGTCGCCCTGATACACATAAGGGGGCAGGACCATCAGCCCGTCGCAGCCGAGATCCCCGGCAGCGTTCGCCAGCAACACCGCCTCAGAAGTCGAAAGCGCCGAAATTGCGGCGACCACTGGCCCGCGCCCGTGAATCGCTTTCACGCAAGTGCGCAACACCGCAAGCTTCTCGTCAAAGGCCAGTGTGGCGCCTTCGCCCAGCGACCCCAGAGCGACAATGCCCGTACAACCGTTGTCCAGCACCCAGCGGCAGTGTTCCACCATGAAGGGATAATCGATGCTGAGGTCGTTATTGAAGCAGGTGGTGACAGCGGGCATCACGCCCTTCCATTTCGTCTTCATCATCGCGAGCCTCCATCATTAGTTTCCCCTGCAATTTTTTCCCCGCGCGACGGCAGATACGGTTCAACCGGAATCTCCGACTCTGCTCCCGTGATCTGATCCACCAAAATTCTCGCGGTCGCGAGCGACGTCGTAATCCCGAGACCCTCATGCCCGGTCGCGAGGTACAAAGACTCGTCGCCCGGCCACGGACCAATCAGGGGCAACTTGTCGGGGGTAGCCGCGCGGAAACCGGTCCAGGTGCGCACCGCTGGCATTGCTCCCAGGCCAGGCATATATTCCTGCGCGCGCTGCAGCATGCGCGTCAGAATTTCATGGTCGATCTCTTTATGCTCCGCTCCGAATTGTCGTGATGACCCGATCAGAATCTGCCCCGTCCGCCGCGGCTGCACATTAAACGCCACGGAGAATGCCGGCGAATTGCTCGCCACAGCCTCGTTCGACACCGGGTGCGCGCTCTTCAGGTATCCGAGTTCAACCAGTTGATGCCGCAAAAATCCGGGATGCCGGTCCGTGATCACCAGATGCCCCTTGCGCTTCTTGATTTCAACTCCGCTGATCAGATCCGCCGCCCATGCTCCGGCCGCATTCACGATAATCCCGCTAGTCAATTCAAGACCATCGGAGAGCCGCACGCTCCCCTGTCCGATCTGCACGACCGGCGCGCCCAGTCGAAGTTGTACACCGCGTTGCTGCGCGCGCTCCGTCAGAAATCGCGCTGCACTCGGCGGATCAAGTACCGCATCCTCCGCCACCAGCAGGCCGCCCAGCAGGCCGTCGCGCAGATTCGGCTCAAGCCGCTTCAGTTCGTGCGCGTCCAGCACCGTGGCAGGCACGCCGTGCCCGGCATAATACGAATGCTTGCGCTGGACCTCGGCCATTTCTTCCTCGTCAGCCGCGACCCAGATCGTTCCCCGTTGTTCGTACTCGACATCTTCTGGCAATTCCGGCCGCAACCGCTGCCAGAGTTGCTGCGAGTAGCGGGTCAGCGCAAACTGCGCCTCGGAGTCGTCCAACACTACGATGTGTCCCATCGCGGCTGCGGTGGCTCCGCTGGCCACATCGCGGTCCACGATCACAACCCGCATCCCGCGGCGCGCGAATTCGTCCGCGCAAGCCGCGCCCACGATTCCGGCTCCAACGATCACCACGTCATAAGCTGCGGTGCTCATGCGAATTCAGAGAAAAAATTCCGAGATCGGGCCGAGGTTCCCCAATTCGACGTTTAGTGTAGACAATATCTATCGCGGTTGCACTCGTCTATCAGGACTGGTCTAACGTAGAAAGGAGGAAAAGCGGGGACAGCGAACTTTGCCAAGGCTGATTTTTTTGATCTGAATGGAAGCAGCAGCGATGGCTGCGCTCCAGGTCATGGCGGAAGGCGTCAAGGATTGCCAGACTTCGCGCCGGACCACAGAGTTTGCATTCTGGACAAGGTTTTAGGGCCGACTCGAATCGGCGGCATTTTTTCCCCTTCAGGGGTGGGTTCCTTAAGTCCATCGCCGTCGGGAGTCATGACGTCGTACATGATCCCAGCATGCGATGACGTTTCGTGTTCCTCTACTCCGCATGCATGAATGAATTCGTGGACGGTGATTACTTCCTTCTGGCCCTTGGTTGGTTTCTTGTTCTTGCCGGGCAGAAATACCGCCGCAAAATATATTGCCTTTAGGTGGTCATCGATGAGTGTGCGGGTTTCTCCGTGAAGATGCTCCAGGGTAAAATCCCAGGTTGTTTGGGTGGTATCAGGACCATGCGTATATTGTTGGGGTCCATGAGCCAGGAGCACAACGATATCGGCGGACGACTCCTTTTTTGCGGCGACCAGGGTTACGCCGAACGCCAGGTTGTTAAAACTCGCCATCGCCGTATTGACCGAATCTGTCCACGCGCCGGCTTTGTTAAAGACGGTCAGTTGTCCCGTCGTTGCGATTCGTTTTAACCATGGCGTTGGCATCTGGTGGTGAATCTCCCTCGTGACATCAAAACGGCAGAAATCTTATACCTGATTTAAGAGGCGCGCATAGCTTTTATTTAAGCGCGGCTTGAGCGTAGGCATTGTGACAGCCTGTGAGACCACCCACCGCGGTTAAGCTACGATGGACGCGAAAGCGAAGGTCGCCACAGTCTTTGACAAACCTGCGCGCGTCCGTTTAATGTTCCGGTTGCGTGAACGCTTACGAGAACGGTTTTCCTCGCTTGCTCTTGAGCGTTGAGGATTCCTCACTTTCCCTCCAATGCTGGTGAAGACACTGCGCGAAGAGGTGCTCGAAGCGAACCTGGAGCTGGTTCGCCGCGGGCTCGTGCTCTACGCCTTCGGAAACCCGATCAACGCTGAATCCCGGCCGCTGGCGCGCGAATTGCACGACAAACATTTTCTGGGCAGGCATGGCCGCAACGCTTCCTACGGACAGGTTAAGCCCACATGAGTCTCGCCGCGGTCTTTCTCAGCTCGCAGATCGCCGGTTCCCAGAGTCTGGTGCATCTCGCCCCGGTGGACATGGTTATTGTCGTTTTCTACTTCGGGCTCGTACTGGCTATCGGCTTCTACCTGAAAGGCCAGGCCAACACCGGCGAAGATTTCTTCATGGCCGGAAGAGAGATGACGGCCTGGGTCGCTGGACTCAGCTTCCTGTCGGCAAACCTGGGCGCGCTGGAACTGATGGGATGGGCGGGATCGGCGTACCAGTACGGCATTCTGGCCACGCACTGGTACTGGATCGGCGCCATCCCCGCGATGCTGTTTCTTGCGCTGGTGATGATGCCGTTCTACTACATCTCGAAGACGCACTCGGTGCCGGGATATTTGAAGTTGCGTTTCGGCGAACCCAGCCGGGTGCTCTCGGCAGTTTCATTCGCGTTCATGACGGTGCTGATGAGCGGCGTCAACATGTTCGCGATGGCTAAGGTCATGCAGATCGTGTTGGGCTGGGATCTCAACTTCAGCATCTGGGTTTCCTCGTTGACGGTTGCCGTTTATGTGACGCTCGGCGGATTGCGCTCCGCCATCTTCAATGAAGTTTTGCAGTTCTTTCTGATCTGGGCGGGCGCGCTGCTGATTCCAATCCTCGGCCTCTACGAAGCCGGCGGCTGGAGCAACCTCAAAATACTCATCACGCAGCGAGCCTCGGAACAATATGTTCACCTGTGGGCTGGCCTGGGTTCGTTCAGCGGCAATCCAATGGGTATTCACTGGACTGGAATTGTCTTTGGCTTGGGCGCCGTGATTTCCATGGGCTATTGGACCACGGATTTTCTGGTGGTGCAGCGCATTCTGGCGGCGAAGGATATTCGCAGCGCGGAGATGGCGCCCATCATCGGCGCCGGTTTCAAGATGCTGGTGCCGATCATCGTGATCCTTCCTGGATTGCTGGGCCTGGGCTTGCTCCCCATGAAGCTGGTTCCGGAATCGGTGGCGGTGGCCACGCACGGCTACAGCTACAACGACGTACTTCCTCTTATGCTGGCACGTTACTGCGGTCCGGGATTGCTTGGCCTGGGAGTCACCGCGCTGATCGCCGGGTTCATGTCGGGCATGGCCGGCAACGTCAGCGCGTTCACCACCGTCTGGACGTATGACATCTATCGCCCGCTCATCAATAGCAAAGGCAGCGACAGTCACTACGTCAGCATGGGACGCTGGACCACCATCATCGGCGTGCTCATCAGCGTAGGCACGGCGTATCTTGTGATGCGCTCGGCCAGCATTATGGACTACGTGCAGGCGCTGTTCAGCTTCTTCATCGCTCCGTTGTTCGGAACTGTTGTCCTAGGAATGTTGTGGAAGCGCGCGACCGGTGCGGGCGGCTTCTGGGGATTGTTGTGCGGCACGGTCTCATCGGTCAGCATGTGGGCGTGGGTGAAGATTGATCCTTCAGCCTTGCGCTATGTCGCACTCTCGCCTGACGCGAAAGCGCTGGCGCAAGATATGTATCAGGCGCTGTGGTCGTTCCTGGTTTGTGTCGCGGTAACGGTCGTGGTGAGTCTGGCCACCGAGCCTTTGCCCGACAGCGCTCTCGTTGGCCTGGTCTATGGTCAGACACAGATTCCCTCGGTCGGCGACGTGCCTCTGTATCAGAAGCCGCTGTTTTGGGCGGCTATTGTGGGGATTGTGTTCGTGGTGCTGAATATTATTTTCTGGTAGGCGGTGATTATGACGGCTGGCAAATCGGTCTCCATCTGGTTTTTTATCGGTATTTCGCTGCTGGTGAATGGCGTGCTGATTGTGGGCGCTGGCTTGTATGAATATTCGCATCCGCCGGCGCCGGAGGTGCAAGTGGTGCTGTTCCAATTACACGCCAGCGTATGGTGGGGGGGGCTGCTGACGCTGATTGGCGCGCTCTATGCCTGGCGATATGCGCCGTCGCGAGCCCACTAGTACTAGACCAACCAAGATTCAAAACAAATGAGCGGGGAGTGAAGTCATGGCGAGCAGGAAAATGACGATGGGCGTCATTGTCGGGAACCGCGGATTCTTCCCGGGTGAGTTGGCGAAGGTGGGACGCGACGAGATGATGCAGGCGCTGGCCAGGGCTGGCATGGATTGCGTGGTGCTCGGTCCTGACGACAGTAAGCACGGCGCGGTGGAGACTCACGAAGAAGCCAAGAGATGTGCGGCGCTGTTCCGAAAGAATAGTGACCGGCTGGATGGAGTCATCGTAGCGCTGCCGAATTTCGGCGACGAGCGCGCCATCGCTGATACGCTGCGCATGGCTCGGCTCGACATTCCCGTGCTGGTACAGGCTACGCCCGATGACGCGAAGAAGATGACGATCCTGCATCGTCGCGACAGTTTCTGCGGAAAAATGTCGGCGTGCAACAACCTGCGGCAATACGGCATTCCTTATTCGCTCACCAGGCTTCACACTGTCAGCCCTGAATCGCAAGACTTTCAGAATGATCTGGCGTGGTTTGCGGCGGTGTGCCGCGTGGCCAACGGGATGCGTAACCTGCGCGTGGGCAGCATCGGCGCGCGGCCAACCGCATTTAACACTGTGCGCTATAGCGAAAAACTTCTCGAAGCTCACGGTATTTCGACCGAGACGCTTGATCTGTCGGAAGTGTTTGGGCGCATCGCCAAATTGAAAGACGATCACGCCGGAGTGCAGGGCAAGCTCGCTGACATTCGCAAATACGTCACTACCAGCGGAGTTCCCGACGCGGCGCTGGTCAAGATGGCGAAGCTCGGCTACGTGATCGACGACTGGATGACGCAGACCGACGTGAAAATCAGCGCGGTGCAATGCTGGACTTCGATGGAAGAATACTTTGGCGTCGTTCCCTGCACCATAATGAGCATGATGAGCAACAATTTGATTCCCGCCGCCTGCGAAGTCGATGTGTGCGGCACGCTCAGCATGCACGCGCTGGCGCTGGCATCGCAGACTCCGAGCGCGCTGCTCGACTGGAACAACAATTACGGCGACGATCCTGACAAGGCGGTCTGCTTCCATTGCAGCAATCTGCCCAAACATTTCTTTCAGGATGTCCGCATGGATTTCCAGGAGATCATCGCGGGCACCGTCGGCAAGGAGAATACCTTCGGCACAGTTGTCGGCCGGGTGAAGCCGGGAGCGATGAGCTTTGCGCGCTTCTCCACCGATGACACGGCGGGAATCATTCGCGGCTACGTGGGCGAGGGCTCGTTCACCAGCGATTCACTGAATACTTTTGGTGGGGTCGGCGTGGTGCAGATTGCCGAGCTGCAAAAGTTGCTGCATTACATCTGTGAAAACGGAGTTGAGCATCACGTGGCGGCAAACTTCTCGACCACTGCCGCGGCCGTCCACGAGGCCGCGGTGCGGTATCTCGGTTGGCAGATGCACTGGCACGGGAACTAGAACGAGTAGCGCAAGTATGCTGCTGTAATTCGTCGAAAGACTTCCGGTAAGCTCATAGCAGCAGTGCGGGCAGAGGATCGGGCAGGAAGGCGAGTCTCAGCAACTCTCGGGCAACGTCCGCTTCGTTTCACTGCGGATGATCGATCCGGATGCGCGCTCTCGCCAACTCGGGGGCGAACAGGCTCATTTCGAATGCCAGAAGAAAGCGCTGTTCTCCTGACATCGCCCGTTGAACCTTGAGTTGGAGTTCGCTTGCCTCGCGGCTTGTATCAGTGATGGACACGCCAGAATGTTATCACGCAGGTCCCTGCCGAAACTCCTCTGAGAACGACTTTGCGCGCTCTTAGCCGCCGGCGATGGCGCCGATAATCAGGAATGGTTCCTTTCCCGATGCAACTGCCTCTGGCAACGGGGAATCGGGCGGTTCATGAGAGAGATCTTCCTGGCAGGCGAAGAAGCGCAGGAAGGCGCGGCGCTGTTGTGTGCCGTGATCGCGGATGGTGCCGCGCAGCATGGGATAACGGGCCTCGAGCGCATCGAGCACGGAGCGCTGCGTGCTCGGACCCTCGACTTCGAGTTCGATCTCGCGGCCGACGTGCGCCAGGGTGCGAAGGTGTTGCGGAAGTTCGACTCGAATCCGGCTCATTTCACCGTGGTTTCCTGAATATAGAGGACTTTCCAGTCGTTGCCTTGATGAACCCAGACTTCGCCGAAGATGCTGTCTGACTTCTGAACCTGGCCACCAGTCTTACCTTCGTAGTGCGCCGAATAGGTGACCAGGGCGCTGCTGGTGCCCAGCGATTTGATCTTGAAGTTCTTGAGGACGTAGCTGGTCAATTCGAACTCGTCCACCGAAGCGATTTCGGCTTTCTTGTCGCCGAAGCCGCTGCCGCCTTCTTCCATCTCGCGGAAGCCTTCGGCGAGTGAGGCGCCGAGCGCTGCCTTGTTTTTGGCCTTGAAATTTTCCCAAACTTTCTGAACCTTCGGTTCGAGAGCGGGCGTGAGCGGAGTTGGCTTGGCTGCCGGCTTCATTTCTTGCGCTGTTGCTGCGGGTGCGAGGAATAACAGGCAGGCAACGGCGGTGAAAATTATCTTCATTTGTTCTCCTGGAGTGAACCGCGAGCGACACTAGCAGCCTCGCATCGCAAAGTCAAAATCCCCACCCCTTCGACAAGCTCAGGGCAGGCTCTGTTCGCAAAAAACGCGAACAAGGGTGGGGCAACCATTTGAGAATCACGGGAGCGTTTGCACTTCTACTGACAGCACTCCGGGCAGGTCGCGGACGATTGGATTCCAGCTGTCGCCGGCATCGGCTGAGCAATAGACTTGGCCGCCGCTGGTGCCGAAGTAAATTCCGCAGTCGTCGAGTGTATCGACTGCCATGGCGTCGCGCAGGACGTTGACGTAGCAATCTTTTTGCGGGAGGCCTTTGGTCAGCGGCTCCCACTCGTTGCCGCCGGTGCGGCTGCGGTAGACGCGCAGTTTGCCTTCGTGAACGTAGTGCTCGCTGTCGCTCTTGATCGGAACCACGTAAACAGTCTCCGGTTCGTGGGAGTGAATGTCGATGGCGAAGCCGAAATCTGTCGGCAGATTGCCGCTGATTTTTGTCCACTGGTCGCCGGCGTTGTCGGAGCGCATGACGTCCCAGTGCTTCTGCATGAAGAGCACTCCGGGACGCGACGGGTTCATCGCGATGTGATGCACGCAGTGGCCGACTTCGGCCTTCGGGTCCGGGATGTATTTGGAGTACAGTCCTTGATTGATCGGCTTCCAGCTTTTGCCGCCATCGTCGGTGCGGAATGCGCCTGCGGCGGAGATCGCGATGTAAATGCGATTTGGATTGCTGGGATCGAGGATGAGGGTGTGCAGGCACATGCCTCCGGCGCCGGGCTGCCATTTGGGGCCGGTGCCGTGGCCGCGCAGGCCGGGGAGTTCGTGCCAGTTCTCGCCGCCGTCGGTGGAGCGAAATATGGCGGCGTCTTCGACTCCGGCGTACACCGTGTTGGGATCGGTGAGCGATGGTTCGAGATGCCAGACGCGCTTGAACTCCCAGGGATGCTGGGTGCCGTCATACCACTGATGCGTGGTGAGGGGCGCGGCGGAGGCGTCGTAGACGAATTTGTTGCTGTCAGTCTTGGGCGGGCCGGGAGCGGCGGGTGCGCCGGGTGCGCCGGGAGGGGTTCCGGGCTGATGCCAGGTTTTGCCGCCGTCGTCGGAGCGCTGAATGATTTGTCCAAACCAGCCGCTGGTCTGCGAGGCGTAAATGCGATTGGGATCGGCGGGCGAGCCCTTGAGGTGATACATTTCCCAGCCGGCAAAGTGGGGGCCGCTGACCTCCCAATCTTTGCGCTTGCCATCTGCCGTAAGAATGAATGCGCCTTTGCGCGTGCCTGCCAGGACTCGGACCTTGCTCATGATGTCTCCTCGTCGGATACAGAAATTATGTTGGGATTTTATCTGAGGGAAGGATGCGGGAGTCAACCTGTCAGGGCGAGCTCGGGTTTCGCGGGAACCGGTGTCGTCCCTACGGGACTGGTTGAATTTTGTTCCTGGCCCTTCCCCGGCACTTCCGTGCCGGACTTTCCCATGCCGCCCTTTCGCGGCTAACGTTGTGCCTGACTGCTCGGCGGCGAACTTGCTCGCTCATAGACTCGCACGTAATCCACCAGCATGGTTTGCGGAAAGGTTGGTGTGGCGTCGGGATTTCCCGGCCAGTAGCCGCCGACTGCGACGTTGAGCAGCAGAAAGAATGGATGGTCGTAGACCCACTTCGCTCCCTTGGGCAGGTCGGCGGGCGTGCGGGTCGTATAGAGATGGTCGTCGACGTAGAAGCGGATTGCGTTCGGTTCCCACTCCACGGCGTAGATGTGAAAATCGTCGGCGAAGAGCTGGCCGCCGGGAAGAGCGTAGGGGGCGCCGATACCGTGCTCGCCGGAATATCCGGGGCCATGAATCGTGCCGTGCACTAGCGTCGGTTCTTTGCCGATGTTTTCCATGATGTCGATTTCGCCGCAAGCGGGCCAGCCGGGTTTGTCGATATCGTTGCCCAGCATCCAGAAGGCGGGCCAGATTCCTTGTCCGCGCGGGATCTTGATGCGGGCTTCGAAACGGCCGTAGGTTTGCGAAAATTTGCCCAGAGTCTTCAGGCGGGCGGAGGTGTAGTTTCTGGTGGCGTCGTCGGGGCCTGTGTACTTTTCCTGCAAAACCTTGATGACCAGGTTGCCGTCCTGCTGGAAGGCGTTCTGCCGGCGGGCGGTGTAGTACTCGAGCTCGTTGTTGCCCCAGCCGTTTCCGCCTGTTTCTGTGACCCATTTAGAGGAGTCGACTGCGGACCCGTTGGGGCCGTTGAACTCGTCGCTCCAGACCAGTTTCCAGGACGGCGCGGCGGCTGGCGGAGTCCCGGACTGCGCCGCCGCAGATGGAACAACGCACACTCCGGCCAACAGAATCATTCCGAATACAGCCAGGCGCCGCCCGTTTGATCTCATTGCCGCTCCCTTGAAATTGAGAATCGGGTAGTGGTGCAGTTTGGCAAAAACGATTCGTATCAGGGCATCGCTTCAGCGGTGCCTCAGCGCAGCAAGAGTCTGACGGCTTTAGCCGCTGGGTTTTTTGGCCGCGGTAGCCCCCAGCGGCTGAAGCCGAAGCTCAGGAACTGGCCTTAATGGCACGCCTTGGAAGGCGTGCCCTGATACGAACATTTTTCAAATTGCACGACCACCGAGAATCGTCCTCAGTTAATCTTCTTCCACTATACTTTCGCACAATACGCACGCGCTACAATCGCGCACTATACTCAACCAGCAACCGATTCGTGCGAGGAGAACTGTGTCGAACCAACAGACAAGACGAAGCTTTCTGAAATTATCGGCTGCCGGATTGACCGCGACTGCGGCTGTGGACCTGGCGTCTGCGCTGACACCTGCTGCGTCTGCGCCGCAGGGGGACATTGCGGTGCGCGTGACCGGCGGAAAGCTCCGCTATGCTTCTGCGGAAAATTTAAAGTGGCGAGCCGCCGGGCAGACGACCGAGAACGCGATTGTGCTCGATCCTGGCAAGAAGTTCCAGGAGATGCTCGGTTTCGGCGCCGCATTCACTGACGG
>Ga0210403_10002506_pt1 | contig 16533 bp, 33 predicted proteins | sample IncBWC19MmetaG_FD_150863 | JGI IMG/M metagenome (GOLD analysis project Ga0210403, IMG submission 150863) | Forest soil microbial communities from Barre Woods Harvard Forest LTER site, Petersham, Massachusetts, United States - Inc-BW-C-19-M | ecosystem: Environmental > Terrestrial > Soil >... | reverse complement strand
CCTGCATGCTTGGACTGGCCAGCATATGCGCGACCTTGTCGACGGGCGTTTGCGGCTTCTCGCCGTTACGAACACTTGAAAGACTGGTGGTTTGTGCCACGTTATTCCTCGGTTATGAGAGCCCATTGGGGCAAACGGATGATGTCGATGCCCGTCGAATACCCAGGCCATGTGCTGGTGCGCTCGCATTCGGCGTACGTGCGAAGATTCTTCAGATACTTCTGGCGGCCAGACTCAAGACTTTCCTCGTCGAGCATGAAAGCGTTCGCGGCATAGGGCCATTCCGTCTCGACAGCAACGAACACGAAGCCGAGTACCGGGCGTCCGCTGGCGGCGGCGTAGCCATCGCTATAGAACGCGGCCTGAACGTCGTATCGCTTGCGCGCGACCTGCCTGCGGAACTCATTCGGGCTTGCGATGCTGTACGTCTTCACATCGAGCAGGATGTCGCCAGCTTCGCCGCAATCATTCACCCAATCAGGACGGCAACGGCACGAAACGCCCGTTTCGGGACCGGTCCAGAAGGCTGACACTTCCGGTTTTCCACTGGTCAGCGCTTCGCCGATCTCAGGCAGCGCACGCACCGATTCAGCTTGGCGCATAGCAACCTCGCACTGATCTTCCTGAATCGCCGTGATGCCAGCCGGAAGCGACTTCACGAACTCTTTCCAGATGTTCGTATTGCGGTTCACGGTCGGGCCGATTGCATAGCGCTCTCCAAACTCAGAGGGCTCAAGAATCGCGCAGTGCGCCAATGAACCTTCAAGTTGTCCAGTCTTTGCCACGGGCGCCGGCCGCTTCGGATCGCGATGACGCGCGTAGAAGATGAATGGAGACAATTCGAGTGCATCGAGTTGCGATTTCGATACCGGCGCCATCGCGTGATACTCGTCGATCGAGAGGTTAAAGTTCAGGCTCATGGCTACACCAGATTGGCGGCAATCACGACGATCGCAATCAGCGCGCCGAAGAGTGCGGCGGTGCGGCCGGGGAACTCGATCAACGCGAGGTCGATGCGATCGGCCAGCGAGGGGCGGACGTTTCGCACATCTGTGTTTTTCGGGTACATGTCAAATCTCCGCGTCGATCATTCTCGAAAAGAGGTCGTGTACGCTGGCCTGAAGAGCGAGAACTGTAGGTTCGAGCTTCGCCCATGCGGCGGCCCCTGCGGCGGCCCCTGCGGCGGCCCATGCGGCGTCCCATGCGGCGGCCCGTGCGGCGTCCCATGCGGCGGCCGCGTCCTTCTCCGCCAGATCGAGATTCGGTTGTGCGGCCGCCAGATCCGCAGTGCAGGTAATAGCAGGCAAGGACTTGAGCATTTCGGCGTGGTGAGCGAGTCCGGGATTCAGCGCAAGCCACGCGGCGCAGTAGGTACGCACAATCCAGTCCATCGCCATCCAGCCGCGCTTTTGCGAAAGTTCCGGGCCTTTGTTCGTGCCGACGAGGCGCGTGATGTACTGCTTCAGCTGCTCGCGTTCCGCATCATTGCGCATGCCGTCATTCCAGCTGCGCCCGAATGCAGCAAGCACAAAGTCGACGCATTCAGGCTTGTCACCAAAGCTTTCGCCGGCAAACATGGAAACGACTTCGAGAAGGCAATGACCGGCATGCGGCGAAATGTGCGAACCGGAATTAAGCTTGATCGTGGCAAGGTCTTCAATCTTTAAAGGCATTTGGTACTCCGGATGTGGGGTAAAGGCGAGGGGTTATCGGTGTCAAGCCTCGATCGCGAGTAACGACTGGATCTGAGCGTTAATTTGCGTCACTCGCGCGGTGAAGTCGGCCTTCGCCTTTTCTTTCTCGCGCTCCAGATTGGCGACCATTCCGGGGCGCATGTCGAAGTCGTCGGGCACTTCGACAGTTAATTCGTGATCCATTACTTTCACGTAACGCGGATCGTGATGGTCGGTGTCGTCGAATGAATAGAACAGGCCTTCAGACCACGAATATTTGACGGCCCAAATAGCACCCTTGATAGTTACTTTCATTTCAGTCTCCTTGCGCCAGTCGGCGCTCTACGATTCTTGTAAACGCCTGATCGATCAGCACGAACATCGTGTGCTTTTCGTCGGCGGTGCCTCGCCGATATGCCTGCATGAACACCTCAGCGCGCGGCTCGCTGAAGTCCGCCATCTCTTCCAATAGGTCCGCGAAGGTCACGGCGTTTTCGGCCTCGATGCGCCGGTCGTATTCGACCAATGCGCGGTTGTCGGCGGCTTCCTGCTCGCGATCAAATAACCACGCTGCATCGCGCAGCATGCGGGAGCCGGATACGAGTGGTGAGAGGGACATGTCAGGCCTCCCGTGCGCGGAGCATGGCGTCGGCGTATTCATAAGCTGCCTTCGATAGTTCTTCCCGCATCCCCAGAATTTCTCTACCAGTCCCGGTGACGTTACTAAGGAGTGCCTGCATCGCCTTCGCCGCGAAATAGTCGCGCACTGTGATTCCTCCGAGTGCCATCGTTTCCGGCTCCCACTCGGTATCGCCATTCATCTCGACGCGTACGCACCGAAGACTGACCGCTTGACCGAACGCCGGCCCGCCATCTTTGATAACGCTCATCTCACGCCTCCAAAGTGATATGCAGTTCGTCGATCGCCAGCTTCGTGGCGAGGTCGCGGTCACCGCTCGTCGCGTATGAGATCGCGCGCGCTGCGAGTTCCATGCCGCGCCGGTCGTCGTGCTCGCGGGCGGCGGCGTAGGCGCCTTTGAGTTGGCAGAGGAGGTCGGTCATCATTTGGCATCTCCCTGTGCTTCAGCGCGTGCATCAAGCGCTTCGTCATAGGTCATCGACTGCGGGTGACCCCATTCGCGTTCGCAAGGAATACAGCCGAACCGCCAATTCCCCCACCCGCTCACCACATCTGCCGGGCGCTTGCACTCCGGACACAGCGCGTCATCGCTCATGTCAGCAGCCTCCCAGTTCGCTTCTGATGCCGGCAGCGATCAGCGCCGCGGCGACCTCGTGCAGCAGTGTTTCGGTCAATGCGCCCGCGCCACCTTCGGCCAGGCGACGCAGTTCAAGAAGATCGGATGCGAGCAGGGACATGGAGAACCTCACAGGGTTGTTTGCAGCCGGTGCACCAGAGCTTCGAATTCCTCGTCGCTCAGAGTGGTTGCGTCGATCCAGTTGTCGTATTGCGGGTAATGACCGGTCTCCAGGTCGAGCGGATGAAGCCAGACGGCGATGTGACCGTCCGGGCTAACGATCAGGCGTTTAGCTTCGCCCTTAAAGAAATTCACACCGTCAGGGCTATGCACTTTGAAAACGTGGAACATGATTTGCCTCAGTCTTTAACTTCGATGCCAAGCAACCGGGCGAACGCGTAGAAGGCTTCTTCCTGCGTCTGCGTGCCGAGGGTTGCGGTAAGGAGACCAGCCGCGCGGGCGGCCTCCCATATCTGGTCTTTGGTCATATCGATTAATGAACGACGATTTCAAGCGTGTAACCGGAGACTTCGAAAATGAAGTCGCGCGATTCTTCGGCTTCAGGTCGTACGGCGCGGGCCCATGCACGTTCGTAGTTCTCGCGTTCGTAGCCTTGTTCTTCCGCGCGGTCTTCGAGCCATTCACGGGCGGTCGTGGCGTTGACTTGCTGGCCGTTCACAAAATAGTTGGTGCTCATTTGGTGCCTCGCTCGCGTCGTTGGGTGACGCTGTGAATACATCTTATGCAAGCGCGGCTTGTTATGCAAGCAAAAACTGTATCGACGGGCGAAAAAAATCCCGCGCGAGGCGGGAATGGTCTACTGGGAGAGTTTCTTGAGAGCCTGGACGGCTTTCAGGAGGTGAAGCGCAATTTGGTCGATCAGTTCGTCTCGGTCCTTTCGGTCTATCTCATTTCCCTCGTCTTGATATTGATGTCGTCGGTATTTCTCGATGTCGACTACGGTTTCGTGTTGTTCCTGCATCTTGATGTTCCCCGGATTTTCGGTCGCGGGCCAAGACCTCATGCGCTTCTTGCTCGATTTCCCCCAGCAAAGAGTGCCCCGCCTGGTCATCTTCAGACGTTTCGGTATATGGGAACAGCAAGAGTAAACCCTTATAGAGCGCAAACGTTTTATGCGCAATGGGTCCGGCCTTATCCAGCCTCACTACTTGCTTAAGAAGTTCTTCAGCTTCGTCGCTTAGTGAGGGTTTCCCCTGGGTATCAGGAGGGTTTCCCCCCACTTCTACGCCCCATAAAAGGTACCAGGGCGTGCACTCCAATAGACGAGCAAGCGGTTCGAGATTTTCAATTTTCGGCAGCGTGCCGTCGTCCGCGCACCATTGCTGCACGGTCTGCCAGCTCACGCCGCAAACAGTCGCTATCGCCTGATAGCTCAGTTTCTTCTCCGTCCGGAGGCGCCGAAGTCTTTTGTGGAAGTCCATGGCGCTGATCCTATTCGCAAGCTGTTCTTGTAGCAATGCAGTTACAGCTTGCATTGCAAGCACGCCTTGCATACAATGGGTCACGGTCACTCATTTTTCTTACCTCCATGACAAACGCGATCGATCGAGCAATCAGCGAATTTGATTCGCTGTCAGACATGGCGCGCCAGCTCGGCGTCAGTTACCAGGTGATTCAGGACTGGCGAAAACGGAACATCGTGCCGGCCGAGCATTGCCCGGTCGTCGAGCGGCTCACGGCCGGGAAAATCCGCTGCGAAGAACTCAACAGCACGATCGACTGGACGTATTTGCGCGGTACCGAACAAACAGCAGCGGCATAAGACCGCGCTCCCATCAATCTCCCTTCACGCCGGGGGTTTTGCCTTGAGGATTACCGTGGAACCATCATCGGTCACGACGTCTGAACGTGCACGTAAATCGCATTCGCTGGCCTTACGTCATATCAGCGAAGTCGGGCAGAACACGATCGCCACTGAAATCGGCGTTTCACCTCCGACGGTCTCCCGGTTTGTTTCGGAAGACCTTGAACGCGCCTGCCATATCCTGGCTATCGCGGGGCTGAAGGTCATCCCGGTCGATCGGCTCGTTATCAAAAAGCACATGTTCGAAGCCATCGCGACGATCGCCTACGGCGCGCTCGATGACCCCGGCATGCTGCGCAAGCTCGTGTGGGAGGACTGACTGTGAAACTCTCAGGTGACCGAAACCAATGCTGCGGCTGTCACGAATTCTTCAATTCGTCGGCTGCATTCGACAAACATCGTCACGGCGACTTCGGCAAGGATAGGCGTTGCCGCACTATCGACGAAATGCGCGCCAAGGGCATGGACAAGAACGCGGCCGGCTACTGGGTGACTGCGTTGAATCCGATGAATTATCCAATGGCCTCATCGCACGAACTGCCTGCGGGCTGGGAGTTAATCGGATGAGCCTCTTCCTTTCCCTTTGGATGCTTGGCCTCTTCGCGCTGTGTGCGATCGGTATTGTTCGCGGTGGGCGGGGTAATGAATGAGCTTCATCTTTTCGCGGGCGCTGGTGGAGGAATCCTTGCAGGTCAACTGCGGGGAAATCGATGCATATGCGCCGTCGAACTTGATCCCTACGCCCGAGCCGTTCTCATCGCGCGACAAAACGACGGAATCCTTCGGCCTTTCCCAATATGGGATGACGTTAGAAGCTTTGACGGAAGGCCTTTACGCGGAATTGTTGATGTCGTGGCTGGCGGCTTTCCCTGCAATGACGTTAGTGCCGCTGGAACCGGCGTTGGTCTCGACGGCGAGCACAGCGGCCTGTGGACCGAGATGGCCCGCATTATTCGCGAGGTTCAACCCCGTCGAGTCGAAGTGGAAAACGGTCCAATGCTCACTTCTCGGGGACTCGGACGAGTTCTCGGAGACCTGGCCGCGCTGGGGTTCGATGCTGAATGGGGAGTGCTATCTGCGGCCGATGCCGGCGCTCCCCATCTGCGAGAGCGCATCTGGATTTTGGCAGACGCCGGTAGCGGACGATGCGATCGAACGGAAGGCCGGCAAGTGGAACAGCCGCGGCGAACCGAAGTTGAGTGCGCAAGTGAAACTCGCACCGACACCGACCGCCAGCGATACGGGATTCAGGAAGGAAAAGTACGCGCAAGGCGGTACGGCTCTATCGACTTTCGTCGGTGGCCATCTGAACCCGGATTGGGAAGAGTGGCTGATGGGATGGCCAATCGGGTGGACCGCGTTAGAGCCCTTGGAATGGGGCAAGTACCGCGAGTGGCAGTCGCAGCATTCACCCTCCTTTCCGATTGAGGCCGCAGCATGATCTCGCAAATCGCAATCGGCCTTTGTGGCGTCGCCTCCATCTACCTATCGCAGGACAGGCGTGAGAGCTGGCGCCGCTTCGCCTGCATCTTCGGCTTGCTCGCGCAGCCGTTTTGGGTATGGACCACTTGGACCGCCCACCAATATGGGATATGCGGCTTGAGCTTTCTGTACGCGTGGTCATGGGCGCGCGGGTTTGTGACGCATTGGGTCAAGAGGTCGGCGTGAACTACTACGAGCGTTACTGCGGCGACTACGCAAAAAAGACCGCGAAATTGACGCTAATTCAGCACGGCGCTTACACGCTTTTGCTCGACGAATATTACTCGACTGAGGAGCCTCTTTCTGGCTCTCTCACTGAGTTATATCGCATCTGTCGGGCGATGACGAAACCTGAACAGGAAGCGGTGCGAATCGTCGCTGATCGTTTCTTCCCAGTTTCAGCCGATGGCTTGCGCCGCAACGATCGCGCGAACGAAATGATCGAAAAAGCTCGCCCGAAAATGGAGGCTGCACGTGCGAATGGGAAGAAAGGTGGACGCCCAAAGAAAAACCCGTCGGGTTATGAAACGGAAACCCAAGAGAAACCCAGTGGGTTTCCCAGTGGGTTTTCAAATCAAAACCCAACAGAAACCCAGAGCGAAACCACGCGCGCGCGTTCCCCAACCCCAACCCCAGTTAACACCCTTAGCGGGGTCGTCGTTGGTGGTCAACCCACGCGCGAGCTGTCCGACGATTTCACCCCGAAGGATGCAGGCGAATGGCTGCGTCATTTCCGGACCAAACACGGATTCGAGGCTGACCCGACCAACGTCAACGACCGGAAGAAGCTCTGGCCGGTGTTCTCCGGTTGGGTCAATGCGGGCCTGACAGCCTCGTTCGTGGATGCCGCCGTTGCCTTGGCCATAGCCCGATCACCAGAGCCGATTTCCTGCCTGCCGCTTTACGTCGACCGCTTCATGGCCAACGCGCAGGCCGCACGCGCATCACCGGGCCGCACCGAACGCGATGAAAGCCGCCGCACTGCGGCAGAAGTCCTGACCAACGTCACCATGTCCTCAGCGAGCCAACGCCATGAATCACCCAACGGAACTGTCATCGATGTCGACGCCAAACGAATCGGCTGAGCCGTGGCCGGCCGATGCCGTGCCTGAGAAGTGGGTCGCAACCCTTTTCGAGAAAATGCTCCGGATGTGGGGCAATCGTTTCCTCGACCAATGGCGCGACGTGAAGCTCGAAGGCGTGAAGATGGAGTGGGGCAAAGGCCTGCGGAAGCTCTCTAATGCCGAACTTAAGGCCGGCGTCGATGCGCTCCTGACGCTCAAGTTTCCGCCCTCGCTGCCCGAATTCTACGGCCTGTGCAAGCAAATGCGGTTACACGAGATCCCGAAGAACGAGGCTTTGACCGACCAGACGCGAGCCAATCCGGAAGTCGTCGAGGCTGATCTCGGCCGCATGCGCGGCTCATTGGCACCGTTGCAGGAGTCGAAGGAACCGACGGCCGAGTGGGCGTATCGGCTGCTCATGTGCGGCGAGTCGGCTTCGCACAAACCGTTGCCGTTCGAAGTCATTCGCACTGCGTCTGACGCAATTTCGTCGAACGCAGGCCGCAAGGTCGTCGAGAACTGCAGCGACCCGGAATTGCGCGAAAGCTATGCGTCGATCCGCGAGGCTGTGCTCAACGGCTATCGGAATGCGAACAAACCTGCGTGGGAAACGAAGTGATGGACAACACAGACCGTTGTATGTGCGCGCTGGTAGTCGCAGTGATTATCGCAGGCGCGTGTCTTTTGGCATGGCCCTACGCGCAGCCGATAGAAGAATCCCTCGGCTGGCTCTGGGTGACCATGGTCGTGGCTTGGTGTGATCTTTTTGGAGCATGACTCTATGAGCATGACCACCAGCACACGCCTATGCGCCCGCGCACGCGACATCCCGACGCGCCTATGGATTGATACCGAGTTCAATGAGTTCCGCGGAGAGCTGATCTCAATGGCGCTCGTAGACGATCGCCGCATCTATCCGCACCAAGGCACCTGGTGGGCGGTGACCTCAATCGCGCTGGCCATGTTCGTTACGGGGAGGTTGCTTTGATTTGTTCGATCTTATGCGTTCAGACCGGGATGCAATGCCATCGCACGGCTTGCCTTCAGGGCTTGAAATGCGTCCTCGGCAATCCGGTTGAATCTGTCACGGTGCATACCGGCTGGAAGTGCCCGGTCTGCGGCAAAGGCAATGCACCTTGGGCGCCGACGTGTGGTAACGCGGCATGCGGTATCGACTTCGCGAAAGGAGCGACGGCATGATCCTCGCGATCGATCCGGGCACTACGCAGAGCGGCTATTGCGTCTACGAAGATGGTCGCGTCCTGGACTGCGGCGTGGTCGACAACGATGACATGCTCGAAATCATCGAGGATGGCGGCACGGTGGCCGGCACGCTTAGCGAACTTGCCATCGAGATGATTGCGAGCTACGGCATGGCAGTGGGTCGCGAAGTGTTCGAGACATGCGTTTGGATTGGCCGCTTCAAGCAGGCATTCCGCGACCCTGAGCTCGTGCGCCTCATCTATCGACGCGACGTGAAGCTGCACCTGTGCGGCTCGCCGCAAGCTAAAGACCCAAACATCCGCCAGGCGCTCCTTGACCTCTTCCCGCGCACCGGCGGAGGCAAGACACCGCAGATCGGCACCAAGAGCCAGCCAGGCCCCTTGTATGGCGTTTCTAGCCATGCATGGGCCGCGCTGGCTGTTGCTGTGACAGCCACAGCTAAGGCGGCAGCATGAGCGGCTACTGCACCCTCCCTCTCCCGAAGAACTGGCCATGCGCCTGCCGGGTCAACGTCAAGTCATACTTCGACAGGTCAGCGCTTGAATGCCACGGGTGCGGGCTGCTCGTGACGGGCGAGGAGAGGGTGCGGATGCTGTTTCCGGACGCGCAGCCGGCGAAGAAAGAGACGTTTGATGCAGAAGCACATCGCAATTTCATGAAATCGCTGGGCTGACCAGCATAACCGGAGCAAACATGCAGGCATTTCTCATAGTCCAGACTGCACTCAATCTGTTTGCTGCATGGCAAATCGATCCTATCACCCACCAGGAGCAATCATGAGCGACACGCAAGACGCAACACCGAGCAGCACCGAGCCCATCATGACTGAGGCGGCCAATGACCCAAACGCGCTTGCCCCTGCGGAGGCATCTGTGACGGAAGCTGCTATAGGTGAGGCACCGCCTAATGCTGATGAGATCGTTGCATCGGTCATGGAAACGCATCAGGACTTGGTAAGCGCTGAGGTGGCGCAGCCGGGGGAGATCGTTGCGGTATCTGCGGAGGCCGCACCCGTCGATACTTCCGTTACGACTTCTGCCGAGACTGTCGCATCGGAGTCGATTCTGGCCGCAGGTGAAGACCCAAACGCCGCTGTGTTGCCTGTGGTAAGCCTCGCAGAAAGCGCTTCGGCCTCATCTGCAACGCCTGCCTCGCCGATCGTCGACATGCCGCCTGTCAGCGCTTCCGCAGGTAGCGGAATACGCGCATACATCGCCAACATCAAGAGCCATCTGATCGGCTTCGAGCAGGCCAGCGTGGCGAAGATCCACGCAGAGCTTGAGGCGATCGAGCGGATGCTATGACACGTAGGTAATCGACAGGCTACGGGGAAGCTATGGACAGAATCGATGAACTGCTGCTTGACTGGTACGAATGGCAGGCTGGCTACACCCCGAATCTGGACTACGGCGGTGCAGAGCCAGCCTGCCGCGATTTCCGCATCAGTCGCCAGTGGATGGACTACGACGACCTCGACGCCGAAGTGGAGCGCAATCTCAAGGCGTCCGTCGGCAAGGTCGTCGAGCCGATGATCCAGAAGCTGGACACGCGCTCGCGGCTCGCGATCAACACTGCCATGCGCAATTTCATGGCCGGAGCGTCAGTCTGGGTGAATCCGCGCCACGCTGACACGCAGGAGGTGGATTACGCGCGGGCCAAGGCGATTCTCTGCCCGCAGATGGTCGCGGCGGGGCTGCTCGACAAGGCTGAATACAAATCTCTTGACAAATCGGAAATAGTAGTATAGCGTTTCGGGCGTGGCACGTTTTGTTCGCCCAAAGAAATCCTAAGCCTCGCCGGATCACTCCGAGCGGGGCTTTTTCCGTTTACGCTTCAGCCAGTCTCCTCCGCGTGGTTCAGCAGCACGCGTTTAGCTCCGGCCGTCGAAAGACGCAACCGGAGCTTTTTTATTTGGACCGAGCCATGCCAAAACTCAGCGACATGTGCACGAAGACGCCGTTGCGCAACATGCAGCAGCCGAAGGCGGCCAAGCCGCAGCCGAAGGCCAAGCCGAAGGAATACCGGAAATGAGCACGTCCAAGCGAGCAGGCGTTTTGCTGAAGGTGCGCATCGAGCTCGACCGCGTGTTCAGTACCGAAGCCGAAGCTGACGCATTCGAGCGCCAGGTGAGCGCCGATGTGATGGAGCACCAATGGGCGCATGCCGGAGTGACGTTTGATCCGGATTTGCGCCATCTGGTGGAGGTCTCGGAATGATTGCGCCGACCGAAGACCGTATCGTCGTGCTGCCTGACGACATGCGCGAGGACGTGACCGACGTCGGCCTGATCGTCAAGGTGAGCACGAACCACGAGAGCGCGCGCCAGCTTGGCAAGACCGGGTTAGTCGTGGCCGTGGGACCGGGCAAGCGCAACAAGGCCGGTCGACGCGTGCCGCTCACGCTTCAGACGGGCGATCGCATCGCATTCGGCGAGTTCACCTACCGCGAGCATCAGGAAGGCGGCAAGCGCTACCTGATCATGCAGGAAGCGGATGTGTGCGGCGTTTTTGAGAGTGCGTGATGGCCGGCAAGAAAGGACAGGCGCCGCGTACCGAGTTCTCGCAGGCGCTGTTCGATCGCATCTGCGAGCGGATTGCGACCGGTGGCGATAATTCGAGCCTGCGCGTGATCTGTTCCGAAACGGGGATGCCTGACCGCGCGACGTTCAACAAATGGCGCAAGCGCACGCCCGAGCTACAGGCGCAATACGACGCGGCCAGCGAAGACCAGAAAGACACGTTCTTCGAGGAAATGATTCACATCGCGGATACCGAGACGGACGCAGCGAAGGCGCGCAACCGGATCGAGGCCCGCAAGTGGGCGTGGTCGCGCATGGATCGCGGCAGGTTCGGCGATAAGGTCGATTCGAATATCACGGTTGACGGGAAGATCGAGACGATTACGCGGCGTATTGTGGACGTGAAATAACGGCGGGAATGGAGGATTCCTAATGGTAAAATATAGCCATGGGAAAATTCATAGATCGCACCGGCCAGCGATATGGCCGACTGGTCGCCATTAGGCGCGTTGGCACTAAGGACAATAAAGCCGAGTGGCTTTGTCGATGCGACTGCGGGCGTGAGGCGCGGGTCGTCACCACAAGCATTAATGCCGGGACGAAATCCTGCGGATGCTTGCAGCGTGAAGCAACAAGAAGGCGAAACACGACGCACGGTTTAAGCCGTGCCCATGCCGAGACCTACAAGGTATGGAAGGACATGAAGTCTCGCTGTTACAACGCAAAGAACAAGGATTTCAAAGACTACGGTGCTCGTGGAATCACCGTTTGCGAGGAGTGGAAGGACGATTTTGGAGCGTTTTTCGCATGCATGGGCGATAGACCGGTAGGAAAGACGATTGATCGTGAGAGGGTGAACGAGGGCTACTCACCTGGTAATTGCAGGTGGGCGGACATATTCGAGCAGGCAAACAACAAGCGCAATAACCATGTCATTGAATTTCAAGGTCAGTCAAAAACTCTCGCTGCTTGGAGCCGGGAGACGGGCATTGAAAGCTCGCTGCTGCGTTATCGCTTGCAGAGAGGCTGGCCACTAGAGCGTGTATTCGATGGCACCGACGCAAGGAAGCGACCTCGTAATTGAAACGCCAAGGGTATATCTGCCCTTGCTGCAGCCGGCGAGGTATAAAGCCGCGCGAGGTGGAAGAGGTAGCGGAAAATCGCACTTCTTTGCTGAAATGATGATCGAGGCCCATATCATGGGCCAGAACGATTCTGTATGCGTACGCGAGAATCAAAAGTCGCTCGACCAATCTGTTAAGAAGTTGCTTGAAAGTAAGATCGAAACGCTGAATGCCGGAGCCTACTTCGAGGTCCAAGACCAGCGAATTTTCGATAAAAATGGCGGCCGAATCATATTTCAAGGGATGGCGGCTCATACGGCTGAGTCGATCAAATCGCTTGAAGGGTTTGACCGCGCATGGGTCGAAGAGGCCCAAACATTGAGTCAGCGCAGTCTCGACATGCTGCGCCCGACGATCCGCAGGCCCAATTCCGAGCTTTGGTTCACATGGAACCCGCGTTTCGCCACCGATCCTGTTGATTCGCTCCTGTCGGATGAGAACAGGCCGTCGAGCGCAATCATTGTTGAGGCGAATTTCAACGATAACCCGTGGTTTCCCGATGTGCTGCGCGCCGAGATGGAATATGACCGGCGCCGCGACCCTGACAAGTACCTGCACATCTGGCTGGGCCAGTATCAGCAGAGCAGCAGCGCGCGCGTGTTCCGCAACTGGCGCATCGAGGAGTTCGAGCGTCAGGCGGGCAGCATCTTCCGCCTGGGCGCTGACTGGGGATTCTCGGTCGATCCTTCGGTGCTGGTGCGTGCGTCGCTCGAAGGCAATGCCCTGTACGTCGACTACGAGGCCTATCAGGTCGGCTGCGAGATCGTCAACCTGCCCGAGCTATTCATGAGCGTGCCGGAGGCGGAGAAATGGCCGATTACGGCTGATTCAGCACGGCCCGAGACGATCAGCCACATGCAGAAGCATGGCTTTCCGCGCATCGTGCCAGCGGTCAAGGGACCGGGCAGTCTGGAAGAAGGCATCGAATTCCTGAAGAGCTTCGACATCATCGTGCACCCGCGCTGCAAGCACACGATCGACGAGCTTTCGCTCTATCGCTACAAGACCGACCCACTGACGGACCGGGTTCTGCCGATCCTCGAAGACAAGGACAATCACGTGATTGACGCACTCCGCTACGCCTGTGAAGGGGCTCGCCGCGCAGTCAAGCGCGTGGTCACGCCTCGCAAGCCGTCTCTTGTGCAGATCGCTGGTGCTGGGGGATGGATGGCATGAAATACGAACTACGCGCCGTCAATAACGGCTGGATTGTTTGGGTAGAATCGCGGCCCAATCTCGATATGCCATTCGGCGAGTTCGTCTTTGCCAATCTGCGCGAGGTTGCGACGTGGCTGGCTGAGCGCCATGGCGAACCCATGCCGCTGGAGTATTGAGCATGGCTGCTACCGGCGACCGCAATCCGATCATCAGAGAGTGCCAGGAGGCGCTTAGGATCGCGGTCGAGGCAGAGACGCAGAACCGCGCCGAAGCGCTGAATGACCTGAAGTTCGCCGCTGGCTACCAGTGGCCGGCAATGATCCAGACCGCGCGCGAACTTGAGCATCGCCCGTGTCTCGTGATCAACAAGACCGACAGTTTCGTGCGTCAGGCCGTCAACAACATGCGCGAGCAGCGTCCGCGCTTCAAGGTGCATGCTGTATCGGATGGCGCCAATGAGAAGGTGGCTGATGTCATTGCTGGCCTGATGCGGCATATTCAGGTCAAGAGCCGCGCTGATGTCGCCTACGATACCGGCGCGGACATGCAGGTACGCATCGGCTGGGGCTATTGGCGTGTCGCGGCGCGGTATGTGCGCGAGGACAGCTTCGATCAGGAACTGTACGTCCAGCGCGTGCGCAATCCGTTCACGGTCTATTTCGATCCGTCGAGCAACGAGCCAGATGGCCGGGACGCCGAGTGGTGCATCATCACCGACCGGATGAAGAAGAAGAAGTTCGAGCGCAAATATCCGAAGGCGAAGTGGGTCGATCTCCGCAATCTCGGCGCAGGCGATGATCTGCACGAATGGGCCGGTGAGGACGAAGTGCGCGTCGCGGAGTACTGGAAGGTCGAAAAGACGCCGGACGTGCTCTGCATGCTCAGCAATGGCACCGTGCGCTACAAGTCGCAGATCAAGGCCAATGATCTGGAGGCGGCAGGGTTGACGATCTCCCATGAGCGCGATTCGGTGCGCCGTCGGGTCATGTGGTACAAGGTGACCGCGCTCGAAGTCCTCGACGAACGCGAATGGCCGGGGCACTGGATTCCGGTGATTCCGGTCTATGGCGCCGAGTACGAGATCGAAGGCAAGGTCATCCGTTACGGCATGGTGCGCGGTCTGCAAGATCCGCAGCGCATGTATAACTACTGGCGCACGAGTGAGACTGAGGTCGTTGCGCTCGCGCCCAAGGCACCGTGGGTTGTCGCTGAAGGTCAGGTGGAGGGCTACGAGAACGAGTGGGATAACGCGAACAATCGCAGCTATTCCCGTTTGACGTACAAGCCGGTCGTCAACGAAGGCACGCCAGTTCCGCCTCCAATCCGTCAGCAGCCTCAAGGCATGCCGGAGGCGCAGGTCAATGCCGCGATGGGCGCCAGCGAGGATATGAAGGCCGTGGCGGGCATGTTCGACCCATCATTGGGTGCGCCGGGGCAGGAAACGTCTGGTGTAATGGTGCAGCGCCGGCAGCAGCAGTCGGACAAGTCGAATTTCCACTTCTACGACAACCTGTGCCGCTCCGTGAGCTTCACCGGCGAGGTCATTCTTGACCTGATCCCGCATTACTACGATACGCAGCGCGTCATCCGCATCATCGGCGAGGATGGCGTTCCCGACAGCGTGACGCTCAACCAGAAGGTGCGCGATCCGGAGACGCAGGCCATCCAGAAGGTGCTCAATGATGTCACGGTCGGCGAATACGACGTCGTGATCGACACCGGCCCCGGCTACCAGACGAAGCGCGAGGAAGCGTCCGACAACATGCTCGGGCTGCTCGCGACGCCGCTGGGCGAAAAGATCGCGGCAACGGCCGACGACATCATCGTTCGCCAGTTCGACTGGCCGGGGGCGGATCAGATTGCAGACCGGCTCGCAGCGGCGAATCCGATTGCCGGCGTTGAGAACTCGCTGCCGGACGATCTGCCAGACGAGGCGAAGTCGCTTATCGCGCATCAGGCCGCAGCCATCAAGCAGATGCAGCAGGCGCTGGAGCAGGCCGAGATGGACAAGAAATACCGGATGTCTGTCGAGGGCATGCGCCAGCAGGGCGAGAACCAGCGCGCGCAGATGAACGATGAGACGAAGCGCGCCGATGTGCAAAGCCGCGACCAGACCGCGCGCGACATCGAAGAGATCAAGGGACACGTGGCCATTCTGCTCGAGCATCTGGACCGCCAGAAGGCTCGCGAAGTGGCTGAAGCAACAGAGAAAAGCGCGGTCGATTAACCGAATTCGTTTCACTCTCGGCCCTCCCGCTCACCCCGGCGCGAGGGCCGTTCCTATTGGGGCTCGTGGAGTTATCCATGTCTGAGACACGTACTGTTGTCACATCCGAAAGCATGATGCAGCAACTGACCGGTACTCAACCGGCGACCGATCCGAAGCCTGAACTCACGGGCGAGGAAACGAAGGGCGCTGAAACGACCGGCCAGGATGCAACGCAGCAGCAGCCGAAGAAAAAGCCTCTCGTCGAGGAACTGGTCCGCACGCGGCATGAACGCAATGCGGCCAAGACCGAAGCCGAACAGCTTCGCGCCGAACTGGAAGAACTGCGGCAGCAGATGCAGGCCAGCCAGGCGCAGCCACAGGCCAAAGAACCCGATCCGAAACCGGTGCGCACCCAGTTCGTCAGCGATGACGATTATCAGGAAGCGCTCACGGACTGGAAGGTGGATCAACGGCTCGCGGAAAGACAGCAGGAAGAGCAGCAGGCGCGTATCAATGCCAGCCAGCAGCAACTCCAGGAGAACTGGAACAGGCGGCTGGATCAGGCCAAGACGAAGCTCGGAGATTATGACGAAGTGGTAGGCAAGTCGGAAATCGATCTGCCCAACCCGCTGTATTTCGCCATCATCGAAAGCGACATCGGCCCGGAACTTTCCTATTACCTCGCCAAGAACCCGGACGAAGTGAAGCTGCTGAAGGGCATGTCCCTTACATCGGCGCTTCGCATGCTCGGGAAGCTCGAGGATCGCCTGATCGCTGAAGAAGCCCCGGCGAAACAGGAAACGAAGGATACGCAGAAGCCCGCTGCAATAGCACCAGAACGATCGAAGGCGCCCGCGCCTATCGAGCCCCTGAAGAATGCCTCGACGCCGGTTGAAAAGCCGACATCGCAGATGACGTACGCCGAATACAAGGCACATCGCCAGGCAGAACAGGCCGCTCGAAGACGCTAGCGCTCCAAACCATATGAAACCGCCTCCGG
>Ga0210403_10002503_pt1 | contig 16538 bp, 19 predicted proteins | sample IncBWC19MmetaG_FD_150863 | JGI IMG/M metagenome (GOLD analysis project Ga0210403, IMG submission 150863) | Forest soil microbial communities from Barre Woods Harvard Forest LTER site, Petersham, Massachusetts, United States - Inc-BW-C-19-M | ecosystem: Environmental > Terrestrial > Soil >... | reverse complement strand
GAAAATTCTGCACCATTTCGAACCCGGCAGAAAAAATCTCACCGTTGTCAGTGGTATTGGCTCCGAGGCCTACCTGCAGGTCATGCCTGACCGAAAAGACTTCGAAGGGACAATTTGGGTCCACAAGGATCTTTCTCACTTTCGCCTGATCGCGGTTAGCGAGCAGAGCCCTTCGCCGGACATCCTGAAGGCCGCCGCGCAAAAAATCGCCGCCAAACTCCCCTGACGCAAGTTCGGCAGCTTTTGCCCTTGGGGATCAGTGAAAAACACTTTTCGGATAAGCGCGTTAACGCAACTGACGCGCTAACAGACAAGGGAACCTGTCCAAGTCCCCGATAAGGCGCCTTACCCGACATTGTCGGGTTACCGGACATGTGCCGTACCATTACTGCAATTGATCGTCGAGCCTCACGGACTAGGCTCAATTCCGATCTCGTCATTGACAGCTTCTCTTAGCCGCTGTTTACAACCGAGGTACTTTTCAGTGGTCTGGACGGAAACGTGCCCCAACAAAAACTGGATTTGCTCTAACTCTCCTCCCGCACTGTGACACAAGCGAGCACACGAGCGTCGAAGATCGTGTGGCGCGAGTTTAGAAATTCCAATCAGGCCTGCGTACTGTTTAACGACGTGCCAGACCACTTTCTCTGTCATTTCGGTACCCCACATCATGCCACTCCGACAGACGCGCCGAAACATGCGACCGCCGGTAACACCAGAAGCCACCATCCACTCATCAATTGTCTGCTTAACCCAATCGGGTACCGGGATCGTTCGAATATGGCCGCCCTTGCCTACGAGATCCACGATGGCCCAATGGTCTTCGCGTCGCTGGAGATGGTCAACGGTGAGTTCCGTCAATTCTCGGCGACGCAGACCACATCCAAGTAGCAACCCAAGAATCGCGCGATCCCGCTTGCCCTTCAAGGTGCGCGGATCAGGGAGTTGCCAAAGTTTGCGGGCCTCATCTGCCGTCAGCCAATTTCCAAGTCGATACCCAAGTTTCTTTGAACCTTTCACTCGCCGGATACCGGCAGCGAGATCAGGGCTCAACAGTCCGGAATCTGCCGCTTCGTATGCCAATCGTCGGACCGCTGCAAGTCTGACATTAATGGTTCCCGGGGCGAGTTGGCGATCCTCCAAGTAAATGCGGTATCGCGTGACCACAGTTTTGTTGAAGGATAATCGCGGGGCGGAACAGTACCACGCGACAAACTCATTGATCGAATGCCGGTAGCTACGCTGTGATTCTGGAGATCGTAAGCTGACAAGCACGGTCGACTTGGCATTCTCCAAGTCGGGAAGCCCGAGTTTGGCTTTGGGCCAAACTCCTTTTCCTCTCTTAATTTTCCTTTTCATGGTTGCCGACTCCTAACGGCAAGCCCTGAAATGGCATCAATCGATCGGCCCGTGCAAGTTCTAGACAACACAGCGCCAAGGGAGTATGAAGTCCCTGGGACAAGTAGCCAACACCCGCGACGGTGAGGTGTTCAATGGAAATAGATCAAGAAAAAGTGGAACAGACGGTTCTGGCACTTCTTTACTTAACTTCCTTCAAAGACAGGATCGGAATGAGAACGTGGAAGGGACACGACTGGGAGGTGATGAATTCCTTGCACGAAAAAGGCTACATCTCAAATCCTGCCACCAAAGCCAAGTCCGTCACACTTACCGAGGAAGGGGCGAGGTTCTCGAAGGAACTGTTTGAAAAGCTATTCGCCGTAAAATAGCTCCCCCGCCAAAGACTCCCAGGAACCCCGGCCCGGCTGGTTTTAGTACCCACATGTCCGGTAAGCCGTGCGAGCTCAAGCGGTCGATGCAACACCATCCAATACGTTGATTCGACCATGCTTCCCCGAAGGAACCCATCTGTTTGGCTGTACTCGTTCAAATCCTAGCCAGGGTAGTGTTCCGGCTGATCTAACCATAGCGAGCGATTTATCCTTTGTTTTCAATGCAAGTCGGGTTCGACCTGAGTGTTGCGTCCACCCATTGAGACCACCCGACTTATCAGGACTTTGCGTTAAGATTCTGCCGTGGAGACTTCGGATGCCAATTCAATTTTGTTCGAGGGAAAACATGTTGAAATGCTTGGCCACGATCCTGACCGCATGTGCGTTTTCTTTACCATTGGTAGCTCAAAAGGGTGTTGCTCCGAATGGTTATTACCCGAACATCTATTACGGAGCAACCTTCACTGGAGTTCTGCAACCTGAAAACGGCGAACCCCAGGAGATAACTCTGGTATATAGCAAGGGCAGGAAGTCTGATCGTTTTGTGGGGAGGTTGGCATCGACATGTAGTTGGAAGAATAAAGACGGTAGTGTACATACGTTCAGAACTTCTGAGGCTCCGAAGGGGACTGTTCTGACGGCGTTTTATCAAGCGAAGACAGATAAATCCCAAGGGCAGAAATCCACCGAGAATGTAATCATTGCAATCAGCTACGCAGAAGTAGACGGGAAAAGGATACCCGATGACAAGAGAGTGATCGTTTCCTGTTCGCTTGAACCATTTCTCCACTTCAAAGCCTTTTGATTCCGCGCGAGATAGAAAACGCAAACCGGAGAAGTGGGTTTTAGTACGGACATGTCTGGTTAGCCGGGTGGTCTCAATGGGTCGACGCAACACTCAGCTCGAACGCAGCTTGTACTGAAAACAAAGGCTAAATTACTCGGTATGGCTAGATCAGCCGGAACACTACCCTGGCTAGGTTTTGACCAAGTTCAGTCAAACAGATCGGTTCTCCCGCGGAATGATTATCGAATCAACGCGTCGGAGGGTGTTGCACCGACCGGTTGAGCTGGCACGACAAATCAGGAGCTAGCGGGCTTATTCCTCAAGAATGCACCATCTACAAGAGCACCGTACAATGCACACAGGTTATTACTGACGATCAAATACTGGAGAAATTGTCGTGACGAAAGATGAAGCTTGGAAGCTAGCGGAGCATTGGATTGCCGCCTGGAACGCTCATGATCTGGAATTGATCATGACGCATTACGAAGATGCAATCGAGTTGACTTCGCCGGTTGCAGCACAATTGCTGGGGACGCCTGCTGGAAAGGTGAACGGAAAGGCGAATCTGAGAGCTTACTTTCAAAGAGGGCTGGAAGCCTATCCGGAATTGCAGTTTCGCCTTGAGGACGTATTCTTGGGTATCAGCAGCGTGGTGCTCTTGTACACAAATCAAAAGGGGACACGCACAGCAGAGTTCATGGAGTTATCCGCGATTGGAAAGGTAGCACGGGTTGTGGCGAACTACAGTGCTTAGCAGGCGTGATCCCGCGACATGTGGGTATTAGCCTCCACATGTCCGGTTAGCCCGACTTATCAGGAGTTAGCTCCGTTCGAAGCTCTAGATGCGATCCGTATCGCTGTTGCCGTTATTGTGATACTCATCTCAGGGTTCTGCCGTTTCGGGAGGCTCCGATGAAAACATTCTCTGATCCCCGATTTCTTGTAATTTACTCCGCCGTTGTAACAATCGCGTTCGCCGTGACCTTGCTGTGTGGTTTCGCAACGACGCGTAACGCAACGTTCGACATCCTTACCGTGCATCGGATCGATTTCGTCGAGCCCGATGGCACGCCGCGCCTGATTATTTCGAATCGCGAAAGCTTTCCTGGTGCGTACACGCGCAAAAAAGAGTACCCGCGTCCGGATCGCCGTGATGCCGCCGGAATGCTTTTCGTCAACGACGAAGGTTCGGAAATGGGTGGCCTGATTTTTAGTGGCCTGAAAGAGAAAGACGGCACGATTCAGAATCACGCTCATTTGAGTTTCGACCAATACGAGCAGGATCAGATTTTCGCTATTGATTCCGGCCGTGAATATCAGGAAAAATTCTCAGCGATTCGCATCGGCGAACGCGGCGATTACCCAATTCAGCAAGCGTACGACGCGAAGCTGCGCATCGACAAGTTGCCCAAAGAGCAGCAGGAAGAGGAATGGAAGAAGTTCTTCGCTACACATAGCGGCGACGCAAATCGTATTTACCTCGGGCGTTCGCCTGATAAATCCGCATCGTTACGCATCAAGGATTCCGACGGACGCGATCGCCTCGTCCTGCGCGTCAACGCCGATGGTGTGGCGGTTGTTCAGTTCCTCGATGGCAACGGCAAAGTCACCAACGAAATCACCGCCGCAAAGTAGAGGGGCTGCTGTCCGCCGAATTTCAAGTTTCCGGTTAGCCGACTTATCAGGAGTTATCAGCAAGTCTGCCGTTCGGAAATGGGAGTATCTTCACAGGTCGAGACGAAATCTTGCAGGACGAGGTACTCTCAGTACCCGGATGGTAATCAACAAAATGTTTGCGATTATCCAGTTGCAAGACCGTTCGCATGCGAATAGGCTCGCAGAGTCCCACCGTTCGCAGAAGGTAAGACCGATAAAATCGTGTCGGACATCTAGAACTGCGCATGCAGACAACGGCGCACCAAATCAATTGTTATTTGAGCGTGTCTCAGGGCAACACACAAGGCATAAGTTGCAGAAGGAGGAAAACATGTTGCGGAGTCTCTCTCTGGCGATGTTATTGGCTATCGGGCTCTTGGCGGCTATTCCGGCCGCTGCCGATAGCCTTCTTATCAGTACAGGTAACCCCGACGGGTTGATAGCGATGGCCTCGAGTCCCGGAAGCCCCGGCAGACTCGAGACCGAGACAGCCGACGACTTCATCACCACACAGGTGACCAGCATCAGCGGTGCCTCCTTCATTGGATTGCTGCCCTTGGGTACGCCGCTCAGCTTCGTAAACCAAGTTGAGATCGAGCTTTATCATGTCTTTCCGCTTGACTCGACCAATCCGCCCGACGGCCGCGTCCTCACTCGAGCAAATTCGCCGTCTGACAATAATTTCGCCGCGCGTGACAGCAATATCCCCGGGCAGCTCAGCTTTACTGCGTCGGTGCTCAATTCGAACTTCACCGCCCTTAATTCGGTAGTTAACGGCATCAATCCACTCCCAAACCAGTTCACTGGCGGTGAAGGCCCTGTCACCGGCGAAGAGGTGCTTTTCAATGTCACCTTCACAACGCCACTTGTCGTCGGCCCAGATCACATCTTCTTCCGTCCGGAAGTCGGGTTAAGCAGCGGCGATTTCCTGTGGCTCTCGGCGCCTAACCCGATCGTGCCACCTGGCACGCCGTTTGTTCCCGACCTGCAAACCTGGATGCGCACGGATGGCCCCGGAGCCCTGGCGCCGAACTGGGAACGCGTCGGCACCGACATCACCCATCAGGGCCCGTTCAATGGGACTTTTACGCTTAGTGGTTCTGCGTCCGTTCCGGAACCCTCCACCCTGCTGCTGCTTGGCACTGGGCTGCTGGGGTTGGTGGGTTTCACGTTGAAGAAGGCTATCGCATAAGCCGACAGACCATCGATTTACTTAGCGACTCGGCCGTCAGCGATGCGAGCGTAGCATCGCGCCCGCGTGCGGAATCAACTGGATTTTCCATTTCGAGCCACCAACGCTGCCTGATTAACGCGCTAACCGGAGATGTGGGTACTAGGATCAACCCCTGATTGCATCTAAGATAGGGCGATGGAAAACCGATTCCTTGCGTCCGGGTTTTTCCTGTTCCTCATTTCGCCATTTTCCTTGGTTCAAGAAGGACGAAGACCCGAAACACCCGTGAAGGTGACAACCGTTGATTCCGTTCTCAATTCCGAAATTTCCGCGTTCAATCTAAACGACGAGACAATCGAAGTAGGCCTAAAACGACTCGCTTCTGGGTCGGCGGCTTTCGCAATGGGATTTGAGCACGAACTGAAATCCAAACAGACAGACCCGCCAATTCAGGATCCCTGCTTGACTCTGCATCTCACAGCGACCACAGTGCGTGGAGCTTTGGACGCAATGTGCCAATCGGACGGCAGGTATACATGGTCGACGGACGATGCTTTCATCAATGTATATCCAATCAAAACCGTAAACCTCGGTTCCTATCTAATGAATCGAAGGCTGACGAAGTTGGACCTGAAAGAGTTGACCGATATTCAGCAGGGTCTGTTGACCATCGTGAATCAACTGCCGCCACCGAGAGAACAAGTAGCAATCGCGCAGGTCGGGGGAGATGACACTTACCCTGCTGAGCCATGGACAACGCGCTACGAGAACTTGATTGTCCGGCAAGCCATAAACCGCCTTGTGCGCCATATGGGCGAACGGGCTTCTTGGGCTTTCACTGGTTCCACAGATTTCCGCGCTTTTGCCTTTAACAGACAAGGCTTCTTCTTTGACTCTTACAACTAGGTCCTGGTAAACGCGGTAACCGGAGAAGTGGCTCATAGTACCCACATGGACGGTTAGGCGACAAACCAGGACTCATCAAGCCAGAATGTCCCAACGGGCCTTCTGACTCGGAATAACTTCCGGTTAGCCCTTCATACGAACAGAATCCGGCCCAGACCTGGTTGCAGAGGTTGCGAGCGTAATTGCCTGCTTTCGTGGCGCGGCGAAACTTTTTGACAGCCTTCGCCGTATCTCCGACTAGACCCTACACTAGCCTCTTACAAGGGAGGGAACATGAGCTCGACCCACAATCCGGGGAGAGTCGCAGGGTTGCTCTATCTATCTCTGTTAGGTGCTCCCCTCCGCCTCGTCTATATTCCCAACACTTTGTTCGTGACCGGGAACGCGACCGCGACGGCCAACAACATTGCCGCGCACGAGTTGCTCTTCCGTCTGGGAATCGTCGGCGACCTGCTCACCGGGACCATGGCTATCTTCCTCACCCTGGCTCTGTACCGGCTGCTCAAGGGAGTGGACCAGGACCTCGCTCGACTGATGGTGATCCTGGGGAGTCTGATGGTGACGCCAATCTACTTCCTCAACACGCTGAACGACGTCGCTGCACTCCTGCTCGTGCGTGGCGCCGATTTCCTCTCCGTATTCGACAAACCGCAGCGCGACGCCCTCGCCATGCTGTTCCTCCGTCTGCATCACGGCGGCGTCGTTGCCAACGAGATCTTTTGGGGCCTATGGCTCTTTCCCTTCGGCCTGCTGGTGTACCGGTCACGCTTCCTTCCTCGGGTCCTGGGCGTCTGGCTGATCATCAATTGCTTCGCCTATCTGGGCGTCAGCTTTACGGGCTTGCTGTTCCCGCAATACGAGGCGAGGGTCTTTAACAGCGCCTTCCCCGCCATGCTCGGAGAGCTGGCGATCATGCTGTGGCTCCTGATCAGAGGCGCTAAGCCGCAACCGCTGGGCGCCGCAGCCTCATCGTTGGCGGCTGTTTAGTCTGCGTTACTGGCGTTTGACAACTCCGGCGTTAAGCGTCAAGTGAAGCCGCTCGCCGCTGGTCCCACACCAGTCGGCTTTGCTCGTTTGACCAGATTTTGCCCTGGCATGCTTAGCTGGCGCGAAATCGCCATAGCACTCACAAGGCTTCGATCAGGTCACTTCGCGGATCGTCGGCAACCCGGAAACAATCCTGAAGGTCACAAATTAAGCGGTCAAGTCCTGGTTAACGCGGAAACCGGACAAGTGGGTTTTAGTACGAAGATGTTCGGTTAGCCGACTTGAGGGGGACTGGACACTTTCACCCGCCGCAGCGTTGTCGACCGCATATGCAACCAAAGACGTAATTATTCCAACTGGCAAGCTCAGCCACCATCGCTTCGCTAACACCATCGGAGCATAAAAGAGAAAACTCAAAATACGAAGGATGTCTTCCGGAAGTTGTGACCGGGCCAGTGCTCCACCACACATTCCTGCAAATAAAATCAGTACTGGGGCAAGGATGGCTCCTGCCAACAACCAAACCCACCACTTATTCCGGCCAAACAGATGAGCCGTACGCCGGAGGATCAGCGCAAAAACAAATGAAGCAAAACTTCCCATTAGGAATGAAATGATCAAAACGAAGAACAACGGCAGTTTGCCCTGAAACTCAATGGCCATCAAAAAACCGGCCGAGACACAACCTGCCCCAATCGTGAAAACGTAGTACCAAATCGAGTTTGCTATGGTCGAGTTCACGCCATTCGTCCAATTTCTAAGCATTATCGAGCGAGTAGAGCCATCTGTCTCGCGCTTATTTTCGTTCGTATACAAATATTGAAACTCAACTCCTGATTAACGCGGTAACCGTCCAAGTGGGTACTGGGCCGGACTTGTCCGGTTTGCCGACTACACAGCCAAGTCGAATTACTTCCGGATAGCCCGTCATCCGCCCGCAATCGGCGACAAGTGTCAATGGGCTCGACCGAACGTGACTTTGGGCTGCGCAGAGCGCGAGCCCTACGAAGTTTCTGCTTGACAAGCCGTGGTCGCCTGCCTAGGCTTGTGCGCATTCCACGCCGTACCCCTACCCTGGTTTACATAGCGACCCTAAAGCACGGCGTAAGGAGGTCCTATGAGCAAGATCCTCTGTAGCCGAATAACGTTTTCCGTTCTCTCGGTATTTGCGCTCTTTGTCTGTGGCGCACGTGTCCAGGCCACTGAGATCAGCGGTACCTACTCCACCACACTCACCATCTACGACGACAGCGAACTTGTGGGCGACGTCAAGTGCATGGTCTCTGGGAACCCGTGCATCCAGTTTGGAGCCTCGGATATCAAACTGCGCCTGAACGGCTACAGCATCACCGAAGAAATCACTGGCTGCACGTCCGGTACGTCGTCCCAAGATGGCATTGATGTCGCCGGCGTGCATGATGTCGCCATCGTTGGGCCTGGGCTGGTGCAAAAATTCGGGGGGTTTGGAATAGGCGTCTTCGGCGCCAGCAAAGTAAAGGTCGAGGAAGTCACTGCGTCTGACAACTGTTTCAGTGGCATTATCCTAGTTGGCTCCATGGACAGCGACATCGAAAGGAACGTCTTCGTTCGAAATTCGAGCGGGTCCGAGGGCGCCCCTTGTGGGGGGACTTGACTTGCTGGCAGCCACAACAACCGAGTTCGGTTGAACGTTTACAGCGGGAATGGCGCGCTTCCGTCGACTTTCTCAAGCGGCGCTACCAGCAACAATTTCGGTGTGGGGCTGGTGGGCACAAGCAAAGACAATTTAATCGAGAAGAACAAGATCGGCGGCAACCTGAATGGCGTTTTGATTATGGGCAGCACGCAGGGAGGAAACATCATTCGTCGCAATATCATTGCGGGCAACCCTCCCGTGCAGGTCTCGAATGCGTTTGGTGCATCGGTCGGCGCCGACATTCGAGATCTCTCGACCCCAGGCGCGAATACCTTTGAGGACAATCAGTGCCTGACGTACATGGGCTCCGTCGAACCCGCGCCTTGTCCAAGAATCTCCAAGCCGGACAACGATGAAGATCGGCAACGGGAAATCGCAGCCTTCGGACGGAATCGTCTCGCGTTTCCGCAAGCTCGGCTGATCAATGCTGTATTTCATCCCAGCGGTCGACCTCTCTCCAAGGCTGCTGGCTCCGAACAATCCAGCCAGACCAGCGATTCCAATTCCGTCACAGTGATCGGTAAAGTGGTCGACGCCGCCTGTTTCATGTTGCATGCTTCCGCGGCCACAGCCGCGTCTCACAAGGACTGCGGCGCGGCCTGCTTGGCCCGCGGTGCACCTCTCGCAATCGCGACCGATGATGGCGTTCTGTACTTTCCCGCCGATGGCAATCAACGGCTAAAGAGCCTGCTGAATGCTCGCGTCCGCGCCTCCGGCACTTTCGTGGAGAAGCACGACCCGATGGAGCTGAAAATGCCCGTCGGCGACAAGAATCAAATGGTTGTGCGCGTGGAAGGTGGTTACAAGCAGATTACGATCGAAACGCTTACGAGAATTCCTGCGGAAAAGCGATAACGTGCGCAGTTGTGAGAATGCGCGCCAGCGATAATCAGCCGACCGCAACATTCAGCGTTCGCGCTGTAGTTCACAGGTGACTTTGCAATCCGCGCCTAGTAGTCGTATAGCGGTGCCCGTAGATTTGGGCGCACCAGCCATTTCGATTCCACCTACCATCCGAAAGCTCTCGAGTAGTCGGCAAACCGGAAGTTGGCCAGAGACGCGGTTCTGGGAAGTTTGGATGCACCGCCTTCCACTTGGACGATTAACGCGGTAACCGGAGAAGTGGGTACTAGGCCGCAACCCGCGCCCAACGGCGTCCCAAAAGATACGTGGAGATTGCCATAGCAATCCAGTACACGATGCCGAGGGGAATGAAGGTGGTGTAGGAGCCGAAAATCCATCCTGAACTCACTGCCACAATCAAAGAAACAGCGGTGAAGACGCCGAATATAAGCGCTACGTTTTCTCCACTCGTACGCCCAAGAACTCGTCTCCGGTCCAGCCAAGCTCCAATCAAATACCAGAGTAAAGGCACCAGCAGAAGCGACGGCAACAGTGAAACCCATTCGGGAAGTCCGGGTTTAAAGGAATCGATTGGCCATGACAACAGCAGTCCAATGAGAAATGCAGGTATGTTTTGAACGACAGCGAATTTGAAGGGCCACGGCCAGACGTGAAATCTCAGTGTCGAGTTCCAACCTAGCCACGAATCATTGATGGAAGTGATGCGCTCCCACAACCCCCAACCGCCGAACGCGACTGCTAACACTGTCTGTGAAATTGGCAGGACCTTGCGTAGTTGTAGTTGTGTGGGCATCGGATCGGGCTTCTACCCATTAGACACCGAATCGAGCAATACGGAACCAGAATTGAAAAGCAGCCACAGGTCCTGATTAACGCGCTTACCGTCCATGTGGGTACTAGCCTCCACTTGTCCGGTTTGCCGACTTATCAGGACTTGGGAATTGCTTCGTTTCCATTCCAAGCTTGAAGAATCTTCCGATGAGGTTGAGGATGTGAAGGATGATCGCCCTATCGGCCCGGCATCCGAGCCGGTCGACCTTTTGGCCTCGCGTCTAACCCTTTAGGAGAAGATTCGCCATGTCGCATCATTTCGATACGCCTACCGCAAAAGAGGACCCCCGCATCAACGTCTGCGACTTCTACTTGTTTCGCGGCCGCCCGGGCACAACGGTCATGGCTTTGACCGTGAATCCGAACGCCGGCGTCGGCGCGCCAGACACCTTCCGCGACGAAGGTCTCTACGCCTTTCGCTTCGACACGGATCGCGATCTTCGCGAAGACGTCACCTTCAAGGTCCAGTTCGGCGCGCCCGCCCACGCCGATGGCGGCGAGCACCGGCACGTTCAGACCTTCGAGGTCCGGCGCGCCACCGGAGCGGACGCTCTGAAGGGCGCCGCGGGCGAACTCATCATTTCCGGGAATACGGAACGCGTCGTGAAAGCGGATCAGGGCTGCCTGGGGTACGCAGGCCTCGCACCCGATCTGTTCGCCACCAATGGCGTCGGTTTCGGCGCCTTCAGAAAAGCTCTGTGGTCTGAAAACAGGTTTGCCCCGGAGTCGTTCCAGAATGGCCAGAGCTTCTTCGCCGGCAACAATATCAGCGCCATCGTCCTCGAGCTCCCCAGCAGCCTGATCGGCCAAGGTGTGGTGCACGCCTGGGCCACCGTATCGCTCTACGGCCACGCGCCGGAGGTGCAGGTGTCGCGGTGGGGCCTGCCGATGATCACGCACTTCCTGCTCTCCGATCCTTCGCTGCACGACGCATCGGAAAACTACAACCGCGCGGTCCCGGCGGACGAAGTGGCGCTGTTCTCCAAACCGATCCGCGACTTCGTGGAAAAAGTCACCACGCTCGCCCACTCAGCGGCAGATCCATCCGCCTACGCTACGCAACTCCTCGTACGCCTCTGCCCATCGGTCCTGCCGTATGAACTGGACACGCCCGCCTCATTCAGCTTTGCCGCCTTCAACGGCCGCGGCCTCGGTGACGACGTGATGGACGTGATTCTCACGCTGGTCACGAACACCGCCCTCGGCGATGGGGTGGCACCGGATACGCGGCTGATGCGCCCGGATTTTCCCTATTTCGGCGAGCCGCACCCTACGGCGGCGAGTTCCGCAAAGCAGTGAATGCGGAGAAGTGTTTACCGGATCAACCATACTTGTTTATGGGCACTAGTAGCCACTTGTCCGGTAAGCCGACTTATCAGCAGTTATCCTTTGAATCGCCCCGAAATGACTGGGCAGGTCATAAATTGACTACAGGTCTCGAAGAAAGCAGGTAATTCTTCCGTCGGCCGACTTCCTGAGTTTGGTGGGTTTGGAGCATCGCTCAATCGCTACGTGGTTGCCATCAGACAATTAGTCTTTCCGGACCGCGATACACTCGATTTCAATATCAAACGGGCCCGTCCACACCGGCACACAGAAGAAAATGCGGGCTGGCGGATTCTTGGGAAAGTAGCGCTTGTAAATTTCGTTGAATGCCTTGAAGCGCTCCGGGCTTACGCAGAGTACGTTCACCTTCAAGACGTGCTCGAGGTCAGATCCCGCCGCCTCAAGTGCCGTCTTCAACTCTTCCAGGCAGCGTTCGGCCTGCTGTTCAAAAGGCGCGTGGACGAGAAGTTCTCCGGTCTTGGGATCAAATGGCGGCAGACCCGAGACGAAGATCATGTCGCCGGCGCGAGTGCAGGTCGAAACCGGCACACCCCATTTCTCGAAATTGCTGTCAAACGGTTCGACGCGGATAATTTCCCTCTTCACGATCTGTCTCCTTAGTTCGATTTGGTTGTTTCCGTCGACGTCCATGAAGACGTTGTCCTGGCCGAAGTGAGCCTTGAAACGATCAGGAATGCCGAGCACCAACGTGCCCAAATAAGCGAAGGTCCGGCGATTCATGATTTCTCCTTGATGTTGAGTCTGTTAGTTAATACAAGACATGGGTCGCTCTTGGGTCCACGGATGGCTTCGCGCATGGCCCCTATCGTGACTTCCGCGTTTTCATTATCGTTTACGGGTTCAACGCGGTGCTGACAACTATTCAGCCAAACGATTTGAGAGAGCAAAAAGAACCACCAGGCCCGAGGCATGACCCGCATTGGACAGCGGACGGAAGTCATGGACCGAATATACCGAACACGCCTCGGGATTCAAGTCCTGATTAACGCGCTAACCGTCCATGTGGGTACTGGAACGATCGACCGCCGCATGGCAGAATTGGGCGCTTGCCGGAGGTTCCTGCCAGATGTGTTCATCCTGAAACTTGCAATACTCACCTGCGCTTTCTACATCGGGATTACAGTTCTGCTGCTTCTAGGCGGGCTGGTGGTCGTGCATTGGAAAGGGATGATTGCGTACAACTACAATTTCCGCGCTTGGGCAATTCTGTTTGGGCTGATGTGGTTTGTTTCTTTCATCGTTGCATGGCGGATTGTGATCCAGCAGTCACTCAATGCGTTCAAGTCCCGATTAACGCGGTAATCGGAAAAGTGAAGTCCTGGTACGGGACTTGTCCGGTTTTCCGACTAACCAGGAGTTTGAGCATCGGCCCTCGGCCTTGAAGGGTCACTTCAGACGAAATTTTTCCCTTGCAACCGCGTATAGCTCTGTAAGTGGGCTTTTTTCGTCCCCGATTAGTGTCGTGGGGTCATTATCATGACTACGCAGACCGTCGGAGTTAAAGGCGTTACGCCGCCTTCAAATCGGTTGCGGTGTTGGGTTGAGTCTCTGATATTGGGTCTAGGGATTCCCGCGATGATTTGGTCCTTCTCCAAACTCATCACAAGTTCCATTCCCGCTGCGGTTAATGGCTCTCCAGAACAACGCTTCTTTTTCTGGTTTATCGCGGGCGTAATTGCTGAATGGTTGTTTGTCATTGGAGTTTGGTTTCTACTGAGAAATCGCGGGGACTCTTTCAAGGATTTGGGGGTCTGGCGGGTAGGAACTTGGCCAGCGTGGCTCTTAGCCCTTGCATTAGCCGGTCTTTCGATTCTGAGCAACCTCCGGCTGTTTCCGCGAATGCATATCCCGATCTCGAATGCGTTCCTACCTCACGGATTCCATCTATTTGCTGCGCTCATCTTAGGAGTCACCGCTGGGTTCTGTGAGGAAGTGCTGTTTCGTGCCTTCCTAATGACACAATTTGCGAAGGCAGGTTACGGGAGAGCAATTCAGGTCTTGATACCGGGCCTCGCCTTCGGTCTCGCCCACGCTGGTTATTTGAATCAAGGCTTTCTAATCTGGCTCGGTATCGTGGTGCCCACTGCGTTTCTCGGGATGATGTGGGGCATAGCATATCTCTTGGGACGCCGCAGTTTGCTTCCGACGATTGTCGCTCACTTTTTGAATGACGCGACCGCCCTCCCGTGGATTGTCTTTTTCATGATGACTAGTCGTTAGCGAGCCGGTTAGAAATAATCCACGCGCCTGATTAACGCGGAAACCGGACAAGTAGAAAACCAAATTTCTCCAAGTGGATTGAAGGTGCGCCACCGGCTGGGGATATTTTGAAAGACTCCAAGCGGACTGCGAGCACTACGCCGAGTGTTTGAGTGTGGAGCGATAATCAGCCACAAATTTCCGAATGCCCACAGTTGTGAGTTCGTGTGCGATGTCAAGACTCTGCCAAGGAAGTTCGAGGTCCAGGCCTTTGTACGGGATCTCCTTTAAGGGGTTGCCAGTAGCATCGACCGCTTTATAGGTGAAGGTCTGATCCGGCATCGGGAAAGCCTCTTTGGCCCATTCTATTAAGACCTTTGCGGGGACGGTCGTAAGCTCAACGCCCGTGGCAAATGCAGCGAGCAAGTGGTCCACGTGTCGTAGGCTTGCGGCCAAAACGTGCACATGCCCATCCCCGCTCTCGTACATTTTCTTGATGTTCTTTAAGACGTCGATGCCGTTCTCGCCGTGATCGTCGAGCCTGCCGACGAAAGGTGATACATATACCGGTTCCTTTGATCCCTTGGTTGCAGCGTAGACCGCGGCCGCCTGTTCCTGCGAAAAACACAACGTCATGTTGATGCGAAGGGATTTCGGAACCGACATCTGCGCGGCCCGCAAGCCTTCGCGCGTGCACGGGTATTTGATGTAAGCATTGGGAACCCAAGAAAACATCTCCTCACCCTGAGCGAGCATGTCTTCGGCTGTCGTGTCGAAGTCTGCAAAAACCTCGATTGAAACTCCGGCGTCGCCGACTAATGGTGAGATAGTCTGAACAATCTTTCTGTATTCCTCTTTCTCTTCTTGCGCGCTCAAGCTGTGACCTGAAGCGATTTGCTGTCGGATCTCCGGGTTTTTCGCGATCAGGCTTGGATTCGTGGTTTGACCATCGACAAATCCGATTAATTCCTTCACGCGCAATGTTTCGTCAGGGTCCCCACCGTCCACAAGAATTTTCGTTTTCGGTTTGCCAGCCAACATGTTGTTACCTCCCGAAGGCGCTAATGGCCCTCTCAAGTTGTTGTGAGCACGCGATACCAGTCGTTCCTCAGTATCCGCCAAATTCTTCAGTTCTGATGTCGTCCTCGTCGACGCTGGCTGCCACAAGCATTCTCCTCATTCCCGTGACCATGGCGGGAGGCCCAGCAATATAATAAATCGGTCCCTGCAAATCGCTCAGATAGCGCGAAAGCATTTCTTTGCCGATCCGACCCGTCTCGCCGTCCCACTTGTTCTTGGCGCCCGACATCTTCGTCACCGTGCCGACCAAATGGAAATTTGAGTTGGTCATCCCCAGCTTCTGCAGGGCCTCCAAAAACGGAGCATCTTCCAGGCTATGATTGGAGTAGAAGAGATACAACTTATGTGGTGCCCGTTCATGATCAGCTTGCCGCACAATGCTGAAAAAAGGCGTGATTCCGATTCCCCCAGCCAGGAACACGGCCGGTTTGGCAGAGTTTTTATGCAGCGTGAACGAGCCCATCGCCGAGTCGATCTTCACTCCGGTACCGAGCGGCAGTCGCTTCAATGAGCGCTTGAACGCCGTGTCACGCATGCGAGTAGCGAACGTCAGCTTGCCCTCGAATGGAGCGCTCGCAATGGAAAACGTGCGCGTGTTTCCTTCGGAGTCAGTTTCCGGTGGATTGAACAGTGTCAGATCGGCAGACTGTCCTGGCTTGAAATCAAATCCAGATGGTTTCTCGAAGTAGAAGGCCATGGTGCCTTCTGCAACTTCATCTGTGCCCAACAGCCTAGGTCCGTCGCCAAGCGGTGAAATTCCCTGTGCAACCATCATAATCTCCTTAGACTGGCGCGTTCCAATCAGAGATGATCCCGGAGACGCGATTCGGCCGGTTCCCGTGCGGGCGTCGCGATGGAGAAAATGGTCAATCCCCAGAACAATAGAGTCTGCAGCTGGGCTAAGGGTTACAATTGCCTACAAACCTCTTAGAATCCGTGGATTGTTCGGTGCTCTGAAAGGGTATTCGCGAAACCCGATCGGACAAATCCTGGTAAACGCGATAACCGGACAAGTACCGAACCATTACTTCACTTGTCCGTTGACCCGCCTAACCAGGCAAGTGGAATTTGTGGGGGAAAATGCAAACTGCGCTACAGAGGGAAACCCCTGCAGTAGTCGTCTTCCATTCCGCTATTCCTTGAAAACCACGCGAGGGCCGCTTACCTGATGATACTGGAGGGCAACATCAACTTCGACCCGGTCGGCTATCTTGATGAATGGGATCCCGCTGTTCATGCCAAATTCCTTGCGGTCAAAAGCCATGGTGCCCTTAATTTGGCCCTCGCCCGTTCCCTTCT
>Ga0210403_10002502_pt1 | contig 16540 bp, 15 predicted proteins | sample IncBWC19MmetaG_FD_150863 | JGI IMG/M metagenome (GOLD analysis project Ga0210403, IMG submission 150863) | Forest soil microbial communities from Barre Woods Harvard Forest LTER site, Petersham, Massachusetts, United States - Inc-BW-C-19-M | ecosystem: Environmental > Terrestrial > Soil >... | reverse complement strand
ACTGATCCGGATTGCCACGAGAGATCATGACCGTTGCCCCAGACAGCACAAAGTCTCAATCGCGTTTTTCCTGGCTGGTCGCCACTTTTTTCGGGGTTGGATTTCTGCGGCCCGGACCGGGAACCTACGCTTCCGCCATCACGGTATTGTGCTGGTGGGCTGTGGGCCGCACCCTCGCCCCGGCATGGTTGCTTCCAGTGGCGATCATGGCCGCGGTGGCCATCACCCTGGCGGGGATTCCGCCTTCTACGGTGGTGGCCCGTGAAAGCGGGCGTGAGGACCCGGGATTCGTGGTCATCGACGAGGTCGCCGGACAGATGATCGCGCTCATCGGCACACCGCTCACTTGGAAATACCTGTTGGCGAGTTTTATACTCTTCCGGGGGTTCGATATCGTAAAACCCTTTCCTCTAAGGCGGCTGGAATCGCTGCCCGAGGGCACAGGGATTATGATGGATGATGTAGGCGCGGGCCTTTATGCTGTACTCCTGCTTCAGCTTTGGCTGCATCTAATGTTTCGTTAGCACAAAACAATTCATGGGAATCTCCGACGCTCTTCTCGGCCGCAAGAATGCAGATGGCAATCCTTACATCGATTCCATCGAACCTGCCTATTCTCTGCCTGGCGGCGAAGTCAGGATCATGGGCAAGGCCCTCAAGCCCCCCAAACTGACCCGTCCGGTGGTGAGCTTCGACGGCATGGCAGGCTCCATTGTGGTGAGCTCTGACGACTTTGTCATTGCGCGCGTACCTTTTGGTGCGCACTCCGGCCAAGTGGTCGTTCAAGCCAACGGACACGCCAGCAACGGGCGTGAAGTCAAGATCGCCGAGATGATCGCCGAAAACTTTCACCCGGTGGCCAATCCGGCGCTCGACCCGGAAGGCAATATCTATGTGACCTTTTCCGGCGCCCGTGGACAAAAGGTGCCGGTTTCCATCTATAAGATTGACACCAATTACGCGGCCAAGCCTTTTATCTCAGACCTGATGAATCCCACCGGCATCGCTTTCGACGGTGATGGCCAGATGTATGTTTCCTCCCGTTATGACGGCACCGTCTACCGGGTCGCCCCCAACGGGACCATGAGCACCTACGCCGAGGGCCTGGGAGTGGCCACCGGTATCGCTTTCGATCATCACCAGAACCTTTACGTGGGCGATCGCAGCGGCACGATTTGGAGGATCGCCCGCGACCGCCAGATTTTTGTCTTTGCCACGCTGGAACCCAGCGTATCCGCCTACCATCTGGCCTTCTCGCCGGCCGGTACCCTATATGTAACCGGACCAACAACTTCCAGCTTCGATGCCGTCTATAGCGTGGATACCAATGGCTCGGTAACGACTTTTTATCGCGGTCTCGGCCGTCCGCAGGGCCTGGCTTTTGACGCCGCCGGCAATCTCTACGTGGCGGCGTCTCTGGCCGGTAAGCGGGGCATCGTCAAAATCACACCCGACGGCCGGGCGGCGCTGGCGATTGCTGGGCACAATCTCGTCGGACTGGCCCTCACCCGCACTGGGGGCGCGGTACTGGCCACCACCGGCGCAATTTTTCACCTCTCCTGGAACATTCCAGCCCTGCCTCTCATTTAAACTGCTCATACGTGAACGCAGAGATCATCGCTATCGGCTCCGAACTCCTGACCCCTTTCCGGCAGGATACGAACTCCCTCGCCCTGACCACCCATCTGAACGATCTGGGCGTGGAACTGGATTTTAAGTCGATCGTCGGCGACCGCCGGTCCGATCTGGTGAACGCCGCCCGCATCGCCTTTGGGCGCGCGGATATCGTGATCTTCATGGGCGGCCTCGGCCCCACCGAAGACGACTTGACCCGCGAAGCGGTCGCGGAAGCTCTGGGCCTCGAACTGCGGCGCGATGACAAGATCGCGGAAGAGTTGCGCGCGCGTTTCGCTGCCCACGGCTGGAAGATGGCCGATAACAATTTGCAGCAGGCCGACGTAATCGCCGGAGCGGAAGCCATCAATAACCCGCGCGGCACCGCCCCCGGACAATTTCTGCGCACCGAATACAAAGGCAAGCAGAAGATCGCCATGCTGCTGCCTGGGCCTCCGCATGAAATCCTGCCCATGTTTGAGAAGGACTGCATGGAACGCCTGCGCCCGATGGTCCCGGCGCGCAGCATCGCCACCCGCGTTCTGCGCATCGCCATGATCGGTGAATCCTCAGCCGACAAGCGCGCCGCCGCGATTTACAAGCAGCATCAAGATGTGCAGACCACGGTGCTCGCCGGGGCCGGCGAAGTGCAGTTTCACCTGCGTTCCCAGGCGGAATCTGAAGAGAAGGCGCAGAAGGCGGTGGATACGCTCGCCTCTAAACTCGAAGACGAATTTGAAGAAGCGGTGTTTTCCGCCCAAGGCGAAAGCCTGGAACAGATCGTCGGCTACTATCTGCAGATGCGCGACGCAACTTTGGCGGTGGCCGAATCCTGCACCGGCGGAATGCTCGCCCAAAGGATCACATCGGTGGCGGGCAGTTCGCGCTACTTTCTGGGCGGGGCGGTGGTCTACGACAACTCCCTTAAGTCCGATCTTGCCGGTGTGCCTCCGCTGCTGATTGCCGAACATGGCGCGGTGAGCGGGCAAGTGGCCGGCGCGCTGGCCGAAGGCATTCGTACGCGCTGCACAGCTTCGCTGGGAATCGGAATTACCGGCGTGGCCGGCCCCGGCGGCGGCACCGAGCAGAAGCCCGTTGGACTCGTCTATGTCGGCCTGTGCGACGAAAATGGCACGGAAGTCGTGGAACGCCGCTTCCCCGGTGACCGCGACCGTATCCGGATGTACGCCACACAACAGGCGCTCGACATGGTGCGGCGCAAGCTTATGTAAACATGCGTATTTTCATTGCACTGGATATTCCGGAATGATCATTTATGTCATCGTAGCGGCCGCCGGCTACCTGCTGGGGTCGGTTCCCTTTGGCTACCTGCTGGTGAAAGTCTTCCGTGGAGAAGATATCCGTCTGTCGGGCAGCGGCAACATCGGGGCCACGAACGTCGCCCGTTCCGCCCGCGGACTGGGTATGGCCACGCTTCTTCTCGATGCCGCGAAAGGCATGCTCGCCGTGCTGCTGGCCATGTTCCTGGCCTTTAAGGACGATCTCTGCCCCACCGCCACTTCGTGTCCGGCTGCGATCTATTTGATCTCCGCGGGTGCGGCTGCCTCCGTACTCGGGCACATGTTTCCCGTCTGGTTGCGCTTCCAGGGCGGCAAGGGCGTCGCTACCGCCATGGGCGCGTTCGCTTTGGTTTTTCCCAGGGCGTTGCTGATCACGGTCGCCATCTTTATCGTTGTGGTGCTGGCCACCCGGTACGTCTCCCTGGCCTCAATTCTGGCTGCGATTTCTTTTCCGATTGGCGTGCATTGGCTCAACCATCCGGGATGGCAGACTTTGCTGCCGATCTGGGCCATCTGCGGGTTCATCGTGATCAAGCACCATCAGAACATACGGCGGCTGCTGGCGGGCAATGAGAGCCGTTTCGGCAGCTCGAAGCCTTCTCTGCCGGGTAGCCCCGCATGAGCCGCATCGCCGTCATTGGCGCCGGATCATGGGGTACGGCCCTGGCCATGGTGGCTGGCCGGCGTGGCGACCATGAAGTACGCCTGTGGGCATTTGAAAAAGAGGTCTGCGAGGGCCTGCTTAAAAACCACATTAACGCACAGTTTCTGCCCGGCTTTACCGTACCCGCGACCGTGACACCCACCAACAGTCTGCAAGAAGCGCTGGCCGGCGCGCAGATGGTGGTCAGCGTGATGCCTTCGCATCACTGCCGCCGCGTGTTTGAACACATGGCGCAGTGGCTGCTGCCGCAAATGTTGTTCGTGAGCGCTACCAAAGGCGTGGAGAATGACACACTGCTGCGCATGAGTGAGGTCATCCACGAAGTGGTGGGCCGGCTGTGCGGCTTTGTGCCGAAGATTTCCGCCATGAGCGGCCCGACATTTGCCAAAGAAGTGGCACGGGGCGACCCCACGGCCCTGACCGTCGCCTCCGCCGATCTCGCCCTGGCCGGCATTGTGCAGAAGGAATTCAGCGATCCGGGGTTCCGGATTTACATGAATGACGACCTGGTGGGCGTCGAACTAGGCGGATCGCTCAAGAACGTGATCGCCATTGCCGCGGGCGTTTGCGATGGCCTGAAGCTTGGCCATAATTCCATCGCCGCCGTGGTTACCCGCGGCCTGGCGGAAATCACCCGGCTGGCGGCGGCCTGCGGCGCCCAGCCCCAAACCATGTCAGGATTGGCCGGTATGGGCGACCTGGTGCTGACCTGCACCGGCGGGTTATCGCGCAATCGCAGCGTGGGCGTGGCCCTGGGTCAAGGCCAGCAGCTTTCCCAGATCATTGCCGGAATGCACGGCATGGTCGCCGAGGGTGTGCTCACCACCAACGCCGCCATCGGACTGGCCCAAAAATACGGTGTTGAGATGCCCATTACGGAACAGATGTACGCCATCCTGCATGACGGAAAATCGCCGCGCGACGCTATCCGGGAACTCATGACCCGGCCCGGCAAGGTGGAAGACCGCTACTGATCTGGATGGAATGGCCCGGGATCCGGGATTTCGCGCCGTCCCACGGTACTTCCGTAATCAGGGAAATAATGCGTTTATGAATGGAGTTGAACAACAACCATATTAGAATTCGGTATTCTTGTACTATGCGGATACCTCTTCCATCCAGAATCCCGATTCTTTACCTCGTCCTCCTGGTGCTGGTCGCTGTGGGGGTGATTCCGCTTTATTTCTACGCCGCCAAAGTGTTGCAAATGAACCGTGAAGCCCTCACCCGCAACGAGCGGCTGATGCAGAACACGGTCACCAGCACACTGGCCCAGGATATTTCCCAGCGTCAGAGAAGCGTTCAATCCATGCTTTCCAACCTCACCTATTCGGTGCAGGCCATCAGCGGCGGTGACCTGGAAGGCAACCGCGTGGAAGATCCGGAAGTCAAGAACCTGCTCAAGAATTCCACGGACCAGCCGGATTCGATCGTTCCCTTTGCCGTGCTTGCCAACCGGCAAGGTCACGCCAGCTACGCCGGGCAGAATGAACTGGCCGATGACTTCCTGAAGAAAGAATTGGAGCGCGGTATGGCCGCCGCCCAGGATGGCCGCAGTTACTCGGGCGATCCGGTTTCCATCGGCAACGCCAAAGACTACCGCACCGTCATGGTCATGGCCAGTCCCGTGGTGAAAAATGGCGCCACCTATTTGGGAACGCTGGAACTGATCGTTGACCTGCGTTATGTGGTCAAGAAGCTCAAAGACGCAAAAAGCCAGGGACTTGAAACCTTCGTGGTCGACCACAGCGGCCGCCTCGTGGCCTCTGCGAACCCCAAGTTTGCGACCGGCCTCGACATGCGCAACAATGAAATGGTCAAGATCTTTGTGGAGCAGAGCAGCAATGCCCGGCTCACCGTGACCAAGGAATTCATGCTTGGGGAAGGCAAGAACCAGACACCCATGCTGGGCACGTATGACCCGGTTCCCGGTCTGGGTTGGGCGGTGGTCGCGCAGAAGCCCCGGACCGACGCTTACCGCGATGCTATCGAGATGCAGCGTACCGGCGTCTCCTTCGCGATGCTGGCCATTGGGATCAGTATCCTGATAGCGGTCTTCTTTGCCCGGCGGCTGACCACGCCGCTGCAGGTGTTGACGGAATCGAGCCGCGCCATCGCCGGTGGCGATTTCACCCAGCGCGTCCACGTGAAGAGCCTGACTGAGATCGGCGAACTTGCACAGACCTTTAATTCCATGACCGACGACCTGGAGCAGTTTGTCTTCGACCTGCGCAAAGCTGCCGAAGAAAATAAGACGCTGTTCCTCAGCTCGATTCAGATGCTGGCCGGCGCGGTCGACGAAAAAGATCCCTACACCAAGGGCCATTCCGACCGTGTGACCCGCTATTCGGTCATCATCGCCACCGAGTTGGGCCTGGGCGCGGAAGACATCGAAAAGATACGGATCTCCGCCCAGCTTCATGACGTAGGCAAGATCGGCATTGAAGACCGCATCCTGAAGAAGCCGGGCGCGCTGACCCCGGAAGAATTCGAGATCATGAAGACCCACACCACCAAGGGTGCGGCGATTCTTCGGCCGGTCGAAATGTTGCGCGAGATGCTGCCGGGAATCGAACTGCATCACGAGTCCCTGGATGGGCGTGGGTATCCTTTCGGCCTGAAAGGCGACCAGTTGCCGTTGATGCCCCGCATTATCATGGTGGCCGACACCTTTGACGCCATGACCACCAATCGTCCTTATCAGGCGGCCATGGACCCCGAATATGTGATCCGCATCATCAATTCGCTGGCCGCCACGAAATTCGATCCGCACGTGGTGGCGGCCATGACCCGCGTGTTTGAAATGGGCAAGCTTCGGCTGCATCGTGCCGCTACTGTTTCCGCCGAACAGGCGACTGCTGCCGGCGTCGTCAGTATCTAGGAAACACACCCCGGCGGCTGCACGAAACCGGCCTTCGGTATTTGGTATTCAGTACTTAGTATTTGCCGATGAATACCGGCGATCCTTACCACATCCACGAATTCAGAATCCCGGGCAAATACCAAATACCAATGGCCAACTACCCGTTTCCTGCATCTCTCCGTGCCTCCGTGGTGAACGTGCCTTTATAATCAAAGCTCCTGATGACGAAGACTGCGCCCTCATTTTTCGAGAAGATGAAGCAGGCTGTCACGCGTACGCGTGACAGCCTGAGTGAAAAGATCGACCAGATCACGGCTTTCACCAAGAGCATCGACCGGGGCACGCTCGACGATCTGGAAGGCATCCTCATGACCGCCGATCTGGGTGCTGCGACCACCCAGCAGATTCTCGGCAAGCTGCGGGAACGGGCCGATCGCAAACAGATCAAAGACGTGGACGAACTCAAGCGATTGATCAAAGAGCAGGTGCTTGAAATCCTGAACTCTACGCCGCCGCGATCCACGAAGCCCACGGCCGGCGAACCGGAAGTCATCATGGTGGTGGGTGTGAATGGCACGGGCAAGACCACATCCATCGGCAAGCTGGCGCACCTCCTGCGCGGCGAGGGCAAGAGCGTGCTGCTGTGCGCCGCGGACACATTTCGCGCTGCCGCCATTGAGCAGTTGGAAATCTGGGGCACACGCACCGGAGTCGACGTCATCAAGACCAAGCCCGGTGGGGACCCGGCGGCTGTGCTGTATGACGCCCTCTCAGCCGCCACCGCCCGCAAGACCGGCGTGGTGATCGTCGATACCGCCGGCCGGTTGCACACCAAAGCCAACCTGATGGCCGAACTTGAAAAAATGAAACGCACCGCGCAGCGGATCATCCCCGGTTCACCCCATGAGGTCCTTCTGGTGATGGACGCGACGACCGGGCAGAATGGTCTGCAGCAGGCCCGGCAGTTCACCCAGTTCGCAGGGGTCACGGGAATTGTGCTGACCAAGCTCGACGGCACCGCCAAAGGCGGTGTGGTGGTGGCCATCTCGCAGGAACTGGGTCTGCCGGTCCGTTATGTGGGCGTCGGCGAGCAGGCCGGTGACCTGCTGGTCTTCAACGCCGAGAGCTTTGCCGATTCCCTGTTTACACTCAGATGAGTTTTTCCGACCAGGACCGCCAATTCATGGCCCAGGCTATGGAGCTTGCCCGCCAGGGCACATCTCTGGCTTCACCCAATCCGCGCGTGGGGGCCGTAATTGTCAATTCCCAGGGGGAAGTTGTGGGTTCTGGATTTCATGCGTTTGAAGGGGTCAAGCACGCCGAGGCCCTGGCGCTGGAACGCGCAGGTGATAGAGCGCGTGGCGCCACTCTCTATCTCAACCTCGAACCGTGCTTTCATCAGGGCCGTACCGGACCCTGTGCCGACGCCGTGATCGCGGCCGGCGTGAAGCGGGTGGTGGCGGCCATGGCCGATCCTAATCCGCTGGTGGCCGGTAAGAGCATTGCCAAGCTGCGTACAGCCGGGATCAATGTTGAGATTGGTTTGATGCAGGCCGAAGCCCGGAAGCTGAATGAGTCCTTCGCCCGCTATATTCGCCATCGCCAGCCGCTGGTCACCATCAAGTCGGGCATGACCCTCGATGGCAAGATCGCGCCGCCTGCTTCCGGCAAAGTTATGGGCTCCGGCGCAGACAGCTCCGTTTCCAGTTGGATCACCAGCGCCGAAGCGCGTTCCCATGTTCAGGTGCTGCGCCATGAGTCCGATTCGATCATGGTGGGCGTGGGTACGATCATTAGCGATGATCCTCTGCTGACCGACCGCACCGGGATGCCGCGGCGCCGTCCTCTGTTGCGCGTGGTGCTCGATTCCCGCCTGCGCCTTCCTCTCGACTGCCGCCTGGTCAAGACCGTGCAGTCGAATGATGTGCTGGTGTTCTGTTCTTTTGCCGAAGAGAAGAAGAAACGGGCTCTCGAAGCGCGTGGCATCCGCGTGGAACAGGTTTCGCTGGGGACTGGCGGTGGCCGTCCTGATCTGCTGGTTGTCGTTAACCGGCTGGGCCAGATGGAAATCACCAGCCTGCTCATCGAAGGCGGCGCTCTGGTGAACTGGACTGCGCTCGTTTCCGGCATCGCGGACAAAGTTTTTCTCTATTATGCGCCCAGAATTCTTGCGGGCACGGGAGCGGTCCCATTTGCCGGCGGCCTGGGTTTCAAGAATATGGCTGACGCCGCACGGGTGCGCGACATCACCATCCATCGCTTTGCTGAGGACTTCGCAGTGGAAGGCTATCTGCGCGATCCTTATGAGATGTCTGAGGCTTCCGGCCCAGCCCCTGCGGGGGAACACTAAATGTTTACCGGACTGATTCAGGAAACCGGCCAGGTCACATCTTTGCGCAAGGTGTCAGGCAAGTTCCGCATCACGATCAACGCCGGTGAAATTCCCGCGAGCTTAAGGCAGGGTGACAGCGTGGCTGTAAGCGGCGTGTGCCTGACCGCAGTCGGCCTCGGACGACGGTGGTTCTCCGCCGATCTCGCGGAAGAAACCATGCAGCGGACCTCTCTGGGAAGTCTAGAAAAGGGCAGCCGGGTAAACCTGGAATTGCCGGTCCGCCCACAGGACCGTATGGGTGGCCATGTGGTGCAAGGGCATGTGGATGGCGTCGCAAAACTTACGGCCCTTGAAAAGATCAAAGGACGTGAAGACTGGCGGCTGGTGGTGGAGCTTTCCCAAGATCTGGCGCGCTATGTTGTTCCGCAAGGCTCGATCACGGTCGAAGGCATCAGCCTGACCGTGGCCAGCATCAGCGCCACGAAGCTGGAAATTGCCATCATTCCTCACACCTACCAGGCAACGAATTTGCCTGCGCTAATGCCTGGAGGCCCGGTCAACATCGAAGTGGATGTCCTCGCCAAATATGCGCAAAAGCTGATGGAGCGGAAACAGGGAAGCCGGCTCACGGTGGAGGAATTGGTCAAAAAGGGCTTCTGAGAGTTCATGCCGGCGCAGTTGCTTTGACCCACGCACTGTGCCACAAGGGTGTGGGCATCTTCCAGGATGGTTCCGCTGTTACGGTATCCCGCCGGCTATTGTTTTTATCAGCGTTCATCAGCGCAAATCAGCGGCGAACTAAGTATGCATAGAGCTTCCCGGCAGCTCATCTGCGCCGGGTACGATCAGCCTGTCCAGTTCCAGGAATTGGCGCACCACCTCATCCTGGGACTGTTCCATCTCCGCCACGGTCCCGAAGAAGATGGCCCGCGCTTCATGCAGAAAGACAATCCGGTCGGCGAGTTTCTTGGCCAGCCGCATATCATGGGTCACCACGATGCTGGTGAGCTTGAGCTGGTGCTTGAGCTTCTGAATCAGGTCGCCCAGAAGGGTGGCCATCAGCGGGTCCACCATGGTGGTGGGTTCGTCATAGAGTATGCATTCCGGCTGGGCGGAAAGGGCGCGGGCAATGGCCACGCTGCGCTTCATGCCGGTGGAAAGGCCGGAGGGCAACAAATCGCGCATCGCGCCCACACCCACCATGTCGAGCAGGCCATCGACGATCTGAAAAATCTGTTCCTCCGCCAGGTCGCGGCGCTCGCGCAGCGGAAAAGCCACATTCTCGCCCACGGTAAGCGAATCGAAGAGCGCGCCATTCTGGAAGACCATCGTCACCTTCTTGCGGATACGCTCCAGTTGGGATTCGCTGTAGCCGGTAATGTTCTCGCGGGCCACAACGATTTCTCCGGCGTCCGCCTTGAGAAAGCCCATGATGTGCTGCAATGAAACCGATTTGCCCACGCCGCTGCGCCCCAGAATGCACAACGTCTCACCCGGCATGACGCTGAAACTCACATCGTCAAGCACGCTATGGCTGCCGAACGCCTTGGAGACGTGACTGAATTCAACATAAGGGCCGGGATGATGGTCATCGTGGTGGCTCATGTTTGCCTGCCTGCGCGCAGTGAATCATTCAACACATAAATCAAAACACATTGTCATCCCGAGCGCCGTTGGGAGCGCGCGCTTTCTTCAGCGCGCGAGTAGGCGCGAGGGACCCGGTGTTTCAGCGTTGCACCATAAGGCGACCTTGAAAGCAATTACATTCTTATTCGCCGCCGGAAAAGCGCTTCCTCGCCTTGGCGTAATCTTCCGGCGTATTCAGATTGTCGAACATCCCGGTGTCCGGCGCAAATCGTCCCAGTTGCTGCGCGGACAATACCTGGGATTCGACCTCGGAGAACAGCGGAGTGATCTTGTAGCGGCCGTCCTGGAGCGCGGCCTCGGCCACCGGCAGGAAGGTGGGTGTATACACCGCGCACAGAGGCTGAACGAATCCGGCGATTTCCGGCGCCGTAACCGCGGCCGCTGACCCGGCGGCCTGCTCCAGCAAGAACGCCAGGAATGCCACCGACAGGAACGGCGTATCGACAGCGGTAACGAGGTTGAGCCTGGTCTGCGAATTCAAGAGCGCCACATGGATACCCGCCAGCGGCCCGCAACCGCTGTAAACATCCGGGAAGCATTCGCCCAGATGTCCGTAGATCGCCGGCGCGCCGAGAATCACAACCCGCGGGCAGACTTCCGCCAGCAAATCGTGCGTGCGCGCCGCCAGTGTCAAGCCTTCCAATTCCAGCAAAGCTTTGTTAGTCCCCATGCGGGAACTTTTGCCGCCAGCCAACACAAATCCTGTGGAAGGGATTGCCATGATTCCGCGAATTGTCAGAATTGCCATGATTGCCAGTATTGCCATGATTGAAGAACTGATCGGGGCAGAGCCTGTCTGGTTTTCAAATTCTGGCAATATTGGCAATCTCTTTCAATCTATCTCAACACCGATAATTCTACCCGCACCGTCCAGTTCGAGGATGGCAGTCGATTCGATCACAGCATCGCCGCTGAGCCCCGGTACGGTGACGAAGACCCGTTGGTCGACGATCGTGGCGGAATCCGTCTTTGCCAGATACAGCAGAGTGTCCCGGTCCCGGCAGGGAAGAGGCAGCTCGAAGGCCAGGTCGGCGAGTTCACCGGTTTCCGTCAGCGACAGCGCTACTTCCGTAAGGAACGAAGATTCCACGGCCCGCTCCGTGGCGGTCGGGTCGAGCCCCGGCTTGAAGGCCACGTAGAATTGAAACCTGTCTTTTTCCGGGTTGTAGACGCCGCGCGCAATACTCAATGCCATACAAAGAATCAGGAGTTTTATCACATTTCGCGGGTGCAACCAAAATCAAAAATCCACCACGGAGGCACGGAGAAAAACAAAGAACAGGTACTTGGCAATCGGTAGTTGGTATTTGTGGCTGATCGCGGCATTGCCAAATCTGGTAAGGCTCGTGGTCTCTCCAAGCAGCCAAATAGGTGGTACCAAGTACCGAATACCAAGTACCAAACACCAAATACCCGATCTCGTTCTCCGTGGCTCTCCGTGGCTCTCCGTGGTGAAGCCTTTTGGTTGCTATAAAATCGAGGAATGAAAGTCTTTCTCACCGGAGCCACCGGTTTCGTAGGCAGCCATCTGCTCACGCGGTTGATTTCCACCGGACACACGGTCCGCGCCCTGGTCCGCAATCCGTCTAAGGCCAGCCTGCCTGTTTCGGCGCAGGTTGAAGCCGTATCCGGCGATGTAATCGAAGGCACAGGACTCGATGAGGGGATGAAGGGTTGCGAGGCAGTCATTCATCTGGTGGGCATCATTGCTGAATCCCGGGGCGCCACCTTCGAGCAGGTGCATCACCAGGGCACGCGCAACGTGGTGGAAGCGGCGAAGAGAAACCACATCGGGCGCTTTGTGCAGATGTCAGCCTTGGGCGCGCGCGCCGATGGCGTGTCCGAATACCAGACCAGCAAATGGAAGGCGGAAGAGGCGGTCCGGCAAAGCGGCATGCCCTTCTGCATTCTGCGGCCTTCCCTGATCTTCGGGCCAGGAGCCGGTTTTGTGATCCAGATGCTCGACATCATGCGCAAGGCGATCTTCATTCGCCCAGTACCCGGTGATGGCCGGCCGAAGTTCCGTCCGGTCGCGATCGACGATGTGACCACATGCTTTGCCCGTGCGCTCACCACCGCCGGGGCCACCGGCCGGAGCATTGATCTCGGGGGCGCCGAGGAACTGACGCTCAATGAAATACTAAGAGAGATCGCCGCCGTTGCCGGGATACGCAAGCCCGCCTTCCATGTGCCTTTGCCCATCATGTTTGCCATGGCATCTCTGGCGCAGGCGGTGCTGCCTTCGCCGCCCGTGACCGTGGGCCAGTTGAAAATGCTGCGTGAGGGATCAACCTGTGATCCGCAGCCCATGATGCAGGTTTTCTCTGTGCAGCCGGCGGGTTTCCGTGAAGGCATCCGGGCCTATCTATCTGTTTGAGTGGTCCTCCTGTTTTGAGCGGTCCTCGACAGTGGCACCGGGGGGTACAGGACCCGTATCTCCGTAAGTTCAGGGCCTTTTAACCGCCCGGTTGCCGAGTCTTTCGCCCGCAGACGGGGTTAGAATGAATATAGCCACTTGCGTCCTGTGAGCAATCACTGGAGGCGATGCAGACGATTTAGGCCCGGTTTGCATCTAACCAGATACGCCATTCATAACAGGAGCAGACATGGACATGAAAATGACGAAGAAACTTCTCTGTGCAGCCCTGCTTTCGCTGACGCTGTTCGCGTTGGGCTGCTCGAAAATAGGGTTGGGAAGCAAGTCAGACGCCCAGATTGCCTCTGACATTCAGACTAGAATCCTGGCTGATTCCAATATTCCCGACAAACAGATTTCCATCAGCGCCAATGGCGGCGTGGTGACCCTTTCGGGAAGCGTAAGCAGCGACATGGCGCGTTCCGCGGCCGCCAACGATGCCGCGCTTGCCGACGGGGTCAAGACGGTGGTCAACAATCTGCAAGTCGGACCAGCGACGGCTGCCAACCTGCCGGCCTCTCAGCCCGACAGCATGGCTGCGAACGATCCGCCTCCGGCATACCGTCCGGCGCCCAGCCATGGCCGCAACAACTCTGGCGCCCGTGGATCATCCGCGGACAACGGTCAACGGCGCAACCCAGCGCCGTCTTCGAATGGAGGCGACGAGGTGGCCCGCAATACGGCTCCTCCTGCGCCGCAGCGCGTTACGATTCCCTCGGGAACGCAGTTGAACATCCGTGTCAATGAAGAAGTCAGCTCAGAAAAGGCACAGATCGGCGATACGTTCCACGGATCCATTGCTTCGCCCGTCACCGTCGATGATCAGACGGTCATTCCTACAACCGCCGACGTAGAGGGCCGGGTTGTGGAAGTCAGGTCCGCCGGCCGTTTTGCCGGGCAATCGGTGCTCACGCTGGAACTGACCAAACTGGTAATGAATGGACGTTCGTATTCCATCCAGACCGGCCAATGGACCAAGGCCGGCAGTGGCCGGGGCAAGGCTACGGCCGCCAAAGTCGGCGGCGGTGCGGCCGTCGGAGCCGTACTGGGCGGAATCTTTGGCGGGGGTAAAGGCGCAGCCATCGGCGCAGCCGCGGGCGCGGGCGCCGGAACCGGCGTATCCGCCGCCACCAAGGGCCAACAGATTGTTTTGAAGCCCGAAGCCAGTGTGGCCTTCCAGCTTACTGGTCCCCTGACTGTTACACCGGGAACCAGCCGCCAGTCGATGCACTGAGCAAACCTCAAGTATTTGACCAGTCAGGCCGCCCCATCAGACGTGGGGCGGCCGCTATTTTGTCCGCCACCCATGGCAGACCGATCTCATAGCATCGAAATCGTCCTCTCCCAGTTAACCACGGACAACCAGATGCAGTGTACGATCCAGCACTGGATCTAGCCATGGGTTATGGATATGGAAGGGAAAATGGGCAAACGGTAACGCTTAGCCGTGCCCGCTGCTGCGAGATAGGCTTGACTCCCATCAATGTGCTATGAAACGGCACGAGAATCAATATCTAGAGAGCCTTTCCTTCATAGTAACTATCTCCGTACAGCGACGGCCATGAATCCGGGAGAAGCCGGAACTTTAAACTCATGAAACGCTCTGTTTCGTATCGCTATAATAACATCTAGGATTGATATTTCGTATAGGAGGTTCCATTGCCCCGGACCAGCAAGGGAAGTGACATCAATGCCGCTCTGCGCCAATTCGAAGGCACGGAAGCGAACCTCGCAAAGCTGGAACGTTTGTGGGCGGAGATTGAGAAGCTGACACCCGACGGATTCTGTTTTGGAACCGATCCGGCTTACGATGAACGGGCTCGCGCCTATCAGGACGTGCTTAAAGCATTGCCGAAAATAGACGGGTGGAAACCAGATAGTGAACCAATGGAACTAAACGCTATTGCACAGAGCAGACTCGACGCCAAGGAGGTCGGGGAAATTTCTGCAGAAGTGGCGGTTGAAGACATGATCGAGGCTCCTGGCCGGGAACTTGCAGACTATCGCCATCGGCTAAACAAGAAACGGCGGCAAATGATCCGCACTGTGATGGCTGATCTGATATCTCGTGTGGACGAAACGATTCATTCGTTAGAGAAAACCATCTCACCTGATATTCCGGTAAATGAGAAGGTTACTGGAGAGGAATGGGAGGATTTGGTTCGTCAGATACAAGAGATTGAGATGCTCCTAGGGAGCGCACTTCCCCGGCCCTCACGCTGGAGGGATCTTTCGCGGCACCTGAAATTCGGCATGGTGCAGGATCTCCTAGACATTCTCCAAATGGATTGGCCAGCTGTGAAGAGTGGCCTGACCAAAGGACTCTACAATGAAAATGAGCCGATTCCTGTTGAGGTTGAGGATATTGGAGCACTGGCGGCGACAAGACCCACCGGGACAGTAGCAACAAGATTGAAATGGAAGTCTTTGGACAACGAGGGCTTTGAGCGCCTGATCTTCGCGCTAATTAGTGCTGCCCCCGGGTACGAAAACCCCGCGTGGCTAATGAGCACAAATGCACCGGATCGCGGACGCGACCTCTCTGTAATACGAGTGATAAACGATCCTTTAGGCGGCGTGATGCGCAGTCGAGTAATCATTCAGTGCAAGCACTGGTTGAAAAGGAGCATTTCTCCTGCCGACGTTGCTGCCTTGAAAGAACAAATGACATTGTGGACGCCGCCGAGAGTTGACGTGTTGGTAATCGCCACCAGCGGTCGCTTCAGCGCCGATGCTGTTGGCGCAATCGAGAATCACAATCAAAGCGACCGGGCGCTTCGAATTGAAATGTGGCCCGAGAGCCATTTGGAAGGGCTACTCGCTGGCCGAGATCCCTTGATTGCAGAGTTTCGGCTGCGTTGAGATATGAGCGAAATCAAACTGATTACCGGCTGCGAGAGTGGCTTCGAATATTCGAAGCTTCTGGATATCGGAACGTCTGAGCTAAATGCATACTCTCAACGAGTCCGAGAGAAGTTCAAGCGCTTCCCTCAAGATGCTGTGGGTACGGCTGAGTGGGTCCTCAGACCTTACTTGTCTCTAAAGATGCTTCTGGGAGCCACGGTGATGATGTCGTCTCTTGATTATTGCGCGGTCCGAGGAGTGCGGATTGTCGAGCCTTATCTCTCTTATTACGGCTTGCTAAATGCCGCTCGGGCCTTTTTGTTTGAAATACCGCACGTTACATGGAATCACGGCGAGCTACTAAGAGCCAACCATTCAAAGATACACAACGTTGTGACGGGGGAGTTGAAGTCCATTTCCACTCAGCTGTCGGAGCGACACGCTATCATGTGTTCCAAAGCTCAGATGGCCCGTGAATTCTTTTCATACCGGTTCCCCGCACAAGGTCTTAAAGGCGAAATGGAGCAGGTCCTCGGTGATTGGACTGAGGTGCATGAACATTCAATCCTCCTTGCAGAGCTCGCTCAATTCAATAGTGAGTGTTTGCAAACAGAATGTGGGAATCGCGAACTCGATCTGGAAGACCCCGAGAGTGAGGAATTGCTGAAGACATTTTATTTCTATGAACACCGGACAGATGAAATCGTAGACCAAGACGATTATCACCGGCTTGGGGATATTTTGCGAAAAGCGCCTAGTACTACTGTGTTAATAAATAAGGTTCCCCCTTGCGGATTTAAGAGGCACGGTGGCGGGAGCGATGCTAACCCAAGTTCGTCACGAAATCGCAGATTCCAGT
>Ga0210403_10002499_pt1 | contig 16552 bp, 13 predicted proteins | sample IncBWC19MmetaG_FD_150863 | JGI IMG/M metagenome (GOLD analysis project Ga0210403, IMG submission 150863) | Forest soil microbial communities from Barre Woods Harvard Forest LTER site, Petersham, Massachusetts, United States - Inc-BW-C-19-M | ecosystem: Environmental > Terrestrial > Soil >... | reverse complement strand
AAACCGCATCTAAACATCAATTCGTGAGCAGCCTAGCCGCCGTGCGCCGCGTTGTCAAGGAATGGAGCCCCTGCTAAACTGCGGGGCACGCTTCCGTGCTGCGCCAAGACGTTCCGGCTGCATTTCTGGGTCAAACGTCGTGGGAAGTCCCTGAATAGCCCTATCTCGCGGCCACGCTCCCGGAGTTTTCCTACCGCGTGGCAAGAAACCGGCCAGCTCAGTGTAACAACGCCTGTTCAGGGCACGTTCCACACTGTCAGAAGCTAATGAATGCGTCCCGATGGGACAGAATCTTGAGGGGAAAAATTATCATGACGACGCTCTATGAGACCGCGAAGTCTTGCCTTTTGCTGCTGAATCCGAAGCGGTCGAGTTTCCACTCCGCCCAGAGAAGGCCCCGATGGCAGGCAGTCAGATCCGTGCTTGCGCTTTTCCTCGCAGCGCTGCTTGTAGCGGGCCCGCTTTCACCCGCCTTTGCGCAAAGCCCATCGCAAAACCCGCCGTCGAACCCTGCTCCAACGCCGCCCACGACCTCACAGGGCTCGTCCATCGCTCCGGTCAGCTCCCTTGGCCTCGCGAAATATAATTTCACCAATGGGCCGCGAGCCTTCCCCGATCTGCTCAAGCCTTATCAACAGATTCATATCGATGAGCCCGTTATCATTAATTCGCCACGACTCCAGCAACTGATTCACGACGGCAAACTCGAGCTCACCTTGCAAGATGCGGTGGAACTCGCGCTCGAAAACAGCATGGACATCGCCGTCCAGCGCTACTATCCGTGGATCGCCGATGCCTCGATTCTCAAAGCCAAAGCTGGAGGCTCCGGCTATGCAACCCCCGGGGGTAACTTTGCTTCCTCGACCGCCTTTCTTCCCAGTCTCTCTTATGACCCGACCGTCACAAGCACAGTTCTCATCGATGATCGCTCTACGCCCGTCAACAATCCACTCATCTCGGGCACCGGCGCTTCCGGCGTCTCCACCCTCGCAACGCTCCAGACTCACACCACACAATTCAACGACCAAGTGTCGCGGGGCTTCGAAACGGGCACCAACCTTACGGTGAGTTGGAACAATTCGAGAACGAGTTCGACCTCCACCGCCAACCTTTTCAACCCTGCCGTTCAGTCCACTCTCACAATCGGCTTTTCCCAGGCTCTTTTGAATGGCTTCGGCATCGCCGTCAACACTCGCAACATCCGTATCGCCAACAACAACCGCAAAATTGCGGACTGGGCCTTCGCGCAACTCGCCATCACCACCATCACCAACACGATTACGGCCTACTGGGAACTGGTCTACGCTCGTGCCAACGTCAAAGTCGACGAGCAGGCCATGACCGTTTCGCAAAAACTTTATAGCGACAACAAGAAGCAACTCGACGCCGGCACCATGGCGCCTCTCGATGTAACCCGCGCCCAGTCTGAACTCGCCACCGACCGTCAGAATCTCATCGTCGCGCGAACCGTCCAGCTGCAAGACGAACAAATCCTAAAAAACGCCATCACCAAAGATCCGCTTGCAGCCGACGTGGTGAACGTCGAAATCATCACCACCGACCAGCCGACTCAGCCAGCGATCATTGAAAATCCATCCTTCGAGGAGTCCCTGAAGGAAGCCTTTGCAAAACGCCCAGAGCTTCAAGAGCAGCTCTACAATTTGAAGAACGGCGAGATCGACATCCAGGCAACCCGCAATGCGCTGCTGCCCAGCCTCAGCCTCAGTGGACAATACAGTTCCGTAGGTTTGGCCGGCAATGCACCGATCAAAGGCACTTCCACTCAAGTCCCCGACCTCCTGCTGCCGATTTTGGATGAAAATGGCAATCCCGTGCTCGTCAACGGCGTTCCCATTTTCGAGCCTGAGACAAAGACCCCAATTCTCGGCACAAATCAGCAGGGCTTCACAACTGCGCAGAGCCAACTCTTCCACAATCGTTTCCCAGACTATTCCGCCCAATTGACTCTGAGCCTGCCTGTGCGTAACCGTTCCGCTCAAGCAGACAGCGCCCGCGCCATCCTCACCCAACGCCAGGCAGAAGCCACACTGCAACAATTGAAAAACGCCGCGCTTCTCGACGTCCGCAACACGTACATCGCGCTCACGCAAGACCGCGCCCAGGTCGATGCCGCCAGCGAAGCTCGCCAGCTTCAACAAGAAACCTTCGACGCCGAGCAAAAAAAATACCGCCTTGGTGCTTCCACCGTTTACAACGTCATCTTGACGCAGCGTGACCTCATCGCCGCGCAAGGCACGGAACTCCGCGCGCTGGCCAATCTCGAAGAAGCCAAAGCCAACTACGAACGCGCCCTCGGACGCACTCTCGATGTGAATCACGTCACGGTCGCCGACGCCAAGACCGGCGCCGTCGAGCGCGAAACGCTGATCCCCGGCACGCTCCACGGCAAAGTCGTCGGCACCGAAGCCCTCTTCAAAGACGGCGGCATGCGTTAGCCTCCGGACGAAGCCGCGCGCGAATTTCGACAAGCGCGGCTTCATCTCACTTTCTTTCGCTTTCGCCGCGCACCAACCTGTTTTTGCGGTAGCTGTTATTCTCCCTGCCCCCCTCGATTCGCTCTCCAACCTCGTCAAATCCTTGTCTTGCCTCCGCTGCTCCATTATCCTCGTTGCATCGAACGCGGCCGTGTTTCTGGTTCACAGCACTGGGTTTATTTCTCCCCGTGACACCAATTCCACCCCGCAATTGAAACAAAATCCATGGTTCGAGCGTTTTAAAGAGTTAGGTCAAATTCAAAACGTCCCGCTGGGACAGAATCTAGAGGGTATACATCACTATGAAGACGCTGAGGAGGACCTTGAAGCGGTCCATTTTCGGGGCCAACACCAGGGCGATAGCTTTGCACTGGGCTCGATCGCTGTTTGCTATGGTTTTGGCGTGCCTATTGGTCGCCGGGCCACTTTCGCCCGCTTTTGCTCAGAGCCCCGACCAGAACCCGCCGTCCAACCCTGCGCCCGCCGCCAATATCGCGCCAGTCTCTTCTCTGGGAGTTGCGAGCCACAACTACACCCACGGCGCAAAAGGATTCCCAAATATTTTTAAGCCGTACGAGTCACAGCACGTCGATGCGCCCGTTCTCACCAATTCGCCTCGCATCGACCAACTGATTCACGATGGCAAGTTGGAGATTAACCTCCAGGACGCCGTCGAGCTGGCGCTCGAAAACAGCCTGGACATTGCCGTCCAGCGCTACTACCCCTGGGTCTCGGACGCCGGCCTGCTTAACGCCCAAGCCGGAAACACCGGTTTCAGCACGCCCGGAGTGCTGATCCCGGCCTCCTCAGCCAATCTGAACCCCTTCGCCTTCTTTATTCAGAACTTCGATCCCCTGATCACGAGCAGCGCTTCCGTTGCCGACGTCACCGTGCCCATCAACAACCCGTTCACATCCGGCGCTGGCACCGGCAGCAGTATCGGTGTCGCCTCCGTCATCTCCCACTCCACTCAATTTAATAACCAGTATACGCAGACCTTTCAGACCGGAACGAACCTCCAAGTAAACTGGAACAACAATCGCAGCAGCGCCAACATCATCAACTTCTTCAATCCGGATGTGAGTTCGTCGCTCTCGGTTTCTATTTCTCAGCCGCTTTTGAACGGTTTCGGCAAGCAGATGTGGACTCGCAACATCCGCATCGCCAACAACAATCGCCAAATTGCCGATTGGGCGTTTGCCCAGCAGGCCATTACGACCATCACGAACACCATCACCGCTTACTGGGAACTCGTCTATGCGCGAGAAAACGTCAAGGTCAACCAACAAGCTGTGACGGTTGCCGAAAAACTCTACGAGGACAACAAAAAGCAACTCGAAATCGGCAGCCTCGCTCCCCTCGAGGTTACTCGTTCCGAGTCCGAAGTCGCCACAGACACGCAGAACCTGATCCTCGCGCAGACGACCCAGCTCCAGGACGAGCAAACTCTGAAAAACTTCATCTCCAAAGACCCGCTCGCTCCCAATCTCATTAACGTGGAAATCATTCCTACCGATTTGCCAAAGCAGCCCGCCGTGATAGAAGCAGCCACCTTCGAAGACGCCATTAAGGAAGCTTTCGCCAAGCGGCCTGAACTTCAGGAAGAGATCTACAACCTGAAAAACGCCGAAATTGATGTTCGCGCAACTAAGAACGCGCTCCTTCCCTCACTTACGGCGAACGCGTTCTATCAGTCCAATGGGTTGGCAGGAAACAGCCCTATCCCTGGCTCCACATCAACTATCGTCAGCAACAACGTGCCCATCGTCGACGCCAACGGCAACCCCATCAGCGTGAATATTGGCGGTGTGCCGACTCCGATCTTCGAATCGGGTATTTCCACCCCCACCACAGGCATTGCTCATCACGGTTTCGGCACCGCGCAAAACCAAATCTTTCACAATGACTTCCCGGAATATGCCGCTCAGCTGACCTTAACGCTTCCTCTCCGCAATCGCGCGGCCCAGGCCGAGCACGTTCGCGCTCTCCTCACGCAGCGCCAAATGGAAACTCAGATGCAACAACTGCGAAACGCCGCCCTTCTCGACGTCCGCAATCAGTACATTGCACTGACACAAGACCGGGCCCAGGTCGCAGCTGCGGTGAAGGCCCGCGAGCTCCAACAGCAAACGTTTGATGCCGAGCAGAAGAAGTATCAGCTTGGCGCTTCGACCGTCTACACGGTCATTCAGACTCAGCGCGATCTCATCACCGCCCAGGGCACGGAACTCCGCGCGCTGGCCAACCTTGAAGAAGCCAAAGCCAACTATGAGCGTGCCGTCGGCCGCACTCTCGACGTGAATCACGTCACCATCGCGGACGGAAAGAACGGCGAAGTGGAACGCGACACCCTTATCCCTGGGACGCTCCACGGAAAAGTTGTTGGCGTGGACGATATCTTCAAAAGCCTGCCGGACAGCGGACGCCGGTAAATCCGCCGCGCCTGGAAACCACTTCAAGTGCGCGTTCCTTTAAACGCTTTAGAAGGAACACTTGCAGAAGTGTATCAAAACAAAGCACTTTAACTATCTTTAGAATGAACACTTAAGGAATTTCAGGGGCGGGCTCGGGGGCAAGTGGGAGACAAATTCCTCTCGTGCCCCGTCTTCCTCTTCCACTGGTTTCTTACCTCACGAATCTCTTCGCCTCCTACTCTTGCCCCGCCTTTCTCTTTCGCTTAGCATGGATTCGTCTAGTTTGAGCAGGCTCGCATCGCAACGCGCACCAATGGGGAGCGCCATACCATGAGCGACAAGGTCAAAGGATCGGCCACGACCATCACGACTGCCGACGCTCCCGCCGCATTACGCGAGCCCTCAACAAAGGAGCGAGCCTGGGAAGAAAACACGCTTCGCCCCACTCTCGGAAAGAGTCCCGAACGTCAAACCGAATTCACTACGATCTCCGGACACCCCATCCGCCGTCTCTACACTCCCGCTGATCTCCCTGGTTGGGATCCGGATCGCGACCTGGGCTTCCCCGGTGAACCTCCCTACACGCGCGGCATTCATTCCACGATGCACCGCGGCCGCCTTTGGACCATGCGCCAATTCGCCGGCTTCGGCACCGCAGAAGATACCAACGCGCGCTTCCGTTATTTACTCGCACAAGGTCAGACAGGCCTCTCCACCGCTTTCGACTTGCCCACCTTGATGGGCTACGACTCCGATCATCCCCTCTCCGAAGGCGAAGTCGGCAAGTGCGGTGTGGCCATCAGTTCCCTTGCTGACATGGAAGTCCTCTTCGACAAAATTCCGCTGGCCAACGTCACCACTTCGATGACCATCAATTCGCCCGCCGCCGTCATCTGGGCGATGTACCTCGCCGTCGCCGAAAAGCAAGGCGCGGACTGGAAGAAAATCTCTGGCACTTTGCAGAACGACATCCTCAAGGAATACATCGCGCAAAAGGAGTACATCTACCCACCCGAGCCGTCGATGCGTCTGGTTATCGACACCTTTGAATTCGCCGTCAAGAACACGCCAAAATTCAATCCCATCTCCATCAGCGGCTACCACATCCGCGAAGCTGGCTCGACCGCCATCCAGGAATTGGCGTTCACTCTGCGCGACGGAATGGAATATGTCGAATACGGCATGCGGCGTGGCCTCGATGTCGATCAGTTCGTCCCGCAACTCTCCTTCTTTTTCAACGCGCACAGCGACTTCTTCGAGGAAATCGCCAAGTACCGCGCCGCCCGCCGCATCTGGCACAAAGCCATGGTTGAGCGCTACCACGCAAAAAATCCGCGCACCTGGGCGCTGCGCTTCCACACGCAGACCGCCGGCTGCTCTCTCACCGCGCAGCAACCGTACAACAACGTCGTTCGCACCGCGATCCAGGCGTTAGCCGCGGTCCTTGGCGGAACGCAATCTCTGCACACCAATTCCCTCGATGAAGCCTGGGCATTGCCCACCGAATTTGCCGCCACGATCGCTCTGCGCACGCAACAAATCATCGCGCACGAAACCGGCGTCACCAACACGGTCGATCCGCTGGGCGGCTCGTATTTTGTGGAATCGCTAACCAACGAAGTCGAGCGCGGCGCCTGGGACTACATTGAAAAAATCGACTCCATGGGCGGCATGGTCCCCGCCATCGAGCGCAGTTACCCGCAGCGCGAAATCGCCGAAGCCTCCTACCGCTACCAGCGCGAACTCGACAAAAAAGAAAAAATCATGGTTGGCGTCAACGATTACGTCTCCGAAGAAAAGCATCTCGACACCCTGCAAATCGACGAAACCGTCGCCCACCGCCAAGCCGAACGCCTCGCAAAGCTCCGCACTGACCGCTCCCAAGCCGAAGTCGACCGCCGCCTGAACGCCCTCCGCAAAGCCGCCGAGGGCAAAGACAATCTCATGCCGTTCCTCTTCGACGCCGTCAAATCCTACGCCACCGTCGGCGAAATCTGCGACGCCCTCCGCGAAGTCTTCGGCACCTACGAAGAAGTCGCCATCACTTAGTTTTTGTGGATATCTTTAGCTATATTTATTCAGGGGACTCAATAAACGCCCAGGCCTCTCTGCGAGCCTTTGCGTACTCTGCGCCTCTGCGTTATCTTTTCTCTGTTCTTTTGCATCATGAAAGATCTCGAACTAACCCATTTCATCATCGGAGCGGCGATAGACATTCATCGCTCGCTGGGCCCCGGCCTATTGGAGGCTGTTTACGAAGAATGTCTGGCGAAAGAATTCGCCTTGCGGAATATTCCCTACGAACGGCAGAAGCCTGTTCCACTTGTCTACAAAGATCTGAAGTTGGAATGCGGATACCGTTTGGATTTCCTGGTCGGCAAACGCGTCGTGGTGGAAATAAAGTCCATCGAAGCCATCGCTCCGATTCATGAAACGGTTATGCTCACCTATCTTCGTCTGTCACAGTCTCCCATCGGACTACTCATCAATTTCAATGTTCCGGTTCTTAAAGACGGCATACGCCGTTACGTTTGGCACTACAAAAAAGAAAATGATAACGCAGAGGCGCAGAGTATCGCAGAGTCTCGCAGAGTCTCGCAGAGAGACCTCGATGAACACCGCCAATCTATCTGAAGATAGGCAATCTGAACAGAAGGAAAAGTATAGGAAGGTTTGATGCCCGAGAAAAAGATTCGTGTGTTAATAGCAAAACCCGGATTGGACGGCCACGACCGCGGCGCCAAGATTATCGCCCGCGCCCTCCGCGACGCCGGCATGGAAGTGATCTACACCGGCCTCCGCCAGACCCCCGAGATGATCGCCACCGCCGCCGTCCAGGAAGACGTCGACGTCATCGGCCTCTCCATCCTCTCCGGCGCCCACAACACCATCTGCCCGCAGCTCATGAATCTACTGCGCGAAAAAGGCATGCAGGATGTCACGGTCCTCGTCGGCGGCATCATCCCCGAAGCCGACATTCCCGCCATGAAGCAATCCGGCATCGCCGAAATTTTTCTGCCCGGCACTTCGACGCAAGACATCGTCGAGTTCATCCACAAACGAATCCAACGCTGACCGTTCCAATATTCTTATTAAACTGTCATTCCGAGCGTAGCGAGGAATCCGCTTTTCTCTTCAGGCTCTTCACAATTCGCGATCCGCGTCGTCAAATCATCTTCTTCTCAAACTTCACCCGCGTGTACAAAACCCGAAACCCTTGCTGCACGATATTCCGCTGCGAAATACTCCCAGGCTGGGCGATGCTCACCGCCAGATCACTTCCCGCCTGCGAAGCCCGTGCCAACCGACGTTGCAACAAAGCAGTTTGCACGCCACGCTTGCGCGCCACGGGCAACGTGCTAGCGCCAAACAATCCGGCAACTCCATCATGCAGCGCCAGCGTTCCGCCTCCCGCAATTTTTCCGTCCACACGCGCCAAGTAACATTCCGTCTTCGGCCCAAACGCAAACAGTTTCATCACTTCCAGCAACTCTTGCGACACCGGATACGTTTCCGCAAATCCCTGCGCCACCGTTTCTGTCCACACATCAATCTGGTCTTTCCCGATTTTTTCGATAGCGACGCCCTCGGGTGGCTGCGGACAAGTCTCGTCCGGACTAACCTGCCGCGCCATCACATTCGAGAATTCCGCCACGCGATATCCGCGCTGGCCGAACTGTTCCACGAACGAAACATCCGCCAGCGGCGACGTCTCCACGCGCACCGGCTCCCCGCGGCTGCGATAAAATTCTTCGAGACGGTCAAACTCTTCCGCACTCACCGGCCCGTCCAGCCCCATTCCCACCGCCTGCGTGATCGGTGAATCCTTCCCGCAATACACAGCAAAGCCTCCGGCAACACGCCGCACCGCCGCACCGCTCGCAGGCCGGAATCGACCAAGCGCCTCCGCGCATTCCACCGCGGCCTGCGCTTCCGCAAGCTCCACTCGCCGCGCCAACTCCAAATTCAGTTGTAGCTCTCTCATCTCTGGTTTTTAATTCTTCCCCTTGTCCCGGTCCCGGTAGTTCTGTCGCACTTGACGCATTAATATTTTAATACGTTTATTATGTGCAGCGCCAATTTCGGAATCTACCTTTCGCTCGAGAAACTCCTGCTCCCGTTGCAGTTTTCTCCAGCTCTCCAGCCGATTTGCGTCGAGTTTGCCGGAAGCTAGCGCTTCTTGAACAGCACACCCCGGTTCGTTGACGTGCTGGCAATCTGTGAACCGGCATTTCGATGCAAGTTCATCGACGTCCGCGAAGGTTTGCGCTAACCCTTCTCCGGCGTTCCACAACTGAAGCTCGCGCAAACCCGGCGTATCGATGAGCATCGTCCCATTCGGCAGCAGGAATAAATCTCGCGAAGTCGTCGTGTGCCGCCCGCGGCTGTCGCTTTCCCGCACCGCGAACGTCGATTGCCGTTCCTCTTGCAACAGTCGGTTCACCAGCGAGGACTTCCCCACTCCCGAAGATCCCAAAAGGACAATCGTTTGTCCTTTTTTGAAATGCGCCTCCAACGCTTCCAATCCTTCTCCCGTTTTTGCGCTGACAAGCAAAACCGGTACGCCCTTGGCGATTCCCTCGATCTGCGCGGCCAGTTCGCTCGCATCCGCGCAGGCATCCGCCTTGTTCAGCACAACTACCGGCCGCGCGCCCGACTCCCAACACTGCGCCAGATATCGTTCCACGCGCCGCACATTGAAATCGCCGTCCAGCGCCGCCACGATCAACGCTACATCGATATTCGCCACAATCACTTGCTCGGCGATCTGTTTCCCTGCAACTTTGCGTACAAACCGGCTTCGCCTCGGCAGCACTCGCTGAATCAGCGCGCTCTGTTTCTCGGGCCGCATCTCCACGGCGACCCAGTCCCCAACCGCCGGCCAATCGCCGCCCTCCTCCGATTCCTTGCGAAATTTCCCCGAAGGTTCCGCCCAGCATGCTTCAAATTCTCCCGCCACGCGCCACAACCCGCGTTGCTGCGAAACGACACGCGCCGGCACGCACTCTTCCATCTTGCCGTCGGCCCATATCGCCTCAAAGTACGCATCCCAACCCAAATCCTTCTTCAACACTGGAGAATCCTCCCGCTGCCCGCAAGCAGCCCGGCGCGTGCGCCCAGGAAAAATTTCTCCAGCGCAACACGGCTTCGCGCCTTCGCAAACGAACAACCTCTCCGTCCGAAGGCGCAATAATTCAATTTTGGGAGAATAAATCTAGGGGAGGACCTTCCGGCAATGACGCGCGCGTTAATCGTAAAACTAGATCGAAGCTTCGCCAGAGACACTCCCGCCCGCAACAACTTCCATCGAGGCTTTCACAGGCGCCTCCAGCAAAAAGATTCAGTGCCCTTGCGGCACTGTCAAAGCGATTCTAGACTCACGTCTGAACCCCGTCAATCCCAGTTGCCTTTTGGGGTTCTCATCACGGTGATATTCTCGGAGGTTGATCGGCGCTCTTAAACTGAGTATTGGAACCGCAAAATGCTGAGCTATATACTCGGACCATTCCTCGCTTTCCTTCCAAAGCGTTGGCGTGAATCGCTGCCAATCAACGAGTCCATCCAATGGCGGCCGGCAATGATCCTTAGCGGGCTTCTGGAATCCGCCATTGCCTTGCTTGCGCTGGTGTACTGGTATTCGTATTCGGTAACGCATTGGGCCGCGGACGCCGTGTTTGCGGCAATTCAGCACGGCGCCGAAATCGATCCGAACGCTATCGGTTTCGCTGGGCTGGCCGTAATGTGGCTTCACCCGCTGACATGGCTCATTGCATATACGGGCTTGGAAGGAATCGTGCGCCTCTGCGCGGCCTTCACCGATACCACACTTGGCGTTCTCGCCCTGTTCCTTGCCGATAAGGCGTATCTGGCGTTGGCCCGGCGCGGTGATTCAGGGGCCGAAGATGCTGCCAAGTTTTCGCAAAGCAACCTGGCCTCCGGCATCCGCGCCGTCCGAGAAAGAGCTTTGATCGCATCGCTACCGTTGATTCCAGACGAACTCTGCGTCACGAAGAATGGATCGGACGAAACTCTCGAAATCCGCGCATGTCGTGCGAAACCAGAATGGTCTCCTCCCCGAGTCGTGCGCCACGAGGACCGCTATTACCGCCTGGAGACCTTCGCCGAAGGAATCGCTCCGCGACCATTTACTTACAAACTACGGCGATTGTCCGCTGGCGTTCCCGGCCGCACCGTACTCATTTATTCTCCAGACCAAACTCCCATCACTGCGGAGCGCTGAACGCCGCTCTTTTCTGTTCAGGAATCCAGATTGCCTCGCGCTCGCGGAAACGCGCGGCGGACCGTATACTATTTGCGGTGGCGTGCGACGGAGCTTCAGCGCGCCGGTGTGAATCCTTGCGCGAGGTCTGCGAGTGGCTGCGTCCGTCCTGAAAACCAATCTCAAAGCGAAGTCGCCTGACTTCGAAAAAAATCACCGCCGCATCATTGATCTCCTCACCAAAATAAAAAACGAAGAAGAACAGATTCGCCATGGCGGGGGCGCGAAAGCCATTGAATCACAGCACAAGAAAGGCCGGCTCACGGCGCGCGAACGCATCGCCAAGCTGATCGATCCGGGCTCGCAACTTTTCGAATTGGGAACTTTCGCGGGCTACGAAATGTACGAAGAGTGGGGCGGAGCGCCTTCTGCCGGAACTGTAACCGGCCTGGCGAAAATTTGCGGCCGCACGATGATGCTCATCGCCAATGATGCGACCGTGAAAGCTGGCGCGTTTTTCCCGATGACGGCGAAGAAAGTGATTCGCGCGCAAAACATCGCCATCGAAAATCATATTCCGACAATCTACTTGGTCGACTCCGCCGGTGTTTTCTTGCCGCTGCAGGAAGATGTTTTTCCCGACACCGACGATTTCGGCCGTGTGTTTCGCAACAACGCAGTGATGAGCGCGATAGGCATTCCTCAGCTTGCCGCCATCATGGGCATGTGCGTTGCCGGCGGAGCGTACTTGCCGCTGATGTGCGACCACATTCTGATGACGGAAGGTTCCGGATTATTCTTGGCGGGGCCTGCGCTGGTGCAGGCGGCGATTGGACAGGTGACTTCCGCGGAAGATTTGGGCGGCGCGAAAATGCACTCGCAGATCAGCGGCACGGTGGACTTTCGCGAGCCAGATGACGATGCGTGCATCGCAAGGATTCGCGCCCTGGTCGATAAGATGGGCGCGGCGAATCCTTCGCCGTTCAGCCACGTCGCCTCGCGCGAGCCGCTCTATCCCGGCGACGAAATTTACGGCATTTTTTCGGACAATCCCGCGAAACAATACGACATGCGCGAAATCATCGCGCGCATCGTCGACGCCAGTGAGTTCGAAGAATACCGCTCCGAGTACGGTGAAACCGTTCTTTGCGGCTACGCGCGCATCGGCGGCTGGGCCGTCGGCATCGTTGCCAATCAAAAAAAGCACGTCCAAACGCAAGCGCGCGGCTCGGACCAGAAGCGCATCGAATTCGGCGGCGTGATTTACACCGAGTCCGCCGAAAAAGCCGCGCGTTTTATTCTCGACTGCAACCAGAATCGCATTCCGCTGATTTTCCTTCACGACGTAAACGGCTTCATGGTCGGCAAAGACGCCGAATGGAGCGGCATCATCCGCGCCGGCGCAAAAATGGTGAACGCCGTCGCCAACAGCGTAGTTCCCAAAATCACGGTCATCTGCGGCGGCAGCTTTGGCGCCGGAAATTACGCCATGTGCGGCAAAGCCTACGACCCGCGCTTCATGTTCGCCTGGCCCACGGCCAAGTTCGCAGTCATGAGCGGCGACGCCGCAGCCAACACTCTCGCCGAAATCAAGCTCAAGCAACTCGAACGCGAAGGCAAAAAGGTCGACGAACGCGCCCGCAAAGAAATGCTCGAAAGCGTAAAAGCCACCTACGAACACCAAACCGACCCGCGCTACGCCGCCGCCCGCCTCTGGGTGGACGCCATCATCGATCCCGCCCACACCCGCGACGCCCTCATCAGCGCCCTCGAAGCCGCCGCCCTCAATCCCGAAATCCGCGAATTCAAAACCGGCGTGCTTCAAACATAAAGAGGTTCAAGAGTTGAAGGTTCAAAAGTTAAAAAAAGGAGGTCCTTGCTATGCAGCGCTTTACCGATTTGAAGGTTTGGCAGCGCGGCCACGCCCTTGTGCTCGGGGTATCCAGCTCGACGACGGGATTTCCTCCCCACGAGCGATACGGACTCACATCGCAATTGAGGCGCGCTGCCCTTTCTGTTCCAACGAATATTGCTGAAGGCTCAAAGCGCACTGGGCGAACAGAGTACGCAAGATTCATAAACATTTCGGAAGCCTCTCTCGCAGAAACGGAGTACCTGATCATGGTTGGCCGCGACCTAGGCTATATGACTCCTTTGATGGCAAAGCCATTATTCGCACAAGTAGCTGATCTGGCTCGCATGCTTCACTCGCTGCGCCTCAAAGTGGAATCTGGAGAGACCTATTGATGAAAGCACGACACGCCAGTTCTTCCCTGGCCCCCTCTTTCTTTTTTGAACTCTTAAACTTTGAACTTTTGGACCATCTGCAGTCCCAGGAAAGATGAACCAATGGCAGAGACCGCAAAACTCATCGAATGTCCCCGTGATGCTTGGCAAGGACTGCCGGAACTCATCCCCACGGAATACAAGGCTGAGTATTTGAAACAACTCGTGCTCGCCGGCTTCAAACACATCGACGCGGTGAGTTTTGTTTCGCCGAAACATGTGAGGCAGATGGCGGACAGCGAAGATGTCATGGCGAAACTCAACGCTTCCCTTCCCGATGACATTCAGCGGCCTGAGATTATCGGCATCGTCGTAAATGAAAAAGGGTTGGAACGAGCGCTGGCGACGCCGGGTGTTACGACCATTGGCTATCCATATTCCATCTCGGCATATTTTAGGCGGGCTAACGCAAACATGACGAAGAACGAATCGCGTCTCCTCGTCGAAAAACTGCGTAAAGAAACTCTTGCCGCAAAAAAAGATCTCGTGGTCTACATTTCCATGGCTTTCGGCAATCCTTATGACGAGCCTTGGGGACCAGAAATTGTCACCGACGCTCTCGATTGGCTCAAAGGCATTCGCGTGCGCACCGTCTCGCTTGCAGATACTGTGGGCACAGCGTCACCGGAACTCGTCGGCGATCTCTATCGCCAAGTGAAAGACGAGGTGGCCGGCCTCGAACTCGGCGTGCACCTACACGGCCGCCCTGAAGATGCCGAAGCAAAAATTCTTGCCGCCTTCGAAGCCGGCTGCCGTCGCTTCGACAGCGCGCTCACCGGACTTGGCGGCTGCCCCTTTGCCGGAGACAATCTTGTAGGCAACATCGCCACGGAAGACGTTCTGGCCGCGCTGAAAAAAGCAGGCGCCGATCCGGGAATTGACTCTTCGCGGCTGGGAACTCTCCTGGCGATGACCAACGAAATTCGCGCAAAGTATGCACACGCGCCGCTTGTGAATTAGAATCCTTTCATCAGGCGAGCGTGCCTTGTAGGGGCGCAGCATGGTGCGCCCCTACACTCTGGGCGCCACCTTGCGAGCGGTTTTTGCGTTACTCTCGCGTATCATACGTCTCGCGGCAAAGTTCAGAATTGGCCATATGGAGCGTCGTCATGTTTGAAACGTTGACACTGGAATTTACCGGCCAACTGGCGACGCTCACCTTCAACCGTCCCGAAAAGCGCAACGCCATCTCTCAGCGCATGGTCTCCGAAATTCAATCCGCGCTGGACGAAGTGGAGACCAGCCACGCGCGCGTGGCCATCATCACCGGCAATGGAAAAAGTTTCTGCGCTGGCATGGACCTGGAGATGCTCTCCGAGATCGCAACCCAGTCCTCGTCGGACAATATGGATGACTCGCGCCGCATGGCGAAAATGTTCCGCCGTGTCTGGAGTTTTTCAAAGCCGCTGATCGCCGCGGTGAATGGCGCGGCGCTTGCCGGCGGCTGCGGCATCGCTACACTTTGCGATTTCACACTGGCGGTTCCGGAAGCGAAGTTCGGCTACACCGAAGTGAAAATTGGATTTCTGCCCGCTATCGTCTCTGTTTTTCTGACGCGCCAAATCGGCGACAAGCAGGCGCGCAATTTGCTCCTAACCGGCCGCCTTGTGGACGCTGAGGAAGCTTTAAAACTCGGACTCATCACGGAAATCGTGCCGCGCGAACGTCTGATCGAGCGCTCGCGGGAATTGGCCGACGTGCTGATCGCCGCAAGTCCCGTAAGCCTGACGCGCGCAAAGCGCCTGCTGACTTCCGCGGCCGCCCACAGCGTAGACGAAGATCTGGAACGCGCCATTCTGGAAAACGCGCGCATCCGCTGCACCGCCGACTTCAAAGAAGGGCTCGCTTCGTTTCTGGAAAAACGCAAACCCGTTTGGAGCACTGATGTGGAATGAAAACGTGGAATGATCCACGCCAGCGAACGCCTCGATTCACAGGACATGCGAATGATCGAATATCACGACGCCACCGTACGGGTGCGCTACGCCGAAACCGACCAGATGGGCGTGGTCTACCACGCGAACTATCTGGTGTGGTTCGAGGTGGGCCGCGTGGAATTAATTCGCGCGCTGGGCATCGAGTACAAGATCATGGAAAAAGACGATGATTGCCATATCGTGGTCGCAGACGCGCATTGCCGTTATCTGCTGTCTGCCAAATACGACGAAGTGCTGCGTATCCGCACGCGCATTGCGGAATCGCGGAATCGCATTGTGAAATTTTCCTACGAAGTATTTCGCGACGCCGACGACAAGCTGCTCGCCACAGGTGAAACGACGCACATCATTTGCGGAAGCAACGGCCGGCCGAAATTGCTGCCTGCAAAATATCAACACGTTTTTAAGTCCGTCGTGGCGCCGCTGCCCGATCGGAGCGAAGCATGAGCCATCCTCCGAAGAGTTCCCAGAACATTTCGCTCAACGGCAACGAACTGACGTTCGAGCAACTCTACCGCGTGGCGCTGCAAGGCGAAGTGGTGAGCCTTTCTCCGCCGGCGGTCGAGCGCATGAAAAAGTCGCGCGCTGTCGTGGATCAACTCGTCGCCTCGGGCGCGACGGCCTACGGAATCAACACAGGTTTCGGCAAGCTCGCCTCGGTCCGTATTTCGGCAGAGCAAGTGCGAACCCTTCAGGTGAATCTCGTGCGCTCGCATTGCTGCGGCGTTGGCGCGCCGCTCGGCGAAGCCGAAACACGCGCGATGATGCTCCTGCGCGCGAATGCCCTCGCCAAAGGATTGAGCGGCGTGCGCCCGCTGGTTGTCGAAACGCTTTGCACGATGCTGAACGCGCGAGTGCATCCCGTGATTCCCTCGCAAGGATCGGTCGGCGCATCTGGCGATCTCGCACCGCTCGCCCATTTGGCAGCGGTAGTGATCGGCGAAGGCCGCGCGGCTTATAAAGGAGAAATTCTCGATGGCGGCGAGGCCATGCGTCGCGCCGGAATCAAACCCGTCGCCCTCGAAGCAAAAGAGGGACTCTCGCTACTCAACGGCACGCAAGGTATGTTGGCGCTTCTCAGTCTCGCGCTTCGCGAAGCGGAAATCTTGATCGATTCCGCCGACGTGGCCGCTGCGCTTTCGCTCGACGCCCTGCGCGGAAGTCCCGGCGCGTTTGACGCGCGCATCATGCACGCACGTG
>Ga0210403_10002498_pt1 | contig 16556 bp, 14 predicted proteins | sample IncBWC19MmetaG_FD_150863 | JGI IMG/M metagenome (GOLD analysis project Ga0210403, IMG submission 150863) | Forest soil microbial communities from Barre Woods Harvard Forest LTER site, Petersham, Massachusetts, United States - Inc-BW-C-19-M | ecosystem: Environmental > Terrestrial > Soil >... | reverse complement strand
AGGGCGGGGCGATCCATACTCCCTCCACTGAATCCGCCATCATCATAGTGGTCAGGAATCAACGTCCAGCCAAGATGTTTTTGACTCTTGATATAGGCTTCGGCCGCCTCGCGTTGTGCCTGGAGAGAGTTGAACTCCTGGTCGAGACCTTCTTCAGTCGATTTGCGAGTGTAAATCGCACACCGAATTCGTGCCGCGCCGCTTTTTGCTGGTCGCCCTTGGGAGTCGAAACGGTCATCCATTCCGCCGCTCCGATAGCCCGAAGAAGAGAAGGCCATTCCAACGGGTGCCCGTGACCTCACGGGCGATGGCGCTCAGCGAACGGTAGTGCCGGGACTGATATTCAAAGCCGTCTTCGAGCACTTTGACGATGATGTCGCGCCCATCGAGGCGGCGCGTGAGCAAAGTGCCAACAGCCGGCAACCGCCAATCCCGCTGAGCGCGCGAACGATCGAGCGGCCCCGAACCGTCCACCGCAGCGCCGCCAGTCGAGAATCCTTTGGGCGCACGCGTGCGAAGGTCCGCGTCATCGGCGATTTCAAAAGCGCGACGGCGGGCGCGTTCGCTGAGATCTCCTTCGGACTTGGCCTGGAGCTGCCAAGCGATGCGCCGGAACAAAAACTGTTTATTGGATGAACGCGATTCCTCGCCGAAGATCTGGCGGTACCTAAGCTTTAAGGCCGCCACATTTAGACGGCGCAGGTCTTCGATTGCACGAATTGTACTGGGGTCCACACATTTCTGTCCTTTCTCTGGAGCTGTTAACTACAGTTCCATGGACGCTCTGTGGGGCCCAGAAAGCAAGTCGCAGAATGTCTCCGGCGGTTGCGGCTAGAAAGGAGCGAATAGGAGAAGACGATCTCGGGGAACGCGCTAACGACGGCCTTGCCGATTGGCCTTAGCGGGGAGAGTACGGCATCTCACCGGCTCGGCCGTAGAGTCCGAATTCGCTGGCGACGAGATAAGAAAGCGCGTCGCTCACGTGAGTTCGACGAGGATCGGACTTATCTATATCGCCAACGGGATTTCCGGCCGCGTCACGTTTCCACCGCACTTGACGAAGGTCCTTTATCAGCTCGCGACACTTCGGATCAACCAACACACTGCGTACCTGGGAAGCACTGCACAGAGCGTTATTCATCGTGTTGATCCGATCTCGGACAAGAGGATTGGCGTTGTTGTGCCGCAAGTTGATACTGAATTCCGAGTGCCGGCGAAATGATTCGCGAATCAGCTCGTAGTCCGTCCGTCCGGACTTTGAGCTGTGGCTATTGCCGCTCGCGTCACCATAAATATTGACTGTCGTCTTATAGGAATTACCCACGAGAGTCTTCGCCCGATGAATGAACTCCTCGGTTGCCTCCATCGTGTTGCTGTTGCTGAGGACGATCTCGTCCAGCACACGCAATTCTTTCTTGGTCTCATACGGTGATCGCGCCCATGATGTTTGTTTCCATTCTTCCATTTGGCAGATCACTGAGCACATGGGATCAACGTTGAAATCCAAAGCCCAGCACAGCGGCAGGTTCGGGTCGTACTTGGCCGGCTCGACATTCTGGTCAGAAACTGCGTAGTATGCATTCCCGCCGAAGACGTCCAAATACTCGCCCAGCACTTCCTGCCGATAGAAAAGCTCTGCGTAGGAGTCCCGCAGCCGATCGTAGAAGTCTTTCGGTAGGTGAACATTCTCTTTGGGCGTGGCTTGAATGAGGCGGTAGTCGGGACTCTGCTGCTCAATGAAACGGTGATACACCCAATCGTAGCCTTTGGGTGTCCATACTGCGCATCCGCATATGCGGCGAGCTTGGGGATGCCGAAGCCGGCCCAACAGACGTGTCCATGCCTCTTCTCGCGTGTAGGTGAGCTCATCGAGTGCGAACCAAGCGAGATTCGGTCCGCGCAAGCGCTCAGGGTTTTCCATTGTGCGGAAGATGATTTCGGAGCCGTTAGCTTGGAACCGCACACGATTGTTCTGCTTGCTGAAATCGTAATCGATGCCCTCGGCTTCGAGAACTTCAAAGAAAGATTTCTGAGTTGCATCCTGCAACATCTTATACGTGGGAGCGCCTACCAGCCCGAGTAGACCGGGATTCAGGCGGCTCAGCAGGAGTGCTTCATAAACTAACGCGTACGACTTTCCAGATCCGATCGGTCCGCTGTAGCCCTTGAATGGCGTCGCGAGATCCATGTGAAAAGCACGCTGCGCCGGTAGTGCATCGTACTTCCACTCGGTTTGAATCGGGCTGGGCGTTTCTCTAGCCCAGCCCAGTCGCTCAAATTCGGAATCGAGCCAAGCTGGAAAAGGCCGGAGAACTGTCCGGCGCGATTCCTCGCGCCGGCTCTTCTCCAGCCGCCCCAACCGATTTTTCAGACTACTTAGACTCATTCTGCGACTCTAATGCCGCTAATCTTAGCGCGAGGTCTTCGGTTTCTATGACTTTCCGACGCCCCTCCAGAAGATCGGCAATTCCGTGAGCTTCCGTAATAGTGAGTTTCCCCGAAGTGGCCTTTTTCACCAGCGCCTCGAATGACTTGGACACTTGGGAAATAGTCCCTGTCGGTAGCGACCCGATGTTCACTGGCGCCTCCTTGAGCACCGGCACAATACGATTCAGGATCGCGAGCAGCACGGCGATTTGACCAGCGGGTTTACCCTCCTCCAGCGCTAGTATGAGAGCCTTCCGCACGACAGGTAGGGAGTGGCTGTTTATCAGTTCCTGCGCCGCCATCGCGATTTTATTTCGACTACCGCGTGGGCGACCACGACCGAACTTGTTTCCGGGTTGAAAGGGTTTTCCTCGGACAGCCATTATTCGCCCCTTTCTGCGACCGGTTCAGCAGGCGTGGGAGGTTCACCCGCAGCTGCCGAGCGCTTCGCCGAAAGCTGCGCGAAAGTTTCTCCGCTCGATTGGTGCACTGCTTCGCGCCCAGTAAGCTCTTGCCAGCGCGCGATAATAACGTCGCAGTAGCACGGTTCGAGTTCGATCAGCCTTGCGATGCGGCCTACTTTTTCGCAGGCCACTAATGTCGTGCCGGAGCCGGCGAAAGGATCGAGTACGGTGTCGCCGCGCCGGCTGCTATTGACCACGGCACGCTCGACCAGCGCCACCGGCTTCATGGTTGGGTGCAGGTCGTTGACCTGGGGCCTATCGATCAGCCACAGGTCACCTTGGTCACGCGCGCCGCACCAATAGTGGGAAGCCCCCTCGCGCCAGCCATAGAGAATCGGCTCGAATTGACGCTGGTAATCCGCCCTACCGAGCGTGAACGTGTTTTTTCCCCAGACCAAGAATGTGGACCAGTGGCCACCGGCCTTGGTGAACGCGCCGTAGAGCGTATGCAGCTCGGACGAAGACATGCATAAGTAAAGGGCGCCTGCAGTGTTCTGCAGCATGTGTGTGCAGGCGTTCTGCAGGAAGCTGCCGAAGTCGCTTCCGAGGTCGTCGTTGGTAATTCCCACGCCCAGGCCGGGCGCGTGATAAGCGACGTTGTAGGGCGGGTCCGTGAATACCATGCCTGCTGGCTCACCCGCGAGAACGGCCATGTAGCTGGCTCCATCGGTCGCGTCTCCGCAGAAGAGTCGATGATCGCCGAGCTGCCAGAGGTCGCCACGCTGGCTTACGGGTGTGCTGGGCGGTTCCGGGACCGCATCTTCGTCCTGCACCGACTCCGGCCCGAGCTTATCGAGCAGTTCATTAAACTCGGCCTCGCTGAAGCCGAGATCGTCCAGGTCCACGCCATCGTCTTTGAGAGACTCCAGCTCCACTCGGAGCAGCTCTTCGTCCCAGCCGGCATTCAGGGCTATTTTGTTATCGGCGATTGCGTATGCGCGCTTCTCCAACTCGGTCAGGTGCTGGTTTACGATCACGGGAACATGATCAAGGTTGAGCTTTCTTGCGGCCAGAACTCGCGCGTGACCGGCAATAATCCCGCCCTCAGCATCGACGAGAACGGGCACCATAAACCCGAACGCGCGCATGCTGCCGGCTAGTTCCGCGATCTGTTGTTCTGAATGAGTACGTGCATTTCGGGCGCTTGGAATCAGGCGCTCGATTGCAAAAAGTTCGATTCGGTCAGGAATAGCCCGAAGAGCCGAGCTCTCCGAGCTAGTACTGGCATGTAAATTTGAATTTTTCATGCCCTCACATGGCGAAAACTCGACAAAGCGGCCGAGTTTAAGCTGAGGGCTCAATTACTTGGCTGGAAACAAAGCTGAAACAATTTATAGAAAGAAACGCTGTGCGGCGGCGAAAATTCGTCGGGCTAACGATCGTAGGAGGGGGCGCGCACAATTTGGAAAAGAGCGCGGTATCCATTTCCTTCAGCGAATGGCAAAGGATCACTGGCGAGACCGAAGTGCTCTCGCAAGAAATTTCGAAGCTCTTGCACTCCTTTTTCAACCTTACGCCACGGAATCTGTATATGCTTCTCATCTCGGATCATGCCATTCGACTCCGCTAGGAACCGAAGTAGTTCCCAGGCGCGCTTCGGGTTACCATCTCTTTTGTCCCTGAACCCAAGATCCGCGTAGTTGAAAGCCTGCGTCTGCTGCCCGCTTCGGACCTGAACCATAAAATCACTGAGAAATGAAATCTCGACATCCGGCCAGTCCGCGACTTTTAGGTTCGTGCGCGGATATTGGTTCCCGTGGGTTTCAGCCACTTCCGCAGGGAGCAGCATCCCATCGTGTTCCGGTCGAACAGTCGGCCAGCGAAACGTCAACGTCTTTTCGCCACTCGCCAGGGCAATCGCATCCAAAACGAGGACTGTGAGATAAGTGGGGCCAGACGTACCCGGTTCGGTCCATGAGCCGTCGTCCTGTTGAACCGACCCGAGCCAGTCCCGTGCGCGCGCTGCTATCCGCGACCAGCTTCCCGGTTGGGCAAGCGCCATGGCGTGAACCGCCATGGCCGTTGATTCGATCGAGGCATCCGTGTCATTGCTGAAGTCGTGCCAAGCTCCTTTTTCATCTTGCATCTTGCAGAGTGCGTCTACAGCCTGCTGCACCAGCTTTGGATCCGAATCAGGCGTCCTGAGTCGATGGTGGGCGAAAACAATGGCGCTCGCATGTGAAAGGTGTTGTTCGACGCAACCAGATGTACTGCTACTGCGCATCATCCAAGGCTCGGGCTTGTTTGGACCAGCGAGGCTGATGAGTTCTAGGTGTCGCTCTAGCACTCGTCGCATTACTTTAATCGCGTAGTCCGAACGGGACATGGCGAATAGCCAGTTAGGCAACAGATTTGTGCCTTCATACGAGAACGTGTTTTCTTTAAGCCTCTGTTCGAGCCGGTGCCACCAAGAATCGAAACCTGCTATCTCACACCAGTCGACCGTTCGCAACATCGTAGCTTCGAACGAATAATCTTCGGGCTGCGCCCCACCCCAGAAATCGCGCAGAAAGATTGGTGAAATGTCCTCGATGTTTGTGGCATTCGCCTCGGCGCCCCGTGTTTTTTCGACACGCTGGTTGTAATCGTCAAGTCGTGCTTGTTCGGCCACCTTCCAACCCTGGATGAGATCAGCAACCTGGTCATGACAGTCGTGTCCACGGCTTCGCAAGTACACGAGTGCTTCTTGATCCCAGACTCCCTCCATCTCGTTTACCACTTTCAAAAGCCAACCCTCAGCCTTGGAAACGAGGTTCTCGTTCAACGCCGCCTCCACTTTTCTGCAGAGGAGGGTGAAATAGTGAAGGAACCGCAGCGGCCAGCCGGGACGACCGGCTCGGCATGGAGAATCCAGGGACTCAGGCTTCCAAACCGCGAGATTTCCGCCAGTATGTCCAAAGGTCGCTAACCCAAAGAAAACGCGGCCGACAACGCGGCCTGACGCAAACAATAACGCTACCGTTCGCGTTATTCCAAAACCACAGTCACGCCCGGCACTAGTGCTAAGTCACTGACTTTAGTCGCAGAATACCGCATGTATATGATCGGCAGCCTGGGCGATTTGCGTTATTTAGCGTTATTTTAACGCGGCCCGTCTCTGGAGACGGACTCGATGAGTGCTGTCTGCGGAGCCAGACCGTCTGGTTCGAAAAGTCTCTCCCCATTAGTCAACGAAAAGCATAGCTAACAACCGCGTTTTGGCGCAAACTCGTTAGAGTCGGACCGTCTCCGCTGGTCACGCATAGGGCAGATATCTGGCGGGGAGAGCGCTGAACAAGCCACTGTCTCTGTTTCCGTTCTAAACCGCCCCGTTATTTAACGGCGGCTACCCAGCTAGATCCGGACTAGTAGATTTGGCGGCCACGGCTCCTTTTTTGACGGGCCGACAAAATTAGTCGCGTCGGGGAATCAGCGGACGCCTTGGCGTTCATTCAGTTTTCCGGCGAGAGATTGGGTCGTTGCCGATCCGCAATTCGGCAACGTCACTAAACGTATTGAGTAACTCCCGGAGTGGCTGTGTTCTACTTAGGTTTCTGATTCCAGAACTCAGGATCGCCGGCGGCAAACTCTTCGGAAACGTAGCTTAGGCCAGGTTCGATTCGAAGCAACATGCGTTCCTGACTAATGTTCGTTTGTGCCGCAGCTTTCTTGCCTGCGTCCCGAACGCCTTCTGCATAGTTCGGGGTTCTGGCGAGGCCATCATCCAAGGTCTTTAGTGCGGGAAACGGAGCAACAAATATATACGTACCGGACATTGCACCCGCGACGACCTCGTAGGCAACCTCCGGCCGATCGAGATTGATGCTGTCGCTGCGAGCTCTTCGCAGCTTGATCATATCTGCGAACGCGGCTTCATCGCCAGGCCGGATTCGGTAGACTGATACCAGCAGGTAGCGTGCTTTGGGGAGGTTCTTCGTGGCTTCATCGGGGCGGTAACTGAGACCAGGCCGATACAAAGCAATAAACAATCTAGCAGGGGCAAGCACGTCATCGGACAGTTGATACGTCCTTCTGTGCGAGTTTCTTGGACGTGCAGAAGCCAGAGACTGGTCGACTTCTTCGATGCTCGCAAATGAATCGTGCATCTCTATCAGCCAGGCTTCGTCCAGGCCGGACACAGCCCTCATCCCAAGAACGTTGACTGCAGTTCTTGCATCTGCGTAGGTCCTACTGGGCTCAACGTCCTGGACGTTTCGAATGACTCGGAGCAGCAGAGGCGGATCTGCCCGAATCTGGGCGATAGGCCAACAGCTAAGAATGAGTAGGATCAGCTTTGTGGTCATGTTGATAGGGCGTGGCTAACCACTAGACTATGATGTCAATGATGGCGCGATCGCGCAACGCTTTGTCGTAAGTCTTTTGCACCTCGGCAGGTGCCCTCCAATATACTGAAATACGGTTCGCCGTGATACAGATTGGCGGGATCTCTCGTCGGACACTGAATATCGCACGATCTCTGGGTACTTCAGTCTAACCGCTCGCTCAAGCCAAGCTAATGACCGGCTGGAATAAGGCGATGTGGCAGGGAATGGTTCCTTTCTTACACGGGAGAGTCCGGCGACTGCGTGCGAACACATAGGTGGGGCGCGTGGAATCGATCTCCAGCGCCGAGACAAAATCGGACTTGCTGGCAAAGTTGGTCGAATAGAGTACCTTCGCGCGGTCTGGATATAGTTTTCGCCACGAACCTATTGTATGAGTCCGGCGTGCCAGGGCTCCATGAAAACTCGCTCTATGGAAAATTTCCGGCCGCATTCCAACTTAACAGCGTTGCCGCCTGTGTCGGAAGATGCGCCACCGTTGCAGAAGTCCCGCCGCACAGCGCACTTCAATCAAAAAACCGAGTAATTGTGCGAATTCGCATGATTTCTTTCAATCGGCCATCGTTTGCGCGACGCTGCTTTAGAGTTTAGCCATGATGTTAAACGGCAGCCATCACGCGACGGGCCCTCCGGCTGAGAAAATGGAAGAAAACTCTTGGATGCTCCGTCACATTCACGGATGGTCAATCTGAGTGGTCGCGAGCTCAGCACCGAGATCATCGAGTCTTGCCGTTTGGGCGACCGGGATGCCTTTCGTGCGCTTTATGACCTATATAAGGACCGGGTGTACTCCGTCTCGCTGTATTTTTTTCACGGCGATCGAGCTGTGGCCAGCGATGTCACGCAGCAGGTCTTTCTTAAAGTGATGACTTCTATCCAGCAGTTTCGGGGGGATGCGGAGTTCTCCACTTGGCTGTACCGGCTGGTCGTCAACGCGTGTATGGACGTAGCGAGAAGCCGCAAGTCAGATGCGGTAATCGCCGATCGCTCTCGCATGGAGGCATTCACCGCGCGCGGCTCCCAGGAAGAGGACTACGCGCACGATCAGATGACGAACTCGGTGCGGGCGGCCGTATCAGTGCTGCCCCCGAAGTTCCGAATCGCCGTCTTACTCCGGTATTTCGAAGATCTGTCCTATGAGCAAATGTCAAAGGCGCTGCACTGTTCCATAGGGACGGTGGCTTCCAGGCTGAGCCGCGGTCATAAGATGCTGGCGGAGCGGCTGAAAGGGATCGGCACAAAGGACTAGCCATGTTTGTGAGGCATGTTTCGCAGCGGATAGCAGCTCATCTCGATGGTCAGCTCGCGGAGCCAAAGGCGCAGCAAGTCGAGGCTCACCTGCGGCAGTGCCCTCAGTGCCGGGTCGAGTACGAGCAAGTCAGGTCGGGAATGCGGATTCTAGAGTATCTTCCATCGGTCGACGCACCCGAGGCGATATGGGCTTCAATCGACGCTGCCTTACAAGCAAACCGAGTGCGCCAGAAGCCGGCGGTTTTCCGCTGGGCTCTCGCTGCAACCGTAGTGTTGGCTCTTGCTGGCGCCGCATACTGGCGCCTCGCGCATCCGTCTGGCGAGCAGTGGGAAGTCCGGCGCCTCGATGGTTCGCCATCCCTAGGGGCGAAACCCATTCGCGCAGTCGGTCGGATTAGGGGCGGTGAATGGATCGAAACGGATGCGATGTCGCGCGCCACAGTCAAGGTTGGCGAAATTGGGTCCATCGAGGTGGCGCCGAACACCCGTGTCCGAGTGGTGACGGCGCGGCCCAGCGAACACAGGCTTACGCTCGCGCGGGGAGAGATAAGGGCTAAGATCTCTGCGCCGCCAAAGCTGTTCTTTGTGGAGACGGCCTCCGGCACCGCCGTGGATCTTGGTTGCGAATACGTGCTGAGTACCGACGAAGATGGTTTCGGTCTGCTTCACGTCACCAAGGGCTGGGTGTCGTTTCAGTGGAAGGGGCTAGAATCGCTTGTACCGGCAGGGGCGAGCTGTCGGACGCGACCGCAAGCCGGACCGGGCATTCCGTACTTCGACGACGCACCGGACAATGTGAAGCAGGCCCTGGAGATATTAGGTTTCGAAAAAGCGGAAAATAACGCGCTAAGCACCATCCTTTCCGAATCTCGTGTTCGCGATACGCTCACTCTCTGGCACCTGATTTCACGTGTCGAAGCCGCCGACCGGGGGCGCGTATTCGACCGGATCACCGCGCTGACACCCGTGCCGGCTGGAGTTTCTCGCGAACAAGCGCTCAAGCTGGACCCTCAAACGCTAAAACGTTGGAAAGAAGAGTTGGCCTGGACATGGTAAGCCGGGAAGAAAATTCACAGACCCACGTCTAACGCTGCCGAAAGGAGTTTACGATGTTCCGACTTGGTATTGTTTCCAGCATCATAGCGGCATTGGCGCTCGCAGACGGGTTTACCTTTACTATCGGCAACCCCGTGGCCGCTGAGGATTTTCGGGCGAAAGTGGCCACGTTCGTGTTCCGCACGGAAGGCTGCGCTGACCCGGCAAAGTCACAAATCGCTGGTACGGCCGAAGGGATCGTGAAGGGAACGCGGCGATCGGTGGGTCTCAAGGTGGCGACGATGTCTAAGCCAGGCGTCTATGCCGTGTACCAAACCTGGCCCCCGGAGGGCGACTGGGTAGTGAATCTCAAGGGAACGTGCGCTGAGGCAAATGCCGGCGCCATTGTCCCAATCGGCCCGAAGGGCTTCATCAGAGAATCCTCGAAGTTCTTTTCCCGCCCGGCCACTGACTCTGAAATCGAAGCGTCCTTAAAAGCACTGACACAAGGAGGGAACAAATGAAACGCACAGAACGCTTTTTGATCCTCGTTGCTCCGGTTCTGGTCATTTCAGCCGGTGCATTTCTAAAGGCGGCTAACATTCACTCCAGCCAGCCTGGCGATCTGACGGTTCACGAGTGGGGGACGTTCACGTCCGTCGCAGGCGAGGATGGTTCCGTCATAGATTGGGACGCACTGGGTTGCAAGAACGACCTTCCCCGATTCGTCAACGACTACGGATATCGAGGCTTCAAATGGAGACTGCAAGGCACGGTGCGCATGGAAACACCGGTGATGTACTTCTATAGCTCGCGCGAGTTGGATGCACACGTGAAGGTCTCGTTTCCTCAAGGACTCATCACCGAATGGTATCCCCGAGCCGAATACGAGGTCTTTCAGAAAAGCAGGCAGGACGGCTCGATGCACCGTCTGGAATCAAATTTGAACGGGGTCGATACCTCCCTGAGGAGTCTAACGGGCGCCATCGAGTGGCGGAACGTCAAGGTACAACCGGGCACCGCCCCTGCTCTGCCCGTCGAGAGCGGTCCGAGCCGCTATTACGTCGCCCGTGGAACGGACGCCGCTCCGATTGTGGTCGGCGATCAACACGAGAAATTCCTGTTCTATCGGGGCGTGGGGCGTTTCACGGTTCCACTTTCGGTTCGCGTCTCGGGCTACGGAAGAGTCTTGGTGGAAAACCGCGGTCATGAAGCCATCCCTTCTGTGATCCTTTTCGAGAATCGCGGAGGACGCATGGGGTATCTCAGTGTGGGCGCCGTGCAGGACGCCGTTGCGCTCGATTCACTGTCGCTCGACAGCTCCTTACTACAACTACAGCATGATCTGGAAACCGCGCTGGTCGCGCAAGGCCTGTTCCCAAAGGAGGCTCACGCAATGCTTGATACGTGGCGGGATTCCTGGTTCGAGGAGGGTTCGCGGCTGATCTACATTGTTCCTTCGCCCATAGTGGATGCCATTCTTCCGTTGCAGATTGAGCCTGCTCCTTCCGCGACCGTACGGGTCTTCGTCGGGCGGATCGAGTTGGTCACACCAGAGACCGAGAGATCTGTCGAATCGGCGTTTGCGAAGAGCGACTGGTCAGCCCTTGGCCGCTACAGCCGTTTCATGGACCCAATTCTAAAGCGGATTTATCCCGGAAATTCTTCGAAAGTGAATGAGATCGAGCAACTCTTCCGAAAGTTTCAGGGAGCTGAGGGTTGCCGATAAAGTCCGGGATGCGAATTGCTGCCGATAGATAGATAAGGCTCCAATCCCTGAGCGCCTGCAGACCTGCTTCGAGACGATGGTCGACGCGATTGTGGAAAACCGGGCGGTCGGGCGGGACCGAGGGCATAAGCGTCCGTGCTTGTCGGTGCACGCACGTTTGTTCTCACCCCAGTGAAGTCTAGGAACTTTCTTATCCCACAAACGTCTAAGCCTGAAGCAGCTGAAAGGAGCCAGGCAAGGCTTGTGACCGAACTCTCGGGGGACTTGCGCTATGCATTGCGCGGGCTAGTGAAGAATCCTGGATTCTCAATTGTGTCACTGCTGACACTCGCTGTCGGGATCGGCGCCAACACGGCAATTTTCAGCTTTGTCGACGGCGTGTTATTAAGGCCGCTCCCGTATGAACATCCGGAACGGATTGTTCGCGTGCTTGAGAAGCCTCCCGACTACGACTACAACGGCGTCTCCACGTTGAACTATCTGGATTGGCAGAAGGAGAACACGGTCTTCGAGTATATGGCGGCACAAACGGGCGGTCCAGTCACACTGACTGGGTCAGGCGCGCCGGTGCAAATCCGGGGAGCACGAGTGTCGGCCCGATTCTTCGATATATTTCACGTTCCGGTGGCCCTCGGTCGCACGTTTGCGCCGGGCGAAGATGAATCCGGCAAGAATCTTGTAGCCGTGCTGAGCAATCCGCTGTGGAGAACACAATTTGGAGCGGATCCCGGCATAGTCGGCCGCAAAGTGCTGCTAGATGGCCAACCTCATCTGATTATCGGCGTGCTCTCGGCAGGGAGCGCGTTTGACCGTGCGTTCAATCAGATTTGGCGCCCATTAGCCTTTGAGCCGGAGAATATGACCCGTAATTTCCACTGGTTCGGCGCTTTCGCCCGACTCAAACCCGGCGTCACATTGGAACAGGCGCGCTCTCAGATGAACGCAATCGGCAGCCGAATCGCTCATGATTATCCCGACTCCAACAAGGGTTGGGGCGTTGCCGTGGACCGTTATTCTGACGTGCTTATGGGTAAGTCCTTGCGTCAATCTTTGTATGTGTTGCTGGCGTCGGTGCTGATGATCTTGCTGATTGCGTGCGCGAACCTGGCGAATCTCACGCTGGCACGCAGCATAGAGCGGGCGCGTGAAGTGGCGATCCGCGCGGCACTTGGCGCAGGACGATCCAGATTGATCCGCCAGTTTTTGACAGAGAGCGTATTGTTATCTTGTTGCGGCGGTGTTCTGGGTATCGGGATCGGGTATGCGACCATGGCCGGCCTAAGAGTCGCGATACCGCCGTATACGTTTCCGCGCGAAGTTAGCATCACGATGGATGGACGGGTTTTACTCTTCACGCTTGCGATCTCAGTGCTGACTGGAGTCATATTCGGCTTGGCTCCCGCAATTCACGCGAGCCGGGCAAGTCTGACCGCTTCGATGAGGGAAAGTGGACGGGGATCCAGCACCGGAACGACCCAGCAGCGGCTACGCGGTGCCTTGGTGGTCACTGAAGTTGCTCTAGCCTTCGTTCTTTTGACTGGTGCCGGCTTACTGATTCGGAGCTTCTTTCAGATTCAAGAGGTAGAGACCGGGTTTGACTCGACCAATGTTATAACAGCTGTGCTGCCAATACCCGAGAAGCGGTACCCGGACGCGATTGAACTGAACAACTATCTACGCCAGATAGTTAACCGTGTGGAGGCGGTGCCTGGCGTCCGCCATGTTGCTCTCACCTCGGCATTGCCGATGCGCGGTTGGGGCTATGGAATGCCATTTCTGATTGCGGGCCGTGCTTTTGTGGATCGCGCACATCGGCCCTCATGCTTCTTTAAGATGGTAAGCCCCTCGTATTTCCCGGCGCTTGGAATGCGCCTGCGCAAGGGCCGAGGCCTTACTGACCGGGATCTTTCCGGTGGTCCTCCTGTGACGGTCATTAACGAAACTATGGCGAAGAAGCATTTCGCAAATCAAGAACCCTTAGGCCAGCGTATTTTAGTGCAACAAATCATCCCTGGAAAAACGCAATTGGGGCCGGAGATCCCGTGGGAGGTGGTTGGCGTCGTTGCCGATGAGAAGGTCGGGAATCTCGACGACACGATTGCCGCGTCCGGTATGTACGTTTCAAACGAGCAGAGTCCGGCCTTCTTCCAGGCGCTCGTAGTGCGAGCAGCGACGAACCCGGCGCTGCTCGGAGAGTCACTGCGGAAGACAATATATGCGGTGAATAAAGATCAGCCGCTCACTGATCTGAAATCGCTTGAGCAGATCAAGGCAGAATCGCTAGCGACAGACCGCCTTCGCGCTGTGCTTATCGGAGTGTTTGCAGCAGTGGCGATGGCGCTTTCCGCGATTGGGATCTATGGCGTCATTTCGTACTCGGTAGTGCAGCGGACACAGGAAATAGGGATTCGTGCCGCTCTGGGCGCCAGCAGCGCCGCGACGCGCTGGCTTATACTGCGCAGCGGATTGCGCATGACCGCAGCAGGCTTATTGCTCGGATTCGCCGGTGCACTCGCGCTAACACGCCTGCTCGCTGCCCTGCTTTTCGGAGTAGGAGTGCGGGATCCTGTCACTATGATTGGCGTTGCTGGGATTCTTGCCGTGATAGCGTTACTCGCGTGCTATCTACCGGCACATCGGGCGACGAACGTGGACCCATTGGTCGCTTTGCGATATGAGTGACCGGCTATAGGTGAATCGTCGTGCGCACTTTCTTACCGACGGCAGGAACCAGGTGCCTAATGCGAACCAGTCCCATATTCGTAAGATGGCATTCGCAACGCACTTCTCTGTAACAAAATAGCTAGATGAACCGTTAATGTTGCACAAAGGGCTATTTGCACCTTGGCTAGGATTCTACGTCGCTCGCGACTAATGGCGATCAATTATTCGTGGAACGCATAAAGGGAACCACACCACCTCGCCTGGTGTCAAATCACTGTGCGCACTCTTCAATTAGCTGTCGTCAGTGCTCTGCTGTCATCACCGTTGCCGGCACCTCTGACTCCGGGACCGAATTTGGCGAAAAGAGTAGAATCGGCCGAATCGATTGTAGTCGCCAAGCTCGTCAGTGGTACGACTCGTGGTTTTGGTAGCCAAGTCTCTAGCGATATCGTCCTTCACGTAAATCACGTTCTCAAAGGAGACTTAATACCCGGAACCGATGTAGCTGCTCATCTTGAAGGCCGAGGATATTTTGCTGTGCCAACCGTGAAGCAGTCGACTATTACGGACCAGCTTTACGGGATCTGGTTCCTAGGTTCTACCTCGCGGCCTTATACAGTCATCTCACGAGACGGAACTTACGGCGAGATCCACTTCGCACCCGTCTTGCTACCGGAAGGCGCACCTGCCGGAAGCGAGGGAGAAAACACCGAAACGGCCGTAGCAAACGAGTTGGCGGCGGCGCTCCTATGGATCGCTCAGACCTACCCCGCACAGCTTAGTCCGGATGCCCAACGCAATGGAACTCCCGAGCAACGAACGGCTGCCGGGCAGAGACTCAGCCAATTCCGTTCTCTGATGGAGGATTTCCGCACTCTCAATTCATCTGCAACCCACGCCATCTACGAGCAGTTCGTGAAAGAGAAATCGATACCAATACGCCTAACTGGGATAGAGGGACTGATTAGAGCTAACGATCCCGAGGGAGTGAAACGCGCCGCTATGGGTTGGGACGACTTCGCCCCCGCAGCCGACATTCAACCGCTCATCTCCAGTTTGATGAGTTATTCGAACGCTGATGACGAGGAGGCCGTCCGTGCGCTCGGTGCCCTCTCAATTCGTGATCCGGCCGAACCAGGCCTTCGTCAGAGCACGGTGTATGCACTGCGCGCGATCCATAGCAAACAAGCCCTTCCCGCGTTGATTGCACTACTTGACGATAAGGAGGATAGAGTTCGGTCCTATGCCTTATCCGGACTGTGTCTATACGTGCGAAACGCGCCGACCGTGACGCCAGAGTCGGTTCCGTCGATGTCCTGGCTACAATCCCGGCCGCCAACGCCTCTGCTCAATCCCGAGACGAAGCGCTATTGTCTGCTTGGCGGAATGATCGATAGGGCGACGCAGGACGTGTACGTTAGCTTCTGGAAGTCATGGTGGAATCAACATCAGGTTGAGATTCAAGGAAACTAACGTGAATAGGCAACGGCAGGTTGCAGGAACCTCTACGATAACTCGTCGAGTTGCCGTCGCGTTGCGATCGGGCGGATATTCGGGACGGCGGAGATCGGTCAAACAACTGCTGCTCTGTTTTGTGGCGCTGTTAACAGTGTCTTGCGCTAATCATCGGGCAATCTCGACATTCCGAGTTGTTCCTGCCGACCCGAACTACTTCTTACGATCCCCGGACCTGAAGGATGTTCCGTTCCCGGACGTGCTCAGTCAGTACACTGGCGTGGGAGCTGGGTGGGTGGATCTGCAGCCGAAAATGGGCCTACGTATCGAGAATGCCTACTATCGAGAAGGTGCGCCCAAACATGGCCTCAACGGTTTTCTGGGAACTGAGATCGCAAGGTATCGGGCCCAGAGGACTGGTCTAAGGCTCCTCTCCGTTGAGCCGAAGCTTGAGCAACGCCCCAGCGATCAGGTTCGCGTGCAGGACTTGCTAAATTCTTCCCAAAGGCGCTACCGATACCACCGGTTCTTCTACCAGATAGTATTCAAATCCAAGGGAGAATCCCGAGGAGCGGTCCTGCTCGGCGCAACCTCCATAAACGAACTCGATCAGCTGAGCGCTCGTTTGTTACAGGATGCCGATTCAGTGTGTATGGATCACTCCACGCATTGCACCGCCTTTCCAGAGGCATGTTCAGTTTCAATCGAAATGGAAATCGTTATCAATGGCGCCACGCGTACGGTCCTGTGGGGTAGTCTTGTTGCGAGTATCGTCACGCGTCCCAGCCAGCTTGAACTCCTGAGGTTTTATGGCGGACGTCTCGCACCAGTCGAGATCGATGCAAGTGATCCTACTGCGCTGAGACTGCCGCTCCTACCCGGAGACCACGTCAATTGGGAATGATGCGACGTCGCGTTCCGCTTAAGTTGGCGTTTAAGACCCATGTTCCTGACGCATCTGACGGCTTCGTGTCCCGTGCAACCTAGAGGTGACTCCGTTATTGGCTATAACCTCAACTTGCCAATGGCGTGCAAGGTGGACGCCTAATAAAGCCTTGTCACAAAAATGACGGCCTCATCCGTTCTAGACAATAGAAGGTATCGAAGACGAAGAGTATAACGGCATCGGCCAACGCCGACCAGACACATCGATGACGGCTGAAGAAGCATGGGCTTACGCCACAGTGCCGAATGACGCTCCGCTCACGC
>Ga0210403_10002497_pt1 | contig 16557 bp, 14 predicted proteins | sample IncBWC19MmetaG_FD_150863 | JGI IMG/M metagenome (GOLD analysis project Ga0210403, IMG submission 150863) | Forest soil microbial communities from Barre Woods Harvard Forest LTER site, Petersham, Massachusetts, United States - Inc-BW-C-19-M | ecosystem: Environmental > Terrestrial > Soil >... | reverse complement strand
AATCCATGAGGGATCTTGCCGACGAAGTGAAACAGCGCGGCCATGCCCGCCTGGTTGCCGAGGGCACCGCGCCTCGCTGATGGCCCATCGCTTAGCGCCGCAAGCATCAGCCGATCTGGACGATATTTGGTACTACGTCGCCAAAGAGAGTGGCAGCCTCGAAGTTGCCAACCGCCTGATTGATTCGATCACAGATCGGTTTTTTCTTCTTGCCAGGCACCCATATCTGGGACGTTCTCGTAGCGAGGATTTTGGCATTGGTTCGCGGAGTTTCCCAGTTGGCGAGTACGTCATAGTCTATTGTGTTGAGGATGGCGATGTGCTGGTCCTTCGCGTGGCACATGGTGGCCGTGATATTGAAGCGATGTTCGGCCATTGACCATAAGGACCTGACGATTCAACTGATTCCGTTCAAGATGAGCTTCCTGCAGATTGTGTTGCACGGAGTTTGTTGGCCCACAAGCCAGCCGCCAAGTAAAGAAAAGTAAAGCGGCCCCTTCACACCCATAAGTTTAGGTAGACTTCTACCCGTTCGCCAAAAGCAACCGGAGGATGTCAACCGTGCATCGATTCATAAAGATCCCCACCATTTTCTTTGTTCTGATGGCACTAGCTGCGATTACTGTCACGCCCGCTGTTCAGGCGCAGACACCTGCCATCCTGCATGGTTATCAGAAAGCGCCGGCGCCGATTTCTGACATTCTGAATGCTCCGCCCACGCCGTTGACTTTGGTTAGCCCTCGGTCCGATCAAATTCTGGTCGTGGATCGCCTCGCCAATCCGCCCGTTGCTGATCTCGCCCAGCCCATGCTTCGTCTGGCTGGTTTGCGCATCAATCCCGCCACCAATGGACGCCACCATCCGCCGCGCCTGGTGGGCTTGAGCCTGGTGGAAGTGGCTACCGGCCACACGCGCAAGGTCACGGGATTGCCGGCCAATCCTTATATGAGCGTTCCTGAATGGTCTCCTACGGGCGAGCAGTTCGTGTTCACCAACATCACGGCCGGCGGAATTGAACTGTGGGTGGGCGAAGCCGCTGCCGCGAGCGTCCACCGCATTGACGGAATAAGAATCAGCGCCATTCTGGGCGATGCAGTGCAATGGATGCCCGATGGCCGGCTACTGGTTCAGACGGTGCCCTCCGGACGCGGTAATCCTCCGGTTGAGCCGAGAGTTCCCGAAGGTCCGATCATCCAGGAAAGCGACGGCAAAAAGGCCCCGGTGCGGACCTATGAGGACATGCTGCAGAATGCGCATGACGAAGACTTGTTTGATCACTACGCCACGGTGCAGTTGACACTGGTCGACGCACATAGCGGAAAGGTTGCACCAAGCAAGGCCACCGTGGCGCATGATGGCGATATCGGCAAGCCGGGGATCTTTGCCCGCATCGATCCCTCGCCCGACGGACGGCACATTCTGGTCAGCCGTATTCATCGTCCTTATTCCTACCTGCTGCCGGAAGGCGACTTCCCCCGCGAGGTGGAAGTCTGGGAGCAGACCGGCAAGTTGGAACACAAAGCGGCTAGCCAGCCTTTGGCCGACCATGTTCCGGTGGATGGCGTTCTAAGCGGCCCGCGCGATTTTGAATGGGCCGCGACCCAACCGGCAACCCTGATCTGGGCTGAGGCCCTGGATGGCGGCGACCCTAAGAGCAAAGCGCCTTTCCGGGACCATCTGCTCATGCTCAGCTCTCCCTTCTCCGATCAGCCCAAGGAACTCGTCAAGCTGGAGCAGCGCTATGCGCCCGGAGGATTCGGCGGCGGTGGCCGGTTCGGCGGGCGGACTGGAGTGGAGTGGGGAGACAACGGCATTGGACTGGTGCGCGACTTTGATCGCGACCGCCGCTGGACCCGCACGTTTCTCGTCGACATCAACCAGCCGGGCGCCGCGCCCCGGCTGATCTGGGAGCGCTCCATCCGCGATCGCTATAAAGATCCCGGCTCTCCCATGTTGCACACACTGCCGAACGGTAAGCGCGTCATGCGCCTGCAGGGCAGCACGATCTTTCTGTCTGGAAGCGGAGCGTCACAGAAAGGCGAGTTCCCGTTTCTCGACCGCTACGATCTGCAAACGGGAAAGACCGACCGCATCTTCCAGTGCGCCGAGGGCAGCTATGAATCCGTGCTGACTCTGGCCTCGGAAGACGGCACGCACTTCCTCACCCGCCGTGAGAGCCCCACCGATCCACCCAACGTCTTTCTACGCACCGCCGGTAGCGCTGAAAAGAAGGCGCTCACCCACTTCGCCGATCCTGCGCCCCAGTTGCGCGGCATAACCAAGCAGCTTGTAACCTACAAGCGCGCTGACGGCGTGCAACTGTCGTTCACCCTCTACCTGCCACCCAATTACAAACAGGGCGAGCGGCTACCCACCGTGGTGTGGGCCTATCCCCTGGAATTCAATGATGCGGCCACCGCCGGACAGGTGACCGGGTCGCCCTATCGCTTCACCACCATCGGCGGCATCTCCCATCTGTTTCTGGCGACCCAGGGCTATGCCGTGCTCGACGACGCCACCATGCCGGTGGTGGGCGATCCCGAGACCATGAACAATACCTACGTGGAGCAGATTGTTGCCAGCGCCAAAGCCGCCATCGACAAAGCCACGGAGATGGGCGTGACCGATCCTGACCGCGTCGGCGTCGGTGGTCACAGCTACGGCGCTTTCATGACCGCTAACCTGCTGGCCCACTCTGACCTGTTCCGTGCCGGGGTCGCCCGCAGCGGCGCCTATAACCGCACGCTCACCCCCTTCGGCTTCCAGAGCGAGCGCCGTACCTTCTGGGAAGCCCCGGATATGTATATGAAGGTCTCGCCGTTCATGCACGCCAACCAGATCAAGCGCCCTATCTTGCTGATCCACGGAATGGCCGATGACAATTCGGGAACGTTTCCCATCCAGAGCGAACGCATGTACCAGGCCATCAAGGGCAACGGAGGCATCGTACGCTACGTGCAGCTTCCTTTTGAGGCCCATGGCTACCTGGGCCGCGAGTCGACCGAACATACTTTATGGGAGATGGTGAGCTGGTTTGATCAATGGGTAAAGAACGCTGCGCCGGCAATGCCACGGAAGACGGCAAGAGAGTGATTCATATCCCGATATGATGAGAGCAGCAGTCGGCAGCCGGCGACTGCTGCCTCGGCCATCGGTGGTTAGCAGCCGGCGTTGGGCCAACCGCTGTGCAGCCCGATGCGCTTACACGCGAGCCAGCTGCCAAATTGCTACTGACTTTGCCTTACCATGCTATTTAGCCCTGCAAGTACACCCCTATGCCTCAAGCTTCAGCAATCAACTTGCTACCGACCCCGACAAACAAGATAGTTGACCGCTGTGTCCTCTTGGAGTTATGAGGCAAAGCCAATTGCCGATGGCTTTGCCCAACAAGGGCGCGGTCTGCTCGATGCGCAAGCATCGGGTGCGTCGGCTTCGCTTGAACCATGTCAGAGAGAGGGTGTCTGATGGTTATAACCGTTAAAAACACTAACAGGACACCACCTGTCCTCTGAAAGCCTTTGAAGAAGAAACCAAGATAAAGAGGTGTTTGATTGAAACGTTTACCCTTGTGCTGTCACTACTCAGTAGAGAACAACATCCTGGGTGGTTACCCTGCCTTAAGAGATCTGTGCAGGAGGCATAATAAATGAACCGTCGCTTCGTAGCATTCGTTTTTGCATTTGCTTCGTTCCCCATCCTTGTCGGCGCGCAAGGCTCGGTCGTCGTCAGGATTGATGATCCATTGGGCTCCCACTGCATAGATGCAACTTCAGAAGAGGTGACCCTTCACGTGCGCCGGATCTTCATGGAGACGACGCAAGGCCTGTTTTCTGAGGACAATCGGGCTGGAGTGCTCACATTAGTCAAGTTGACCGGACGTAGCCGCGGGCCAATCGTCGAAGTACAAGTCCCGTCTATCACGCTGGTGGATGTGCAAAACGAGAGGAGCGGCCGGTTGTCGCTGCCGCTGGAGTACCAGATAGCTTCTTCGCTGGCCCTGAACCAGGACGGCGTGGTAACGACGGATATGGCCCTGTCTCTCTCCTTGGCCAAAACCCAGGGTAGTAAAGGGTTCGGAGAGATTCTGGTCGTGGCAAGTAAGGCTTTGAGTAAGTTGAGTATTTCCGGGAACCCTTTCGAGCAGGCGGGAAGCAAGTTTCTGGCTTTTGCCAACGATGCGATCAATGTTGGAAATGGTAAACAGTTGACTGTGCCGTTTGCGGAATTATCACTAACCTTCAACAAAGGCGATCAGCCCTTAGATAGGTGTAAGGCGGAGGGAAAGGAACGTACAGGAGCAATTGCTGTGCTGCGCTCGCGTGGAGCTGAACACGCAGAACTGATTCCCATGACGAATACGGAAGAGCTGTACTGTTTCCGGTATTCAAGTGAGAGCACTTACGAAGTGCTGGCCGCCAGGAGGACCGGGGAAACATGTCCGGCGGATCGGGCCGCTTACCAGGCAATCAACAACGATTACGTGATGTTGGTCATTAGCGCGGGCCCGATTAGGCGTGATTCTGGGCGGGATGCTCGTCATGCTGACGTTTTTGATAAAGTCCGGCGCGATGATCGCGACATGGTTTGGTCCACCGCGTTTGAGAAAACTTATCAGGATCACAAACCGGACGCTCGATGGTCGTTCCCACCACCAACAGGGTCGGAGCAGGAGCAGCACATTCAGGAGTCGATCAAGCGTTGCGCAGCCCTTGGTCTGGAACCCAAAGCGTGTGGCGTTCGTGAGCCGATTTTGGCAATTCAACCCTAGAGGTATCGCTATTTTTTTAAACGGCTTTGGCGCTAAATGCGGGTATAGCCGTCATCGTTGGGCAGAGCCATTGTCGATTGCCAACAGTCAACTCCAGCCTGTAGCATGATGTGATGTTCCACGAAGTGTTCCCCGTCGGCCCGCTGCAATGTAACTGCTCGATCATCGCTGATGAGCAGACGAAAGAAGCCATGGTCATCGATCCAGGCGACCAGATTGAACAGATTCTGGCTGTGCTGAGCCAGAACCGCTTCATCCTAAAACAGATCGTGATCACCCACGCGCACATCGATCACGTGGGCGGGGCGATGAAGCTGAAAGCCGCGACCGGCGCGCCCATCCTGATGAACCAAAATGACTATGCCCTGCTCAAGATGCTGGATATGCAGGCCAGTTGGCTGGGCATGGCGCCGCCGGGCACGGTGGATATCGATTCGTCACTCGATGACGGCCTGACCCTGCTCACGGGAGGAATTTCCTCCAGTGTCATGCACACCCCTGGCCATACCGAGGGCAGCAGTTGCCTGTTCTTTCCCATTGAGAAAAAGCTGATCGCCGGAGACACGCTTTTCGCCGGCGGCATTGGACGCACCGACCTTCCGGGCGGCTCCATGGAGAAGATCATGCGTTCGCTCCATCACTGTGTACTCGCCCTTCCCGATGATGTGGAAGTGGTGCCCGGCCACGGTCCGCGGACGACCATTGGCCGGGAACGGGAAACCAATCCATTCCTGGCAAAAGGAAAGTGATGTTCAAGGCGAAAAGTTCACGGTTTCAAATTCGTGTTCATTCGTGGCAAAAAATCGTCTAGCTAATCCGCCAGATAGCTGATTTCCATTCGGCGTATACGGAAGCTGGCGAAGACCAGCACCGCCATCGAGAGGGCCACCAAGCCGGGCACGGCGATCCAGGGCGATACCGGTTCGGCCACTACTGTAAATAAGGCCATCAGGCCCTCGGGCGGAATGGTCACAGGACACAGTTGCTTCAGGTAGAACGTGATGCTGAGCTTCTGCAGCATGGCGGGAAAGACTGGGTGGAAAATTTCCCACAGCAGCACTAGAATACCCGGCAGCACGGGGTTCTTCGCGATCAAGCTCAACGCCAGGAAGACTGCGCCGTAACCGAGGCAGGCAAGCACGGTGGTGCCCAGGTAGGCGAATAGGTGGCCTAGCCCTGGTCCGGCAAAAACAAAGGACCGTCCGGCCCTGCCAAATTGTCCGTATGTTATGGAGAAAAAAAGCAACACGGAAACGCTGAAGAGCGATGCCGATGTAATTACTCCGGCCAGGAACTTGCCGGCCACCAGCACTTCCCGGCGCACGGGTGAGAGAAAATAATAGTGCAGGCTCTTCTCGACGATCTCACCGCGAAACAGCCATGTGAACAGTCCCAGGCATCCGAAGAACAGTCCCAGGCGCAGATAATAGACCTCGAAGGTTCGCGCCAGGGTAATCGTGTCTCCCTCAAGATTGCCGTGAGCGATGCCCGGACTGTAGATGGCAAGGCCGCCAATGAGCAGCACCGGGGCGAAGGCCACGAAGTAGATCCAGAGGCTGCGGCGCCGGAAGAGGTTCTTCTTCAGCTCGATGGAAAGCACGGCCGCCAGTTGCGCGGTCCACAAGCGCCAGGGGGCATCGTGCAGGAAGGCGCGGGATTTCGTGGTCTGATTCATACTGTGCCCCCTCCGCCGCCGATCAGGTATTGATAGATGGAGTTCACATCGTCATCGGCGGGGGCCACCGCTTCCAGGACCAGCTTCTCTTCCACCACGATGCGGTTGAGCAGCAGGTAGAAGTCGTCCGCGTCCTGGGTGCGTACCAGCAGGCCTTTACCGTCGGTGTTCAGTTTGGCCTCTACCACGTGGTTCTGTGAGAACAGCCGTGCGGCCAGCACGCTGGGCCGGTCGCAGCGAACCAGAATCTGCATAGGATGTTCTTTGACCTCGCTGCGCACCCCATGGATCATTCCTTCGGCGACCACATAGCCGAAGCTCATGAGCACCACCTGGTCGGAAATGCGGTCGACTTCATGCAGCACGTGGCTGGAAATCACGAGGTGCATTCCTTCTTTGCCCAGGGCCTCGAACAACGCAATGGATTCCGCCCGCGCCATGGGATCGAGGCCGTTCAGTGGCTCATCGAGCACCAGCACCGTGGGATGATGGGCGATCGATTGCGCCAGGCGCATGCGCTGGCGCATGCCTTTGCTGTAGCCCGCGACTTTGCGCTGGGCGGCTTCTGTCAGGTTCACACGTTCGATGGCTTCCATGGTCAGGCGGTGGGTCTCAGCGCCGGAAAGGCCGCGCAGGCTTAACGACTGGCGGATGAATTCATAGCCGGTCACGCCCTTAGGGAATGAATCGAACTGCGTGCAATAGCCTACGTAGCGGAAGAACTCCTCGGGCCGGTCGGCAGTCATGCCCAGCACGCTGATACTGCCTTGCGTGGGCCACACCAGGCCGGTCATCAGGTTCATCAGGGTAGTCTTGCCTGAACCGTTAGGGCCAACCAGGCTGGTGATACCTGGAGGCAGGGAAAGATTGACCCGGTTCACGCCCAGCACTTCTCCGTAGAACTTCGACACATTGTCGAAGATGATCTTGTCGTTGGTCTTCATCCGGTGATGACCTCCCGGGCCTTCAGCCGCCGGTTGATGAGCAACAGTGAGAACGCACACAGGGTCAACATCGAAGCCCAAGCTGACCACAGCGGGATTTGGTCGGCGTCGATGAGCCGGCGGACATCGGGCGCCAGCCGGAAGAGGCTTGCCCAGATGACCTGCATCACAAACTTGAAGTTCAGCAGGCTGCCCCAGTTCGTGCGCAAGACCGCGTTAATCGCTTCGCCAAACCCCGGCAGCAGGAACATGCTGCCCACGATCAGACCGGTAGCCGCGAATCTCCAGCGCACCCACACCGATAGGGCCAGCGCGAACAGCGACATCGCGGCAATCCATAGCCAGGAGGAGCCAAGAATGGAGCCTATCAGATAGAAATTCTTCCACAGCCATCCATGGCCTTCGAGCGACGCCTGCAGGCCGAAGAGCAGCAGACTGGGAATCCAGGAGAAGCAGGAAAGCAGCATGGCCAGCACACTCAGTTTGCCCAGCATGTACTCCGCACGGGAAAGCGGACGGCTGAGATAAAGCTGCAAGGCCTGATTGGCCAGGTCGCGCGTGACCATTCCGGGAGCGGCAGCGGCCACGATGAAGAACCCCAGCCACGCCTGCACTCCGAGAAATGCCGCGAACCAGGAATTATCGATGCGCAACACGCTGTCAAGATGCAGGTTCAGCGCGTATTGGGCGGCGGCGCTGTGGGCGAAATAAATCTGGAAGGCGGCCAGCAATTGCGGAAACAGGCACATGACCACAAAACCGGTAAAGATGCGCGACTCGAACAGCTTGCTGAGGGAGAAGCGGGTCAGCACGGAAAACCGCATTCCGGCAGGCGTTCGCGGTCCATCGTAGATTTTGTAGCTGCGTTTATAGACTGCCATGAGCTGTCCTCGGCGGCGGTGGTGGCGGCGATGAAAGCTTTGCGGGCTGCGGTCCTTCCATGGCCCGCAAGAAGATGTCCTCCAGCGAATCCCGTCTGTAGTTCATACGCCGGATTTGTACCGTATGTTCCACGGCCAGACGGTAAAGTTCGCCGACTTCAATGGCTTCCGGCAGCACGATCTTCAGGCGCCCGCCGCTGAAGCGGGCGGTTTCACAGCCCAGGGCGGCGATGGCCTCGACAAAGCCGTTCTCCTGGCTGATTTCCAGCTCCAAGAACTTGAGGTTGGCCTTGCGTTCTTCTTCCAGATTGCAGATGGCGGCGATCTTTCCATCTTTCAGGATGATGACCTCGTCGCAACATTCTTCGATATCGTGCAGCAGATGCGAAGAGATCAAGACATTCACGCCGCCCGCGTCCCGAATTTCGCGGACCAGTTGCAACATGCGGGTGCGCGCTTCCGGATCGAGGCCGTTCGTAGGCTCATCGAGCAGCAGCAGCTTCGGCCCGTGCGCCAGCGCCTGGGCCAGCTTTACCAACTGCTTCATCCCCAACGAATAGGTGCCCACCTTGCGGTAGCGGGCCTCGCCCAAGCCTACGTAGAAGAACGCCTCGTGGGCGCGCTCCATGGCTTCGCGCGGCGGCAGACCAGAGATCTCCGCCATGTACCGCACAAAGCGGATGCCGCTCATGTCGGCAATAAACGAGTCGCTCTCAGGCATATAGCCAATCAGGGCGCGCAGCTCTTTGATGTTCTGCTGGATGTCCCGGCCATAGATGCGGGCCGAGCCCGAGGCCGGCGGATAAAAGCCCAGCAGCGTATTAATCAGCGTCGACTTGCCCGAGCCGTTCGGACCCAGCAGGCCAATGCACCGTCCCGACAGCGAGCCGGAAAGATGGTTGAGGATGGTCCGTTGGCCAAGGTTCACCACCAGGTCTTGCAGTTCAATGACCGGGGATGCTGTTTCATTCATAAGCTTTATCGCCTCACAACGAAAACCTTTGAAACACAGAGGAACCCTTCGCTGCCGCTCAGGGTAAACTCCGGCAACAGAGGATTTTTGGGTTGTGAGTGGTCCAGGAATCGTCGCGGACCGTGAAGATTCTAATGGATAGAGCGGGGACGTAAGATCCCCGCCCGTCTCACAACTCAATTACCTCTGCTACCTGATCTTCAATTCTTACTGCCCGGCCTGACCTTCCATCACAGACGGCCCACGGCAAGTTCTGCCTCACCTCACAACCCCAAGAACCTCTGCTTCCTCTGTTCCTCTGTGTTTCAAAGGTCTTTGCGGCCCCTACATGATCTTTCCACCTGCAGCACCATGCCCAGCATTCAGCAGCGTCGACAACGTCAGCGTATTCAAATCCAGCCCGAAGAAGCGGCTGGTGCTCGATACGCGGATGGCGTTTTCTTCTCCGTAGAAACACACGACGCTGGGCTTGGTTTCCGCCGCAATGGCTTTCAGCGATTGCAGTTGCGACGGCGTGAGCTGGCTGGAAATCGGCCCCACCACCGAAGCTACGTTCTGGTACAGCAGGCCTGAGACCCCGGTAAAGTTGTCCTGGGGCAACAGCGCCTGAAACGCGCTGGAGCGGGCCAAGGAATTGCCTCCCTGGTGGATCTGTATGGCATTCATCACCACCGCCCGCGTGGGGCCGATGACCATGTAGCCATCAATAAAAGTGTACGTGAGCTCTACGATCTCGTTGGAAGGCGCCCTGTCGGACGAGCTCTCGTTGGACGAGGTTAACCGAACGAGGTAGAGCGTCTGCCCGCCGGACGTAGCTTGTTCGATGCTAACCGTATGACTGCCATGCAACTCGGCTTTGGCATCGGCTACCAGTTGCTCCAGTGTCTGTTGCAGGCGAGCCGGATCGTTGACCTCAACGATCACCTTCCATGACGGCGTCGGTAGCAGTGGACCATCGATGGCCATGGTGACTTCTCCACCCAAGGTGGCCGCCAGATCTTCACGAATACGGAACTTAAGATGCGCCTCGGCTTCCGCCAATTGCGCCGCCACTTTGTCGGGGCTGAAGGTCAACAGATCGTCCAGTATCTTCGCCGGACTCTTGGCCACAAACGCCGCGACAGCGCCGGCATTGGTTGAGACGAAGTCCAGACCGCCGATTGAAGAAGGGGCAGCCAGCCAGGAAGCGATGCCCCGCCGCGGACCGCTGAAGGCCAGTTCGGCGTGGGTCTGCACCTGGCCACTGACTTCCTTGCGTTCTGCCACCAGATATCGAAGGTCGCCGAAGCCGGTTTTATCAAAGACGGTTTTCTCATGGCCATTCCGGGCACGGGCGTTCACCGCAACATTCGCGGTATGCCGGACCTGCATCTGCCCGAGATCGGCGCCGAACAGCAGCCCTGCGCCGCTCTGGTATGCCTGGGAAAGACGCTGGCCAAAAGGCGTGTTGGCAAACCCGCCGCCTTGCGGTAAATTGCGATTCAAGCTTTGCAGCGCAGCCACATCCACGCCTGCAATTACCAGATCGGGCCGCACCACGATCACCAGTTCATACTCAGCGGCGCGGGGTTGCAGCCGCATGAGTTCCTGTTCGTCCACCACGTGCAATTTTTCCTGGTGTTTCTGGGCTTGGTGCTTCTGATCGGTCTGCGCACCGGCTACCAGCTTTTCGATGAAATCTTTCAATCCGGGTCTCTGCACCTCGGCCAGCAGCAGCGGCGAGCCATGCCTCTCGCCATCGCCATCGATCATGGAAATCACAATCTCATTGCCCAGGAATTTGCTCAACTGCTGCACCTTCCCGATGACCTGATCAAACGACATTCCATCGTAGGCGGCTCTGTGCTTCTGCTGGGCTTGAAACCACTCCCGAAGAATCGCGCTCTCTTGCAACTCTTGCTGGAACAATTGGTTGGCCTGGCCCAACGCATCGCCATAATTGGGGATGCTGGCAAACAGCATCGTCGACGGCGGCAACAACGGCAGCAGGCGGCCCTGGTAACGCAGTCCGGGCATCTGGACTTCCGTGCTCAGCCGGTTCTGCAGGTGGGCAAACTCGGCCAGCAGCGTCAGGTGTTTGTCGAGGTCGGCGCTCCAGGCGATTTCCTCACGTACCGGTACCTTGCCCACGATGGCGCTGGTGGCCAACTGGTCGCCGGGATGCAAGATGTTGTTGGCGCCCGCCTGGGCCACGCGCACCTCGCCTTCAATGACGGAAACCCGTGAACCCTTCAGGCCGGTGTTGACTGAAAAGACCGTTCCGGTCACGGAGACCAGGCAATCCTGGGCATCGACGAACAGGTGCCCGGTGCGCCGTTTGGCGGCCTGCACGATGATGTCGCCACGCCGCAGGTGGACCGTAGTATCGGAGCGGCGAGCGGAAACCAGAAGTTCGGCGCGCTCGTTCATCTCTACCAGAGAGCCGTCGCGCAGGCGAAGCTTGGCCCGCGATCCGGCGGAGGTGCGGAGCCGGTCGCCTTCCGCAATCGGAGTGCCCGGCTTCAACAGGGCTTCCTGCGAGTTGCTCACACGGTAGAGCGAGCCATCGACGTTTTCCACGCTGGCGCGGGCGCCTGCGGGGACCGCCAGCCAATCCTGCACAAAGTACACGCCTACGATAGCCAGCACGGCAGCCGCCGCAGTGGCCAGCCATTTGAAATGCGTAGGCCGTGCCTTAGGCAGCTCCTGCTTCCAGGGCAGCACCGCCGGGCGGGCAGGCGCGGCGCCGGCGTCTTCCGCGCTGAAGTTCTGCCATACACGGTCACCGGCGGCCTTCAAGGTTTCCGGACGGGGTTCATCGGAGCGCAGGGCGTCGATCGCCTGCTCTAATTTTTCGTTGGGATTTTCCGGATTGCGCATCTTAACGTCTCCCTCTGGTCACTGCCATGTAATCTTTTTTGAGTTGAGCACGCGTCCGATGCAGCAGCACAGCCACCACCGCCGCCGAGGTATCCATCATGCGGGCAATTTCGCTGTTGCTGTATCCCTCGACGAAGCGGAGGACAAACATTTCCGCCCAGCGGGGATTTATACGGGCCAGCGCCTGGCGCAACCAATCGCGCAGATCGCTCGATTCCTGGCCGCCGGCCGCCATCGCCTCGACGACGCCTGCTTCTTCCTCCAGAGAGACGCTGTGCGCGTCTTTCCGCCGGCGTAACAGATCCAGCGCGGCATTGATGGCCGCCCGATGCAGATAAGCACGCAGGTATGCGATCTCCGGCGCCCGCTCCTGACGGAGAAGGCGGAGAAAGACTACCTGCAGAACATCTTCCGCATCGCTCGCGTTTCCGGTGATGCGGTAGGCGGACCGGAAAACCATCTCCCGGTGTTCGGCGAAAACCTGTTCCAGCGCCAGAGGTACTGCTCCAGCGATGGCCCCAGCCATGTTCACCTGCGTCATCTGCATTGTGGCCTGCATTTTCGTGCGGTGCTCCTCTGATGGTAGGACGCAGAGAAGCCTTGGTTATTAACGGCAAGGGAGATAAATTTCTGCCTTCTGTTTAATCTACGCTTTTTGAGGCAAAAAGTTCGGAGATTGTGGCGGGGCGACGAAAACCTTTGAAACACAGAGGAACAGAGGAAGCAGAGGATTTGGGGGTTGTGACGCGACGGAAATCCTCGGGTGATCCTCTGATTCTTGGGTGGTCATGCAGAATCTCATAGTCACGACGATCTTTGAACCCGCCGCACATCCCCAAAATCCTCGGTTGCATTTGTTCCTCTGTATTACTACCCATCAGAATCTTCATTACTATCCATCAGAATCTTCGCGGCTTGCGACCATTTTTCTGCTGCCTCAAAACCCCAAAATCCTCTGCTTCCTCTGCTCCTCTGTGTTTCAAAGGTTTTCGCAGCCTCGCTATAATCTCGCTGGAGTTAGTCCCGCAAACTGCAATCCCTCATGTAAACTAAAGAGACTCAATTCGACCCATGCAGCCCTTACCTGCCGTATTCAACGCCGCCACCTACTTCATCGACCGTCACCTCACCGAGGGACGCGCCGGCAAGACTGCCATCGAATGGGGCGATGAGAAGATCACCTACCAGCAGCTCGGAGAGAGGGTCAACCGGGCCGGCAGTGCTCTGAAAAACTTGGGGATGCGCCGTGAAGAGCGCGTGGCCCTGTTGCTGCTCGATACCCCGGACTTTGGCACTTGCTTTTTCGGGGCGATCAAGGCGGGCGGCATCCCTGTCCCCATGAACACCATGCTGCAGCCGGCGGAATACGAGTACATGCTGAACGACTGCCGGGCGCGCATTCTCATCGTCAACGAATCGGTGTATCCGCTGATTGAGGCGATTCCACGGGAGCGGCTGCAGTACCTGGAGGACGTGCTGGTGGCCGTCAATGCAGCCTCCGGCGAGACCGGGGCGCGCAACACGCCGGGCGACGGCCGCACCGTCACATTTCTCTTGGAAGACGTGATGGTGCGAAGTTCACCCTTCCTGACCGCCGAACCTACCAGCAAAGACGATGCCGCTTTCTGGCTGTACTCTTCCGGCAGCACCGGCTTCCCCAAAGGATGCATCCATCTGCACCATGACTTGGTGGTGACTTCCGAGTGTTACGCAAAGGCGGTCCTCAACGTCCAGGAAAGTGACCGGCTCTTCAGCGTGGCCAAGCTGTTCTTCGCCTACGGAATGGGCAACGGACTTTATTTCTCGTTGGCCGTGGGCGCCACCACGATCCTGTGGCCGGGCTCGCCCGCTCCAAACACTATTTTTGGCATCATCGAGAAAAGCCGGCCCACGCTGTTCTTTTCCGTGCCCTCGAACTTTGCCACACTGCTGAGCTACCGGCGCGAATCGGGGCAGGAGTTCGACCTTTCCAGCGTACGCCACGCGATTTCGGCCGGTGAAGCGTTGCCGGCGGCCATCTTCCACCGCTTCAAGGAACGTTTCGGAGTGGAGATTCTCGACGCCATCGGTTCGACTGAAGCCCTGCACATGTTCATCGCCAACCGTCCGGGAGCGGTGCGTCCCGGTTCCAGCGGACAACTGCTGCCCAGCTACGAAGCTCGCATCGTGGATGAAGACGATCGGCCTGTCCCCGACAACCAAGTCGGCAACCTGCTGATCAAGGGCGACTCCATCTGTGCCGGCTATTGGAACCAGCACGAGAAAACCAAGGACACCATTCAGGGCCACTGGTTGCGCACCGGTGATAAATACTATCGAGACGAAGATGGCTACTACTGGTACATTGGCCGCAACGATGACATGATGAAGGTCAAGGGACTGTGGGTCAGTCCGGTGGAAGTCGAAAATATCCTGATTGAGCACCCAGCAGTGCAGGAAGCGGCAGTCATCGGCTATAGCGACCTGAACCAACTGGTCAAACCTGCGGCCTATGTGGTCTTGAAGGATTCGGTAACAGAAAACGAAAAGAATAAAGACGTAAAGCACACCACGCCGGCCGGCGGCGCCCACGCCCAGCTCGCCGAAGAACTGAAACAATTGGTCACCTCACGCCTGGCCGCCCACAAGTGCCCGCAAACGATTGAGTTTGTAACCGACCTGCCCAAGACAGCCACGGGAAAGATTCAGCGCTATAAGTTGCGCGAGTCAAGAAGCGGCAGCTAACCTCTCAACGTAGAGATGTAACTTGTTACGTCTAGAGGCCAGCGGGCTTATTTACTTCCGAGGCGGGAACATTCGCCGCAGATTTGCGCTGATGCTTGCAGATCAAGCAGGTTTTCGCCCCACCCAAGCACTCCATGCCACTACGCCGAGATCAGGCATGGGCGCCTCTGGCAACATGGCGATGAACTCCAACAGGTTGTTGTCCGGATCACGGAAGTAGAGCGAGGCTGCAGGCATCCAGGCCAGCACCACGGGCTCGCCGGTTGGCCGGCCGTTGAAATCCAAAGGTTCAATGCCGGCCTTTTTCAGCCGCGCCGGTGCCTCGTGCAGGTCTGACAGCGCCACTTGAAAAGCAACATGAAGGTTGAAACTCATCGGCATGGAGCCCACTTCCCAAAGCCCCAGCATGGCTCTGCCCGGCGCGCCAATCCAGAAGAAGGCGACCTTGCGTTCGGGAACGACGGACGCCAGCGGTAAAGCTAACTGGTCCCGGTAGAATGCGACGGCCCGATCGAGGTCCGCAACCGTGAGATGGGCTTCGAACAGGCCGGTTATGGGAACGATGTTTTCCATTGGTGATAATATATCTCCCGCTGCAATTGAGGACACACTAATCCCCATGAAAAAACTGATTCTACTTCTGTCCATCACACAGGCACTGATCGCGCAGGAAACCAAACCCCCTGCTGCACCGGAATCCGAACGCCACGAGTTCGTGATCGCAAACTTCAAAACTGAAAGCGGCGTTACGCTGCCCCAGGCGCGCGTGGTTTACGGAACGTACGGCCACCTGAACGCAGCACGGGACAACGTCGTGCTGCTGCCGTCGCACTATATGGCTACCTTCCACGGCTATGAATGGCTGATCGGCAATGGAAAGGCCCTGGATCCATCCAAACAGTTTCTAGTGGCGACGGAGTTGTTCGGGAACGGGCGCTCTTCTTCGCCCAGCAATACGCCGGAGCCCTACCATGGGCCCCGCTTTCCGGTGATGACCATCCGTGACAACGTCGAAGCCGTTCACCGGTTGCTGACGGAAGAGCTCAAGGTGACGCATGTTCGCGCCGTCATCGGCTTTTCCATGGGAGCACAGCAGGCATTCCAGTGGGCGGTCAGCTATCCGGAGTTTGCCGACCGCATTGTCGCCACGGCCGGCACCGCCAAGACCTACGGACACGGCATCGTGCGCCTGGAAGGGCAGATCGCCGCCCTTACCGCCGATGCCGCTTTCGAGAATGGCGACTACAAGGCCCCGCCCACCAAAGGGCTGGAAGCGTTCGCCGTGGTCTGGACCGCCTGGCTGTTTTCACAGGAATGGTGGCGCAAGGAACTCTGGAAAGAATCTTCGCCTCCGGGAACAACATTGGAGCAGGTGCTCAACGCCCGCCGCAAACGCTTCATCCCCGGCGCCGATGCCAATGATCTGATTCTGCAGATGCGGACCTGGGAAAAACAGGACGTAGGCGCCACGCAAGGGTTCGGTGGAGACGCGGAAAAGGCCCTGCGCTCGATCAAAGTTCCGTTCCTGTATATGCCCTCGGAAACCGACCTCTACTTCCCACTGGGGGATGCGCGCTATGAAGCCAGCTTCATTCCTACGGTCACGCTGAAGCCGATACCGTCCCTGTGGGGACATACAGCAGGAGCGGCAAGTAATCCGGCCGACGGGAAATTCCTGAACGAGCAGATCGGGAGTTTTCTGGGGGCAGGGAAGTAAAGCAAGAATCCACCGC
>Ga0210403_10002496_pt1 | contig 16561 bp, 15 predicted proteins | sample IncBWC19MmetaG_FD_150863 | JGI IMG/M metagenome (GOLD analysis project Ga0210403, IMG submission 150863) | Forest soil microbial communities from Barre Woods Harvard Forest LTER site, Petersham, Massachusetts, United States - Inc-BW-C-19-M | ecosystem: Environmental > Terrestrial > Soil >... | reverse complement strand
AATTTCAACGATCGGACGTGGTTCGACCGCGCCGGCGATTTTCACAGCGACGCGCTGCACCTGGTCGAGCGCTTCACGCCAATGTCACCTGACATTATTCAGTACGACGTGACCATCGAAGACCCCAAGGTGTTCACGCGGCCGTGGCGCATCGCCATGCCGCTTTATCGCCGCGTGGAACCGAACATGCAGCTACTCGAGTTTCGCTGCAACGAATTCGTCGAGGAGTTCATGTACGGAAATCTTCGCAAGCAGCCGCTGGTCAAGCACTGGGAAGGCGATACGATGACGATCGATATCACCCGCAAGGTGCCACCCGGCGACAGCTTCTATCAATGGTACCGGTAGCAACATGGGAATTCGGCAAGGGCCTATCTTGGTCTATCCGCAACGGGAGGAATCGATGCGAACGAAGCTTGCCATAGCAGTCTCCATCACGGGTCTTGCGCTCTCGGGGTGGGCGTCTCCGGCCTCCGCGCACCACGCGTTTGCCGCGGAGTTCGACGCGAACAAGCCGGTGAATTTCAAGGGGACGATCACCAAGATGGAATGGGTCAATCCGCACTCCTGGCTGCATGTCGACGTGAAGCAGCCCGACGGCACGCTGGTGAACTGGGCCATCGAAGCAGGCACGCCGAATGTCCTGTTCCGGCGCGGGTTCACCAAGGAGACCTTGCTGCCCGGAACCGAGGTCGTGATCGATGGCTACCAGTCGAAAGACGGGTCGCATCGCGCCAACGGCAGGGACCTTACCTTGCCGGACGGACGCCAATTGTTTCTCGGCTCTTCCGGAACCGGAGCTCCCTACGAGCTGCCGCCCGGGACTCAATAGGCGAAACAACTAAAAACAACTAAATCGCGCTTGATCTTGCCCGCTCGCGCCCGGGACCGTAGTTCGACGGGGTCGGAATGTCTCCTCTGGCTTTCTTCGGATGGCTGGCAGATTCATCGTGGAGTGTCGATCTCCACGAATCGCAATATGCGTATTCCATCATCGAGTCGATCCATGTGTGGACGATGGCGGTATTTTTCGGCTCGGTGGTGATGTTCGACCTGCGCCTGCTTGGTCTGACCCTGCGCAAGGTGCCGGCATCCGAAGTCCTTGACCGCCTGCTGCCGTTGACCATCGCGGCGTTCGTCATCATGGTCATCAGCGGCACGCTGCTGTTCTACGCCATCCCTCTGCGGTCCTATCAGAACATCTTCTTCAGGTTCAAAATGCTGCTGCTGCTGCTGGCCGGGTTGAACGTGTGGATCTTTCACTCGCGCGTTTATCCGAAGGTCGTGGGCCGGGATGCCGAGGGGGCGCCGTCCAGGGCGGCCAAGCTGGCCGGCGGGCTTTCGCTCGCAATATGGATCGGCGTCATCTTTTCGGGACGAATGATTGCCTATAACTGGTTCGACTGCGACCGGCAGCCGCAACCCGACATCGTCAATTTTCTGACCAGTTGCGCAGCCACCGAATCGGGGCAGTGATGTCTTTGCTGCCGTTCTTTCAGTGGTGCTACCAAACGCCGATCGGCGAAACGATACGCGATTCGACCTGGCTGTTCCCGGTGATCGAGGCCTTCCACCTCCTCGGTCTGGGAGTAACGGCGGGAGCCGTGTTGATCGTGGACCTGCGGCTTTTGGGCGTAGGCTTGCGCAAACAGCCGGTCGCGCAGCTCGCGGCAGGCGCCGAGCCATGGTTGCTCGGCAGCCTGACCTTGATGTTCGCGTCGGGTTTTCCCTTGTTCCTTTCCGAATCGATCAAGTGTTATTACAGCCTTCCCTTCTGGGTGAAGATGACGTCGCTGCTCCTGGCGGTCCTCTTTACGTTCACGGTTCGCCGCCGCGTCACGCGAACGGAGCTGACCTCCGCCCGACCGCTATTGGGCCGGTTTACGGCGCTCATATCGATAGGCCTGTGGTTCGGCGTGGCGTGGGGCGGACGCTGGATCGGGTTTTCATAAGGTGGCGCGCGCTGATCCGGTGCACGCGCGGCAGCTAACCTGCGCGTGACGGAAGAACCAGGACCTTGGCGCCCAGCGGCGCACGCAGGTAGAGGTCGATCACATCCTGATTGATCATGCGAATGCAGCCGGAGGAGACGCTCTTGCCGATGGTCCACGGTTCGACGGTGCCGTGGATGCGGTAAAGGGTATCCTTATTGCCCTGCCAAAGGTACATGGCACGCGAGCCGAGCGGGTTGCCCGGACCGCCGGGCATGCCCAGGCCTCCTTGCAGCTCGCTCATCTGTCGCCGCAGCTCGGGTTGGCGTTGAATCATTTCCTTGGGCGGATACCAGTCCGGCCACTCCTGCTTGTCGTGGATGGTCGCCACGCCCGCCCAGCCGAAGCCTTCGCGCCCCACGCCTACGCCATAGCGGGTCGCTTGCCCGCCGCCCTCGACGAAATAAAGATAGTGATTCTGTGGATCGATCACGATCGTGCCGGGGGCTTCGCCCGTGCGATAGATGACGGCGGCGCGCAGATACTGCGCACCGATCTCCGATAGCCTCACTGCCGGAATCGGAAAAGGCTCGCCCGCGACCTCGGCATAAAGAGCCGTGTAGCCGCCGCTTGGACTGCGGCTGCCGGGTGGTGCGATTTCGCCGGGGCGAACCGGAGCCCCCGGTGAGAGCGGTGGCGGCCTCGGCGCCATCTCTCTGGGTTGAAACAGCATCCAGGGAAACAACGGTGGCGGCGGCGGCAGGCCGGAATCCTGGCATCTGCGATCGTAGCGCGCGTCGCAGCCTTGCGCCCATGCGTTGCAAGCCATCAACGCCGCCCAGACAAACACGCTCACGGCCAACGTGCGCTTACTCAGCATGCGGGGACTCTGCCTGGCTGAGATGAAGGCGATATGTCCGCTCCATTGCGCATTCATCTCACCTTGACTTGGCGAAATTGGGGTCGCGTGGCGTAGCCTGATACCGCGAAAAATGCTGCAGGATTGCAATGAAACTTGATGTGCCTGTCCTATTGCGGCCCTATCAAACAAACAGTTGAGAGCATCTTCGATAGTAACCCTAATCGGTATGTTTTGAGCCTCATTGTGGCCATATTTAACAAGCAAACGGCGCCCTTCCCCACAAAACACGTTCCACCAAACACGGCCACGAAGCCGTTCACGACAACATGGAGAGCTTATGACGACCAAACTAGTAGGGTGCGTTATCGTCGCGATTCAACTCGCATCGCTCAGCCTTCCGGGCGCTGCCGCAGTTGCTCAAAGCGGTATCGCATCGGTCTACTCCACGGAAAGTGGGTCACTAACCGCGAGCGGTGCGAGATTGAATCCGAGCGCGTTGACCGCGGCATCGCGGACGCTGCCGTTGGGATCGAGGGCTAAAGTCACCAATCGCAGCAATGGACGCTCGGTTGTGGTCACGGTCAACGATCGCGGGCCCTTTGTCCGCGGGCGCATCATCGATGTAACTCCGGCAACCGCGCGGACGCTCGGCTTTTCCGGTCTCGCTTCGGTTACCGTGGAGCGGGAATAGCAACTCCTGTCCATTCCTCTGATTGGGGGGATGGTTTCACGGGTAGGACAACAAGATTGGCAAGATTGGATGGAGTAGGCACAAATGAAAAATGTCTTGGTAGTGCTGTGTTTCCTGGGCGTGTCGGGCTCGATGGCGCATGCCCTTGATATGGAGGAGTTGGCGCCCTGCAAACCCGCGGCTGCTCGTTATTGCGATCGGGTCTCAGGAATGACTTGGAGCAACTTGATTCGCTGCGGTGCTACTCTGGCGGCTCACAGTTTTCATGTCGGAGGTAGTTGCCGCGAAGTATTGCGGCGGTATGGGCAACTGTGAATCGAGAAACCGGCCTTTGTGGCCGTGGTCCGGTCGACGACTTTACCAGCCGGCCTCCGGATGCGAACCGCCGCTTCGAAATTTGCTGAATGGTGAAAATCAATTCAGCGCCGGGCGGGAAAATACTGGTCGGGGCCGAGCGCGGGTCCCGACCAGCGGGGGCCGGACCGAGAATTCCTGTCAGTTCCTCGGCCGCAACTCGATACCGACGCGCTTGTTCACGAACGCCAGCGTATAGGCGCGGCGCACATCGATCGAGCCCTTGACCACGCCGGCGCGAACCATCTTGTCGAAGAAGCTCTTCATGCGCGCGGGTGTCATGGCGCCGATGCCCAGCGTCAAGGCGTCGCCGGAATCGACGATGCCGTACTCCTTCATCTTGGCGACCGAATAGGCGAGCAACGCGTCGGTCATCTCGGGATTGCCCTTGCGGATGAGATCGTTGCCCGGCCGGTTGTCGCCGTAGATGTAGTTGTACCAGCCGATGACGGAGGCATCGACGAAGCGCTGCACCAGATCGGGCTTGCGCTCGACCAGATCGCGGCGCGTCTCGATCAGGGTCGAATAGGCATCGAAACCGTGGTCGGCGAGGAGAAACACCTTGGGCCGGAAGCCGCCCTGCGTCTCGACCGCATAGGGCTCCGACGTCACATAGCCCTGCATGGCGCTGTTCCGGTCGGCCAGGAACGGCTGCGGATTGAACGTGTAGGGCTTCACGCGCGCTTCGCTGAAGCCGAAATCAGCCTTGAGCCACTGATAATACGTGGCGATGCCTTCCTTGGAGATGAACAGGGTCAGCCCCTTGAGGTCCTCGAATTTTTCGATGCCCGGATGCGCGATCAGCACCTGCGGGTCCTTCTGGAACATGGCGGCGACCGCCAGCGTGGGGATGTTCTGCTCCACCGCGTCGAACGACTGCAGCGTATTGGCGCTCATGAAGAAGTCGATCTTGCCGACCGGCAGCAGGATGCGGTTGTTCACGTTCGGGCCGCCCGGCATGATGGTGACGTCGAGCCCGTAGCGGCGGTAGGTGCCATCGGCCAGCGCCTGATAGAAGCCGCCATGCTCGGCCTCCGCCACCCAATTGGTGCCGAAGGTGACCTTGTCGAGGGCTTGGGCGGCGGCCGGGGTGGCGGCGAGGCCGGCCAAGGCGACTGCGGTGAATATTCGGCAAATCTCTGCAATGATCATGTGGCTCCTACCAAGTTGACGGACCGTAGGGTGGGCAACGCGTCAGTACCGCAGCGTCGAATGATGCGGCACGGGCTGGCGGCGCGTTGCCCACGCGTCGGACGTCGGGCGCAGTCGCGTGGGCAAAATTGCGCGACTCGGTGCCATCATGGCCGCGGTGCCTGGCAATTTTGCCCACCCTACGGCGCCTCATGAGCGCGACGCTCCTATTGCTCGAACCGGTCGATGAACCAGCGCAAGAGCCGGATCCAGATCTCGTCCTTGCCGACCTGGTCCTCGATGCCGTGCTCGAGGTTGGGGTTGTCGTTGACTTCCATCACCACAAAGCCCTGATCGGTCTGCTTGACGTCGACGCCGTAGAAGCCCTCGCCGATCGGCCGGGCGGCGCGCGCCGCGACGTCGATGAGCTCGCGCGGCGCCTGATCGACCTCGAAGGTGCGGAAACCGCCTTCACGCGAGGACCCGTCGGCGCCGTGCTTGACGATCTGCCAGTGGCCGCGCGCCATGCGGTATTGGCACACGAATAACGGTTCCCCGGCCAGCACGCCGACGCGCCAGTCGAACTCGGTCGGCATGAACTTCTGCGCCAGCAGGAGATCGGTCTCCTCGAACAGCTCGTCGGCGATGCGCTTGAATTCGTCGAGCGTGTGCACCTTGTGCACGCCGCGCGAGAACGAGCCGTCGGGGATCTTCACCACCAGGGGCAAGCCCAGCTCGTCCATGGCCTTCGGCAGGTCGCCGGCGTCGGCCAGCATGACGGTGGGCGGCGTCGGCACCTGATTGGAGCCGAGCAGCTCCATCAGGAACACCTTGTTGGTGCAACGGATCATGGAGATCGGGTCGTCGATGACCGGCATGCCTTCCTGCCAGGCGCGGCGGGCGAACCGATAGGTGTGGTTGTCGATCGAGGTGGTCTCGCGGATGAACAACCCGTCGTACTCGGCGAGCTCGGCCAGCTGCCGGCGGGTGATCGGCTCGACATCGACGGAGAGCTTCTCGGCGATGCGCGCGAGATGCTTGATCGAGGCGTGCGATGAAGGGGGCATCTTCTCGTTCGGATCGTAAAGCACCGCAAGGTCGTATTTCGCGATCGTGCGCGCCTTGGGATCGCGCCATTCGCGCCTGGTGTGCTGATGCAGCGCCTCGCGCAGGAAGGCGCCCTCGCCGTTGGCGAGCCGGGTGATGTTGCGCGGCCGGATGCGCTCGATCGAAAGCCACTCGCCCGGCTCGATGATCACCTCCAGCGCCGGGCAGCGAAACCAGTCGAACAAGAGCCGCCCGAACGATTCGAAACGCGGATCGCGCGCGATGCCGAAGCAGACCAGGAGCTTCAATTCGCCCTCGGGCTGGACATCGGCGCGGCGCGCGCAGCGATTGAGCTCGTCCTCGAGATCCGGCAGCGCGTGCTCGTAGAGCTTGGCCTCGCGCAGCTCCAGCATCGTCTCGACGGTCGGCACCACCCGGTGGCCGCGCGCCTCCGCCAGCAGCGAGGCATAGTAGCCCTTCGACTGGTAGGCATAGGACCGCGCCAGGTTGACGAGCTTGGGCCGGCCGACATCGAACAGCCGCGGACGCGCGAGATATTCGCTCGTCGTGATCACCTTGTGCGGGGTGTCGGCGTTGGGGAGGTCCTTGGGCTGGTCGACCAATATGACCCAGCCGGTCATCGGGAAGGTCCTTTCCGGATGACGATCGCCGCGCTGAGACGGTCGCGACCCAAACGGGTCATGCGTTCGAACGCGGCCAATGGCACCGCGTAAGTCTCAGGCGCAATCGCCTTTCCATGCTCGTCTCTGTTGGCCGCCGGATCGTGCAGGAGAATGTGCCGCCCCTCCCGGCCGAAGGCAAACACCCAGTGCGGCTGCCCCCTGCCGGCCATTTGATAGCCCGAAATCAGCACGATGGCCACTTTCCCCTGATCGAAAGCCTGCATGAGAACCGATTCGCTCGCCGGAGTCAGGTGGGTGGGGATTTCCAGGGCGCGGGCTTGCCGGCGGAACTCGGCCTGTGTCACTTGCATGACACGCCGCTTCTCCGCCGAGTTGACGGTCTCGAGGAAATACGGCCCAGCCTGGCTGGCATAGATTTCCGGCTCGAGACCGCGTCGCTTGAGCGTTACCGCCAAGCCATACACTTCACATCCGCCCAGTCCCGAGGCCAGGAAGATGGTCGTGGCGTCCCGCCAGAGCTCAAACTCGAAGGCCGGCGCCGGCTTGAGCGATCGGTCCGCCCAGGCGAGCGCCATCATGATGCAGGCCGGACCGCAGGTAAACTCCGTGGTCTGATGGAAATAGGGCGGCGCCGCCTTGAGCGCGGCCGGCGCCGGCGCAAGCGGCTTCTCGAACCGCAGCGCGTCGCCGCCGTCCTCGTAGTAACGCGCATGCCGGCCGAATTGCCGGTAGCCGCTCTTGCGGTAGCGCGAGATCGCGGCCGCGTTGGTCTCGTGCACTTCCAGGCGGATCGCGCCGCAGCCCCGCTCCACCGCGGCGGCCTCCGCGGCCGCGAGCAGCATCGGCCCGACCCCGCGTCCGCCCAGATGCGGAGCGACCGCGATCGAATAGAGCCGCGCCACCGAGGAGCGCGGCCGGAACAGAACGATGGCGGTGCCGGCAAGATCGCCATCGTGCTCCGCCACGATCACCGCCGCGGTCGGCGAGCGCAGAAAGTGCCTCAGGCTGCGGCGGGAGAGGTGATCGGTGGCGAAGACGCGATGCTCGAGCCCGTCGAGGGCATCGAGATCGGCTTCTTCGGCCTGGCGGAGGCGGACAGCCGGCGTGGTTTGACGGGCGATGGGAATGCGCATGTGCGGCCGAGCGGAAATTCAAGAGAAATTCTAAGGACTAAAGTCTGTTTTCGGTACTCCTGGCAAGAGCGCGAGGAAGTGCGGCCGGCTTTGAACCTGCCGGATAGGTGCTGCGACCAATGCATGTTCGGCCGCACCGGCCGTCCCGGATCGTGAACGTCCCTTCGACGTCGCTTCTTCGTAAAGCATCTGCCTCGCGGCAGTCGAGGTTTGTGATCGGCGCGTGCGCCCCCATCCACCCCGCGTCGGTCCACGCGGCCCGCCCGGACTATCTTGGTCCGGGCGGGCTTGCGTTTTGACACGCCGGTCACCGGGCGGCGGCCGGCACCGACGGCAGCCACCCGCCAGGATTGGCCAGCGGCCGAAAACAGACTACACCCGCCGACACCCTGTGCGGCGTCGCTTCATTCCCGATGCCCCCTTCGGACAGTTGAGAATTCCACATGCAGCGCGTGACCATCACGATCGACGACGAGCTGATGACCGAGCTCGATCGGATCATCGCGGCCCATGGCTACCAGAACCGTTCGGAAGCAATCCGCGACCTGGCCAGAGCCGGCATCCGGGAAGCGGCCGAAAGCCTCGACCGACAGCGCGACTGCGTGGCGGCGCTGGTCTACGTCTACGACCACGCGGCGCGCCAGCTCTCCAAGCGGCTTGCCGATACCTTCCATGACCACCACGAATTGTCGTTGGCCTCGATGCACGCGCACCTCGATCACGACAGCTGCATGGAGGTGACGATCCTGCGCGGCAAGACCGGGAAGGTCCGCAAATTCGCCGAGCACGTGATTGCCGAGCGCGGGGTGCGCCACGGAAGGGTGATGGTCGTGCCGACCGAGGTCCTGTCGAAGCCCCATGCCGGCGGCGGCCATGAGACGCCCCACGCTCATGCGCACCGGCATCCCGGGACGCGGTCGCGCCGCTCCGCGTGAGGCGCCCGCGCCGGCACGGCGCCACTTAACCTCTCCCGTTTAGGGGAGAGGTCGGAGCGCGCGCTTGCGCGATCCGGGTGAGGGGGAGTGCAGCGGATTCAGAGCTTGCGGCACGCCCCCTCACCCGCCGCGCTTCGCGCGTCGACCTCTCCCCTAAACGGGAGAGGTAAGACCGGCAACCTCCGTCGTCCCGACACATCCGGTCCCCACACTTGCCCGGTGCTATTGCGGTAAGTAGGATGATTCATATAAATGATCTTACTCCGGCATGATGTTGGGCTTCCCGGCACCCTGCCGGCCGCGCCGGAAGCCCGTCGCCACCATCTCGAAAGCGTTCATGCCGAAAGCGTTCCTGCCCAACGTGCTCCTGCCCTGCTTCAATGACGGCGCCACCGGGCTTCGCGGCCGGATTATCGGCCTCTATGGGCTGCTGATTGCCGCGAACCTGGCGGCCTGGGCCTGGGCGCTGAGCGCGTTCCACGCCTATCCGGTGCTGCTCGGCACCGCGTTCCTGGCCTACGGCTTTGGGCTGCGGCACGCGGTCGACGCCGATCACATCGCCGCGATCGACAATGTGACGCGCAAGCTCATGCAGGAGGGCAAGCGCCCGATCGCGGCCGGGTTCTACTTTTCGCTCGGCCACTCGACCGTGGTGGTGCTGGCATCGATCGGGGTCGCCGTGACGGCGGCGGCCTTCAAGGCGCGGCTTGAGGATTTTCACGGCATCGGCGGCGTGATTGGCACCGCCGTATCGGCGGCCTTCCTGCTCCTCATCGCGACCATCAACGTGGTCATCCTGGTCAACGTCTATCGGGTGTTCCGGCGGGTCAAGAACGGCAAAGCCGTCGGCGACGAAGAGCTCAATCTGATGATGGCCGGCGGCGGCCTGTTCGCGCGGGCCTGCCGCTCGCTGTTCCGCCTGATCGAGGCGAGCTGGCACATGTATCCGCTGGGCTTCCTGTTCGGGCTCGGCTTCGATACCGCGACCGAGGTCGGCTTGCTGGGCATTTCGGCCGCCGAGGCATCGGGCGGGTTGTCGATGTGGTCGATCCTGGTATTTCCGGCGCTGTTCACCGCCGGCATGACGCTGATCGACACCACCGACAGCATTCTGATGGTCGGCGCCTATGGCTGGGCGTTCGTGAAGCCCATCCGCAAGCTCTACTACAACCTGACCATCACGTTCGTGTCGGTGGTCGTCGCCGTGATCGTCGGCGGCGTCGAGGCGCTCGGGCTCTTGGCCGACAAATTCGGTCTCCGCGGCGGCCTCTGGAACGGCGTGGCGAGCCTGAACGACAATTTCGGCATGCTCGGTTATCTCATCATCGGCATTTTCGCGGCCAGCTGGATCGTCTCGGTCCTGCTCTACCGCCTCAACGGCTATGACCGGCTCGAGCTGCCGCCCGCCCACCCAGCGGCGGCCCGGCTTGCGAGCCCGAAGGCCCCCATCGCCTGACATCCTCGCGGCCGGCCAATTTCAAACGCGCGCCACCAATTGCCGCGCCGCAGAGCCTGGACAGGCGTCCCGGCGGCCTATACCATACCCCCTACCCTATATCAGGCGCGAGGCGCGCAGATGTCGCACACCAAGAGCGAGAAGGTGAAGCTGCTCAATCGGGTCCGCCGCGTGCGGGGTCAGATCGAGGCGGTCGAGCGCGCGCTCGAGAACGAGGACGGCTGCGCCACCGTCCTGCACCTGATCGTGGCGGCGCGCGGCGCCATCAACGGCCTCATGGCCGAGGTGATCGAAGACCATATCCGGCTGCACGTCGTCGATCCGGCGAAGGGCGCCGAGCGGGTGCGGGGAGCCGAAGAGCTCATCGGGGCCGTGCAGTCCTACCTGAAGTGAAAATCATGAGCATGACGCAAGCATTTCCGGCCGGCCACACCCACACCTTCCTGGGCGAAGGCCACGAGCAGAACGAGCGGCGGACTTGGCTGGTGATCGGGCTCTGCGGCTTGATGATGGTCGGCGAGATCATCGGCGGAATTTTGTTCGGCTCGATCGCGCTGGTCGCGGACGGGCTGCACATGTCCACCCATGCCAGCGCGCTCCTGCTCGCCGCGCTCGCCTATCGCTACGCCCGCCGGCACGCGGACGACCCGCGTTTCACCTTCGGCACCGGCAAGCTCGGCGACCTCGCCGGCTATACCAGCGCGATCGTGCTCGCCATGATCGCGCTGCTCATCGGGTACGAAGCGATCTCGCGTTTCATCGCGCCGGTTCCGATCAGCTTCAACGAGGCGATCCCGATCGCCATGCTCGGGTTGCTGGTCAATGTCGCCAGCGTGCTGCTGCTGAGCGGCGGTGGACACCATCACCATCATGGCCACGGCCATGGGGATGACGCGGACGCCCATCATCACGATGACCCCCAGCGGATCGAGACCGATGCCGGTTCGGTGGCGCTGGAGATATTCGAGCATGGCGTGCCGCCCCGGTTCAGGCTCTCCTTCGACAACGGTTCGCCGCCGTCGGCGGCCGACGTCACGATCGAAACGGTTCGTCCCGGCGGCGCCCGGCAGGTGTTCACCTTCGAGGAGCGGGACGGCCATCTGGAATCCGTCGATGAGATTCCCGAGCCGCACGCCTTCGACGCCCATGTCCGGCTCGGCCGCGCGGCGCAGCCCCATTCGGTCGCTTTCGACGAGCATGAGCACGCCCAGGCCGCGGCGCACCGGGACAACAATATGCGGGCCGCCGTCATCCATGTCCTCGCCGACGCGGCCGTTTCGGTGCTGGTGATCGTCGGGCTTCTGCTCGGCCGTTTTCTCGACTGGGTCTGGATGGACCCGGTGGTCGGCATATGCGGCGCCTTCGTCATTGCGGCCTGGGCCTACGGGCTGGTGCGCGATACCGGCGCCATTCTCCTGGACATGAATCCCGATCGGGCGATGGCGGAGCGCATGCGTACGCTGATCGAGACCGATGGCGACCGCCTCAAGGATCTCCACCTATGGCGCCTTGGCCCCGGCCATCTGGGCGCCATCCTGTCGATCGCGACGACCAAGCAACGCGGGCCTGATCACTATCGGCGGATGCTCGACCGATTCCGTACGCTGTCTCATGTGACGGTCGAGGTCGAGGCGCGCTGAACTCCGATTGATTGCATCCCGGCCGCCTCGACGCTCATGGCCAGCACTCGCGCCACATGCAGCGGCTCGCGGCCGCTGCCGTCCTTGATCTGATGCCGGCAGGATGTTCCTGACGCGACCACGAGCGTAGCGGCGTCGGCCGCGCGCACCGCCGGCAATAACGACAGCTCCGCCATCTTGAGCGAAACCTCGATGGTGTCGGCTCCATAGCCGAATGCGCCGGCCATGCCGCAACAGCTCGACTCGACCGGCTCGACCGCAAGCCCGGGCACCAGCCGCAAGGCCGCCTCGACCGCCGCCATGGCGCCGAAGGATTTCTGATGGCAATGGCCGTGCAGCAGCGCGCGCGCGGCGACCGGCGCCAGCGGCGGATTGAACCTGTCCCGGCCCGCCGCGCGGGTGACGAATTCCTCGAAGCTGAGCGCATGGGCGGCCAGCCGGCGCGCCGGCTCGCTGCGCAGCAGCGCCGGAATCTCGTCGCGGAAGCCGAACAGGCAGCTCGGCTCGAGCCCGACCACATCGATGCCACGTGTCACGTAGGGGACGAGCGCCGCGACCGTGCGCTCGGCCTCCGCCCGCGCTTGCGCGACCAGCCCGACCGACAGAAAGGTGCGGCCGCAGCAGAGCGGGCGGGCGCCGGCGAGCGGCCGCGGCAGATGCACCCGGTAGCCGGCAGCAGCCAGAACCCCCGTGGCGGCTTCGATATTCTCCGGCTCGAAATAGCGGTTGAAGGTGTCGGCGAACAACACCACGTCACGATTCGCTTCAGCGCCTGCGCCCGGGCGCGCAGCGTCCTCGGCACGGGGCGGATCGCGGAACCGATCCGTGCGCCAGCGCGGCAGCTTTCGCTGCGCGGCAAATCCGGTGAATTTTTCCGACAGCTTCGCCAGTGCGGCGATGTCGTTGCGCAGGTTGAGCAGGAAGGGCCATCGTGACGCGAACGGCGCGTAGCGCGGCAGATACCCGACCAGCCGGTCATGCAGCGACAGCCCATGCGCGGCGGCACGCGCGGCCTGCACCTCGATCTTCATGCGCGCCATGTCGACGCCGGTCGGACATTCGCGCCGGCAGGCCTTGCAGGAGACGCAGAGCCGCATGGTCTCCGCCATCTCGTCGGAGGCAAACGCGCCCTCGCCGAGTTGCCCGGTGATGGCGAGCCGCAGCGAATTGGCGCGCCCGCGCGTCACGTCGCGCTCCTCGCGGGTGACCCGATAGCTCGGGCACATGACGCCGCTGCCGGTCGAGCGGCAGGCGCCGTTGTTGTTGCACATCTCGACCGCGCCCTGGAATCCGCTGCCGGCGCCCGGATAGGCGGACCAGTCGAGCTGCGTGCGCATCGCGGCGGCATGATAGCGCGGCCCGTAGCGGAACAGGTTGCGGTCGTCGAATTTCGGCGCCCGCACGATCTTGCCGGGATTGAACAGGCCGTCGGGATCGAAGCGGTCCTTCACCTCCGCGAAGGCACCGGCCAGGCGCTCCCCGAACATCGACGCGTGGAACTCCGAGCGCACGATGCCGTCGCCATGCTCGCCCGAATGGGAGCCCTTGAAGCCGCGCACCAGCGCGAACGCCTCCTCGGCGATCGCCCGCATGGCGGCGACGTCCTGCTCGAGCCGCAGGTTGAGCACCGGCCGCACATGCAGGCAGCCGACCGAGGCATGCGCGTACCAGGTGCCGCGGGTGCCGTGCTTCGCGAAAATGCCGGTCAGCTTGGCGGTGTAGTCGGCGAGATGCTCAAGCGGAACGGCGCAATCCTCCACGAAGGAGATCGGTTTTCCGGCCTCCTTCATGGACATCATGATGTTGAGCCCGGCCGTGCGCATCTCGGTGACCGCGGCCTGCAGCCTGGGATCGAGGACCTCAACGACGCCGCCCCATTGGGCGCCGGCGTTCTGCCAGGAGAATCCGAAATCGTGCATCAGCTCGTCGAGCCGCCGCAGGCGCCGTGCATTCTCGCCCGGCTCGCTTTCGGCGAACTCGACGAACAGGATGGCCTCCGGATCGTTGCGCACGACGGCGTCGACGGTCGGCTGGAACATGGCGATGTCGCGCGCCAGGCCGAGCATGGTGCGATCGATAAGCTCGACCGCGATCGGGCCGAGCTTGACGATGTGCTGGGCCATCTCCATCGCGCGGTGGAAGCTGCCGAAATGGCAGGCGCCGACGGCGCGCGGTCCGATCAGCGGCGCGAGCTTGAGCTCGATCTGCGTCGAGAAGGCGAGCGTGCCCTCCGATCCGACCAGGATGTGGGCGAGATTGAGATCGTTGCGGCCGGGCACCAGGGCATCGAGGTTATAGCCGCCGACCCGCCGCTGCACCTTCGGGAACCTGGCCTCGATCTCGTCCGCCTGCGCGGCCGCGAGCCCGAGCAGGCTGTGCGCCAAGGGGCGCAACGGCGAGGCGGCCGGAATATTCGACAGATCGCGCGCGATCGGGCCGAAATGCGCGCGGCTGCCGTCGGCCAGCACCGCATCGATCGACTGCACGTTCTCGCGCGTATTGCCGTAGCGGAGCGAGCGGGCGCCGCAGGAATTGTTGCCCACCATGCCGCCGATGGTGGCGCGCGAAGCGGTCGAGATGTCGACCGGAAACCACAGGCCATGCGGCTTGAGCCGCCGGTTGAGCTCGTCGAGCACGATGCCGGGCTCCACCAGGCAGCGGGCGTTGGCGACATCGAGCTCGATCACATGATCGAGATATTTCGAGCAGTCGATGATGAGCGATTCGTTAACCGTCTGCCCGGACTGCGAGGTGCCGCCGCCGCGCGCCAGCACCGTGACGCCCTCTTCCCGCGCCAGGGCGATGGCCCGCTCGGCCTCCGCGATCGTGCGCGGCAAAACGACGCCCACCGGCATCATCTGGTAGTGCGAGGCGTCGGTCGCATAGCGGCCGCGGGTGAAGCGATCGAACCGCACCTCCCCGGCAAGCTCCGCCTGGAGCCGCCGCTCGAGCCCGGGCCGTAGGGTCGCAGCCATGGTGCCATCCCGATCCATTCAAAAATCTCGCTCGCCCGGCCGGCGGGCCGGGCGAGATCGAGCGCCAAGAGGCTTGACTGACTCTCGCATTCGTCCTTCATGGCGGCAAGTTGCGGACCGCTTCAAGGGCGCATATCCGCGCGAGCGCGACCGCCGCCATTTCAACGTGTTGAATCCACCTCCTTCCAAGGAAACGCCTGATGAGCAAGAACGCCTCGCGCATGGCCGGCCGCCACTTCCTGCAAATCCCGGGACCGACCCAAATACCCGACCGCGTCCTGCGGGCAATGGATACGCCGATCATCGATCACCGCGGCCCGGAATTCGCTGCGCTCGCCAAGCGTGCGCTCGAAGGCATCAAGACCATCTTCAAGAGCGCCAATCCGGTCGTCATCTATACGGCGACCGGCACCGGCGCCTGGGAGGCCGCCCTGGTCAACGCACTCTCTCCCGGGGACCGCGTGCTGATGGTGGAGACCGGCCAGTTCGCCACGCTGTGGAAGAACATGGCGGTCAAGCTGGGGCTCAAGCCTGAATTCATCGCCACCGACTGGCGCATCGGCGCCGACCCGGCCACCATCGAGGATCATCTGCGCAAGGACAAGGCGCACGAGATCAAGGCGGTCTGCGTGCTGCACAACGAGACCGCCACCGGTTGCCTCTCGCCGATCGCCGCCATCCGCAAGGCGATCGACGCCGCCGGCCACCCGGCGCTGTTCATGGTCGACACGATTTCCTCGCTGGCCTCCACCGACTACCGCCATGACGAATGGGGCGTGGATGTCAGCGTGGGCGGCGCGCAGAAGGGCCTGATGCTGCCGCCTGGCATGTCGTTCAACGCCATCAGCGACAAGGCGATAGCGGCGGCGAAGAGCTCGAAGTGCCCGAAGTCCTTCTGGTCCTGGGAGGACATGCTCACCATGAACAAGATCGGCTTTTTTCCCTACACGCCGGCGACCAACATGTTGCATGGCCTGGTGGTCGCGATCGACATGCTGCATGAGGAAGGGCTCGAGAACGTGTTCGCCCGCCACGACCGGCTCGCCGAGGCGACGCGGCGGGCGGTGCGCGCCTGGGGTCTCGAGATCATGTGTCGCGATCCGAAATACTATTCGCCCACCGTCACCGCCGTGATGGTGCCGGAAGGCCACGACGCCGACGCCTTCCGCAACCTCGCGCTGGAGCATTTCAATATTTCCTACGGCATGAGCTTCGGCCGCTTCGCCGGCAAGATGTTCCGCATCGGTCATCTCGCCGACACCAATGATGCCACCATTCTCGGCGCGCTCGCCGCCACCGAGATGGGGCTGTCACTGGCGGGAATCCCGCATCGCAAGGGCGGCGTGCAGGCCGCGATGGACTATCTGATTTCCGTGCACGCGAGCCCGGCGCGGGCGGCGGCGGAGTAATTCCGCGCCGGTACCGGGCGTAACGCAGCAACGCGCGCGTACTCAACCTTGCCCCGGCCTTGAGCCGGGACCGTTCCAGACTCCGGCGTTTGGTACGGTCCCGGCTCATAGCGCGGCGAAGACGCGCGTAAACGCGCTAATGGCCGGGACAAGTACGCCGCAGACACCCGCCTACGCCGCGATCTTTACGTATTCGAAATCGCCCGGCTTGTTGTCGATGCCGACGCGCGGCGGCGCGATCCAGCCCGCGAACCGGCCGGGCTCGGTGACCGGCTTCATCAGGCTCGCAATGAAATCGCCGTCCTGGCTCGAGGGCAGCCAGTCGTCCTGGCTCCTGCTCCAGGCGGTGTGAT
>Ga0210403_10002495_pt1 | contig 16561 bp, 14 predicted proteins | sample IncBWC19MmetaG_FD_150863 | JGI IMG/M metagenome (GOLD analysis project Ga0210403, IMG submission 150863) | Forest soil microbial communities from Barre Woods Harvard Forest LTER site, Petersham, Massachusetts, United States - Inc-BW-C-19-M | ecosystem: Environmental > Terrestrial > Soil >... | reverse complement strand
CCGGGACAAAAGGGTCTATGCTGCGCGATCAAAGGCTTCATGCACTCGATTGCATTCCGTCTTCACTCGAGGAAATTTGTCATGTATGAATTCCGCTACGCAAAGGAACACGCAACAGCTCGAACCTTTCATAAGGCCTTCCGACTGGTAGAGAGGTGTTTGCTGCTGGGACTGATGGTCGCGGTCTCGCTTGAAGCACAACAGAGTTCTCCGTCTGCGCCAGCGTGGACCGGTGTCGTACGCACGGCTGCCGGCGAACCTGTGGCAGGAGCGAAGGTAACGGTATTCACACCCGGCGCCAAAAAGAATCTAACCGCAGTTACAGGAATCGACGGAAGGTTCGCGATTGCGGACCTTCGACTCGGGCCAAATCGCGTGAGCGTGCAACTGCCCGGGCGAGGTCCGACAGGGCAAGTGGCAGTGAATATTACTGGCGCAACAATTGTGCTGACGGTGTCCGATCAAAACGTGCTGTCGATTGCAGCCAATCCGCAACCTTCTGCGGGAGTCTCGAATGGGAACCCGAGCACAACTTCGAACGCAGCCAGCGGAACAAGCGGGGAGAAACTCTCCAGCCAAAAGGTAAATGAGTTGCCGTTGAATGGACGCGACTTCAGCACGCTGTTGTTGTTAGCAGCGGGCACTATGACCGACGTGAACGGGCAGACGAATTTTACCCAGCAGTTTGCCATCAACGGACAGCGCGGCGTTGAGGCCGTCTTCGCGATGGACGATGCGGATGTCAGTGATCCAGAGATGGGTGGGAGCACCTTCACGAATTTCAACGTAGATGCGATTCAGGAGTTGCAGTCAAGCTCAGGCTGGATGCCGGCTGACATCGGGCGCGGCGCGGCAGGTTTCACCAACATCGTGACACGGTCCGGGAAAAGCGGTTTTCACGGGTCATTCTTCGAGTTTTTAAGGAACTCTGCCCTCGATGCGCGGAATTATTTCGATCACCCATCGATTGCGGAGCCGGGCAGAATTCCTCCATTCCGTAGAAATGAGTTCGGATTTACGAATGGCGGGCCGGTCGTGTTGCCGCATCTGTATGACGGCCGAGACCGCACGTTCTATTTTGTGCAGTATCAGGGATTCAGGCAGGTGCTGGGAACGACCCAGGTTTTGGCTGTACCAACCGCAGCCGAGCGAGCGGGTCAGGACATCGTGAAGTACCCGGACGGCAGCACGGACACGCTGCAGGTACCGGTGAATCCGGCAATTGCTGCGGTGCTGGCCCGCTATCCACTCCCCAACAACCCAACCGGCGCGTATGGTGCGCGAACCTATGCTGCGCCTTCAAACGTGAACACGGACACGGATCAGTTTTCTATCCGCATCGATCAGAAAGTTGGCGCAAAAGGACAATTGTTTGGTCGATTCAATTACGACAATCTGACGGGACCGACAACAAACCCGGATCAAACGCTGCTCGATCCGAGCTTTGGCGTGCAGTACGTGGATCGGCAGCGAAACGGGGTCATCACTTACACGCGCACCGCGTCACCGCGCTTTCTCTGGTCGACATCGTTGAGTTTTACACGGACGACGCCTTCGTTTGTGACCCCGAACCACACCGATCCGGCCCTCAAGTTCAACGATGGCCTGTATGAGGCGTACAACAGCGCGGCGGGCTCCGTGATGTCAGCGTTCGGGAATTTGTTCCAGTTACAATTGAATTTTGCCTGGACGACAGCGCGACACGCGGTGAAGTGGGGTACAGAAGCACGCCTCAATCGCGACACGACATACTTTGGCATCAGCCCGAACGGGGAATACGATTTTGGCGGCGGAACGGTTTATTCGCCCGTTTTCATCCCTTCTGCGAGTGGACGGCACGACGTTCAGCCTGGCCAGCCTCTGCCGGACACTTTGAGCAGTCTGTTGCTAGGTTTTCCGTACGCATACACGATCGCGGTGGCGCCGCCCTACGCATCGAATGGCGCGCACATTGGGCCCGCGGCGATCAACCGGAATGACGTGAACGCTTACATCGAGGATACGTGGAAAATCAATCCGGAATGGACGCTCGAATATGGGCTGCGATATGAGTTCTATACGCCGATTTCGGAGCGGGCGCACCGAACGTCGAGCTTTCTGAATTCGTTCCCACCTGCGGGCGTTGGGCAGGAATACTTGATCAATCCGCAGCCTACTTATCAAACCGATTGGAACGGTTGGGGGCCGCGTGTTCAGGTGGACTGGAACGCGCCCCACGCGGTGCATGTGCACATGGGCGGGGCCATCACAGTGATTCCGCCTAATATCTGGCAGGACAATCTTCTGACAGGGTCAACGCCTTATGTTGTTTATCCGCGCGTCAATGCAGCGCAAAACGGGGAGATTTCCTACGGATTCCAAATCACACCGGACGAGTTGCCACCGGTCTACAACACAGCGGGTGTGAACGTGCTGGTCAGTGGCAATCCGAAAAACGTCCCGGCGAACACGGTGATGGACGTAAATCGATACCAGCAGGATTTGGCGGCGCTGGCGCCGAGTCATCAGCTCTCGCTACTGAGTCTGGCCGGGATCGACCGGCGCTTCGGCAATGGCTACTTGCAGACTTGGACATTGGGGCTGGAACGGGTTTTCGGCGGCCTCACGGCCGATGTCGCGTATGTTGGAACATCGGCATTTCGACTTCCGAGAATGTCATATCCAAACGCGTATCCCGGAGCGGGTTCGGAATTTGCGCGGTTTACAGACTTCGACGGTAGCGGCGCGGTGACAGGTGGTTTCGGATTCGAGTCTGTGATGACAGCGACATCGCACTCGTCGTACAACGCCTTGCAGACCTCATTGTCGGGAAATGTTGGGCACGGCGGACCGTCATTGCAAGCCGGTTACACCTGGGGCAAATCGCTGGATGATGTCAGCGGCATTATCGGAGGAACAGGATCCACCGGCGCCGCGACGTTGTTTAGTCCGCAAAACCCGTTCGATACACGAGCGGAAAGAGGGCCCTCAAGCTTTGACGTGACGCACGCCTTCACGTTGAGCGCGGCCCAGGATTTGCATTTTGAGCATTTGGGACTTCAGTCGGATCGAACCCACCTGTTGACGAAGGGCTGGGAATTGCTGAGCATCTCGTCGATCACGAGTGGTTCGCCGTTTACGGTTTATTCGGGTATCCAGCAGACGGGCGCGGGAACGATTGGCGCGGACCGGCCGGACCAGATTGGGTTACCGGACCTATCGAGCGCCGGCAGTTCAACCCGACCGCGCGACGATTATTTTGGGCGGGGCGCGAACAACGCAAGCTTCTTTGCCATTCCCATCGGGATTGCAGGTGGAACTGGACCAAACTCCGGGCGCTTTGGAACGCTCGGCCGTAATACCTTTCGCGGCCCGGCATATTACGATTTCGATTTTGCGCTCGTCAAGACGACTCCGAGTGGCCATCGAGAAAGCGGTTTGGAGCGAGCGGATCTGCAATTCCGCGCAGAGTTATTTAATCTGTTTAACATCGTCAACATGGGACTACCTGCGAACATCATCGAGGGCACAGGGTTTGGGATGATCAGCAAGACCGCCGGAACTTCACGGCAAATTCAGTTTTCTTTAAAGCTCATCTATTGAGGCGCGTCCTGCAGCGACACAGGGTTGGGGGGAGGACAGCAACATGCCCTCAGCCGTCAATCCGTTCGCCCAACTGCATCACGCGGACTCTCCCGTCGGCCCGGGCGCAAGGCATCGCAAGTGCGATGAGAGCGAGTGGATACCAGTGTGAGCCAAGCCCTTTGTCCGATGTCGTGACCGCTCCCAAGGTGCCAGCGACAACGCCCACAACGCCGCTTACCAAAGCGTGTTGCGTGGGCCAATCCGGCGCGAGCCGTGCCACAACGTAGCTCCCCGCGATGTTGAAGGGAATTCGATTGACCGTCGCAAGCAGGAGCAGCGCGTCTTCCGTCGGCCGGCCCACGGGGGAAAGACGCCGGTTACATGCAGCACGATGTCGGTGACAACGGTGAGAATGACGCCCGCGAAGATGCCCGCCAGCAGGGCGACAATGCTTCGCGCGATACGGGGCGGATGCTGCGTTTCGGTCATGATGGTTTGCCGGCGATAACCTGCTCCAGTTTGCCGAGCTGGCTCTCCTGGCCCATGACCGCTCTTCGCGTCCACTCCTCGTCGTGCATGGCATCGAATGTCAGAACCATGTGCACACTCTGCCCGGTCGAGTGAAACTCCACCAGGGTCGCGACATCATAGGGCTGAACGCCCGGAATGAAATCGGCCAGGTGTATGTACGCGAGCTGCCTCTGAGTGACCACCTCCGTATAGCTGATTCGCCCCTGGGTCGTCAGAGGCATCCCCGCGTTCTTCATGAATTGCGCCTGCGCGGGGGCAGTCGCAGTCATTGCGTAGAGCAACTCCCCACCTGCGCGGAGGTCGAGCTTCAGAACCTTCGTCGTGAATCCATCTGGTCCCCACCAGGATTCGATGCCCTCCTTCGTAGTCCAGAGATCCCACACGTCTTCGACGGACGCCTTGTAGGTCCGCTCGATAGTTATCCTCCGTCTTGTCTTGTTCTTCATCACTTGGAAATCTCCCTCCGTCTAGTTGGGCGCGGCTTCTGTTTTCGGACTAGAGCGTCAGCGAATTTGTCGAGGCGCGCCTCCCAGAAGCTTCGATAACGGGCGACCCACGCGTCGAGTTCATGAAAGGGCTCCGGGCGAAGCGAGTACAGGCGCTTCTGGCCTTCGGGACGGACTTTGACGAAACCCGCCTCGTGCAGTATGCGCAGATGCCTCGAGACTCCCGACTGGTGGATCTCAACTTTATCGACAAGATCATTAACCGCGCACTCGCCACCTCGAAGTGTCTCGACGATGCGCAGACGCATGGGGTCGGCCAGAGTTTGAAGGACGCTTGAATGCATATACGTACATATATACCGACGTGCATATACGCTTGTCAAGCTGCAATCTTGATCGGTAAATGTCACAGTTGTTTGCTCGCCGTTTGTCGCCCTCTGCATTGTTCCGCGAGGACCACCCGTCCTCAAATGACAGATGCTCGTCAAGGCCGAGTGACAAATAACGCCCAAAATAACAACAAATTGGCACTGACATTTAGCGGTCCAATTAACTATTTTTCTTGCGGTGCTCCCGGCTTCAGGATAGTGAATGCTAAAGGACGTTATCGCCAACATCGCGCAATCGCGAATTTTCCGAATTCCTAACTTCTAGACCGCATCGTCTGCGACTGAGACCACAATTCGATCATTAGCCGCTTCTTTAAGCTTCTGCTTGCATCCGATAGTACCGTTCCGTCGTTTATGCGAATGTATTTTGGGATACGTTTGAAGGCGAGTTGTCGCTGGATCAATTCTATGGCTGGCACGACCTTGTCGTCACGGTCGCAGGAGATCCTACTTTCCAGCACCGGCTGGCGGGTCACGTCGAAACCGGAAGAGACAGCTTCTCGGACCCGGCTCTCGGGGGCCTTGTTACCCTCAAAGCCTGATCCGAAGGCGGTGGCGCGTCCGGTATCGACGACGGGATCAATGAGAATATCCAGCGGACGGGCCTGATGTCCTGTCCGTCTGATTGAGTAGCGCACGGTTGGGGCTTCGAACCCAATACCGCGGTGGTGCCAGGCGATTGTGCATCACTGAAGGACTTACATTTCAGGGATGCCGTGTCGATCTCTGTCGCGCCTAACTAAATTACTTGGCCGATGCGGCCTTCAGACAGATTGCCGCCAACAGTGACTGTACGGTTGGATCCGGCTCCCGTTTGGGGTTCCAAACTTCATTGCCCGGTCCCTGAACTGCGCAAATCCAGGAACATCGAGGACCGCCGGTCTTGTTTTATTTTTCTCCGGCTCGACGGTTGAGGTTCTCGCATACTTCACGCGTCCGCGCAATTTCATCCTAAAGAAACGCTCTCAAATTCGTGGCTGCGAGATCCAGAACTTCATCGCCTCTGCCGCTCAGCATGGCTTTGATCATGTAGATTCCGAATCCCTTGGCTTCTTCAAAATCGATCGTTGGCGGAAAAGAAAGCTCGTGCTTGGCCACTTTGACGCTGACTAATGCAGGGCCAGGATGGTCGAACGCGGCGCGCAGAACCGGCTCCAGTTCTCCCGGATCTTCAACGTTCCGACCGAAAATGCCGCATGCATCAGCCAGCTTCGCAAAATCCGGGTTCTCGAGATCCGTACCAAAGCTGAGGATTCCCGCGGCCTTCATTTCGAGTTCCACGAAACTCAAGGCGTCATTCTGATAGACGATGATTTTCACCGGCGCCTTCAGCTGCCGAAGCGTGAGCAATTCCCCCATCAGCATAGAAAGTCCGCCATCGCCTGACATAGAAATCACCTGTCGGTTGGGAAAAGCCGTCTGAGCCCCGATCGCTTGCGGCAATGCGTTGGCCATCGAGCCGTGATTGAAAGATCCCAGAATTCGGCGCCTGCCATTCATGGAAATATAGCGCGCGATCCAGACCGTAGGTGTGCCGACGTCAGCCGTGAAAATGGCATCCTCTGCCGCCAGTCGGTTCACGATCGCAGTCAGATACTGTGGGTGAATCGGCCGCTCACCCGCTTTGCCGCTTGCGAGATCATCAAGTCCTTTCCGTGTTTTCTTATAGTCGTCTTGCGCTTCTTCGAGATGACCGCTGCTTGACTTTGTCTGCAGGAGCGGTAGAAGCGCCTGCAACGTATCTTGCACGGACCCGACGAGGCCGAGATCCACAGCGGTACGGCGTCCGATTTGCTCGCCCCGCAAGTCCACTTGAATCACCTTGGCGCGGGCGGGATAAAACGCCTGATATGGAAAATCCGTCCCGAGCATGAGCAATGCCTCGCATCGCTCTATCGCATGGTAGCCAGACTTGAATCCAAGGAGCCCCGTCATCCCGACGTCGTAGGGGTTGTCGTACGCGATGAATTCTTTACCGCGCAGAGCGTGGACAATGGGGGCTTTCAACTTGGCCGCAATTTCCAGCAATTCGGCGTGGGAGCCCGCACAACCCGCGCCGCCGAAGATCGTCACCCTGCTTGCGGCGTTGAGTATTTCCGCCGCACGACTCAACAGTTCCATCTCTGGGACGGTTTTGGGTAGCATCGAATCAACCTTCATCGCGATGCGCCGCAACGTAGCCTCTTGCAGCGCGGTATCGCCTGAAATCACGATAACTGCTACGCCGCGCTTGGCAAGCGCCGTCCGGATGGCGATCTCCAGCACGCGCGGCATCTGGCTCGGATGAGAAATAAATTCGCAGTAGTGGCTGCAATCCTTGAAGATATGATCTGGCTTGGTCTCTTGAAAATAATCACTCCCGATTTCTTTGGTCGGAATCTGGGCGGCTATCGCCAATACGGGTACGCGACTTCTGTGGCAATCGTACAAGCCGTTGATGAGGTGCGTGTTTCCAGGACCACAGCTTCCGGCACACACCGCGAGTTCGCCGGTTAAGTGCGCTTCCGCGCCGGCTGCAAACGCAGCTGCTTCTTCGTTGCGCATGTGAATCCAAGCGATGGACTTGTGAGTTCGAATGGCGTCCGTGATCCCGTTCAGGGAGTCCCCAGGCACTCCGTACACGCGTTTGACGCCGACGGCGGCAAGCGTCTCTATAATAATGTTGGATATTTTTGCGGTGGTCATGCCTGCTCCCGGTGGGATGGTTACGAAAATACCGACGTTACCTGCTGCTCCGAGGCCCGTCAAGCGCACCCGAGGATCGCCGGATGGGACGGATGGGCAACCCTGTTGTCTCTCGTGCCCGATTTGCTCCATTATCTTTCGGTGGAAAATACTGCTACACAACCGCAAAGTCCTTGGCGTCCTCTTCGCATTCCTCTTTTTCGGAATCTTCTGATCGCGGACCTGGTTTCGGACATCGGGACGTTTATGCAGAGCGTGGGTGCCGCCTGGCTGATGACGTCGCTCACGACGAGTCCGATGTATATTGCGCTCATTCAAACGGCTAGTGCGTTGCCGTTTTTCCTTCTGGCGTTGCCTGCCGGATCCATCGGAGACATTTTTGACCGCCGCAAACTGATTCTGCGGACTGAATTGTGGATGCTGGGGATGGCCATCGTCCTCGCAGCAACCACGATCACCCACACGATGACCCCGTGGTTACTGCTTCTGCTGACCTTTGGGCTTTCGGCGGGTGATGCGATTGAGGCTCCCACATGGCGAGCGATTTTCCCGGAGCTTGTGCCGAGAGAGGATTTGACACCAGCGCTGGCGCTGAACGGAATTGAATTCAACCTGGCTCGCGCGGTCGGGCCCGGTCTCGCAGGACTGATTATCGCGGTGGCCGGGGTAGGCACGGCGTTTGTGTTCAACGCGCTTTCTTTCATGGGCGTGATAGGCGTAATTGCGCGCTTGAAACTGCCCGTTCGAAAAAGCCAGCTTCCCGCCGAGACACTAGGTGGAGCGACGGTCGCAGCGTTGCGCTACGTGCGCTATTCGCCAGACATTCAGAAGCTGCTGTTCCGCTCGGCCTGCGTGATTTTCTTTTCGAGCGCGTTCTGGGCGCTGCTCCCAGCGGCGGCGAGAGGGTTGACGGAGAGTTCGCTCGGCTACGGACTACTGCTTGGGTTCTTCGGAGTGGGTGCGGTGGTCGGGGCGGTCGTGCTGCAGCGGGCGAGAAACAAATGGTCGAGCGAGTGGGTAGTGTCCGGAGCGACAGCGGTGTTCGCAGGTCTAATTCTCGCCGTTGCCACCCTGCACCGGTTGCCGTTGCTGTGTTTTCTGATGTTGTTTGGAGGCGCAGCGTGGACGGTGTTCATGTCCACGTTCAACACTCTGGTTCAGAATCTTGCGCCTGACTGGGTCAGGGCGCGGGTATTGGCGATTTACCTTTTCGTGTTTCAGGGAAGTGTTGCGCTGGGCAGCACCCTCTGGGGCGTGGCCGCGGAACATACGAATGCAAACACGGCACTCCTTTTTTCGAGCGTTGGCATTGCCGCCTGCCTTGCGCTTCCCGTTGTTGCAAGATTGCCCACGGCACGGGGTTCGCTTGAGGCGTGGAACCACTGGGGAAAGCTGTCGATGGTTACGCAGCCGGAACCCGACGAAGGGCCGGTGCTTGTCGCCATTGAATACCGGGTTGATCCACAAAGAGTTCCGGAATTTTTGGATGCGCTGCACGACTACCAGCGGATTCGCCGACGCGACGGCGCCATGCGCTGGGGCGTCTATTACGATGCGGAGAATCCCGGGGTTTATCTGGAGGATTTCGTTGTGGCGTCATGGGCGGAACATACGCGGCAGCACGATCGATTTACAGTTGCCGACCGAAGGTTCGAAGAGCGGGTGCTCAGTCTCGTCCTCGAATCTCCCAAGACGCGACATTTCCTCTATGCGAACCGAGCCGAGCGGGTGCCGCCGGTCCGGGATACGAACCAATGAACTAGGGGATCCGCAATTTGTGGTCCGATGTTTCTCAGGACATCGCCATCTGCAATCTCTGACGGGCTTTGCTTAGAGTCGATTCGAAGTTCGGAGATCCGAGACTTTCCATGACTACTTGCAGGGTAGCTGAGATGTTGTCGGTGAAATTAGGCCGGATCGCCAGATGAACCGCTTCCAGCTCCACAGCATGAGTTCGGGTTCGTAGTTGGGCATCGTGCGGATAAGTGCCGAGAGTCGGCTTGTCGGAAGCCTTGCTAACGATTGCGGGTGGAACGACGGGCCAAACCGAAATAATCGAAGGCGTGACGTTTTGGCACTCCTAATTGGCACTGCTAAATAGAGTGCTGTTCGAAGACTTGGCGAGAGCAACGGGACGCGAACCCGCCATTTCCATCACGCGAAGATTCAACACCTGCAACATGTTCGCCATGATCTTGTGGAGTGGTCGATCTCTCCAACAAGCAATGCATCATGGCGCGGCTCACCTCCAGGATACTCCTGCGAATCTAGAATCCCAGATTGATTATCGAACGGGGTAGCGCGCACCAATGGCATGCGCCGTTTTTGAGGCGTATCCTTATGGCGAACCGGTCGTAAGCCCGGACCCAGGATGGAGAACGTCATGAGCTCCGCGGAATCGCGACCCAAGCTGGGCCAAAAAATACAACTCAGTTGCACGCCTGGCGTGGTGCAGGCGGTCGGCTCTAAATCCAAAGAAGGGCCGAATACGACAATTGCATCGCAGGCGGAGCCCCTATTAGCTGCGGAAAAACGAAGCTGCGGAACAAACACTGATCTTGGAGAGTGGGAACGCGCCGAGGAGGCCGTCCGCGGGAACGAGCAGGGCCTACGCCTGATCGTCGACAGCATTCCTGGGATTGTGTCTACCTTGAATGCGGCAGGTGAGGTCGAGTTCGTCAACCGCCCCGCCTTGGAATATACCGGCAAGACGAGCGAAGAATTGAAGAATTGGGCCACCAGCGACCTCGTCCATCCGGATGACCTCCCTCTTATGCTCGATGCCTGGAGGCGTGCGATGGAAACTGGGCAGCCGCCTGATGCTGAGATTCGTAGCCGTCGAGCCGATGGCGTGTACCGCTGGGTCCACGTACGAGCTCGTCCGCAGCGTGATGCCGAGGGTCGCATTGTCCGCTGGTATAACTTGGTGACGGATATCGACGAGCGCAAGCGCGCCGAGGATGAATTAAGCAAGGCTTTCGAAAGAATAGCCAAATCCGAAGCTGAACTTCGAACAATAATCGATGCAATACCTCAGCTCATCACGGCTGTTGGGACCGACGGAAACTTTCTGTATGCGAATCAGGCAGTGCAGGAGTACACCGGCCTGACGAAAGAAGAACTCCGGTTGGAGTGCTCTCATCCGGTCTTTCATCCGGACGATTCCGAGAGATTGCGTGACGAACGCGAAGCGGCGATCTCGCGACGGGTCCCGTTCGAGTACGAACGGCGAATCCGCCGGAAGGGTGGTCAGTTCCGTTGGTTCTTGGTCCAATACAAGCCGCTGCTGGACGAACGAGGAGAGGTCAGCCGCTGGTATGCGACCAGTACCGACATCGACGATCGCAAACAGGCGGAGGAAAGAACGAGGCAAGAGAACTTCGCGTTGCGAGAGCAAATCGATCAGGTTTTCATGTTTGAGGAGATCGTGGGCTCCTCGCCCGCGTTGAAAAGTGTCCTTTCCAGCATCGTCATAGTCGCTCCCACCGACTCTACGGTGCTGATTACCGGCGAAACCGGCACCGGAAAAGAACTCATTGCGCGCGCCATACATAAGGCGTCGCAGCGTGCTGGCCAGCCATTTATTAGCGTGAATTGCGCCGCGATTCCTTCTTCGCTCATCGCCTCAGAATTGTTTGGGCACGAGAAAGGAGCGTTCACTGGCGCTTTGCAGCGGCACCAGGGCCGCTTTGAGCTGGCACATTCCGGCACGATTTTTCTCGATGAAATCGGCGAGCTTCCCGCGGAAACTCAGATTGCCTTGCTCCGAGTGATCCAGGAGCGCCAATTTGAACGAGTAGGGGGTATACGCGTCATTCCCACGGATGTTCGAATCATCGCCGCCACCAACTGCGATTTGGCAGCAGCCATTGCTTCAGGAACATTTCGCGCCGACCTCTACTATCGCCTGAATGTTTTCCCGATCCACGTGCCGCCGCTGCGGAACCGCAAGGAAGACATTCCCATGCTAGTCGAGTACTTCGTGAAGCGGTATGCGGAGAAGGCGCGAAAGCGAATCAACAAGATCGACAAGAATACGCTCAAGCTATGCCAGTCGTATCATTGGCCAGGCAACATTCGTGAGCTGCAGAATATCGTGGAGAGATCCGCGATCCTCTGTAGTAGCGACACTCTTTGGGTCGATCCCGCGTGGCTTTCAAGTCAAAAGCCGCCCCAGCCAGAATTGTCAGGTCCATTGACAGAGATCATCCGGGATCAGGAAAAGGAAATGATCGAAGCCGCTTTGGCTGAGAGCAACGGAAAAGTGGCGGGACCAGGTGGCGCGGCCGCCAAGCTCGGAATTCCTCGTTCGACGCTCGACGGGAAAATTAAGCAGCTCAAGATAAAGAAATACAAATTCATTTCTGAAACTTAGTACGTCTGCCTTTCAACTCCCCGAAATCCGGGACTTTCCGTAATTCCGTCACTTCAATTTCTCTTTCAAGCCTTGTTTTCAGTGAGATCCAATTGGGCACTCGGTTGCACCACTCGTGATCGGTGCTCGGATGAAAGGAACAGAGTGCTCCGCAGCCGCTACTGCAACGTCGGTCGTACGGGGCAAACTGTTCGCTTTTCGGTCCCGTCGAGTGATATCGCGCGGTTTCACCTGGATGAATTGAACCCGAGACACAAGGAACTTTCCCATTTTCAAAGATTGGAGCTTCATATGGGTCACAGTCGAGAAACCGCAGCCGAAATCACGGAAACGACCAAACGGCCTTTCCCAGTGGTACCAACTACAAAGATTCTGGCATTAGGCCGATTCACGTCTCCGCCGACGCCTGAGCAACTCAAGACGATATTTCCAAAGGAGGTGCCAGCTACACTTCGTCTTTACCTCGCTGGAAAGATCGACCAATGGTGGGCTCGCCAAGATCAAAAAGGTCCCGTCTTCCTGATGAATGTAACGTCCGTTGAAGAGGCGCGTACCATCCTTGAGAGGCTGCCGTTGGGCCAAGCTAAGCTCATGGAATTCGAATACGTCGAGCTTGGTCCGCTGACCCCGCTTCATTTGCTCCTGACCGAAGGCTGAGCGAACGCCAACACATAATTTCTCGTTTTGATTGCGGAATTCTCGAAGCACGTCATCTTCCTGGCTGTACGGTGCGCCAAATGGCTTGATCGATGACCTTTAGGATCGAGACAGCGGCGCGAGGGAGATTCACGGTATTTACCCTATGTGGCCGGATCGAAAACAGGCGGTAGCCGAATTGAAGAAACTTTTCGAATTCCAAACGGACTACCACGACATCGTTTTAGATCTGAAAGACGTTGGTGTGGTCGATCGCGAGGTAATGCGCTTTTTCATGAGTTGTGAAGGGGATGGTGTGCAGCTTGAAAATTGCACTCCGTATATTCGCGAATGGATGGAAAGAGAAAAGGATTGAGTGGTAGCGAGGTGATAGTGACGCCCTTGTCATTCATCTCGCCAAGTTCACCGAGGGCAGCACGGGAGAAGGTTTTGCTCAAGATCTCTGCGACAAGCAGAAGCCGTACCTTGCTGAGGGCCTGGCGAAGATTTGTGAGTGGAGTCGATCAGGTCGATTCGACTGATCCGCTTGGAGCAGCCGGGATGCAATACGAAAGCCAAATTGAAACTCAAAGGAGAGGTACATACAAATGAAAGGCGCAGACAAAGCGATGGAGGTTTCTGCACGGACGACGAGGACCAAGTTTGATGGGGTCCTCCTTACCATCCGCTCACGTAAGTCCTACTTCGAGGTTACTCAGGCGGTCGAGAGGAGCTTGCAGCGCTTCCACATCCCCAAACTGATGGAATACGTGACGCACGGCGATCGCGCGGGTGTCGAAGCTTACGTCGACTCCACTTCCACGCCCTTCTCAATCTTCTGGGACTTCGAACAGGGCTCCACAATGCGCCTTGCGGGAATTCCCATCGAGTCGAAGTCCTACCTTGTCGGGAACGCCGTCATCGCACGTGGCCTGTTCGAGTACAGCGGTGCCGCCGGCCTGGGCGCTCCCGTGCGCGTCTGCGTTTCCCAGAGGGACGGTGAGGAGACACGGATCGACATGGACCTACCGTCGGCATTCTTCAGCAAATTCCCGGAGACGCAGCCGTCGTCTGTGCCCGCTCTGCTCGACGAGAAGTTGATAAAGGTCTTCGAGGAGGCCGCCGCCTAGGAGGCAACGATGAGATCGCGCCCGCGGCTTGTGACTGGGAGCTTCCTAAGCTCCCGAGTGCTCCGAACATGTCGGAGATCAGCCACACCGCTCGGCGCGCTGGTGTCGCTCCTTCTCGGTCGGGCTACGGACCACATGCAAGTTGACAGGCGCCTACATCATGTCGGCCGGGTCGCCCTATGCCCGCCTGCATGTTATGGGGCGTCCCTGAGGGAAGAAGGCCAACCACGAATTTGAAGCTGTGCCGCAGGAAATTCTTCCGGAGGTTCGAAATGAAGCTACCTGTATTTTGTCTCTTCGCTGCTCTCACAGTGGGCGCTCAGATCACGACTCAGCACCTGCCTGTAACAGACACTGAGAAAATTGCGGACGCACTGAGGGCCGGACCAACATTCATAACCGACGGCGCGACTATCTTGGATTGGCCGGCCAAAAAGGGCGGCGAATTTTGGGTTCTCCGTAAGGGTACTAGTGAATGGACTTGCCTACCGGGTCCACCACCCGGCGCCACGCATGACGAGCCCGGATGCTTCGATAAAGTTTTCTTTCAGTGGGCGACGGACGCCGTTGCTGGACGGCCTCAGCACATCGATAGAATGGGCGTTGCCTACATGTATACGGGTGCCTGGGTTCCGAACTGGCCCGGCGAGACGGCCAAGAAGGAATTTCACGTGGGCCCACATATCATGGTCGTCACCCCGCATCCAGATGAACTACAGGGCTTCAGCCGGAATGGCTGGAACGGCACATACGTGACGCATTTGCCCACCGACAACCATGCGGATTTGTTGTTTTTGGTTATACCGATCAAAGCTGATAACCGGTGAATATGGATGCCGTCGAAGCCAGCCTTAAAAGACTTCAGACTGGTGGCATCGACCTCTATCAAGTTCACGGAAATGATTCAGTCACACCAGATTGACCCACTCCTAGAGTCTGAAAAAGTGGGCCTTTTGGTATGGGGTCCTCTTGCCGGAGGACTGCTCTCCGGTAAATTTACTCGTCATAACCAGAAGCTTGAAAACTCTCGACGGTCGGTTCAGGGTTTTCCAATTGTGAATAAAGAGCGCGCTTGGAACATTATCGACGTGATGGGAGCAATCGCGAAGGATGAAGTCAGCCAACTTCCACCCGAGTATCCGGAATGGATGTTAGCGACTCAAGGTGCGGATCGTCTTGGTCCCGTCGATCTTTGGAGCAAGTGAAAGGGGATCACATGCAACAGATGTTAGAGTCTCTCGACAACCCGATCTGGTTCGCGCTGACGACGGAACACCGGCTCCTTGCCCGCTCGCACGGCCTTGCGCGACGATATCCGCCGGATGTTTCACCGCTGGCGGCTTTGCTTCATCCCACGAATGACGCATTCGCCGATTTACAACGGCTGGTCAGTCCCGGCGAGCACGTTGCGTTGTTTACCGCCAGTCCCTTCGATGTGCCCGCCGGCTGGCAAGTCGACCGCTCTCGGTGGATCGACCAGATGATTTGTGAGGCTTCACTAGACCTCCCGCCTGTCGTACCACTTCCACTCGGGACGACGGACGTTCCCGAAATGCTAGAGCTCACCGCTGCCACGGAACCCGGCCCGTTCTCGCCCCAAACAATCCAGATGGGAAGCTATGTCGGGATACGCGCGAGCGATGGACGGTTGGTCGCAATGGCCGGCGAGCGATTACAATCCACTGCGTTCGCGGAAATCAGCGCAGTGTGCACTCATCCCAAATTTCGCGGCCGCGGATATGCGCGGGCCCTCGTGACGTTCCTCGCAGCTCAGATTCTGGCTGGGGGGAAGACTCCTTTTCTCCACGTCAAGTCCGAGAATGGCGCAAAAGTGGTTTATGAAAAAATTGGATTCCGTTTACGTGCCGCAATATGGCTAACCGTTATTTCGCTCCGCTGAAGGTGTGGTCAGTTGCGAAACGTATCCTCGCTTTGACCCATGGCGTCAAACGGCAAAACGGAAACTCATACGAAGTGCCCATAATGCCGGGTTCCGTACCATGCCCTCCAACCCGCCACCCGAGAAGTGGATACTGCCATTGCCGCAGGCTTGAAGAGTCGATACCCAGAACTCCGTCGATATTCTTCTTGGCGGCGAGAGCTCGACTTGAACTCAGCTATCAAACACGGATTGATGCTGTTCCTGGTTCTTTTGGCGCCGCTGCAGGCGCCGGCGCAACGGCGAATTGTGACTTTGCCATTTCGTTCCGTGAATTCCTTGATCCTGGTAGAGGCGAGCATCGACGGCAGGCCGGTGACACTGCTGGTAGATACAGGAGCGAACAAGACGATCCTCAATGCGCGATCAATTGGCAGAGTGCAACTTCCGGTGAGTCAGCCGGTGAATCAGGGACCAGGCATCATTGGGAACGCCCTGTGCTTGCGAGTGGACGTGGAAATCGCGCATCGTTTTTTGTTTTCACAACCGGTTTCGGTGATGAACCTGGAAGAACTTTCGAAGAGCTTTCAAATTCCCTTTGACGGTTTGCTGGGGCAAGACATCCTGAACCAATTCCGGTCCGTGCGGATCGACTACAAAGCACACGTCATCGAGTTGGAGGCTTAGTTTGCCAGTCCCTTGTCCCTTTCCCGGCGATCTTGCCAACAGAGGTGACAGCGACTCCAACACGTCTTGGGACGCTCTTCCATTACAAACTGCGAGCCTCGCAGCCACTATCGGCTAATCTCGATCACAATGGAGCCCATGCGCGAACTGCTGGCATATTCCCGATGTGCCTTCTGAATTTCTTCAAGCCTGAAGGTAGCCTTGATCGGCACGGAGATTTTTCCGGACCTAAGCCATTC
>Ga0210403_10002494_pt1 | contig 16563 bp, 16 predicted proteins | sample IncBWC19MmetaG_FD_150863 | JGI IMG/M metagenome (GOLD analysis project Ga0210403, IMG submission 150863) | Forest soil microbial communities from Barre Woods Harvard Forest LTER site, Petersham, Massachusetts, United States - Inc-BW-C-19-M | ecosystem: Environmental > Terrestrial > Soil >... | reverse complement strand
ATTTAATAACAATCGTCGAAGGTGAATCATTAATTATCGACCACTCCAATACTGGTATACGGTGTTGGAGGTATATCAAAAACCGTGAAAAAGTAACCCTATTTTCGACTATAGTTTGGAGCTTCCCTTGTAATAGAGACATCGTGGGGATGACTTTCGGTAACGCCGGCCGCCGTAATTTTAACAAACTTGGCGCTCTTAAGTTTCTCTAGGTTTTTTGCACCGCAGTAGCCCATCCCCGCACGAAGGCCGCCTACTAGTTGATAAAGGACCTCAGACACTGAACCCTTGAATGGAACACGTCCTGAAATTCCTTCGGGCACCAGTTTTTTGATATCATCTTCCACATCCTGAAAATAGCGGTCTTTTGATCCATCTTCCATGGCTTCGATGGAACCCATGCCCCGGTAAGATTTGAATCGTCTTCCTTCGTAAATGATAATTTCACCGGGAGCCTCTTCGCTACCTGCCAAAAGTGAGCCAACCATTACGCTGTCGGCGCCGGCTGCAAGTGCTTTGACGACATCGCCAGAAAAGCGAATGCCACCATCGGCAATAGTTTTAGTGCCTGATCCCTTTAGCGCTTTAGCCGCCTCATAAACTGCAGAGAGTTGTGGTAAGCCTACGCCCGCCACCACTCGGGTCGTGCATATACTTCCTGGGCCCACGCCCACTTTCACAGCATCAGCGCCAATTTTGGCCAAGGCCCTTGCGGCTTCACCGGTTGCAATGTTGCCAACAACCAATTCTATTTCAGGAAATTTTTTCTTCACGCGCTTTGCCGCATCCATTACTCCCTTCGAATGACCATGTGCTGTATCAATGCTGATCACATCAACGCCTGCATTTTTTAATGCTTCTATTCTCTCTGTAATATCGGGAGTCACGCCAACGGCAGCGCCTACACGCAAACGGCCAAACTCGTCTTTACAGGCAATGGGTTTGTTTTTCTTTTTCAGGATGTCTTTGTAAGTAACCAGCCCGGTGAGCTTTCCTTTTTTGTTGACGATAGGAAGTTTTTCAATTTTATAGCTCTGCAAAAGAATTTCTGCCTTCTCTAAGGTAATTCCTTCGGGTGCGGTAATCAGGTTCTCCCTGGTCATAATTTTTTCAATTGGCAACGCCATGTCTTTTTGAAAACGCAAATCGCGGTTGGTGATGATGCCCACCAATTTGCCATTGCCATCAATTACAGGGATTCCTCCGATTTTATTTTCACGCATCAATTTCTCTGCATCACGTACAGTGGAAGTCACATGCAAGGTAACCGGATCAAGGATCATTCCGCTTTGAGAACGCTTCACTTTGCGAACGTGCTCAGCCTGAGCGTCGATCGACATGTTCTTATGAATGAATCCCAGCCCTCCCTCCAGGGCGATTCCAATGGCCAAATCCGCCTCGGTCACGGTATCCATGGCGGCTGAGATAATCGGAATATTTAGCTTAATATTCTTGGTTAAATAACCGATCGTACTGGTTTCACGCGGCAGAACTTCGCTGTATGCTGGTACGAGCAGCACATCGTCGTAGGTGAGGGCTTCAAAAAGAAACTTGGAGGAATTGAGTGGCATGGCAAATAATTTAGGATCCATTATTTGCCGGGCAAAGCTAACTCTAAATTGTCAATTAGCCAACGATGAATAAAAAGTAAGCAGTAGGCAAGAGGCAGTAGGCAGGTTTCAGCATGATTTTCTGACTTTTGCGCGGGGACACCCATTTTTAAAAATTAACCTGTAAATTGAATATTTGAAATCTTTATATTTTTTGCAAAAAGTCAGGAGAAATTTGGAGGAATTGAGTAGCATGGGCAAATAATTTAGCAATCTATTATTTGCCGGGCAACGCTAACCGTAAATTGTCAATTAGCCAACGATGAATAAAAAGTAAGCAGTAGGCAAGAGGCAGTAGGCAGGTTTCAGTATGATTTTCTGACTTTCGCGCGGGGACACCCATTTTTAAAATTAACCTGTAAATTGAATATTTGAAATCTTTATATTTTTTGCGAAAAGTCAGGAGAAATTTGGAGGAATTGAGTAGCATGGGCAAATAATTTAGGATCTATTATTTGCCGGGCAACGCTAACCGTAAATTGTCATTTAGCCAACAGTGAAAAAAAGTAGGCAGTGGGCAAGAGGCAGTAGGCAGGACTCAGTATGATTTTCGGCCTCCCGGCCTTTCGATATGATTTTTCCGGCTTGCCTGCTGAATACTGCCTACTGCTTACTTATTTTTGCTCATGCGCTATTTTTTTGAAATCACTTACGATGGAGCGAAATACAGCGGGTGGCAAAATCAAGCCAATGCATTAGGCGTTCAGCAAGTGGTGGAGGAGACCTTAAGCCAATTACTTCGCAAGAAAATCTCAATTGTTGGCAGCGGCCGAACCGATACAGGTGTGCATTGTGTTCAGCAATTTTTTCATGCCGATATTGAAAAGGAAATCAGGAGACAGGTATTGTTAATACGACTCAACTCTTTTCTTCCCAGGGATATCGCCATCCGTGATATCCTTCTTGTAAAATCGAATGCCCACGCACGCTATGATGCCCGTGAAAGAGCTTACAAATATCACATCACCACACGAAAAAATCCGTTACTCGTAGGACGTGCGTATTATTTCCTTAAGAAATGTGATATCGATTTGATGAATGAGGCAGCTGAATCAATGCTGGGCGAACATGATTTTACCTGCTTTAGTAAAGTGAAAACGGATGTCAATCATTTCCGTTGCACAGTCAAAAAAGCACGCTGGATAAAAAACGGGGATCTACTGATCTTCACCATTGGCGCCAATCGCTTTCTTCGCGGTATGGTACGTGCTATCGTGGGGACATTATTGGATGTAGGTTCAAAAAAAATATCCATCGAAGAATTCCAGTCGATCATTAAAGGCAAAGACAGAAGAAAAGCCGGAATGAATGTGCCGCCTGAAGGTTTATACCTGACGCGCGTGAAGTATCCAAAAAACATTTTCTTGAATTCGCCGCAAGGAGATTGAGATTCGTTATCAGCTGGCAGTGATTTTATATTCCTTGAATCTTCTCACCAAGGCAACACAAAATCCGATCATTAAAATTCCAGTGCCTAACCAGAGCACATTGATGTAGGGTTTCTCCAAAGCTTTGATCACCACCCAGTCCTTTTGCCGTGCCATCGTACCCAGGGTAAATTCATTTGTCTGGGGATTGATGTTGAGTAAAGCAATGCGGATTCCAAGGTCATTGACCTCTGCGGGAATGCGACCCACTTCGCTCTTGTTGTGGATCAGGAAGATAGGTTGCGCATAAAACGACTCGTGCTCGCCCTCAATTTTTATTTTTGCCATAACGGCAACATCCTCACCAACTAATGCTACGCCGTCAACATGATCGACCGGCTTGACCTGTTCAAGCACGGCCACGTAGTCGTTGATAAAAAACTGCTGTCCGATTTTTACTTTTTGTTCCTCCACTTTTCCCCAGGCCGGTTCATCCTCGCGGTTCATCGTGGCGGAAACATGGGTATAGATATCGCGGTCAAAATTTTTCTTAATATCAGGTGAAGCAAGAAAGCCGCCCATGGCAGGATTGATTTGAATTCGAGGGTAGAGCGTTGCTGCTACCTTTCCATTTCTGCGCATTTCAATTTCGTAAAATGTATTCTCCGGATAAATAGCAAAAGTATCCCTGGCGTTATATAATTTTTTGCCCTGATAAACGATGTCTTTGATAGCCACAACCCGGTAGGGATCGGCAGTGGGTTCAATGTCATTTTTGCGGACGTAGCCATTTTTACCCCTCAGTTCCAAATTTTCACTGCGGTATTCAATTTCATAACCCGCCATGGTTTTTGGCTCGTTGATGAACAGCAACAAATTGTCACGGTTGAAATCCGTACCCATTTCTTTGTTCAAAATCAGACCACTGCTGTTCAGCGAAACGACTCTAGAATAACCGGCAGAAAAAAGAATTCCAATCAACATCATGCCAACACCGATGTGAGCTATCGCTCCACCGGAAAGCGTGGGGTTTACTTTTGTGACTGAAGCAAGCACCTTGATATTGGAGACAATTAAGTATACACCTGCAAGGGTAAGAACGATGTAAATAGGATTGTAGACCCTGGCAATGGAAATAATAATGGCAAAGACGACCAATGAAATCAGGATTGGTGCAATCAATTCTTTCTTCAGTTTTTCCTTATCCATTTTCTTCCACCAGAAAAACTGTCCTGTGCCGGAAATCAACGCCACCGCTACACCAAACCATAATTGAAACTTGGAATAAAATTCGATTTGATTGGCCGGAGGAGCTAAGTTTGAGTGACCTCCAAAGAGTTCAATTATTTTATTGTAAACGGGAATCGAAGTGGGCATCAGTACCTGAAAACCCATGAGGCATAAGGTAGTCGCACCCAGGAAAACCCAGAACTCGCGCGAGTACGTGGAAATCTCTTTTTCCGTTGAAGGAATTTGCCTCCAACGTAACGCACTAAGAACTGCCGCAGCAATCGTGAAGAACAAAAGATAAAGCAACAGTTGACCCGAAAGACCCAGATCAGTAAACGAATGAACGGAAGCATCTCCTAAAATTCCACTTCTTGTAAGAAAAGTGGAATACAAAATCAAAATGAAGACAGCAATGTTCAAAACAATAGAAGCCTTCAACGCAGTGCCACTGTTTTTGTAAGTCATCATCACATGAATGGAGGCAATCAGGACGAGCCACGGAACATAAACCGCATTTTCAACCGGGTCCCAGTTCCAATATCCACCGAAGCTCAGGGTTTCATACGCCCAATAACCTCCCATCAATATGCCAAGGCCGAGGACCGCTCCACCCACTAAAGCCCAAGGTAATGCCGGTTTGATCCACTCCGAATATTTTTTTTGCCACAACCCGGCAATACAAAAAGCAAAAGGGGGTAGTGTGAGTGCGAATCCGAGAAATAAGGTGGGGGGGTGAATCACCATCCAATAATTCTGCAATAAAGGGTTTAGCCCATGACCATCTTTTGGAATGAAGTCAGGATTCATTTTGAAAATGGGATCGCTGAGCGCGTCCCGCAGCAAAATGAAGGGTGAGCTGCCAATTTTGAAATCAGCGAAGGGAATAACGACGCCTAAAATCATTGACGCAAGGAATGCCTGAACCAAGGCAAAAACAATCATGACCGGCGCTTCCCAGCCATGCTTCGTTCGCATAACCATTAGGCCGAGCGCGGCCTGCCAAAACATCCACAACAAGAAACTTCCTTCCTGGCCTTCCCAAAAGCAGGAGACCATATATTGACCAGGCAGATGCAGTGAGGAATGACTGTAGGCGTAATGGTATTCGAAATAATGTTGGTAAATGATTACGAAAAGAACGGCAACAACACCAAGCACTGAAAGGCCATGAATGTAAAATGCAGTTCTCGCATTTTTTCTCCACTCTTCCTTATTGACGTTGTCGGTCGAATAAAAACTTTTCCAATAGGCGAAGGCAGCAACGATGGAGGTAACCAGGGATGCGATAACAAAAAGATGGCCAAGGTTGCCGATGAAGTAATGCATTTGTTTAATTCAAGATTTCTAATTCAAGATTCAAAATTGAGAACAAATTTAGCGGTTTGAATTTGAAACATGATTAGTCTTGAACGTTGAATTATGGATTTTGAATTTTAAATCCCAGCATTGAGTTTTTGATCCTGGTATTTGCTGGGACACTTCAGCAGAATTTTTTTGGCTATAAATTGATCATTTCGATAGCCACCAATAACGACTACTTTTTCGCTTCGCAAAAAATCAGGAGGCATAGGTTCGTTGTAAATCACTTTTTGTTCCTTCTTATTGTCATCCACCAGGATAAACGAGAACGAAAGCTTGTTCTCGCTGTTCTCCAAGCCAACTACATGACCGCTTTCATCTTTCTTCAATTCACCTACTACGTGAATTTGGGTGTCGTTTCCCGTGGAGGCCATTTGATAGGCCTGGTCAAAATTGACGTAGGTGCTGGCATCTCCCGCCGTAAAAATGATAATGGTGATGGCAGCTGCAATAACAACAATGGCTATAATATGTGACAATTTCATCTGGTAATAATTTTAATGGTCAGATTGCCCAAGCCAATTGTTATGCCCTTGGGTGAATAAAATACGTGGCCATTTCATGCTGTTCCTTTGAAAGGAACAAAATTAGTCAATTGGCTGGCAGGATGCATGACTAATAATTTGGAAAAAGATGACTATTTCAGCCGGTTTTCCAGTCTGGAAATTTTACGGTCAGTAAGAATAAGATAAGCAATTAAACCAAAGAAGATCACGAGAATAACGGCTACCACGACATAGATTTTGCCCTCCGAGCGCATGGTGTCGGCCATTTGTGCATCCTGGGCAAAAAGTGTTGGATTAATTAACAAAAGTAGCCCGAGCAAAATTTTAACGATTTTTTTCATCTTCTTTTTCATTAATTATTTCTTCCAATAATTTCATTCGTATGCGCAAAGAGGTAATCCAAACGCCCAGTAAAATCCAACCGATCACGGCAGGATAAAAGACCAGGCGCATTTTACTATCTAGATCGTACATATTGAACCCGGGATTGCCACCGCTGCCCGGATGCATGCTGCTGGTCATCCGCGGGATAATGAAAATCAGCGGGATCATTGCCACAAAGGCAAAAATATTATAGACCGCACTTAAGCGCGCGCGTTGCTCCTCATTGTTGACCGAACCGCGTAAAATAAAATAAGCTAGGTAAACGAGCAGTGCAATGGCAGCTCCATTTTGCTTTGGATCGCCATGCCAGGGTGAGCCCCAGGTGTAGTTGGCCCAGATCATGCCGGTAATAATTCCAAGAATCCCAAAAACCAAACCTACGTTAGCAAACTCCAGGGAATAGGAGTCGTCCCTGAAATTAGGATGGCGTAAATAACGGATGGCATAAACCACGGAGGTGAGAAAAAGGATGACCATGCTGAACCACATGGGCACGTGAAAATAAAGCCCCCGGATGGTTTCATTCACGATGTTTAACCGGGGTACATCAAAGAGTAATCCACCAATGATCGTATAAATTAACAAAACCACACACACTATTTTCCACCAGGTCGATTTCATAATTATGGCGAAAGATAGTTGATTGATTTTATATTCTCGATAAGAAAATGTTGAAGCGGTTGGCTCATAAAAGATGGAGCACATCTTTGATGCGTTCTACTTGCCTGAAGTTTTCATGATGGATCGGGATCTCTGCTTTTTCATGAATCCATGTTACATGGTAGGGAATGTGGATGCCATGCCCGCCTAAATTGAGTACAGGAAGGATATCGGACTTGATGGAGTTACCAATCATCATCAATTCATTCGGCTGAATATCAAGATGGTGTATTAATTTTTCAAAATCGGCCTCTTTTTTCTCCGACATGATTTCTATGTGATGAAAATATTCCGCCAGTTTTGATTTCTTCAATTTACGCTCCTGGTCGAGCAGGTCACCTTTGGTTGCCATCACCAGGCGGTATTTTGTTTTGAGTGATTGTAGAACTTCTTCCACCCCGTCTATTAAGAGCACGGGCTTTTCCAATAGTTCTTGCCCGAAACCAATAATTTTTTCAATGGTCTCAGCTTTAATGTTTTTGTCTGTGATGCGAATGGCTGTTTCAATCATCGAAAGCATAAAGGCTTTTATGCCATAGCCGTACAGCGAAATGTTTTTTATTTCAGTTTGAAGCAACTCCCGGGAGACGGTGTGCTGAGGAAGAAAATCTTCCAAGAGTTCACAGAATTTTTTCTCTACTTCCTGAAAATAAAGTTCATTGTCCCACAAAGTGTCATCAGCATCGAAAGCAATAACTTTTATCTTCATTTATGGCGATCAGTTTTTCCAGATAAACGGAAAGAGCAAATAGGATATCGCTGTCACTAAACAATTGATAGCCAACAGAGAGAGCAATGGGCCGTAACTCAGGCTTGGGTCCAGTCCGTCAATACAGTTTTTGGTGATTTTGATAGCCATCAATAAAATGGAAATCACAATGGGGAAACTTAGTACGGCCATCAGGATATTACTGTTGTTGGCTTTGGATGCAATTCCTGAAAGCAAGGTGAGGGAGGAGGCAAATCCTGCTGAGGCCAGGACCAAGGTAGCCATAAAAATCAGGGTATCTTGAATGGGGTCATTCAGAAGAAGTGTGAATAAAAAATACCCAGCTAGGGAGAGGAGTAAGCATAACAAGAAATTATAGATGATTTTTGATAAGAGGATATCCAACGGGTTGGCAATCGAATAGTAGTAAATTTCAAGCCCGCGTTTTTCTCCAATGAAACTTTTTGCCACGGTATTGACGGCTGTAAACAAAATGGTAATCCAAAATAGCGCACTCCATACCAACGGAGAGATCAGGTTTTGTTTTAATGCAAAAGCCAGATAACAGATGAACACCATACTAACAAGATACAAACTCAATCCTGCGACCACTGATTTGCGTCTTAACTCGAGTTTGAATTCTTTGGATAGTAGGTAACCAATGGAACCCAAGAAATTATGAATTAGCTAATTTGAGCAAGCGAATAATTATTAGTAAACCAATGGAAACAAATAGCCCCCCCAAAAAGCCGGTGACAAGTAAAATGGATAATTTGGGCTGGGCCGGTTTTTGAAAGACAGTGAAGCCTTCCACCAATTGAATGCTGTCTGACAGCTCTAGGGCATTTTTATAATTTATTTGCTCTTTATTCAGTTCTATTATTTTTGAATAAATGCTCGTGGGGTCAACCAATAACATTTCTGAGCTTTTTGAGTAAACAGGCAGGCCTGAGAATAATCGTCTTTTAAGACTATCCAAAGAAGTGATTTCGAAACCGATTTTGTCAATTAATCTTTTGTACATGTCTGCTCGTTGGCGCACGCGCACTTTGACGAACTCATTGTTGCGAAGAAACTGGATAAGACCCTGCTGGAGTTTTGGCAGAATTGTTCTATTCTTAATATTTGCGGTGATTATAAAAATAGTATTTTCAACATCTTTTTCTGATCCCTTCTCCTTTTTCACGCTTTCAATTTCAAGTGTTTGCAGCTCACCTGCTTCTTGTTCGTTTAGCCCTAATCGAGAAGCCAAAGCACTAATGTTTTTTTCCTTAATTAGGTTTCTTAGGCTTTCGGTTATTTCCTTGCTATATGATTCGGTAAGGATATCGGACATTACGATCATTCTGCTCTCGTAGATTTTGGGCAAATAGATGTAAGCTATTATTGCGAGGAGCGTGGCTAGAAAAGTCGAAGTCGCGATGAAGCGAAAATGCTTTTTAAAATACAATATTGCCCTAACAGCAAGTTCTTGAAGGTCAATCTCATCTGAGGGTGTTATTGGCTTTTGACTCTCCATGGTTATAAATTTGATGTTTAGAAGGTTTGAAAGCTCGAAATTAGGAATAACTGGTGAGTTGAGAAATCTTATTTTCCCAGGGCGGCCAGATAATTTCAAATTTCAATCCCTTAGCTGACTATTTTTGATTATTTAGAGAAAATGACAAAGCAGATTGCGATTTTACAGTCTAATTATATACCGTGGAAAGGCTATTTTGATATTATTGGAATGGTGGATGAATTCATTATTTATGATGAGGTTCAGTACACGAAAAATGACTGGCGTAATCGCAATAGAATAAAAACCCCTTTGGGGCCTCAATGGATTACAATCCCTGTATATCAGAAGAGTCTCCATCAAAAAATCTCTGAGACGCAAGTCAGTAATTATAAATGGGGAATAAAAAACTGGAATTCATTAATGGCGAATTATGCTCGTGCGCCATACTTCAAAGCCTATTCACCTCGTTTTGAGGAATTCTACAAGACAGTTAAAACTCCTTTACTTGCCCAAATAAATGTTTCTCTTATTAAAATAATCTGTGATCTCCTGGAGATCAATACAAAAATTACTAGTTCAACGGATTATGATTTGAAGGGAAATCCGACAGAAAAATTAGTTAGCCTGTGCAAACAGTCACAGGCTACTCATTATCTTTCGGGCCATGCTGCAAAAAATTATCTTCAGGAAAATTTATTTAATGATGAAAACATTATAATAGAGTGGATGGGTTATGAGGGGTATCCCGAATACCCGCAATTATACCCACCCTTTGACCATCGAGTAAGCATTGTTGATTTAGTATTTAATGTTGGTCCTGCCTCTCGCAATTATATGAAATGCCGTAACAAATGAAATTGAGTATAGTTACTACGATGTATTATTCTCGTAATTATTTACAAGAATTTTATGACCGAACAATTGTGGTGTTGAACGCCTTGAAAATTACTTATGAATTCATCTTTGTTGATGATGGATCGCCGGATGATTCGTTGCTTGTGGCGCTTCAACTACAAAATTCAAATTCTAATATTAAGGTAGTTGAGCTATCTCGCAATTATGGCCATCAACGGGCCATTATGACAGGGCTGCAACAGGCCACAGGTGATTTTGTCTTTTTAATCGACTGTGATCTTGAAGAAGCTCCTGAATTATTAAATGACTTCTGGAGAAAAATAACAACCCAACCCAATGTTGATGTTGTGTATGGTGTGCAGATTAAAAGAAAGGGTAGCTGGTTTGAAAGACTTAGCGGTAGATTATTCTACACGATAATCTCGGCACTATCCACTGTAAAGTATCCGGCCAATACCCTAACAGCGCGCCTAATGTCAAAGAATTATGTGGACGCTGTTCTTAGGTTTCAGGAGAAAGAACTGGATTTGTGGAGCGTATTCGCTTTGGTTGGATTTAACCAACTTCCCTTACCTGTAAGCAAAGGAGATAAGGGGATTTCGAGCTATACCTTCTGGAAAAAATTAAAAAGAGCTCTTGAAATTATTACCTCCTTTAGTCACCGGCCTCTTTACCTCACGTTTTTGTTGGGAATGTTTTCGTTCCTCGTTGCACTGGTCAATATTTCCGTTATTATTTATAAAAAACTCGTTTTAAATACAGATGTGGAAGGGTGGACCAGCATTATCGCCAGTATTTGGCTTGTTGGGGGAATGATCCTTCTGGTTTTGGGAATTTTTGGAATCTACCTTTCTAAGATGTTCCTTGAAATAAAGAACCGGCCGTTAACCGTTATCAAAAATGTCTTTATCAAATAAGGAAATTTACGCCTCACCGAAAATTATTAACTTCTATACCGAAAAGTTGAAGGAGTTTGGCGATTCGCCACAGGGGGTAGGATGGAAAGATGAACGGGCACAATTGATCCGATTTGAGCAATTAGTAAAAGTAATCCAACACAAAAATAATTTTTCTATTAATGACCTGGGCTGCGGATCAGGGCGTTTGTTTAACTACTTATTGTCGGAAAATTATGCGCCATCTATTTACCATGGATACGAAATTCTGGAAGAAATGCTCCACTCAGCAGAAAAAAATCTACTGCCTGATGCAAGGGTTGCCTTGAGAAAAATAGAATCATCGTTAGCAATGACATTATCTGATTACACCGTCGCGAGCGGAATTTTCAATGTGAAATACGAGGCTGAAGAGAGAGAGTGGCTCAGCCATATTCTCTCAACCATTCATGCCATGCATGAACGGAGTAGTGCAGGTTTTGCTTTTAACCTCCTCACCAATTATTCCGATAAAGAATACATGCAAGCATACCTTTACTACGCTGATCCATTATTTCTTTTCGATTACTGTAAAAAGAATTTTTCTAAAAATGTTGCTTTATTGCATGATTACTTTCAATATGATTTTACCATTATTGTTAGAAAGGTTTGAAACCTATTGCCTTCATTTTTTAGTGTATGATTGGATTTAATAAACCTTACTTTACAGGAAAGGAGATCGATTATATCTTGGAGGCTGTTCAACGAGAGAAGATTTCCGGCAATGGATATTTTACTCATCGCTGTCAGAATTTTTTAGAAAAGAGGTATGGTATCCCAAAAGTTCTTCTAACCACTTCCTGTACTGACGCTCTTGAAATGGCTGCCTTGTTGATCAACATAAAGCCCGGTGACGAGGTCATTATGCCATCGTATACTTTTGTCTCGACGGCAAATGCTTTTGTGCTCAGGGGGGCTAATATCATTTTCGCTGATAGTTCAGCCAGTGATCCGAATATTGATGCTGACCGCATTGAGCCTCTCATCACCAGGCAAACAAAGGCCATTGTCGTAGTCCATTATGCTGGGCTCAGTTGTAACATGGATCGCATCATGTCCATTGCATCAAGGTATAATCTCTGGGTTATCGAAGATGCGGCTCAGGCTATTGAATCAACGTACAACGGAAAACCTCTCGGCTCGATTGGCCATCTGGCCTGTTTCTCATTTCATGAGACAAAAAATGTGATTTCAGGGGAGGGCGGAGCGTTACTTATTAATGACGCCTCGTTTAAAGGAAGGGCGGAGATCATTTGGGAAAAAGGAACCAACCGATCTGCATTTTTCAGGGGTGAGACTGATAAGTACAGTTGGATGGACATAGGGTCCTCATTTTTGCCTTCCGAAATTACCGCAGCTTTTCTTTATGCGCAATTGGAAAAGATTGATGCAATTCAAAGTAAACGACAGTTGATTTGGAAAAAGTATTACGATAATTTAAAATTCCTCGAGGAAAAGGGTTTGGCTGATCTTCCACATGTGCCTACATTCTGTCATCACAATGCGCACATGTTTTATCTCGTTTGTCATACCGAAATAGAAAGAAATCAATTGTTAGATCATCTCAATTCCAGTGGGGTGAATGCCATTTTTCATTATCTCGCTTTGCACAACAGCGCGTTTTATTCAGCGAAGTATAAGGGTAAAGAATTGTCGGAGTGCAATAGGTATGCCGCAAGATTAATTCGCTTGCCCATGTTCTTTGAATTGAGCCTTGAAGAAACCGATCATATCTGCGAGAGAATAAGTAATTTTTACACAAATATTCCTTGATTCGACTATGGTTGTCTACATTGAATATTCTTACGAACCCTAAGAAATCACTAAATTTGGACCCCTGCAAAACTACTATCAATGAAGAGAGCACTTATTACAGGCATAACAGGTCAAGATGGGGCTTATCTCGCTGAATTGCTCATTTCTAAAGGATATGAAGTACACGGCATAAAAAGAAGGAGCTCTCTATTTAACACAGATAGAATTGACCATCTCTACCAAGATCCACATGAGAAGAACCTGAAACTTAAACTTCATTATGGGGATTTGACAGATAGCGGCAATTTGATCCAGATAGTTCAAGAAGTTCAGCCGGACGAAATTTATAACCTTGGTGCGATGTCTCATGTGAAAGTGAGCTTTGATACACCAGAGTACACGGCTGATGTGGATGGCCTTGGAACTCTCCGGCTTCTGGAAGCCATTCGTATTCTTGGACTGGAAAATAAGACAAGGTTTTATCAGGCCTCTACCTCTGAACTGTATGGGCTAGTTCAGCAGGTTCCTCAAAGTGAAAAAACACCCTTCTATCCAAGGTCGCCGTATGCAGTAGCAAAGTTGTACGGGTATTGGATTACCGTTAATTATCGGGAAGCCTATAACATTTATGCCTGTAATGGTATTTTGTTCAACCATGAGTCTGCGATTCGCGGGGAGACTTTTGTTACGCGCAAAATTACCAGGGCTGCCTGTAGAATAGCTTTGGGTTTGCAGGAGTCCATGTTCATGGGCAACATTGATGCCAAGCGCGACTGGGGGCATGCAAAAGACTACGTGGAGGCAATGTGGTTGATGCTACAACAAGGGTCTCCCGAAGATTTTGTAATTGCTACAGGAATAACAACAACGGTTAGGGATTTTATAACTAAGTCCTTTAACGAACTTGGTATTACTATTGAGTTTTCAGGCCAGGGTCTAAACGAAAAGGCTACTGTTATTAAATCTGATAATCCCGATTTTCGCGTTAAGAAAGGGCAAGAAGTGGTCAAGATTGATTCAAAATATTTTCGTCCTGCAGAAGTTGAATTATTAATAGGTGATCCAGCCAAGGCAAAATTGAAATTAGGATGGACTCCGAAATATAACCTTGATTCTTTGGTGAAGGAAATGGTGGCCTCTGATTTATTGCTTTTTAAGCGAGATCATTATTTGAAGGAGGGCGGTCACAAAATACTTCAGTACCACGAATAGATGGAGAGATATGCTAAAATATTTGTAGCCGGACACAGTGGCATGGTTGGCTCTGCAATTGTAAGAAAGCTACAGGCTGAAGGTTATCACAATCTTGTTCTCAAAACATCTTCCGAATTAGATTTAAGAAACCAAAGTCAAGTCGAAGGTTTTTTTACTACAGAAAAGCCTGAGTATGTATTTCTTGCAGCAGCAAAAGTCGGTGGAATTTTAGCGAATAATACTTATCGTGCTGACTTTCTTTATGAAAACCTGATGATCGAAAGTAATATTATTCACCAGAGCTTTGTTCACAAAATCAAAAAACTCCTTTTTCTTGGATCATCCTGTATCTACCCCAAGATGGCACCCCAACCGCTTAGGGAAGATTCTTTGCTATCGGGCTTTCTTGAGGAAACTAACGAGCCATACGCAATAGCGAAAATAGCTGGGATAAAACTTTGTGAAAATTACCGAAGACAATATGGCTGTGATTTCATTAGTGCAATGCCCACTAACTTGTATGGACCCAATGATAATTATGACTTAAATAACTCGCACGTCATTCCTGCACTTATCCGCAAATTTCATGAGGCCAAACGTGATCACACGCCAACCGTTGAAATTTGGGGTACTGGAGCGCCACGAAGAGAATTTATGCATGTAGATGACCTGGCTGATGCATGCTTATTTCTGATGGATAATTATTCAGATAAGGATTTTATAAATGTGGGAACTGGTCAGGAACTTACTATAAATGAGTTAGCATCGTTAATAAAAGAGATTGTTGGATTCAGTGGCGAAATTCTGTTTGACAAAACTAAGCCCGACGGGACCCCGCGAAAGCTGATGGATGTAAGCAAACTGAAAAAAATGGGCTGGGAGTACACGACTACATTAAAGACTGGATTAAAAAAGATTTATGATTTGAGTTTCTTATTAAGTTATAAAACAGCCAATTAGTCGTGAATTCACCCTTTGATCATTATTTGTTGATGGATCTGACGTTAAACAGGGGACCTGATGAATTTTCCTCCTCAATAATTTTCTCACATTCCTTGACTTGAATTCCTTTATTGCAAAATTCGAAGTCAAGTTATATTTCTTTACTTTTGCGCCATTCTTTGCAGCTTTTGGAGGGTAACTTTCGAAATTTGATAAAAGAGGGGATTAAGGGACCTGTTTGGATTACCATGAGAACAATATTCTCATGTGAAATGTGATCGGGTTTTCTGATTCTATTTTGGCATCAAATAAAATATTTGGATAATGAAAGTTGTTTTATTGGCCGGTGGACTTGGAACCCGGATCAGTGAGGAAACTGATTTAAAACCCAAACCAATGGTTGAAATTGGAGGGAAACCGGTTCTGTGGCACATTATGAAAGTATATTCCTCCTATGGATATCAGGACTTTGTTATTTGCTTAGGATATAAAAGCTATCTGATAAAAGAATATTTTGCCAATTACTATCTGCATCAGTCGGACTTAACAATTGATTTGAAAGCGAATAGTATTGAATGGCATCAATCTAAGGCGGAACCTTGGAAGATAACACTAAAGGATACGGGATTAAATACAATGACAGGTGGCCGAATCAGGAGAATTCAGGATTTCGTTAAGGATGAAACATTCTTGCTGACTTACGGTGACGGGGTCGCAAATGTTGATCTTAAGGAGTTACTCAAATTCCATAAGAGTCATGGAAAATATTGCACTGTTACCTCTGTGCAACCTTCAGGGAGATTTGGAGCTTTAAATTTGGATGGCAATAACAATGTGAATTCTTTCCAAGAAAAACCAAAGGGCGATGGGGCGTGGGTGAATGGTGGATTCTTTGTCTGCGAGCCTGAGGTGTTTAATTACATAGATGGAGACAGTACAATTTGGGAAAGGGAACCGTTGGAAAACTTAGCCAAAGATGGTCAGTTGATTGCGTATAAGCATCATGGTTTTTGGAAGCCCATGGATACGTTGAGAGACAAAATTGAATTAGAAAGCCTCTGGAATTCCGGAAAGGCAGAATGGAAAAATTGGTAATCAATGCAAGATATTTTTCAAGGCTCTTTTAAGAATAGGCGGATTTTAATTACGGGAGATACAGGATTTAAAGGCTCTTGGTTATCGATTTGGCTTCACGAAATGGGAGCCAAAGTGTTTGGGTACGCACTTCCTCCAAAAACCATAAGAGATAATTTTGTTACCACTGATCTTAGGAATAAAATCACGCACCAGGACGGAGACATTGTTGATTATGAAAAATTCTTTTCGTTCGTAAAAGAAACTGAACCAGAAATCATCTTCCACCTCGCTGCCCAACCGTTGGTGTTGCAATCTTATCAAAATCCAAGAGAGACTTATCGGACCAACTTGACTGGCACTGTAAATTTTTTTGAAATAGTACGTGCAATTTCTTCAGTGAAGGTTGCTATCAATGTAACCAGTGATAAGTGTTACGAAAATCAAAACTGGATTTGGGGTTATAGAGAAAATGATCCAAT
>Ga0210403_10002492_pt1 | contig 16567 bp, 13 predicted proteins | sample IncBWC19MmetaG_FD_150863 | JGI IMG/M metagenome (GOLD analysis project Ga0210403, IMG submission 150863) | Forest soil microbial communities from Barre Woods Harvard Forest LTER site, Petersham, Massachusetts, United States - Inc-BW-C-19-M | ecosystem: Environmental > Terrestrial > Soil >... | reverse complement strand
ATTATAGGGCGACTCCTGACTTGTGCACTCCAAATACAATGTATCCGTTTTCATTGGGACACCCAGGTAAACATGATTAAACTGATTGCTCGGGAACTCTGCAATGACATCCGGAACGTCACTGCCGGCACGGGCTAGAATATAATTCGCATTTACCCCAGCATAGTTCAGCATGCTCTTCATATAGGTTGACAACGCCTTGCAGTCACCATATCCAAATTTTTCAACTTCTTCCGTCGGCAACGACTTGAATCCACCAATGCCCAATTGAATGGAGACGTAACGGGTTCTGTCTTGCATATATTCATAGATTTTTCTCACCACCTCCTTGCTATCATCCCCTTTTAATCCATCAATAAGTTTTCTCGTCGCCTCATTAAGTTCATAAGGATTATTGTTCAAGGTATAGAACCAATTCCCAAATTCTGTCCATGATGCATTACTACCTATTTTTTCATTAAGCCAAAATTTTTGAGGCGCGATGTATACTTTGGGTTGCTCATCATAAAAGTCGCGATAACGGAATTTATCATCCACCGAGGGCAAATTGGTTACTTCGTACTTCCTTAGCGTTTTTCCATGGTCGCCTTTTGTTTGAGTGGATGAAATAAACTCTTCTTTGAAATTAATTTTTACTGTCTCCGGATACAGAATTGACAATTCAGCATGATCAACAGCTACATGAAAACGATCCCTTGGTACCCAGGTTGGCAGGGAAATAAATCCATTTAATTTCACCTTGCTTACTATCTCAACGGTAAAAGGATAGTTTTTATATTTAGGATTGATGATGAATCGTTTGGCATCGTTGATCTCGTAAGAAGGATTAAAACCTACCTCAATTCCATCATTTTTCTTCAGGGTCTTGACCTTATGATTATTCGCATCAAAAATTTCCAGTCGAACGGACTCAATCTTTCGAAACTGATCCGTGTAGTCAAAATAGGCACTATTCCAATATCCGTCCTCCGACAAAACCTTAATCTTGACAAATTCCTCCACCACAATGGACTGATCCTCCTCAAGGGAATACAATGTCTTGTGTTCAATTACCCGGGAATGCTCTTGTGAGTAACTGGCAAATGAAAGTGCCATTGAAAATATAAGCATCGCTCTTGTCACCTTTGTCCTAGGTTTTTTTTGAGAACGTAACAGGAGTATTTATTACCTTAATTACCTGCGTAAAAAACTGGCGCAATTCAAGGTATTCGTCCTCCGTAAAAATGTATTTGCTTATTTTAACCATGACCATGAATTCAAGCTTACCCGGAGAACCGTTCGCAAAAAAGGTAAACATCGCCCCACCATCAGGTGTTGAAAATCTCGTGGAAGGGGGAATTTGTTTGATTTCAAAGTCATCTGGAATCTTTACAATGATCGTGCTTTTTAGTTCTTTGGGGCAGCCAAAGTCTACGGGATTTTTCCTGGTTTCTGCCTTAAAAGGATTCTCCGAGTACTCAAAAAATACAAACGGATTGAATAAATACTCATCGCCTGCATCAATCAATTGATCCGAAACATCTGCCGTCAATGTTTCTTTTCCCTTCAATACCTCCTTGTTTTTATTAACCACCTCATATTTTTCAATCTTAATCTTAGGGTGTTCTTTTTGCACGTTATTCTTTATGGTCTCGGCATCGTAGTTATTATCTTTTAAATTTTCCATCCATTCCAAAAACGCATACCCTGAAAAATCACGGTTTATGATGGCCGTTGCCTCTCCGTTTTTTCCAATTTGTATCTCAGTATATTGCGACTTAACCGCCTTGTTTTTGCCTACCAGCGTGAACCATTGCTCGTTCTCTTTTTTTACCATTAACCCTCGTCCATTCAGACAATACCCAGGTAAAATACCAGGTGTGGTAAACTCGGACGTAGCATCCAACAGGACATTGGTGTTTTCATGATCGACATAACCAATAACATAATTTAGCTTATCTAAAGTCGGGGAATGCTCTGCAATCATACCATGATCGCGGGTGCTTAAAACCAGGGGGACTGTATTTATCCCGATTTTATTCAAAAGAGTAATGAGCGCCAGGTTGATCTCTGCACTGTTGCAGCTGTGATCTTCCTCAAAATTACTTTTGAAGGCCGATGTTGCATACATCGACTTGACTCCATTCCATTTGGCATTTTTTTGAACGTACGCATAAGCCTCTTCAATGGCCTTGTTCAACGGCAGGTTCTTTTCCTTGATGGCCCTTGCCGCACCATTCAAGAAATTAGATCCATCAAGTACTACTCCGAAATGACTATTAACGAGTAAGTTCTCTATTATTTTTCTCCAGGAAGAACTGATAAACCCTGAAAACAATGGAAGTGTAACGGCCTCCAACTGAATCGAGAACTTGGTGATGTAATTGGTGTAGTTATTCAAGAAGGGTTCAACCTTAAATGCCGGCATATGTTGCGCCCGCCATTTATTGGGTGAAACTGTCTCCAGAGGCTCTCGGCCAAAATAAGTTTTTGTATAGTATACCCGGTCTATAGGCTCCAAGGTTAATTCGCTATACGCTATCGGAATCCTCTCCTGAAAACGCCATTCCGATGGCATCCCCACATACCAATAATAAATATCAATAACACTCCCCACTCGTACACTTGGTGCAAATACCTTATAGACTTCGAATTTATTTACAACTTCCTCCTTGAATATAGAAGCACTTTCCACTTTCTCCCTTATAATCTGACCACCGCTGAGATTAAAAACTGCCACCTTGAAATCGCTCCTTGCAGGTGTATTGAAGACCCAGTTGCCCCATTGCAAACCAGATTTTTTCAACACCTTTATCCTTATATGCCGAGTAAAGTGGAACGTATTTCCATCCAGCCTGCCAATATCAGATAAAATTACTGCGTCAGCAGTCGTGTCTTCTTCATACCGGCTCATCTTCATCTCCTCCATAGAAACCTTTCCAAAAGACACCTGGTTTTGAGAGAATGCTTTGCCGGCAACGCAAAAAAACAAGCAGAAATAAAAACTTTTTCTGTTAAAATATTCCATTACTTTAAGCCCTGGGGCTAACTTAATGTTGAAAATGCATAATTCAAAAATGTTATAATCATAACTCGGATTTTCAAGGATTAACTACGAGTTTCTAAATATCATTGTAGACTGGCTCACAGGTTTAGGGATATTCGTGCCGAAAGAAACATTAAAAAAACACAACGCCAAAAAAAATGTAGTAAGGATGTCCTCGTGCGTGTTTTGGCATGGGAGTTTCACCTACCTCAAAAGCCTCGAAGTACTTTGTGTTAATGTCAACACCACGACTTTTACTTTTCATCCCGTGGAACTATTTTATTCTATATTTGCGTTGAACTGATAGCAAATAAAAAACATATAAACTCTATAGCGATGGGCAAAACAATGGAACTTACTGATGCGAATTTTGACGAAGCCATCAAAGGCGAAAAACCCGTTTTAGTTGACTTTTGGGCCGAATGGTGTGGTCCTTGCAAAATGATCGGGCCTGTGGTAGAAGAACTGGCGGGCGATTATGAAGGCAAGGCCGTGATTGGCAAATTGAATGTGGATGAAAACCCTCAGGTGACGGCCCGCTACGGTGTGCGCTCTATCCCTACCCTGCTCGTCTTCAAAAACGGCCAGATTGTGGATAAACAAGTTGGCGCAGTACCTAAGTCTGTGTTAGCAGGTAAATTGCAGGCACAAGTAGCCTGACTAAAAATATTTCGCTGTAAATGCCAATGGATCTAATGCCATTGGCATTTTGCGTTTTAAGGGTATAACTTTAGCCTACTTCTCCCGTAATACCCATATGCTGCTGAAGGAGTTCCCTGACATTCATTGGCTGAAAAACCAAATCCAAACCCGGTTTGAAAATCAAACCACGTGGGACGGCAGAAGGCTGCCACATCCGGGATGGCCGACGGTGATCTTAAATACAAAGGCCAGGGGGATCCATAGAGAAAACATCGCCGGGCCACTTTCCATTTTCACTACACTCCGGGGCAATAGTTCGGTTGCTGTTCGCGGCAAGCAAGGCATGGTGAATGAAAACACTTTTTTCATCACCAACCCGAATCAGCAATATACTTTATCCATTCCCACTGAGGCAGAAACGTTTAATATCCATGTGGGCGAAAAGATCGGTGGTGAAATCTGGTACGATGCCACGCACTCCCACGATTTTCTCCTCGATTATCCATTTGAAGTTTCAACTTCTCCCGAACTGCACAACCGGGTTCATTGGAGAGATTCAAATTTTAACTCGATCGTCCAGCAACTTGCTGCCGTTGATGATGCATCCGGGGAGCAGGAATTGTTGGGCGAGTTAATTTTCCTGCTACTGGAGGATAAAGTAAAATCAACAAAAAATTCCAGCACCCTGCGGGTCGCCAAATCCGCAACCCGTGAAGAAATCGCCCGAAGGCTTCACATGGCCACCGACCTCATTTACGCTCACTTCGATAAGCACCTTTCCCTGGATGATCTTTCCCAGGTAAGTTGTCTCTCTAAATTTCACTTTATCCGTTTGTTCAAAGCATATTTTCATGAATCGCCACACCAATTCATTACACGAATCCGGTTAGAGAAGTCGATAAGCTATTTAAAATCCTCGGACTACAGCGTGAAAGAGATTTCACAAAAAGTAGGGATTGAAAACGCCAGTTCATTCAGTCGGCTGTTTCGTAACCATTTTGGTGTTTATCCAACTCAGCTCGCATAGGATAGCGGCATTTTTTAGCAATTTTTGTCATCACCTGCAGTTCGCTTATGCCGTACATTAGCATACAAATCTATTCAGCTATGCCACACTTACTCATTCGAGCCGGGTTTATTATTCTAACCATAGTAAGCTTTGCTTTACTGTTTAAAGAAATCAGGAGGGCTGTCAATCATTCTCCCTGGCCGTCCACGGATAAAACAAAATTCAATACTTTCTTTTTGGTAAGTCTGATGGTTTGGGTCCTGTTTGTAAGCATCTGGTCAATCAGTGGGAAAATGAGCAACTTTTCAATTTTCCCCATCAACATGTTGGCTGTATTGATCATTCCCATGATTGCAATTCTTGCCTTTACATTTTCAAAGGCAGGAAAGGAAATTCTGACCCGCGTTCCCAACGAAAATATTATTCGACTACAAGCCTTTCGGTTTTTTGTGGAGGCGTTGTTATGGACACTTTATTTGGAGAGCCAGGTGCCTGTTCAAATGACTTTCGAGGGAAGAAATTTTGATGTGCTCAGTGGCCTTAGCGCTCCCATCATCGCATTCTTAGTCACTAAAGGAAAAATTTCAAGAATGGGTTTAGTCATTTGGAACATCGCTTGTCTTGGCTTGTTGGTAAACATTCTCGCCACTGCAATTTTATCCATGCCCACACCGCTCCGGGTCTTTATGAACGAACCATCGAACACGATTGTGACGCTATTTCCTGTGAGCTGGCTTCCAGGATTGTTGGTTCCGCTTGCCTACGGATTACATTTTCTTTCCCTACGACAACTCTATCTTAAGCGCAATATAAATCCTTAAACAACGGCATAATAACCGAAGCCCGAATTTGAGCTCACAAATCAATAAGTCGCTAAGTTTCTCAGGGCAAAATTTGCAAAAACTAACCGTGAGTCACACCAGTTAATATTCAGGACTTTTTTTAGCTTTGCGGTTTCATTTTACCTGATGTTGGCTTGATACTACGTACGCTGCTCCTTCTCACAGTGTCTTTTCCCGGGTTGATTGGACTCTCTTTTGCGCAAGACTTAAACATTCCAAAACCAAAAAAAGGTGGCGAACTCTACTTTCAATGGGGTTATAACCGCGACTGGTATTCCAAAAGCAACATTCATGTTTATCGCCATGACGCTGATCCAAACAATAGCTACGACTTCATGCTCTTCGATGCTGTGGCGCATGACCATCCGAGCATGACTAATTACTGGCATCCTGATCGACTCACTATTCCACAATATGACTTTACAGCAGGCTATTTCTTCAATAATAAATACGATCTCGGTATTGAAGTAGGCTGGAACCATTTGAAATATGTGGTCACCGATTTTCAAATGATTCACGTGAAAGGCCAGATTCATGAGACGCCCATAGATGTTGTTATGCCATTAGATTCCAATTTCTTTCACATGCAGCATACGAATGGCAACAATTACCTTATTGTAAGCCTTGTAAAAAGACAAACATTTTTCAACAGCAAACATGTGCAGGCGAGCGCTATTGCAAAAATTGGAGCCGGCCCTATGATCTCTTATACCATTGATAGAATCCTCGGCGACTATGACCCCGGCTATTTTCACTATCATGGCTACGTATTAGCAGCAAGTTTAGGGCTACGGATTTCATTCCTCAAGTACCTGTATATCCAATCGGATATGCAAGGCGGCTATGCCAATTATACGAACACCAAATTAGGCCACGAACATCTTGGTACGGCAGTGCATCATTTCTATTCTTTACAATGGACCTGGGAAGGTGGGTTTATTGTCCCTATTGGAAAAAAATAGGTAAGTCTTTCACTCATCATTGGTTTGATCACAGATCAAATAAATTTTTACTCATCCCTATTTAAGAAGAGTAATCATTGATTACCTTCACCCCATTACGCATTGACCTGTGCATTTACTGATTATTTTCTTCTGCATTGTTTTACTGGTGGTGTTGATCACCAAACTCAAGGTTAATCCATTCCTGGCTTTCTTAGGTGTTTCCATTGTGGCCGGCATACTATTAGGTATGGACATTTCAACCATTGTGGTGTCGATGCGAAAAGGCATAGGACAACTTCTCGGCTCTCTTTTAATAGTCATTATTTCCGGCGCCATGCTTGGAAAACTTGTAGCGGAGAGCGGCGCAGCCCAGCAAATCACCACCACGATGATGAAAATATTCGGTACGCGCTACATTCAGTGGGCACTGACAGCTACTGGTTTCGTGGTTGGCATTCCGCTCTTTTACAATGTTGGCTTTGTATTAATTGTGCCGTTGGTTTTTGCTGTTGCTTATCAAAATAAATTGCCTGTAGTTTTCCTGGGCATTTCGATGTTAGCAGCACTTTCAGTAACGCATGGATTTTTACCTCCTCACCCTGCACCTACCGCTCTTGTAGGTCAGTTTCATGCCGATATGGGAAAGACTTTGCTATATGGATTCGTGATTGCTATTCCCACAGTGATATTGGCAGGGCCGATTTTTGCTTCCACGTTAAAGAAAATTAGGTCAGAGCCATTGGAAACTTTTAAGCCAGCGGTAGTACCTCCTGATCAACTCCCCGGAACAATCAATTCGTTCATCTCTGCCTTGTTACCCGTGCTTCTGTTAGCGACCACCGCCATATGTATTCCACTATTGCCGGCGGATGGACGTCTCAAACAATTTATTTCATTTATTGGTGATCCCGATATTGTGATGTTGCTTTCATTGACCGTCGCGACCTTTACGCTGGGGATTGGTCGAAAAACGCCGATGACCAAAATTATGACCACGTACCAGGATGCGGCCAAAGACATTGCCTTGATTTTATTGATCGTAGCGGGAAGCGGAGCTCTTAAAGAAATTCTAATTGACAGTGGCGTTGGCGACGAAATTGCCAAATCGGTGCAAGCCTTTAATCTGAACCCATTGCTATTAGGTTGGCTCATCGCGGTAATCATTCGTGTTAGTATTGGATCAGCAACTGTTGCGGGGTTGACGGCGGCAGGCATCATTGCCCCTACCCTTGCTGCTTCCCACACCAATCCCAACTTAATGGTGCTGGCGGTCGGTGCCGGAAGCTTAATGTTTTCGCACGTGAATGACACCGGCTTCTGGCTTTACAAGGAATACTTTAATCTCGGCATGAAAGAAACCTTTTTGTCATGGTCGTTGATGGAGTCTATTGTTTCAGTCTCCGGCCTTGTTGGGGTCTTTATTTTAGAGGCTTTTATTTAGGTAAATTGGCAGTTGACAAACGGGAAATTGACAATGTGTGAGATTACGTTAAGATTTTGTCAATTGCAATTTGCCAATTGTCAACTAATAACCAAAACAAATCATAATCGAAATTAACCATGACACCAGACGAACGGTTTGAGAAACTTGGATTAACGTTACCCCCAGCACCGAAACCGCTCGGGGTATACAAACCATTTCTTATCGATGGTAATCATGTTTTCCTTTCCGGCCATGGAACTGTAAAAAATGATGGTGGACTCATCATTGGAAAAGTGGGAGTTGATCTAAATGCGGATGAAGCTAAATTAGCAGCAAGACAAGTTGGGCTTGCTATGCTTGCAACCCTAAAAAAAAATCTTGGAAGTTTTGACAAAATAAAACGCGTAATCAAAGTGCTGGGCATGGTTAATGCCGTTCCCGATTTTGAGCGTCATCCCTTTGTGGTCAATGGCTGCAGCGAACTGTTTGCTGAAGTATGGGGGAATGAAAATGGTGTCGGTGTACGGAGCGCGGTGGGTATGGGGTCTCTTCCTGATAATATTCCGGTAGAGATCGAAGCCATGTTTGAGTTGAATGAATAAGAAACGACTTTTTAAGAATGTAAAGGCCAAACGCATGAAACACATGGATTCTGTGGTCTAATGAAAACGCTCTGCGCAACTCTGCGCGTATTTCTCTTTGCGAACTTTGCGTTTAAAATGCATTTAAACCGCAGAGAGCCGCAGAGTTATAAGCGCACCGAAGTGTTTCGGCACACAGGTATCATTTGGTTTTTTTATCGCACTAAAAATAGCACATGAATAATTCCGATTGGTACAAAGTCTCTAATATCAATGAGGTTGACTCCCCGGCGCTTCTTGTTTTTCCCGACCGTGTTCAAAAAAATATCGGAATACTGAAGTCCATGCTGCCAGACGTAAAACGGTTAAGGCCTCACGTGAAAACGCATAAGTCGGCAGAGATTACCAAATTTTTGGCGCAGGCGGGCTTTAGACAATTCAAATGCGCAACCATTGCCGAAGCAGAGATGTTGGCCGATGCACAGGCGCCTGACGTGCTGCTCGCTTATCAACCCATCGGACCTAAGGCAGAGCGGCTGGCTCAATTGGTAAAACAATTTCCTGCAACAATATTTTCCTGCCTCGTTGATAATATTGAAACGATCAATCACCTCAACGACATCTTCAAAAAAATAAATCACAAACTTCCAGTTTATATCGATCTGAATATCGGCATGGATCGCACCGGCATAAAACCAGGACCCGGAGCGGAGGCGCTTTACGAGAAATGCCAATCACTAGATGGAATCATATCCGTTGGGCTTCACGCGTATGATGGCCATTTACGCGATGCCGACCTCGAAGTCAGAACAAAAAAATGTGATGAAGGCTTTGTTCCAGTTATCACGATGCAACAAAACATGGTCAGGAGAGGGTTTGTAGAACCCATTATTGTTGTAGGAGGAACTACGACCTTCCCTATTCATGCAAAACGAAAAAATGTGGTATGCAGTCCTGGCACATTTATTTATTGGGATCATGGTTATCACGATACATTTAAAGAACAGCCTTTTGAATTTGCCGCCCTAGTGGTCACAAGAATTATTTCCAAGCCTGCCGAAAATCTGATTTGTATCGATCTCGGGCATAAATCCATTGGATCAGAAAACCCTTTAGACAAACGCGTTTTCTTCTTAAACGCATCACATCTCATACCGACTGGTCACAGCGAAGAGCACATGGTGCTAAAAGTAAATGATCAGCACAATTACAAGGTAGGCGATGTGCTTTATGGAGTGCCGTTTCATATTTGCCCAACCGTTGCCCTCTATGACAGTGCTGTCGTGGTCAATGACCACAAGGCCACTGATCGATGGAGCATGCTTGCCCGAAATCGAAAAATAACTTTGTGATTGCAATTTCCTGGTGCCTTTGGGTCTTCGTGGCAAAAAAAATATTTTATGGAATTTGCCACAAAGGCTGGGTTTTCCTTTATCAATTTGTAAAATATGCTGATTGTAGACGGTTCTGATCTTGATGGTGCATTTGGAAAAGAAAAATGCCCGACAGATATCGAGACCATTGCCGATCTCAAGAAAATCCCGGCGCTACTTTCGCGACGCGGCTACAAAAAAGAAGATATTGAAAATATCACCAGCAAAAACTGGATCAGGTTTTTGAGGAAAGCCTGGGGATAAAAGTTTTAGTCGCCTGGCCACTCAGCGTGGCCAGGCGACTTTGTTTACCTCATCATCAAATCCTCTATCACTCCTGCGACGTCAGTAGCCGCCATTTTTTCGGTGAGATAAGAAAACCGGTCACCAGGAATCACCACACTCGTGCCGTCGTCCTTTATTTCAAAATTTATTTTGCGAACACCAAAATAAAGCTCGGCTCCGCGTACAGCCACAAGCACGGCTGTTTGGTCCCAGCTGTGACGTCCTTCCGTATTTTTGTCGGCAGTAAGTGCTATTTGAAATGCATCTTTTACAGGACTATTTTGAAGGGATTCATTGGCAATCAATCTTTTTCCCGTCAGGATTTTGTAACCAATCTCAAAACCGCTCAACAAAATCGGCGTCGGCCACTCGTTAAAAACTTTCCGGGAGGCTGATGCATCGACGAGTACATTGAATTCTCGGAATCCTGTTCCATCACTTCCAGTACCCGCCGCCATGGAGACCAATTGTTTTACCTTTTTATTAATAAGTTCCTTTCCATTTAAACGTGAAAATTCGTCAGGCTTAGAATCCAATAGCCTCGCCAGATTTGAAAAGAAACCAATGGTAATTAGGGTAACGCTCTTGTCGGGTTGCGTTGATAATATTTTTCGATAAAGGTGAACCGCCTCCCAGGCATCCCCATTCTTCATTATCGGATGAGTGTATTTGTTAACAATAGCTTCAGCCCATTTTTGCTTACAATCCTTGTTGGGCTCATGGGACTTTGTAACGCCAACGGGAATGTCAGGTCTTTTGAAATAGGTGTTCAGCAAACTCAAGGTTGGCACTGTCGTTTCAAATACATTGCATGAAATCGTGGCCAGTATTTTCGCTTCACCGCGATCGGCCAGTGAATGAAGCACTGCCATCGCACCTACATCATCAAAATCGGGTGCAATATCAGTATCAATAATAATCGGTACAGCCGTCTGTGAATGGCCAAAATGAGAACAGGTACATAAGACGATTGCAATTAGGTTTTTCATAATTTTTTTGGCACAAATCAAAAGTAATGAATCCGAACTAGATGCAGATACAAGATGTTAGAGGCTGGATGCTAGAAACTAGAGGCCAGAGGCTAGAGGTTAGACCATAAAAGCGAGCAGCACCAGCAACCAGATGCCAGCATCTAGCAATTTTCATTCGTACTTCAAACTCTTTGCCGGATTAGTCCAGACTGTCTTTAAAGTTTGAAAGCTGATGGTCGCTAACGCAATGAGTAATGAAATTCCACCAGCCAAAATAAATACGTCCGGAGAAATTCCAATCCTGTATTCAAATGTCGACAGCCAATGCTTCATCAGGTACCAAGTGATCGGGACAGAGAGCAATGAGCATACGCCAATCAGGTAAACATATTCCTTTGTTAAAAGGTATAGCAACGATTGCTCATTGGCACCCATTACTTTTCGTATGCTGATTTCCTTCGTTCTGTTTTGCATGGCCAGGGAAGCCAGTGCATAGAGTCCCAGGCTCCCTATGAGTACCGACAGCAAAGAGGCAATACTGACTATCTTTCCCAGGTTTTGATCATTGCGGTATTGACGTGCCATGGCCTGATCGACGAACGTCAATGAAAATTCCTCGTCTCCTGTAATTTTATTCCAGACTTGTTTTAATTGTTCCGTTGCCACAGCCATGTTACCGGGTTTCATCCGCATGATCAATTTAGGCACCGGCGAATTATCAATATTGATATTCTCGATTCCTTTTAAAATAACGGTAGGATCTTCTACCATCACCAGGGGTTGGACCTTGGTGTAAAGCGAAGCAAAATTAAAGTCTTTAACCACACCAACGATTTCGTGATCTTCAAAATTTTTCCCTGGCAATTTCTTTCCGACTGCATCGGTCCAGCCGTATTCCTTGGCAAAGGCTTCGTTGATGATTACCGAACGTCTCTTGTCCGACGGATTTGAATCAGAAAAATTTCTTCCATAAGCCATTGCTATTTTTAGTGTTGGAATATATTCATCATCGACAACATTCATTCGAAATGTCCGGTAAACATTTTTGTCATCCGTATAACCGAGGCCAGTCCAACTGCCATTTCCAAAATCGTGTGAAGAGCCACACACCGCGAGAATGTCCTGAAATTTGGATAATTCAGCTTTGAACCGCTCGGCTTTTTCAAAACCAGCGTTGACGCGATCCGCTAACCGGCCTGTGCGCGGAACGTTCAGTTGGATTTCGGCCAACTGTTCTTTGTCAAAACCCATGTCCTTGTTTTGCAAATACGATAACTGATTGCGCATCAGCAGCGTACTGGAAATAAGGAAAATAGAAAGGGCCAACTGAATTCCAACCAGCATTTTTCTAATCCCTTGTCGGGAACTCCCTCCTGGCAGCGCACCTTTCAATACCACAATCGGTTTAAAGGCCGACAATACGAAAGCAGGATAGCTGCCGGAGATCAAGCCGATGATCAGCAACAAGGAAGTGATCACCAGAAACGTGAATTGATTAACCTGAAAAGCGAGTTGCTTGCCAGACAAGTCATTGAAAAGCGGCAAATTCAACAACGATAAACCAACACCGATGATCATCGCGATAAACGTGACAATGAGAGCCTCACCTATGAATTGTGTAATTAATTGATTCCGTAAAGCGCCCACCACTTTCCGGATGCCTACTTCTCTGGCGCGCTGGATCGACCGGCCTACAGAAAGGGTAACAAAATTAATACACGCCACAAAAAGGATAAGCAATGCAATTGCTGCCAGGACATACGCGTATTTCGGATTGCTGACGGGCGCAATGCCAACGGGATAGTCAACATTCAAGTGAATGTCCTTTAACGGCTGAAGGCCGGGCGCATATTTGCTTTGCTTGTAATTCTCTTCACCTAAAAGTGTTTGAAATATCTTTGGGAATTTCTTTTCCACAGACTTTGTTTCTGTTCCCAATTTTAACTCCACATACGTTTCAGGAATAATATTGAACCATGCTGAGAGCAGGCGTTCATTATAAAGTTTAGGGTAAGTTAAGTCCGAAATCAAAATATCAAACTGAATACTGGAATTGGTAGGGACGTTTTTTGAGACTGCCTTTACCGAAAACTCTTCAAAAGTCTCTCCGATCTGCATGGAGATCATTTTATCGATAGGGTCATTCTCTCCAAAGTATTTTTTTGCCATTCGCTCGCTGAGGACTACATTGCTTTGGCTGCTCCACACTTTGCTCTTCTCTCCCTTTACAATTTTAAAGTCAAACATTTTAAAAAAGTCCTGGCCACAGATCATCACCGTTTCATTGAACTGACTCTCCCCAACTTTTACCTGTGAATTAATATTAACTATACGAACCTGATGCTCTACCTCGGGTAAATTTTCCTTGAGCGCAGGTCCCATCGGGAACGGAGTAACCGTGTTAAAAAACTGTTGTTTCTCCCCCCAGTTTTCTCGTGCATACACCCGATAAATCTGATCTGCCTTTGAGTGAAAGGTGTCGAACGTTAGCTCATCACGCACAAACAGGGCAATGAGCATACAGCAGGCGATACCCAAACCAAGTCCGAGTACATTAATAAAGGAGTGTGCTTTCGCGCGCCAAAGGGAGCGAAAAGCAATTTTGAAATAATTTCGTAGCATAGCAGTTAGAAATAAATTTTTAGGGAGTTTGTTTCTGAAGATAATTCCAGGTCTGAAGAACTTTAATACATTCAAAATAAATCTTCTACGGGCTCTGCTTGTGGAGTCGCCGGGCCACTTGAAGTGGCCTGGCGACTGAAGGTCATTTTCAAACTGTTCCAGCAGATCACCCTCAATTCCCTCATGCAAACTCGCCGGACAATACCATTCCAGAAAGCGGAGGGCGGCTCGGGGCGGAGAAGGAAAATCTCTTTTCATTTTCAATTTCAAAACGATGTTACTGGTCGCTAGCCGCCAGCATTCAGTCGCCGGCATCCACATCCAATTTATTCATTCTTCAAGGTTTCCGCAGGATTCAGCCATGCTGTTTTGAGTGCATGATAGCTCACAGTGATCAATGCAACCAATAAACCCGCGGCCATACTCAGGGCAAATAATTCCCAACCGATGGTGATCTTGAATTGAAAATCCTTCAGCCATTCGCCCATCACATACCACGACAACGGCGCAGCGATAGCAAAGGCAATCATCGCCAGCCAAATGAACTGTCGATTCAACAAAATGAAGATGTTTTTTACCTCCGCTCCCATAACCTTGCGGATGCCCATCTCCCTTGTGCGGTTCAACGCGTTGACTCCGGAGAGGCCAAACAAACCAAGGCAAGAAATCAGAATGGCAAAGCCCGTAGACAAGCCCATGATGCTCATCCAACGCTGGTAAGATTTATATTGTTTGGCCACATCCTCATCCAGAAAAGTGTATTCAAACGGTTTGTCGGGTGAAAGTTCTTTCCACACGTTTCTTATTTTTTCGATTTTGTCCGGAATTTCACCACGTGTTATTTTGATTAACATCGTGGATAGGTAGCCTACATCCTTTTTGTTCATGGAAAGAAACATGGGTTCAATATTCTTTTCAAGCGACAGGAAATGATAATCCTTTACCACTCCGATCACTTTCGCACCAAGGCCTACGGAATCTTCGCGGTAATTCAAATATTCATTTAAAGGTTCAGTCCATTTCATGTCGCGCACGAGCGCTTCGTTCACAATCACCGCATTCGAATCGGCAGCCACGCGCACATCAAAATTTCTTCCTTGCGCTAACGTTGCCCCCAGGGTAGACAAATAGTAGGGATCTACCGCATAGACGTACGCTGCCTTTTGTTCTCCCTTAATTTTATAGCCATAACGTGAGTATCCCTGATTGAACGAAAGCCCTGTGCCCGCTATAGAAACTACGGCAGGTTCTTGCTGCAGGCGCGTGCGAAAACGCTCCACTGCTTTGTTGGCTTCGTTATTATAGCCTGTTTGTGTCGGCACCACTAAAATTTGTTCTTTATTATAGCCCAGGTCCCTGGCGGTCACAAACTTCATCTGCCGGTACATGATCACTGAACTCATAATGAGAAAGGCAGACAAGGCAAATTGAATCACCACCAGTGGTTTTGTAAACCCTGCCTGAACTTTAGAGGTGAACGTGCCCTTTAAAACCAGTGCCGGACGAAAACCCGAAAGGAACAAAGCCGGGTAACTTCCCGCTAACATTCCAATGAAAATGGTGAGGGTAAGACTTGCCAATAAAACTGGAGCAATATTCGAAAATGAAATGGCGATTGCCTTATCGGTAAATTGATTGAACGAAGGAAGAAATAAAAATACTAAACCAATGCCGATGATCATTGATATCATCGACAACACAATGGATTCGATACTAAACTGCCAAACCAATTGTTGCCTTTGAGCGCCAGCTACTTTGCGAATGCCCACTTCCGTTTTGCGGGCGGCCGAAGTGGTTAAAGCCAAGGATATGTAGTTAATACCGGCAATGAGTAAGATAAGCGCAGCAATGCCGCCAAGGATCCAGGAATATTGCGGGTCACTGACTTTGTCCCAATTGATTTCTTTTTTCAAATGCCAGTCGGGAAGCTGCGTAAATTCGATTTCTAACATTTTCACATCGGCGGGAACAGGAGTAGCAGCTTGCTTTCTCCATTTCTCCAGCTTGTCGCCCATATGCTTTTGAATGGCCTTGTCCAGGTTGGACTTGAATTTTTCTAAATCGGTGTTAGGTACCAATTGAACAAAAGTGGGCGTATTGAAATTTCCCCATTGATTAACATTCCGGTCATAGTAAGGGCTGTTTTCCTGCGGGAGTAAAATGTCATACTTTATACTCGAGTTTGCGGGTGCGCTTTCAATAAGGCCTGTCACGATAAATTCCTTGTCGCCCTCTACATCCACACGCAGTGTTTTGCCCAAAGGGCTCTCCTCACCAAAGTATTTTTTTGCAACGGCAGGTGTAATCACCGTTTCCAGTTTTCCCTTAAAAATTCTATCCTGGTTTCCGGCAATTAACTTAAAAGAAAACATTTTAAAGAAGTCTCCGTCGACATAGGCTATTTCTTTTTCGGTAAAAATTTTGTCATCATGTCGCACAATTCCATGGTGGCCCGAATTGAATCGCGTACCCAATGTTACTTCAGGTAATTCATCTTTCACTGCCTGCAATAAACCTTTCATAAGGTAAGCCGATCTGAAATATGGGTCATTTGCATTTTGTGGATAGGTATCGTAACTCTTTTCCTCCAGGCGGTAAATCTGATTTTTATTGGCATGGAATTGATCAAAGCTTTTCTCGTCCATAATGAAGAGAAAAATCAAAATGCAAAAGGCGATGCCCACACTTAAACCAAAAGCATTGATGAAGGAATAGGTTTTGCGTTTGAGAATGTTGCGAGAAGCTACTTTAAAATAATTACCGATCATGATCGTGTTGATTAAGGTAAATGCGAAGTTATTTCGTAAGATGATGTCGGGTCTGAAAAAGTTGATGGTATTTAAAACAAAC
>Ga0210403_10002489_pt1 | contig 16575 bp, 14 predicted proteins | sample IncBWC19MmetaG_FD_150863 | JGI IMG/M metagenome (GOLD analysis project Ga0210403, IMG submission 150863) | Forest soil microbial communities from Barre Woods Harvard Forest LTER site, Petersham, Massachusetts, United States - Inc-BW-C-19-M | ecosystem: Environmental > Terrestrial > Soil >... | reverse complement strand
CGGACGGAGTATTCGGTAACCACAGCGTCTGGCTACGAAGAAAAAACTCAAATCCCACTAAGTCGTTTCTTTGGCGTCGTTTAAGCGCGATCCGGTCGCGTGTGGAACCCCCTTCGATTGTCCCAACTCCCGTACCAACAATTGGGCGATTTTCGGCGAATTCGGCTCGTGTGCCGAAAGTCGATTTCCCGAAGTTTTGACCAACTACAACTACACCAATATGTAATCTTATTTTGATGTTAGCCCTAAGCGTGGTGGCAATGTAATGAACTTGTAAAAGTTTTCATTGTTTGCGTTCCAACAACGAAGGTCCAACGCGCCTCGTGAATCATGCCGCTCGCGTCGCACTCGAAATCGGCCACTGCAGGCCGGCCGGTCTGGGCGACCTGTCTGGAGGGATCAGGATGCGAAACGGATTGCCGGTGAGGTCAACTCATCTCAGTTTTTCGATCTCGATATGCACCTTTGCGTTGTTCTTTTGCCTATTCAACATCAGCCCGTCGTTCGCACAGAATCTTGATTGGCGATACCACGGAAACACTTTGTCCAATGAACGATTTCAGGACGTCGACCAAATCAACCCAGAGAACGTCGCTCAGCTCAAGCCTGTGTGGATCTTCCATACGGGCGTCAGTGACCCGAACATGGCTATGGAGATGACGCCGCTTGTGGTCAATGGCGTGATGTATGTTACAACCGGCGACGACGATGTCTTCGCTTTGAAAGCAGCAACTGGCAAGAAGATCTGGGCGTACCACCCGACCGATATGCCGTTGCCCTCCACGCTTCCGATCTGCTGCAATAACGACAATCGCGGAGTGGCGTATAACGACGGCAAGATCTTTGACGCGCGGCTCGACGCCAATCTGGTCGCTCTCAACGCAGCCACCGGCAAGGTAATCTGGAAGACCGTCGTGGACCTCCCGAGCAACGGCGCCTCCATGACGATTGCTCCGCAGATCGTCGAAGACACAGTGGTTGTTGGCGTTTCCGGCGCCGAATTTGGGGTGCGCGGTCATGTGGATGCGTACGATCAGAACACCGGCAAACTTGTGTGGCGTTTTTGGACCACTGAGCCCAATTCGTGGGGCGGGAACACGTACCTTAATGGTGGAGCGTCGATTTGGGGAAACCCCAGCTACGATCCTGACCTCCATATGCTGTACTTCGCCACCGGGAATGCCTACCCTTGGCCTAGTCCCTGCGCATTCTTCGGGGTAGTGCCGGTGGGATGCCCGGGCAACGGTCGTGAGGGAACGAACCTCTACTCGTCGTCGATTGTAGCCATCGACTCAAGGACCGGGGAGCACAAGTGGCATTTCCAATTTGCCCACCATGACATGTGGGACTTTGACGGCCCGCAGCCGACAGTGCTGCTCAGCGTGAAGGGCATTCCGGCCATTGAACACACATCGAAGACGGGCTACATGTTTATTCTGAATCGCCGCACCGGGGAGTCGCTTTTCCCCTACCGGGAGGTGTCGGTTCCCACGGAGCCGGCATGGGAATCTCCCTGGCAGACCCAACCCGTTTCCTCGATTGAATCCCTGACCGAGCACTCGGAAGAGCTCCCGATCCCGGCCGGCATCGTCGCTGCTCCCCAATGGAGTCCGTATCAACCAACGGCAACGGTGTTCCAACCATGGGCCGGCGGAGGAATGGAATGGCCTCCCGCGGCTTATAGCCCGCGAACCCACTTCATCTACTCGCATGCCAATTATCAGCCGGCAAATCTCGGGGTCACAGAGGCGAACAGCATCTCATTCGGCTCAATACCCGGCGAGGTGGATCACGGCGTTTACGGAGCGGTAGACACGCGTACGGGAAAGGTTGCCTGGAAGATTCCCATAACTGGCACTACTCCCGACTCGGGCATTGGAGTAGCCGGCGACCTAGTCTTCTTCGGCGAAAGCACCGGGCTCTTCCATGCCGCGGATGCCAGGACGGGTGCGATCCTGTGGACCTTCGATGCATCCAAGGTGCCCAATGCAGGCGGCGCAAATGCCTCTCCCGCCATTTATGTCGTCAACGGGAAAGAGTACGTGGTGTACGCCTTTGGCGGGGAGCCGGGCAACAGTGTGTTTCTGGGTGACGCGGTGATCGCCTTCGCGCTGCCGGAGGATGAGTGATTCAGAGGAGCGGTAACCAACGATCCGAGACCCGGTGGCTTATCGCGTTTTCGCTCGTTCCGTGATCCGCTGCTGCGGGGCCGCCCGCCTTCCAAAGCGGGCGGCTCAAGCTTGGGAGTTCTCAACGACGCAAGAAAGGAGGCATTCCATGGAGTGGGTTCAACCGGATTTTGAAGAGATTTCATTGGCTTGCGAGATTAACTCGTATGCTGCAGCAACACTGTAGTTCTGACTCGTGCAGATTAAGATTCATGGTTCCGCCGCCGGCGGTGGATTTCCAGAGTGGAATTGTGCTGCCGGAACTGCAGGGAGATGCGTGCGGGAAAGCTGAACTCCAGTCCGCGCACACAGTGTCAGGTGGCAGTCAGCAGCAGCCATGAAGAATGGTTCCTGCGCAATGCCTCTCCCGCCCTGCGAATTCAAATCGTGGGCGCGGCGGAACTGGATTCCCGGGGACATCTCCGCGACCTCAAGGCCGTGAGCGAAAGAGGGGTGAGGCACAGCCCCATTGTGGGTGTGCGACGGCTTCCATCCGACGGCTGCCTCGGGAGCAAAACATATTCTTCAACATGCTCACCGAGCAGCCTTGGCAAAGCGTCTGGACGGATCGTGTGCCGGAAAAAGGTTCGCGCTCGTAGCTTCGGCGGAGTCTACCCGTAAGCTGGTTTGCCAAGCTATATCGCTCGGTGGGGGTCTTCCGGCCTACGTGGGCGAAAAACAGGCGGCGGATGTGAGAGCTGACGAGGCTGTCCTGGTACTCTTGCTTGAGTCCCGCGGAGACGAAAAACGAATGGCGTACCTTTACCTTCCGGCAGTTCCGGCGGTTGACGATCGGTTGCTGTCGATGCTGGAATCTTGCGATCTAGTGCTGTTTGATGGGACCTTCTGGACGGATGACGAGTTGGTCCGGGCGCAAGGGGGCGGCCGCAGCGCCCTCGACATGGGCCACTTGCCAATTTCCGGCCCGGGAGGCAGCCTCGAGCGTCTGGCAGAACTGAGCCGGCCGCACAAGGTCTTTGTGCACATCAACAATACCAACCCCATTCTCGACAAAGACAGCCCGCAGTATCGAGAAGTTCGGGAAGCGGGCTGGGATGTAGCGGAGGATGGATGGGAATTCACGTTGCGGCAGATGAAGCCTCTCGCATTTTGGCCTCAGACGAACTTGCATCACGGCTGGAGAGGATTGGGGCCGAACGCTATCACCACCAACACGCCTTCCACCTGCGGATGCATGAAGGGCGTCTCACGCCCGGGCAGCTTCAGGCCTGGGCACTGAACCGCTACTACTATCAGAGTCGTGTCCCGATGAAGGACGCCATCATCCTCTCCCGCAGCGAAGACCCTGGATTTCGTCGTGCTTGGCGGAAACGTATAGTGGATCACGACGGCCAGGCGAATGACGGCGGCCTGGAATGCTGGATACAGCTGGCCGAGGCAACTGGTTTGCCGCGGAAGCGTGTGACCTCCTGCGCGGAGATACTCCCGGCGGTACGCTACGCGGTGGATGCTTACCTGGCGCTGGTGGAGCGCGGAACGTTGCTCGAAGCGGTGGCCTCCTCGCTGACCGAATTGTTCGCGAGCCGTCTCATTGCCGTCCGGCTCGATGCCTTGCGCCGACATTATCCCTGGTTGCAGGCTGGACTCGGGTATTTCGAAGCGCGACTCTCCCAGGCGCCGGAAGACGCGCGCTTTGCTTTCGAGTGGGTGTGCGAGCACGCCCGCACCCGCGAAGATCAGGAACTGGCAGCGCGGGCGCTGATCCGCAAGTGCGACATCCTCTGGACGCAACTCGAGGCGTTGTACTTCGCGTACGTGGAGCCCGGTTGGCCTCCCCCAGGCGCCTTTCGACCCGAATCACCATGAAAGCTCTGAGCCACGCGTCGCACCCCCGCCTCGGCATCGGCTGCCGCGTGCGCAAAGCCGAAAATGGGGACACCGTACTCCTGCTCCCCGAGGGGGTCCTGCGGCTTAAGGGAACGGCTGCGGAAATCATTCGGCTCTGCGACGGCGAACGCACGGTTGCCGATATTCTCGGGGCGATGCAGGCACAATACCCGTCATCCGATGCCAAGCAGATCGCGCAGGAAATCGAGTCTTTTCTGAATCGTCTGCTCGAGCGGCGAGCGGTTGATTTCCAATGAGAACCGCACCACCACTTGCGCTAATCGCGGAGGTGACACACCGTTGTCCCCTACACTGCGTCTATTGCTCCAACCCTCTGGAACTCAAAGCCCGCGCTGAGGAATTGCCCACCGAAACCTGGGCGCGGGTATTCGAGGAGGGGGCAGAGCTCGGCATGCTTCATGTGCATTTCACAGGCGGCGAACCGTTGGCGCGAAATGATCTCACTCAGCTGGTTGCGGCGGCTCACTCCCGCCTCCTGTATACGAACCTGATCACCTCAGGAATCGGACTGAATGAGAAAAAACTGGCGACGCTGATCGAAGCCGGCTTGGATCACTTGCAGCTGAGTTTTCAGGATGGCGAGGAAAAATTCGCAAATTGGATAGCCGGTGCCGGTGCCCACGCCCATAAACTGGCGCTTGCCCAGATCGTCCAGCAGAGCGGGCGACTGGCGTTTACGGTGAACCTGGTCGTGCATCGTCATAACCTCGATCGGCTCGACTCGATGATCTCCTTTGCCGAATCTCTGGACCCGCAGCGCATCGAGATTGCCAACGTGCAGTACTACGGTTGGGCCTTGAAGAACCGTCAATGGTTATTGCCCACGCGCGAGCAAGTTAAGCGATCGCTTGCGGTCGTCGAGCAGGCGCAAGAACGTTTGAAGGGGCAGATCAAAATCGATTTCGTAACACCCGATTACTACGCGACCTTCCCCAAACCGTGTATGGGGGGTTGGGGACGCCAGCTCCTGCTCGTGGATCCTTCTGGCAGAGTCTTGCCCTGCCATGCCGCAGCGGTGATTCCCGATCTGCAGTTTGAAAATGTCGAACAAAAGCCGCTGCGCTGGATCTGGGAGGAGTCTCTGGCTTTCCGCCGGTTCCGAGGCGAAGACTGGATGCCGGAGCCCTGTAGAAGCTGCGAGCGGCGCACGTTGGATTTTGGAGGCTGCCGCTGTCAAGCATTCCTGATCGCTGGCGATGCCAACTCGACCGACCCCGTTTGCTCCCTGGCCCCGGCGCATCACTTAGTCGAAGAATGGCTCGTGCGCACAAATTCACTGACAAGCACCGCGCCGAGTCCGTCGCTGACACCACAATCGGCGCAGTCGTGGACCTATCGTCCCCAGCCTCCGTGATGGTCTCCAATTCCGAGAAGGCTGACCGTTAGGCTGAGCGAATCGAGGGGCGAGCCAAGGCCACTGCGACCGCATAGACGCCGACCATGGCCGAGCTGAGGAACAGCGTGCTGGAAGCGCCGATGGCGGAAATCAACGCCCCAGCGCGGAAATCTCCAGTGGCCGGATACCCATCACGAGCAAAGTGCTTAGACTCATCACACGCCCTCGCATTTGCTCGGGCACCCGAGACTGGAGCAGGGTGATGCTAGTCGTTGCCACAAAGGATTGGCCGATCCCGAGCAGGAACAGCGCAGCTGCGGAAAGCAAAAACAAGCTGCTCGCTGCCAGCCCGGCCAGCGCTCCGACCTAGATCAGAATGCCCATGAGGTGCAAATATCCTTTCCGTGCGCTCCTGCGGGAGGAGGCCAAAATCAGTGCTCCCATAATGCTCCCCAGGGCGATGGAAGAAAACAACCCAACCGCTCCGGACCGACATGAAGCACCTTCACGGCCAAGACCGGGAGAATCAACACCGGGGATGGGCCTAGGCACAGGAGTGCGCCGCATCCCGTCAGCACCCAGGCAGAACAGCATCTAGCTGAACAACAGCGAGGGATTCGCGGATCGATTTTCATGCCGATTGCGCATAATCCTCAGCTTCCGTCCAGCGAAAAAAGCGCTCGCAGCAAACTATGGATGGTCTTCCCGTGCACAGTTTCCAGTTCCAGGGCTTGCTGTCGGAGTTGGCCAACCTGGCCAGAGTGACTTACGCGCTCAAGCCGGGGAAGTCGGAGGAGAAGACGATTCTGACTTTCCGCCAGTTGACGGAGCCGACGCCGGTGCAGGCCCGGGCCTACGAATTAGTTCGGACTTCCCAGTATCCGGAAAGCTAACTCTGTGCTTCCCGCTGCGAATCAGCAGGATACTCTCTGGGACTTCATGGAACACCGGTTTAGTCGAGCTCCCCTGGCAGCTGACCGGCTGTCTGACATCATTTTACCGCGGATTGTTTTTGGCGACAGCCCTAAGCATGGTGGCAACGTAAGAAACTTGTAAAATTTTCACCAGTACAGAGGCCGTTTGCGCTGGGGCAAGTAAGGTCCAAAGCGCCTCGGGGATAATAAGGCTTGAATCACGCTCGAGTGATCGTCATCCATAAGGTACGCCATGCATCCAGTAAGTAAAACGCGTTTCCTATTTTCTGCAGGCCTGGTTTTCTTCGCCTCGCCTGCGCTTCACGCGCAGCAGGCCAGTTGGCGCATCGATTCCAACCATAGCGCGGCTGACTTCAGCGTGCGCCACATGATGATCTCCACCGTCCGCGGCGAGTTTACCGGTATCGCCGGTACGGTCATCTACGACCCGAAAGACCCCGCGCACGATTCTGTCGAGGTGACCATCGATTGCACCACGGTGAATACCGGGGTTGCCAAGCGCGATGCCCAGCTCAAAGGCCCCGATTTCTTTGATGTCGCCCGCTATCCGCAAATGAAGTTCAAATCCGTACGGGTGGAAGTGGCCGGTGCGGGCAAGCTTAAGATCACAGGCGTACTGACTATCAATTCGATTACCAAGCCAATTGTGCTTGATGTCGATGGCCCGAGTCTGTCCATTCGCGATCCGCGCGGCAATGAGAAAATCGGTCTGAGCGCGAGCACCAGGATTAGCCGCAAGGAATTCGGCATTACCTGGAATGAAGTCATGGAATCGGGTGGCATCGCCGTCGCCGATGAAGTTGCAATTTCTCTCGATCTGGAACTGATTAAGAACTTAAAGGCCCAGTAAGTATCGGAAAATGCCGGGACAGACGGAAAATGTGGGGCCAACCGAAACTTACGGCAGGCGGTCGTGAACCGCATCCGTTGGGAAATGCTTGGAATGCCGTCCCGGGTGGACTCTTTCTCGGCGTCACTTCCGTACCGACCACCGGTCATTTCCCCGCTCCACAGGATCAGCGCAACACCGTGCGCGGACGTCTCCGGTGTCAGGTCGCACCGCATTTCTGGGTTGGCGGCGGCATACAATTCGAAAGCGGCCTGCCATTCCACCGTTTGAAGGTACGTTTTCAGATCGACCTTCAAAACCTTACCAATGTCGTGGACGTGATCGATTTTGGCGGCCTCTTCTCGGAGAACGCCATCGGCCTCTCACGCGGTGTGGCCTTACGACTGACAACGAACTTCTAAGTCCGACTCAAAAGACGAGGCGTCGTTCCTCGCCCGTCGCCAAAAGCTGTTGCGCGGAGAAAGGATGGGGCAATGAGCAGATGGAAAAACAGCCTTTGGTTCCTAGGTGTCGCGTTCGCGTTCAGTACGGCTGCATTCGTGTGGGCTCGCTACGTGCGCATTCCGAAGAACATCGCTTATGTGACTGAGGAAGAGGGTGGAATTAGCGTCATCGACTTGGAAACACTGAGAGTCACGAGAAGAATTCAGCCATCCGACGTACAACCGCGAGGAATCGCGGTAACACTGGATGGAAAGTACATCGTCACGGCCAACAAGAATACCTCCGACATAGCCGTATTCACCACACCGCGTCTCCGCCTGGTCAAACGAATACACATTGGGCACAGCCCGGAATTCATCAAAGTCGATTCCGCGGGCGACCGGTTGTTTGCTACGTTTGAGCCCGGCTCATCGGGAGGAGCTCCAGGAGCACCGGGAGCAAAGGACGCCGATGAACAGAACGACCCTCCCTCACAGATCGCGTCGTTTCGCATAGGCGATTGGTCTTCCGGGCCTGTCGCTACGGCAGGGAGCGAAACCGAGGGCTTGGAGTTCTCGCCCGATGGCAAATACCTGCTGGTGGCTAACGAAGCGCAAGACAACATTGGGATTTTCGTTGCGGACACCGGAGTTCTAATTCGCAATGTGGACCTAAAGCCCTACGGAATCCGTCCGCGTGCTATCAAGGTCTCGCCATTGCGCAACGAATATTCGGTCACAATGGAGGCTTCCGGGACCCTCCTCAAAATGGACATGAATTTCAACGTACTCAAATCGGTCCCGACAGCTGCAAAGCCTTACGGTGAGTCTTTTGACCGTGCGGGAAAACGCATCTTCGTGGCAGCGGCTTTGGCGGGCAAACTTCAAGTCTTCGACGCGGACTCCCTCAATCTCCTGGCCGAAGTGCCGGTTGGAAAACGCTGCTGGCACTTCACCTTTACTCCCGACGACTCAAAGATTCTGCTGGCGTGTGGGCGGTCCAACAACATCGTGGTAGTGGACCCAAATTCATACAAGCAGATTGCGACTATCGAAGGCTTGAAACTACCGTGGGGAATCGTTACTTATCCAAGGTCATACGGAAGCCTCGGGCTGCCGTAAGCGTAGGCACACGAAGGCAAAGAGGCCACTGTCATGGACGAAAAGTTCCGAGCAAATGAGCTAAGTGCCGAACAAGCTGATGAACAACTCGATCAGTTATTTAAGAGAGGAGGCACGCAATGAAACTGATGCGCCTGTTCTGCGTAGTTCTAACCATCATTATCTGCCCTTTCGCGCAAGCTCAGGAAGCACTTGTAAGAATTTACGTGACTCTGAGCAACGGACGCAGCCAAGGAAGTGGCTTCTTTACGTCCAATGACGGCAAGATTATCACGGCATACCATGTTATACAGGGTGCCAACGCCATCGAAGTGAGAAGTGAAAAGCTGGGCACCTTCACCAACATCCGGGTCGACTCCATCTCTCCTGACTACGATTTAGCGGTTTTGCAGGTGCTCAATAGCGGCGTGACCCCATTCGCCAACCTGGAAGATTATGCCGCCAGCAACCGAGATGATCTCCAAGTCCAGGGATATCCAGTTGGCGCCCCCTATCAACTGATTCGTGCGAGCGCCACTCAGCCCGGCTTTGTTCAGACAAGCGACTACAACAATATACTGGGAGAGAAACTCTTCGCCTGGAACGTACAAGTCATTCCGCTCGGAGCAATCGTATTCTCTGGAATGAGCGGAGGACCTGTGATCTACAGCAATCGCGTTATTGGCATTCTCTCGGGTAGTTACGTGCAGGGCGGTTCGATAGCATGGGCTATTCCCGCCAAGTATGTCAGTACTCAACTTCAGCCAGTGCAGTTGAAGGCGGATCAAATCGAGAGATGGGAGCCCGTGCGGTTAATGGACGCGTCCGCGTGGAAGAGTTTGCGGGGTATGGTCCGGATGAACCCCGCAGCGGCGGCGGTGTCCGATGAAGTTTCTAACGGTGTGGAAGCTCTAGCGGAGACCTACAGCGAACTCTACAAGCAGGCCATGCAGACACAGCAGGACATGAACGCATATCAGCCGATTCTGGAAAGGGTAGCTACTGCTACTTCGCTTGACAATGATGCCCAGACATCAAACGACTTGATGGATGAACAAGCGAGCGGCTTGTTCGAGTCAATCGAGAAATTTGAGAACCTGAGAGATCAGGCAGGAAAGCAGGGTCAAGAAATGGCCCAAGAAATGATCAAGCTTGGAATGTGGATCGCAGACCAGAGTCACGTCGACGAGAGGACTGGTAAAGCTCTCGCCAAGAGGATGACATCCACGACCGACGAACACAGGGACATGACGCAGGGTATCGACGCCTATGTCGGGGTTGACAGCCAGTCCGTTGCACAGGTGGGGAGAAAATTCTCGGTGACGACGATTAAAAGTCGTGGATTGGCAGGTGAAGCGAGAGCATTCTTGCAGTTGTTGGACGCATGGTCGGCGATTGTAAATGCGTATTCCTCCCCTCGCGCTCTGCTTTTCATGAGTGAGGACATAAGCATGAAAAGACGGATCGTACAGTTGCTGGAGCCAGTTGTATACCAGATGAATTAGCGTCATCGACTCACTTGCACTGAAAGTCGGCAGAAGAATTCAGCCAGCCGACTTGCAGCCGCGAGGAATCGCAGTAACATTCGACGGGAAGTACCTCATCACCGCTAACAAAATACTTCCGACATGGCTGTTTTCAGCTTACCGCCTCTTCATTTGATCAAACGAATACACGTAGAGCACAGGCGGAATTCATCAAAGTCGATTCCGCCTGCGACCGGTTGTTTGCTACGTTTGAGCCCGGCTCATCAGGAGGACCTCCTGGAGCACCGGGAGCAAAGTTTATAAGCCGAATTGTAGATGAACAGTCTGAGATTGGCGATGAGTAGGACTAGGAACCTCAGCGGTCGGCGGTGGGCCGTGGGGGGCATCATACTGCCGCAATGCTCGGCCGCCCGGGCCGACCCTTCTGGCGACCTGTTGGGGAGGATCAGCATGTGAAACGGGTCCCCAGTGAGGTCAATTCATGTCCGATTTTCGATCAGAGGAACGGTACCCAGCCGTGAGACCTTTTGGCGGAGGTGGTCGTGGGTTGGTCCTATGAACCGGCTGCGGCCGCCCCGAAGGGTAGCCACGGGTCGCTCGGCAGGAGGCGTCCTCAGCGTTGGTAGGACCGCCCGATGAACGAGACGCGGAAGCGGCACCCCGGGAGATCGCCCTATGGGATAGGTGGTATATTGGGTGGGTAAATTGGAGTAAAGGATGATCGATATTCGCACGGCTTTCCTTTTCGTGGTTTGGGCAGGCACAGCCTTGGCCCAGACACCGGCGCCCTCCCAGAGCAATGCTGAGGCGCCCATTGCGCCGCCGATCGTAAAGAATCTCGACTTCGCGGCTATCGACAAGAGTGTCGATCCGTGCACCGACTTCTACCAATATGCATGCGGCACGTGGATCAAGGACAATCCAATTCCTGGTGACCAAGCGCGCTGGGTGCGCTCGTTCTCGGTCCTCCAGGAGCGGAACCTTTATGAACTTTGGCAGCAGCTGGACAAAGCCGCCAAGAGCCCTGCAGACCCCCTCGAAAAGAAGTATGGCGACTTCTTTGCAGCATGCATGAATGTCGAGGAGCGGCAGAACAAGGGCCTTCAGTCAATTGAGCCCGCGCTGAAACGCGTCTCCGCGCTGAGCGACTCCAAAGACATTGCAACGCTGATCGGCGATCTTGCGGCTGCCGGAGATCCCGCACCGCCATTCCGCTTGGATGTGGAACCGGACCAGAAGGAGTCGTCAAAGCATATCTTGACCATCTCCGAGAGCGGCATGACGTTGCCGGGCCGCCAACTTTATGTAGGTCCCTTGGGGTATGCTCGCAGGCGATATACAAGCCATCTAATACGCATGTTCATGCTTGCCGGCGATACGATGGAGCGAGCCCAGACGGAAGCAACGGCTGTTTTCGGGATCGAGACTAAACTGGCGCAGGCTTCTGCTGATGGCGAGGATTTGAGCGATCCCGAGAAGCGCTATCACATCTACACCCTCGCCGATCTCCAGAAACTCGCGCCCGAGTTTGACTTCGGGATCTACTTCAAGCATGTGACGGCACAGCCGATCGGCACAGTCAATGTAGCCAACCCGGATTTTGTGAAGACTGTTAATCGCTTGCTCACCGTCGCGCCTGTTGATGCGTGGAGGTCCTACTTCCGCTGGCATATCTTGAGCGAACAAGCCGATGCTCTACCTCAGGCGTTTCGCGATGAAGACTTTGCCTTTTGGGGCGGTTATTTTACGCGACAAGAGAAGCCGGCACCGCGCTGGAAGCAATGCACTGCAATCACCGATCACGCATTCGACGATGCCCTCGCGCAGGACTGGGTGAAGCAGAACTTTCCGCCCGGGGCCAAAGCCAGCATGGAAGGGCTGGTCGCCGCACTCGAAAAAGCCCTCGCCGACGAGATTCGGACCCTGCCCTGGATGAGCGATGAGACGAAGAAGATTGCAGAAAGAAAGCTGGCCACGATCCGGAACAGAATCGGATATCCCGAGAGATGGCGCGATTACTCAGATCTGAGAGTGGATCACAATGACTTCCTTGGAAACTTGCATCGCAATGCCGTCTTTCAGCGCGATTCCTTGCTGAGCAAAGTGGGCAAGCCAGTAGGCGCGGACGAATGGGATATCACGACTCCAACGGCGGATGCTCATTATACTCCATCGATGAATAGCCTTTCAATTCCAGCCGGCATCATTCAGCCTCCGTTCTTTGACGGCGTCGCTGACCCGGGAGTGAATTTTGGCGGCATTGGCGTTGTTGTCGGGCACGAGCTCACCCATGGCTTCGACGACCTGGGATCGAAATTCGACGAAAGGGGCAATGTCCACGAATGGCAAACGCCTGACGATCGCAAGGACTTTGCGGCGAAGGCTAGCTGTCAGATAGCGGAATACAGCCAATTCGGCGTGATGCCCGATCCGAACGATCTGCCGACACTCAAGGTGAACGGCAAGCTCACTTTGGCCGAAAATATCGCAGACAGTGGCGGTCTGCGCATCGCTTTTCGGGCCCTGGTTGACGCCTTGGCTGCGCAAGGGAAGACGGCTGACTACAAGATCGATGGCTACACTGAGAGCCAGCGCTTCTTTCTGTCTTTCGCTCAACTTTGGTGCCAGAATCAAAACTTTCGTTCGGCCCGTCGATCAGGCTCAGTCGACCCACACTCGCCTGCACGCTGGCGCGTCAACGGCACGGTGCAGAACTTCGAAGAGTTCGGCGAAGCGTTTAAATGTGCCAAAGGCCAGCCCATGTACCCTCAGAAATGCTGCCGAGTTTGGTAACCTGGCTGTCCGGCATTGTGTTGGCGACGAGTGCGGTACAATCTGTGAAAAGGTTTTTTGCGTCCTGTGGTACGCAAGAATTCCATCCGGCTCCCATCTGACAGAGATGTTGGCGCTTATTTGTTCGGCTTACGGGACTTGGAAAACCCGGGAAGCCAGCTCGGCTGGCAGAAAATACCCCTCAGCCTGACTGACCCTGTGCCATCCTGAAAGCCCATGCAACGATTCTTTCCGAACGCTAAGCGCCAGCCTCACCACCGAAGTGAAGACAAAAGATCCGCGATGAAGCGAGGACTAGTTATCCCCGTAAAAGCGGGTCTTCGGCGGAGGCGGCGGGCCGGGCTGCATGTACGCTGGAGCCATGTCGGGCGTGAGCCAGCGCGTCCAGAACGTGTCGGAGAGTTGGTCGAGATATTTTTTGCCTTGCGGGTCCTGGCTGAGAATGCGAACCAACACTTGCAACGAATCGCTGCTGCGGCGCAGGGCGTCAAGGCTAAGCGTGTAGCCTTCGATGAACGTCGGGCTCTTGTAGCGCACTCCGAGCTCGCCGTCCTTCTGCACGCCCGGCGCTGTCGCGGCTCCGTTCGCCTGCTGCCAGTTTTGGAACCTAAGCTGAAAGTCGTAGGGCGCTTGCAGGTAGTACGGCCTGTAGGCGCCCGCCAGAAATTTGTCGATCGAGCGTTTCGCTGCTGCTTCGATCCGCCGCGCCGCTTCGCCTTCGGGCAACGTTTCGGCAAGCGCACGGCTCTTCGCCGTCTTAACGATAGCGTACTCCAGCTCCGGAAAATCCGGTTTCAACTCCTCGCCAAGCACTTGATCGCCGGAAACCATGATCACCGGAATGCCCCAGCGCGCCGCGGAGAGCGCCACGATGTGCGTTTCCGTGAACTCCACGCCATTGATGCGGTAGCTTATGCGGTCCGTCACGGTATGTGCCATGAATCCATTTGTGTTGGCGTGTGCATGCATCGCGATGCACACGATAGCGTCAACCGAACCGTCGATGCCAGTGTTGTACGGGTCGAAGTCGTAATTGCGAAAGTCGAATTTCGCGCGCTGATCCATTTTGTCGACGAGCAGATCCGGTTCATTCACATTTCCAGAGCCGTGGCCGTCTTGTATCCAGATCGGCCCTGCGCCGCCGGCAACCAGTCCGCGAATCGCCGCGTTGACATCAGAGGTCAAGGACTCGCGCCCTTTCGCGTAGTCGTCCGGTCGCTGAACCCAGAGCATTTCGTAATGCGTTACGCCGGAGACACCTTCCATGTCATAGATGATCAGAATTTTCGGATGATTCGTGGCAGCGGGTGTCAGCGCGGTGCAGCCGAAAAACGAGATTACCAAAAAAAAGAAACATCGAAATGTGCGCATCGAATTGCCTCCACGTACGAGATGCGCCCGAAACTACTGGTTCCCGAGCGTTGCGTCAAGTGTGCATCGGAATCCACGGCGTCAGTTGTTCCTCAATCGTCGTCGGGTGAGGAGGCAACTTTGAGGACGGCAAGAAACGAATCTTGTGGAATATGGACTTGGCCGACGCGCTTCATAGGGCGCTTGCCTTCCTTTTGTTTTTCGGGGAGTTTGCGTTGGCGCGAAATATCTCCGCTGTCACACTTGGCGAGCGATGTCAACAGCGTAAAGTAAGGTCTTGATGGGATCGGGCGGACGACGTGGACATCTACGTGAACGACCGAGGATTTTTTCTCATCGAGGACAAAAAAGTCTGTGCCAAAGTACGTCTCGATGTGGTCGGCGATGGTCTGGAGATACCGGATGGGCGTTGGAACTTTGGGCATAGATGCGGGATTTATATCACATCACGCTTCAACTCTCGCTCAATCGAAAACTTGAAGATCCACATGGGCGGGTTGCGGCGGCGTTCACCAAGCAAGCGACGGTTCGCCTCACTTAATTCGAGTGACAGAGTTTCCGCTTTCACACGAAGATTTGTAGGCCCCTATGACTACCCACGCGACTCTCATTGGGTTCTTGGCATAGAAAGACAGCAGATACGGCCTACTGAGCACAATCATGTAAGTGGCTTTCCCCTCGTCCGTCTTCAATTCGTAGATTACTCGCCCTTGCGAGTGCTTGGTCTCTTTCAGTCCTATTACTGTCCTTTCATCAAGCTTCGCAAGGTGAATCAGGGCGGCAGTCGCAACCTGCTTCGGGCTGTCGTAGGCCAACGCACTTTCTTGCAGGTCTGCTGTTTGCTGTGCCTTGACCCAATCCGAATAAGGCCACGGCGCGACGAGGTTTTGAAAGCCACACCCAACCTTGCCGGGATTCGGTTGGTCTGGCGAAGAACGATAATCCAAATCTCCGCGGTCATGTGGGTCAACAGAGATGACCTGTTGGATGGCCAGCAAACTACAGCACCCCATATGTCCGTAACCGCGCCATCCCACATTTCCATTCGGGAATCGAGTTTCCTTTCCCGCGAAAAATCGCCCGACAAGTGTTACGCGGACAACCGTATCTGACGGGTTATGGATAAGCTTGTCGAACGCATCGAAATGTTCGTCGGTTGTAAGTGGAACCTCTATACCTTCCACTGCAAGCTCTTTGGGACGACTTCTGTCGGCAGAGACACCGCAGCAGTACATCGTGCCAGATTTTTTCGTACCTCCGTATTCCAGCCACAGATAGGGCCACGAAGGGCAACTCGGGTCAAACAATCCGAAATCTTCAAATCCGTGAGACGCGAATCCGGTTGCCTCAACGAGCTTGTGGTTATAGTCCGCAGGATTAGCCTTAAGGTCGCAGACCGAGACTCGTACAGGTTCATCACAACGTAAGGTCGCAGAAAAACAAAGCAGTAAGCCACTAATTACGACAATGGGCCGGAGACATCGCACGACACGAATCTTACAGCAAATTGGCCCGAAGGACTCTTAAGTCCCGGCTATGTCGGAAAACCGGGTGCGCCGTGAAAAGGTGGTGGTCCACGGCGGGAGTAAAACCCGCCCGGGAACTGGTTCGCTCCAACCGTTTCACATCCAGCGTAATGTAAGATAGGTTCGTGAAGGCAATCGTAGACAACACGATACTTTTTGAGACGATTGAACCGAAATTGGTAGCGGACGACGACCCTGCGTTGTGGCGGGCCGCGCTTTTCGTGCTTGCGGACGAACTGGAGCAGCGACATGCAGAGGAATCGCGGCGTCGTGTTTGGGCTATGGTCGTAGGTGCATGCTCGCACTGGGTCAGGCCGCACAACAGCCGATGGAATGCGGCGGGTGGCTTTATTTATCCCCACGGCTACAAAGATTCCGTTCCCGAACTGGATTGGTCAGTGATTTTCGTCTTTCGGAACCAAGAGTGGACAACGGCCAAGAAACTCCTCGGAAAGAGCGCTAAAGTATTTCGAGTGGCGATTCCTGCGCGAACTGCGCGACACAAACAGGCCGCTATTCACTCACGATGGACGCCGAACGAAGAAACCGTTTTATATGGATTCCGCAAAGTAGCTGACAAATGGCAATGCGTCGCGGCGTCTGACGAAAAGTCGAGAGGCCCTGTCAACGCCAACTCCCAGTAAGCCGGACAATCGCAAACTTGAAATCCACATCGACGGTGACGGCGAGGAATCACGCATTTGGTCGCAAGCCCCT
>Ga0210403_10002487_pt1 | contig 16577 bp, 11 predicted proteins | sample IncBWC19MmetaG_FD_150863 | JGI IMG/M metagenome (GOLD analysis project Ga0210403, IMG submission 150863) | Forest soil microbial communities from Barre Woods Harvard Forest LTER site, Petersham, Massachusetts, United States - Inc-BW-C-19-M | ecosystem: Environmental > Terrestrial > Soil >... | reverse complement strand
GGTCGAGACGCGGCACGGGCTAGCCCGTGCCGCGTCTCGACCATCCGCTGGATCTGCTGATAGCTTCGCAGCGCCGCGGTGAGCGAGGTGAAGAGCTTGTCGGCGGTCAGCTCGGTCTTCGCCTTGTAGTCGTTGATGTCGTAGTCGACGATGACCTGACGCTCGGGCGCCTGGCCGGGCTGGCCGGTGCGCAGGATGATGCGAACCGCCTCGTTCTTGAGCTGCGTGCGGATGAAATCGACCAGCCTGAGGCCGGCGTCGTCGGTCTCCATCACGACGTCGAGCAGGATGACGGCGATGTCGGGAACCGTGCGCATGAGCTCGCGGCCCTCCGCGGCCGAATAGGCCGAGAGGATCTCGATGCCTTGGCCATGCAGGCTGTAGTCGTAGAGCGCGAAGCGGGTGCCTTCGTGCACCGCCGCGTCGTCGTCGATGACGGCGATCTTCCAGGCGGCGACCGCGGCGTCGCCGGCGGGCGCGCCGGCGTCGTCGATCACCCGCATGATATCGCGCTCGTCGGTCATTCCAGCTCCGCCAGAGTCAACGTGGTATCGACGAATTCATCCTTGGGCGCGGCAAGCGGCAGCCTGATCCGGAAGACGGTGCCGCGGCCCGGATGCGATTCGAGCCGCAGCGATCCGCCCAGCCGCCGGGTGACCAGGTTGTAGACGATGTGCAGGCCGAGCCCGGTGCCGCCGCGGTTGCGGCGCGTGGTGAAGAACGGCTCGAAGGCGCGCCGCTGCACGTCCTCGTTCATGCCGACGCCGTCGTCGGCGAATTCGATCTCGACCTGGTCGGTTCCAAGCTTGCGGGCGGAGAGCCGCAGCGTGCCGGCCCGCTTGTTCGGAAACGCGTGGGTCAGCGCGTTGAGCACCAGATTGGTCAGCACCTGGCCGTAGGGCCCAGGGTAGCTCTTGAGCGAGATTTCCGCCGGCACGTCGACCGAGAGCCAGACCAGCGAATGCTTGAGGGCGGGACGCAGGCTCACCATCATCTGCTCGGTCGCCTCTCGCAGATTGAAGACCCGCCGCTCCGCGTCGCTGCGATCGACGGCGACCTGCTTGAACGATTGGATCAGGTCGGCGGCACGGTTGAGATTGGTGACGAGCTGCTTGGCCGCCTCGTGGCTGCCGGCGATGAATTCCTCGAGCTTGGAACGGCGCACCGCACCGTCGCGGATCTCGTCGGAAAACTGGGCGCAGCGCCGCGCAAAGCTCGACGCAACCGTGAGGCTGATGCCGACCGGATTATTGACCTCATGGGCGACGCCGGCGACCAGGCCGCCGAGCGCGGCAAACTTCTCCGCCTCGATCAGGCTTCGCTGCGCATCCTGCAGCTCGCGCAACGCGTCCTCGGCGTTCTCCTTGGCGGCCTTGAGGTCGAGCTCGGTCTGCCGCTTGGCAATGGCATTGGCGCGGAACACCTCGACCGCCCGCGCCATGTCCCCGATCTCGTCGCGCGCGTCCAGATCGTCGATCGTTTGGGCGCAGTGTCCCGCCACGATCGCCTCCATGGTGTTCATCAGGCCGCGCAGGGGACGAACGATGCTGCGCGCAATGGCGAGGCCGACCAGGATCGAGACCAGGACCGAGAGCGCCACCGTGATCGCGATGCCGGCATAGAGGTCGCCCAGCGTGTTCTCGAACCGGTCATAGGCCAGGCGTTCCCGCTCCCGCATGCTGCTGGAGAGGCGCTCGATCACGTTTGCCATCGCGGCCTGATTGCCGTCGACGGCCTCGCTCAGGAGCCGTGTGCGGGTGACGAAATTTTGCGACAGCTGCGCGATGCCCATGCGCCAGGAAGCCGCCCGCGCCTGAATGGCGCGCAGCGCCCCGCGCTGCAGCTCGTTGTCGGCAAGATCCAGCATCACCGGGATGGTGCTCTCGATCCGCTCCAGGTTGCGCGTCACCTCGGTCGCGGTTCCGGCCGCATGCTGGAGATAGAAGACGTCGGTCAGGACCAGCGTCTCGGAGAACGAGTCGCGCGACTTCGAGAGCGCGGGCCAGACCAGGGCATTGCGGTCGGTGGTGGCGCCTTCCACGATCGCGTAGAGCCCGGACATTTCCCGCGCCGGCGCCAGCACCTGATTCTCATAGGTGTCCATGATGGCGTTCTGCGCGCTGCGCAATTCGTCAAAGCCGGCGACGAACCGTTCCGTGGCCGCAACCACCTCGGCGGCCGAGGCCGCCAGGATCGGATCCACGAAGGCGGGATCCTGCAGCGTGCCGAGCAACGATTTGCGCAGCTCCGTGATCTGCTGCAGGACATCGCCATCAGGCTGGGTGAAATAGCGGTGGATGAGGCCTTGCAGGCGCCCGGCCTGGCTTTCCAGGACCGCCAGCCGGCGGTCCGATTCACGGCTTTCGCGCAGCTCGCTGCGCGCCGAGGCGAGAACCTGCGCGCCGTTCCAGATGATGGCGGTAAACACGATCGCGATCGCGATGTTGAGCGTGGCGATCGAGAGGATGCGCCAACGAATCGGCAGCGCACGCAGCCGGTCCAACGCGCCCGAGGCGCGGACGGCCTTCGCGGTTGCGGCGTTCGACGACAGGGGTGAGTGCAGGTCAGGCTCCATGGCTCATTGCACGGCCAGAATCCGCCCGATCAACGGTCCGAACTTGGGATCGGCGCGCATTTCATCGCGCAACGGGCGGGTCGCATCCTCGAACGGCTTGCGGTCGAAATTGTCGATGATGGTGGCGCCGCCCTCCGCGGCCTGCTTCCTCGATCGCTGTTCCCAGCTCAGCCATTGTTCGCGCATCTGCCGGCTCGAATCGCGCGCCGCGGAACGAAAGATCGCGCGGTCGGCCTCCGACAATTCCTGCCAGGCGCGGCGCGACATGACGAGGACTTCCGGCCCCATCGTGTGTTCGGTCACCGTGTAGAACTGCGCGACCTTGTAATGGCCGGCAGTCACGTAGGACGGCCAATTGTTCTCCGCCCCGTCGACCAGCTGCGCCGACAAGGCGGTCAGCACCTGCCCATAGGGAAGCGCGACCGGTTCGGCGCCGAGCGCCCGCATCATCCGGATCACCAGATCGGACTGCTGCACGCGAATCCGCAGGCCCTTGAGATCGGGCAGGCCGCGCACCGGTGGCGACCTCGTATAGATCGAGCGCGCCCCCGAATCGTAGAAGGTCAGCCCGATGAAACCGTTGGGCTCGATCGCAGCCAGGATGTCGTCGCCGATCGGTCCGTCGATCACCTTGTAGAGGTGGTCGATCGAGCGGAACAGGAAAGGCTGTGCCAGGATGTTGAGCACCGGCGCGACGTCGCCGATCGCCGCCACATTGATGCGGTTGAGGTCGATGGCGCCGACCCGGGTCTGCTCGATGGTCTGGCTTTCCTCGCCGAGTTGCCGGGAATGGAAAACCCGAATGCGCTGACGCCCCCCGGTCCGTTCCGCCACCAATTGATCCATCAAGAAAAGCGCCTGGACGGTGGGATAGCTTTCCTCCTGGATATCGGCGGCGCGAAACTCGCGGGCAGCAAGCCCATTGGGCGAGCCCGCGGACATCAGCATCGCCAGCGCGGCGCCGCCGCCGACCGTCAAAGATCTGGACAAGACCCCCATATCACCCACGTGACCCCCGGGGGTGCCCGGTCCGGGCACCGCCCGCCAGCCGCATCATAGACCAGTAAGCCGCATCTGTCTTGCCCGCCCTGCCATCCGGCAGATGACGGGTGAAATGCCGCAGGGCGTTTGAAGGGTAGGCCGCAATTGGGACTAAATTCACATAAATTGGCGCACCCCCGGCGGCTTGCGGGCCGCGCCCGGCCCAGGGCGGCGGCCCATTGTTTCTTCGGACCGGCGCGCGCGAAACAATTCGCCCGGCCACGAAACCATTTTTCCCGTCGGCGCAATCGTGGCGAAACGCCATCCTGTTAACCAAACCCCAGGACGACACGCGACAAGCGTGCGCAGGGAGACGGGGTTTAGCCATGCAATACAGTGACGCCATCGCGGCGGTCGCGGCCGACCGGCGCCGGTCGACCGACAAGGAGACGTCCGACGAGGTGCTGGTCGGCCTGATCGCACAGGGCGACAGGGACGCCATGCAGGTTCTGTTCGGACGCCATAATGTGCGCGTGTTCCGGTTTCTCACGCGGTTCGTGGACAACGAAGCGACCGCCGAGGACCTGGTGAGCGAGGTTTTCATCGAAGTCTGGCGCAATGCCGGCCAGTTCGAGGCGCGCTCGCAAGTGTCGACCTGGCTGTTGGCGATCGCCCGCCACAAGGCGTTGTCGGCGCTGCGGCGGCGTTCGGCCGATGAATTGGACGACGATGTCATCGAATTCATCGAGGACCCCTCCGACAGTCCGGAGGTCACGCTGCAGAAGACCGAACGAAGCGAGATTCTGCGCGACTGCCTCAAGCAGCTGTCGCCGGCGCACCGGGAGATCATCGATCTCGTCTACTATCACGAACGCACGATCGATGATGTCGCGGAGATCATCGGGGTCCCGGCGAATACGGTGAAGACCCGCATGTTCTATGCGCGCAAGCGGATCGGCGAATTGCTGGCCGCCCGCGGGCTCGAGCGCGCCTGGGTCTGAACACAGGTTTTCGCGCCGGCCGTGATCACGGTTGCGTGCTCGGGGTGAACCCGAGGCGTGCCGGCGCGACTAACCATTCTGCGGCTTCGTCAAGCTCCAGCACTGGCCGGCGGCTTCGCGCTCCGCACGGAGCGGAGAGCCCTGTCGCAAGGTCGCTTTCGAATTGCGGAAGCGGAGCTGCCGGCCATTGCCGCCTGTTCCCACGGCCGACCGGTAGTGTGTCTCAGTTTGAAATTTGCCAGCCTTGACGGCGCCCTCGCAAGGCGGCCACTGACACACGACCGGCACTTTAAGCCTCTTGACCCGATTGCGCGAATCAGATTACGCGTGAAATTGAAACTCACGAAGTGTGCCCGGGCGGGAAACCGCGCCGGGTTTTTTCGTCCCCGCAGTTTCGACCCTCGCCGCAGCACGCCAAGATCGCGCGCGGCGATGCGAGCCCGCACGATCGATTCGTGACGTTCTTCTGCAAGGCGCCGGATGGCGATGAAGGCTGACGACTCCGACCCAGCAAGCGAGCGTTCTCGCCGGACCGGAGAACTTTATTCCCCACCGCCTGTTTTGCGCGGTTGCTAATATCAAGGGAACAAGGGGGCGAAGATAGATGGATCTCCTCCAAAGCCCCCGGGGCGACGCCGGTCAAATGGGGTGAAGGTCGAAAGCCTTTGGGTTAGAATGCGGATTCGGCCCCCCTGTTCGGCGCATCGATGGCCATAGCGCGTACGGTCGGCGAGCGTGGTATTCACGCGGAGCGCAGCGAGCTCGATGCGAACCTGGCAAACACGACATTGGCAATCGCGACCCGGCCTGGGCCGGAGCGGCACCGAGCCGGTCGGAGCACCGCCGCTGGCGCTCGTCATCGTGTTGGCGCTGGTGCTCGCCATCCACGGGTTGCAACGGACGAACCACCGATGGCCAGCCCCGATCCAAGGCGACGTCCATGGCGAGATCGTCGGCAAGGCACGGGTGATCGACGGCGACACCATCGACATCACCGGCACGCGCATCCGCCTGCAGGGGATCGATGCGCCTGAAACGGACCAGACCTGTACCGATGCGGGCAACAAAACGTGGCGGTGCGGGCAGGTCGCCACGCACGTGCTGATCGACCATCTTGCCGGGCGGCCGCTCAAGTGCGAATCGTCGGGCCTCGATCGCTATCGGCGCGTGCTGGCGGTGTGCGCGTTGCCGGACGGTTCCGATGTGAACGCCTGGATGGTGCAGGAGGGCTGGGCGCTCGCCTATTATTCTGCCGTTTATCAGTCGCAGGAAGCGCAGGCGCATGCCGCCAGGCGCGGCATCTGGGCCGGAAGCTTCATGCCGCCATGGGAGTGGCGGCACCGGCATCTCCATTGACGGGCATCAGCTCGCCAGCAATCCCTGCCGGCGCGCCAGCAACCAGTAGATCGCGATCATCGGCGTCATCGTCAGCAGCATCACCACCGCCAGCGCGGAGGCCTGGCCGAGCCCGCCGCCAAGCCAGAGGCTCCAGACCACCACCGGAAAGGTCAGGTTGTCGGCGGTCGACAGGATGACCGCCAATGTCAGCTCGCGAAAGATCAGCAGCGCGATCCACAGCCAGGCATAGAGCAGCGTCGGGGCGAGCAGCGGCAGCGATATCCGCGCAAAGGCATCCCAGGCGGTGCCCCCGCTGATCAGCGCCGATTCCTCGAGCTCGGGGTGGATCTGGATCAGGCCGCTATTGGTCATGCGGGTTGCGTAGCTCAGCCGCGCGATCGTGAACACGATCAGCAGGATCCAGACCGTGCCGTAGATCGGCAGTGCCCGCTGGATCACGAACAGCGTCAACAGCAGCGCTCCGACGCCGAACACGATCGACGGCACGGCGTGCGGCAGGAAGGCGATGAAATCGAAGGCGGCGCGCCCGGGAAATTTCGAGCGCAATACGATCCAGGAGAAGGCGAGACTGAGGACAAGGGTCAGCGATGGCGTCAGCACCGCCAGAACGGACGTATTCCATAGCGCGGTGAGCACCAGCTCCCAGGGCAGCGAAAAATAGTGCGTGAGCGAAATCGTCGCGACGGCGCGCGCGGACGGGAGCTGAAAAAACGGCAACAGCGAGCTCCACCCTAACAGCGCGATCGGCAGCACCTTGCCGAGCACGAAGTAGCCGCCGACGAAGCACCAGGCCGCCGGGCGGCGGCGTCCGAGCCGGACGACTTTCGGCCGATAGGCCCGCCCGGTGACCACGGCAAATCGGCGCGAACGTCGCTGCATTGCGCCATACCAGGCGCTCATCAGCGCCGCGATCACCATGGCGACGGTGCTCAGCGCCGCTCCCAGCCCGTAGCGGGGCAGCGAATCCTGCGGATTGAGCAGCAGGTAGAGATAGGTCGTGAAGGTGAAGATGCGGTTGCCCCAGCCGATGATGGCCGGGACGTCGAAGGCCGCGAACGCGGTCATGAAGATGTAGATGGCGGCTGCCAGGATGCCGGGCCAGGCAAGCCGCACGGTGATCCGGCGCAGGACCGTGAAGCCGTCCGCGCCATGCATCTGCGCGGCTTCCTCCAGGGTCGGGTCCAGTGAGCGGAAGACCGCCGCCGTCATGATGAAGGCGAGCGGCGCGAGATTCAGTCCCTGCACCCAGCCCATGCCGGCGATACTGTTGATGCTGAACGGCGGCCCGGCGAGGTGAAAGCTGCTCATCAGAAGCTGATTGAGGAGGCCGATCCGCGGATGCAGCAGAAACAGCCAGCCCATGGCGGCCGCAAAGCCGGGGATGAGCAGCCCCACTGCCATCAGGGTGAACAGAAGGCTCTTCGCCGGAAAGTCGGTCCGCTCGGCGAGCCAGGCCGCCGGAATGCCGAATGCGAGCGCCACTGCCAGCGCGATGAGAGAGAAGTCGACCGTATCGAGCAGGACCGCGAAGGTGCGCGCGTCGGAGAACACCTCGACGAAGTTCCGCGCCGTGTAGGTCAGGTCCGGATCGCCCGGGCTGCCGTTGGTCCAGCTCAACCACAGCACCACCGCCAGGGGACACACCACCACCACGCTCGCGCCCGCCACCACCACCAGCATGATGGCCGGCATGGCCTCGCCGAGATCGCGAAGGCGCGACGACAAGCTCATTCCTTGGTGGTGAGGATCTTGATCAGCTCGCTTCGGGTCGCGTCGATCTCCGGATGCTCGCTCCACCATTGCACCGTGACTTCCTTGAACTTGACGTCGCGTTTCCGGTAATCGGCGATCATGGCGCCCATCTTCGAGCCCGGCATGAAATGCAGGTCGATCTTCCAAGTCTCATAGGCGAGCCGCTGCCCCTCCGGCGTCAACAGAAAGACCGTGAACAGCTTGGCCGCATTCGGATGCTGGGCATTCTTGGGAACCGCAAAGTAGTAGTAGCGCTGCTGTGCCGCGTCGAGCGGCATCAGCTGCGCGACCGGCGCGCCCTTCTCCTGCCATAGCAGCGCATCCTGTCCGGTGCAGTCCATCACCAGCGCGAGATATTCGCCGGTGGCCACCCGCTCGGTCTCGCCGCAACGCATCACGCCGGCGATCTGCCGCGCCAGCGCCCGCACATAGGTGACGGTCTTGTCCCTGCCCCAGACGTCCTCGGCGAGCAGCACGTCGAGGCCGGCGGCGTACGGCGTCGAGGCGATCTTGCCCTTCCATCCGGCTTTCAGAAAATCATCCAGCACCGCCGGCTTCATGGGGGCGAGCTGCGCGTTGTAGGTGACCCCCGAGAGACCGGTCACGATCCGGATGATCCGGCCGTCGAGCTCGATCATGTTGGGGGTGATGCGGCCCGGCAGGTATTGGGCCCAGTCCACCGGCTCGAGAAAGTTCAGCTTCACCACCGGGGCGATCTGCGGGGCGGCGCCGAGCAGGATGTCCACATGCGCCTTCTGCCCCGCGGCGGACTCGGTCGCCACCTGATTGATGACCCGCGCCATGTCGGGGCCGGGCAGAAAGTTGATACGGATATTGGTGCCGAGCGCCTTGTTCATCGCTGCCTGGAAACGCGCCGCGCCCTGGCTGCCGCCCAGCGTCGACTGGCTCCAGCTCAGCGTGACGGCACCTTCCCGGTTGGCCGCCGCGACAAGCTCCTTGAGGGCCGGATTGATCTCCTGCGCGACGGCTGCCGCGCCGCCGTTGAACAGCAGGGCGGTCGCCAGCGCGACGCGAAGCAGCCAATGGCGCTTCGAATATGAAGTCACCGGCGTCATCTCCTTTGGTGACGACGAGTTCATCAAACGGATCGTATCATTCTTTCGGCCGATGGGCCTTTCCGTCGCGCCCGATCTTGACGCCGTAATCGCGCTCGGCCGCCGCCGCCGAGACGTAACCGGCATCGATGTCCCGTTGAATCTGTTGCAGCCGCCGGCCGCAGGGCGGCCCATAGCCGCCGCCGCCGCCGGTTTCCACGCACACCAGGTCGCCCGCAGCAAGCGGATAGGCGTTCTCCTTGTCGATGCTCTGCGGCCGCTCCGATCCAGCCTTGCAGATGGTGAAGCGGCCGGGCTTGGCCTGTCCCCCACCCTGCACGCCCCAGGGCGGACACAGCGTGCGGTCGAGATTGGTTCCCAGATTGCAGGGCGCCAGCACCCGGTAGGTCTTGCGGAAGCCCAATCCGCCGCGAAACGTGCCGGCGCCGGCGGAGTCCTGGCGCAGCGAGAATTCCTCGATCCGGAACGGCAGCATGGCTTCCTGGAGCTCCAACGGGATGATCCTGGTGTCGCCATGCGCCATGGTGCGGAACGGGCCGGCGCCGTCATGGGTGGCGCAGGCGCCCCAGCCGCCGTGGCCGCTGTCGTGACTGTCGAAGAACGATCCGTTCGGGCGCCGGCCGTAGAACCGCACGCCGGAATGGGTGCCGAAATGGCCGCCCGGCACGCGCGCAGGCAGCGCATCTTCCAGCGCCTTGATGATGGCGTCGATCACGGTCGGGAACGGGGTCGGATACATGAACATCGGCGCCGTCGGGTCGGCGCTCAGGAGCTTGCCGGGCGGCAGGATCAGCTTGATCGGGCGGAAGGTTCCCTCATTGGCCATCTCGGCCGCGCCCAGCAGATACTTGAACGCCACCCGGGCCGTCGTCTGGCCGCCGCCGAAATAGCCGGAATTGATCGGTCCCTTGGCTTGGCCGGCGAGCTCGGAATAATCGACCGTCAGCTCGTCGCCCTTGACGATCACCTTCACCCTGATCGGCACCGGCGTGTCGCCGCAGCGGTCGTTGTCGAGATAGGTCTCGGTCTTATAGGTGCCGTCCGGGATCGCGGCGATGAAGGCGCGGGCCGCCGCCTCCGATTGGTCGAGGATGAGCTCTACCGCGCGCCCGAAGGTCGCAACGCCATATTTGTCAGCCAGCTCCGCCGTGAGATCGCGCCCGAGCAGGCAGCCGGCGAGCTGCGCCGCGATGTCGCCCATGAGCTCGAGCGGCATGCGCGTGTTGTTCTCGATAATGCGATAGACTTCCTCGATCGGCGCGCCTTTCGACCACAGCTTGATCGAGCGCAGCTGCAGCCCTTCCATGAAGATGTCGGTCGAGGCGGTCTGGATCCCGCCGATCTCGATCCAGTGCACGTTGATGGCGAAGAACCCGATCAGGCTTTCGCGGCGCGCTCCCGCATAGATGGGCGTGTACATCACCGTGTTGTTGAGATGCTGGCCCTGCACCGCGGCGTGATTGCAGACCACCACGTCGCCGTGGTGAAGCCGCTCCTGGCCGTAGATCGACAGCCCGTCGCGCACCGCCATGCCGACCGAATCGGCGACGAAGGGCGGCATGCCGCCGGTGCATTGGGCCACCAGCTGCCCGTGCGCTCCGGTGAGGCCGACCGCGAAATCGTTGTACTCGTAGATGTAGGGGCTGAACGCCGTGCGCTTGATATTGGCATCGATCTGATTGGTGATCGAGACCAGGCGATGGCGGATCACCTCCAGGGTGATCGGATCGATGTCGGCGCCGCCTAATTTCACGGTGTCATGCCCCGCGGAAGCGGGGCACCCAGTAACCGCTGTAACATCAGTGGAACTCATGCTGTGCCCAAGTCGAGCTTCTGTGGTTACTGGGTCGCCGCTTTCGCGGGCGATGACAACATTGAGAGTAGGTTCAGCCCCGCCCGCACCGGATGCGGATCTCGCCGAGCGCTCCGATCTCGAAACGATCGCCCGGCCAGACCAGGGTCGTGGAGCCGTATTCTTCGATCAAAGCCGGCCCGGTTCCTTCAAAGCCCGGCGCGAGCTCGGTGCGGTCGAATATCTGTGCATCCAAAGTGCCGCCCACGGTGCCGAAATAAACCGGTCGTCGTTCCGGCGGTCGCAAGCCCGCATGCGCCCGCGGCAGCCGGGCGAGCTCGGGCCGTCGCAGCCGCGTGAAGGCCGATAGATGCAGCGCCTGCAGCTCGGCTGCGGCCTTCGCATCAGCGTGACCGTAGCGGCGTTTGTAGTCGCGATCGAAAGCCTGGCGAATGCCAGGCGGATCAGCGAGCCCGGAGATCGGCACCTTGATATTGTGACGCTGGCCGGCGTAGCGCATTTCCGCGTGGCGCTCGAACAGCACTTCGCGGGCGTCGAAGTCGCGCACCAGGGCGGCGCGGGCCTCGTTCTCCATCTCGGCGAACACCGCGTTAAGGGCCGCCACGGTGTTCTGGTCGAGGACGCCGACGAACGTCTTCGACAGATCGAGCCGCGCATCGGCCAGCAGCATGCCGACCGCCGAGAAGTTGCCGGGCTCGGGCGGCACGACCACGGTCGGAATCGAAAGCTCGCGCGCCAGCGCGCCGGCATGCAATGGTCCGCCGCCGCCGTAGCAGAACAACACGAATTCGCGCGGATCGAGGCCATGCCCGATCGAAATCTGCTTGATGGCGCCGGCCATGATGACGGTGGCGAGCGACAGGATTCCGTCCGCCATGCGGACCGCTCCATCGCGACCCGCAAAGCCGAGCGGTCCGGCGATCCGCCCGATCGCCTTGCGGGCGGCCTCGACCTCAAGCCGCAGCTCGCCGCCGAGGAAGCGATCGGGATGGAGGCGTCCGAGCACCAGATTGGCGTCGGTCACGGTCGGCTCGGTGCCGCCGTTGCCGTAGCAGGCCGGGCCCGGCATGGAGCCGGCGCTGTGCGGGCCGACATGCAAGCGGGTCTGCGGATCGAGCCAGGCGATCGAGCCGCCGCCCGAGCCGACCTCCACGATGTCGATGACGGAGGATTTGATCGGGAAGCCCTTCACGTAGCCGCCCGCGTAATAGACCGAATCGACGGAAAAGCGGCCGTTCTCCACCAGCGCGCATTTGGCGGTCGTGCCGCCCATGTCGAAGGCGATCACGTTGGCAAAGCCCAGCGCCTCCGCATAGGCGCCGGCCCCGATGCAGCCTCCGATCGGTCCGGATTCGACCAGTGCCACCGGCTGGGCGCAGCTGCGCTCGACCGAAAGCAGCCCGCCGTTCGAGCCCATCATGAACAGCGAGCCGGCAAAGCCCTTGGCTTGCAGGTCAGTCTCGAGCCGGCGGATATAGCTGGTCACCTGCGGTCCCACATAGGCATTGGCCGCGACCGTAGAGGTGCGTTCGTATTCGTACCATTCCCGCGTCAGCTCGGTCGAGCTGGTGACGTAGAGGCCCGGCAGGCGGGCGCGGAGCGCCGCAGCGGCTTGTTCCTCATGCACCGGGTTGGCGTAGGAGTTCATGAAGAAGATCGCGACCGCCTCGATGCCGAGCCCGGCCAGCTTGCCGGCGAGCGCGTCGAGGGCCGCAAGATCGAGCGCCGTCACGATCTCGCCCTTGGCTCCGATCCGCTCCTTCACCTCGAAGCGCAGCTCGCGGGGGATCAAGGGCTCGTCGCGGCGGTAATGCAGGTCGAAAGGATCGGGCCGGTTGCCGCGCGCGATTTCCAGAATGTCGCGAAAGCCCGCGGTCGTGACCAGCGCCGCCTTGGCGCCCTTGCGCTGGATCAGCGAATTGATCACCAGCGTGGTGCCGTGATTGACGAAGTGTGCGGCCTGCGGATCGAGCTTTGCCTTCACGAAGCAATCGAGAACGCCCTCGACCAGATTCCCATAGGTGGTCGGGCTCTTGGTATAGACCACCGTGCGGTTGTCATGATCGTAGCCGACCAGGTCGGTGAAAGTCCCGCCGATATCGACGGCCACGGCATGCGCCATCTGATTCCCTTCCGGTCCGTCAATCCGTGCTCTTGTAGGCGTCCCGCCAGCTTTCGCCGGCGCGGAATTCCTCGTCGTCGCCGTCGTAGCGCCACACGCCGCGCGTCGGCTTGTCATAGGCGGGCACGAAGCGGTCGCGATAGCGCATGCCGCAATAATGTGCCGGCTTCACCTGCTCCCAGCGGATGAAACCCTGCTCGCTGATGCAGTCGGCATCGATGCTCACCGCCTCGACCTTGCCGCACACCATGAGGCGGTTGAGCCACTGTTGCGTCCAGGCCACCTTGCATTCGAAATGGCTGCGGCATTCGGCAACCCGCGGCGGCCGCAATGTCCGCCCCGGGATCGCGGTAAGGCCGGCTTTGTCCAGCTCGTTCACGCCCGGGCGAAACGGCAGCCCGCAGAGGAGGACCCGATCCAGCATGGCCTGCTCGAACGGCACCACATTGACCACGAATTCGCCGGTGGCGAGCACATTTTCATAGGTGTCCTTGCCGGTCCCGCAGGTGAACGCGATGTAGACCGGATCGTGACACACGCGGGTGCAGGTCCCGAAGGCCGCGGCATTCGGGCGTCCTTCCCGATCCACGGTGGTGATCAGCACCAGGCAGGAGCTCGGGGCAAAAATATTGTCCCAGAATTCCGGGCTGACATCGACTTTATTGGCGGCGGGATTCATCGGGCTCGTCCGGTCGGGAATAAGGATAACGATGCAGGGGCGGGCCTTGTGCCCGCCCGGGGGGCGCCCACAAGGGGCGCCCCTACACCATGCGCTCTTCGCCCGACTAGAACGCGCGGCCGATGAGATGGTCAAGCGAGATGGTGCCGCCGCCATGCACCAGAAAGAAGAAAGCGCCGGCGGTCCACATCAGCGTGTATTCGAGGCCCAGGGTGTTCCAGAAATAGCCGCCCACCCGCCAGCGCTCGACATTGGATACGAGCAGGAACAGAAACACCGGCAGCGCGGCCGCGCGCGTGAGCAGGCCGAGCCCCAACAGCGGCCCGGCGATCAGCTGCGTGCCGGCGATCAGCGGGGCCCACAATTTGCCGGGCCGATATCCCCACCGATCGAGCGCTTCCGCCATCATCGCCAGATCGCGGATCGGCCCGCCGGTCGCGGGAAAGAAGCCGAACGCCATCCGCAGCCCGTGCGGCACCAGCGCCAGCCCGACCACCGCGCGCAAGAGCGCCTCGGCCCAGGGCGCCAGCGTCTGGTAGAGGGGGCCGAGGGCCGGGAAGATCAGTGGTGTTGAATCAAGCATTGCGCGCCGGACCTGTAGGGTGGGCAAAGGCGCGAAGCGCCGTGCCCACGCACGGCGTTTGATTTCAGATTGCGGCGCCGCCCGGGACGCGGCGGTGGGCACGCTTCGCTTTTGCCCACCCTACAAATTACAAACGTATCTCGCCGAGATTGACGCTCGCTCCAAGCTGCGCGTCCACCGTTCGGGTGCGGCCGTTCGCCGATATCTCGACGGTGTATTTGCCCGAATCCTCGTCGAGTTTGTCGAACTTGAAATCCCCGTAACCGTCGCTCAAGGCTTCGCCGATCAGGCGGCCGTCCTTGAGCAGCCGCACGCGCGCGCCCTCGACGCAATCGACCAGGCCGTTGGCCTCCGCCGCGATGCTGCCGCCGATGAAGCATTTCGAATAGCGCCACAGGTTGCGGTAGTACACCCGCGGCCTGCTGCCGAACTCGGGCCGCATGACCTCGAGGCACTCCTCGCGCACCATGCGGGCCATCTCCTCGTCCTCGACCGCGATCGCCCGCATGGCGCCGGTCGGGCAGGATTGGTGGCCGCGCGTCTGCTGCCAGCCGTCGTCGATGAGATGGGCGTCGAACGGCCAAGCCTGCGCGACGTCTTGCTCCTCGTTCCACCAGATGTGCCCATACGGACAGGCATCGACCAGGTCCTTTCGCCCCTTGGCCTTTTCCGGGTCGATCAGGACGATGCCGTCCGGACGCTTCGTGATCGCGTCGCCGGCTTTGGCCATGCAGGGCGCGTCGTCGCAGTGGTTGCACATGGTCGGAACGTAGGCGATGTCGATCATCGGCACCTGCCCGCGTTCCTTTTGCAGAATATTGATCCACTTGTGCCCGTGCCGCGGCATCGGCTTGGTGTAGCCCGGCCATTCGTTGCCGACATATTCGTCCATGGTCGCCAGCGTGCACAGATTACAGTTCGTGCACTCGGCGACATCGATGATCATGTTCCATTTTTTCATTGGTTTTGCTCGCTCCAAACTCCGCTCATTCCCGCGGACGCGGGAATCCAGCCTTTGCCAAATCGCACCGACTTTGAAGTCGGCAAAGTCTGGGTCCCCGCGTCCGCGGGGACGAGCGGACAGGCTCCATTGTCACTTCGCCGGCACCAGCGCCGGCGGCTTCGCCTTTTGCCTGACCTTGGGCTCCGGCCTGGCGGTCGCGAAGGCGCCCGCAAGGTGCTCGGTCCGCCCGTCCCAGGGCTCGATCTCGACCAGTGAATTGGCCCCGGCCAGCGCATGCGTCGATTTGGTCTGCGAGCGCTCGGGGGTGAGCAGGTTGAGGCAGCCGCCGCGATCGACCGACTTGCCGGGCTCGCCCATGGGCTCGTAGATCGCCGAGGATTCATAGCCGTGACAGACGCCGCGCGGCAGCCGCTGCGTCGGCAGCGCGGCGCAGATCACCGCGCCGCGGTCGTTATGCACCTTGACCAGATCGTGCTTGTTGATCCCGCGTTCGGCCGCATCCTGCGCGTTCAGACGGATGATCCAGTAATAGTAGCCGTCGACCTTGACCCGGTGGTCCTCGATGTTGAGCAGGAACGAATCCTTGCCGTCGCCCTGGGTGTGGAACGAATATTTCGAATGCGGCGTGAGCATCTGCAGCGGATAGCGCTCGAACATTTCGCCCGAATGCTGCCCCTCCCAGGACGGCTCGTATTTGACGATCGGCGGGCGTTCCGGATCGTTGAACCGCTTGAGGCTGTTGCACTCGAATTCGAGCTTGCCCGACTGCGTCTGCAGGCCGCGCAGATATTCCTGCGTGTAGTCGGAGGGCAGCGGCTGCGCCTCCGGCACGTCCTTCTTGCGGTTCTCGAAGAACCAGCGGAAGGATACCGGCGCGCGCAGCTTTTCCTTCTCGGCCGGCACCACGAAATAGCCGCGGCGGATGAACTTCTTCCACGATATGCGCTTGGGCAGATCGGAGGCTTCGAACAGGCGCTTGACCCAGTCGATCTCGTTGACGCCTTCGGAGAAGTAGTTGGCGAGGCCGAGCCGCTTGGAGAGCTCGTTGAAGATCCAGAAATCGGATTTCGACTCGCCCAAGGGTTCGATCGCCGGCGCCTGAAATACGATGACGCGATGGTTGAGCTGTTGCTGGCCGTGATGCCCGTAGCCGCCGAGCCCGGCCCATTCGCTGATGTCGACCCGCTCGAAATTGGTGCAGGCCGGCAGGATGACGTCGGCGAACTTGGCCTCGCCCTCGAACCAGATCGATTGATTGACCACGAATTCCAGGTTCGCCGACTGGTACATCTTCACCCAGCGATTGGTGTTGTTCATGGTGGAGAGGATCGAGCCACCGTACTTGTAGAGCATGTGCACCGGCGAGTGGCCGGGCGCCGGGTAGGAGAACTTGGCGAACTGGTGCTCGATCGATTTGCCGATCCACGGATAGCCTTCGGCCTTGCCGTCCATGATGGCTTCCGGCGCAAAGATGCGCGGGATGCGCTGGAAGGTCGTCGCCATCGTGGGCAGCTGCGGCATGCGCTGATACAGTTCGACCGGCATCGAGGTGTTCTCGAGGTCGCCCGACATGCCGCCGTCCGCGTAGCCCGGAAAATAGAAATTGAAGTCGAGCGGGCAGCCCCACTGCAGATTGCCCATGTTGACGCCCGGCTTGCCGAGGCCCTGCATC
>Ga0210403_10002485_pt1 | contig 16580 bp, 13 predicted proteins | sample IncBWC19MmetaG_FD_150863 | JGI IMG/M metagenome (GOLD analysis project Ga0210403, IMG submission 150863) | Forest soil microbial communities from Barre Woods Harvard Forest LTER site, Petersham, Massachusetts, United States - Inc-BW-C-19-M | ecosystem: Environmental > Terrestrial > Soil >... | reverse complement strand
CTCGAGCAGCACGGCGATCCCCTTGTAGGGGCGCATCAACCCGAAGCACAGCACCACCGGGCGCTCGGCGCGCGTGGCGGGCTCTGGCGAGGGGTCCGGCGCGGCGGCGGCCAGATGGGCGAGCACGCCGTGCGGGATCACGTGCACGCGATCGGGGTCCACGCCGAGCTCGCCGGTGAGGCGCAGGCGGCCGTGCTCTGAGTGGACCACCACCGCGTCGAAGCGCTCGTAGAGGCGCTGCTGGGCGGCGCGCTGTCCCGGCTTCGGCTCGCGTGGGAGCACATCGTGCGCGGTGAGCACCAGCGGACGCCCCGACGGCAGGAGGTACCGGTCGAGTTGCTGGACGGGCAGCCACTGGAAGTGCACGATGTCGGCCCGGCTCGCCGCCCGCCGGTAGCGGAGCATGTCGGGCACGTGCGCGGCCAGCTTCAGCGCCCGTCGTGCACGTGGGTCGCGCGCGGCGCCCGCCGCCAGATAGAACGTCTCATGGCGTGCATAGCCCTCGGCAACGGGCACCGGGCCGTAGGCGAAGCGGCTGGTGAAGAGCTCCACCTCGGCCCCCGCGGCGCCCAGCGCGGCGCACAGCGCGTGGTCGTAGGGCGGCGTGTAGGCCGAGGGGTCGACTATGTGGACACGCACTGCAGTGGACAATATGCGCGTGGACGCCCCCCGGGGAGAGGATCAGGCGATGAGGGGCCCTGGCCCTGCACGCGACGCTGGCCGCGGCCGGCAGGAGATCGAGCTGTCGTTCTGCGTGGTGAACACCTCGCAGCGCGAGCTGTTGATGGGCGGCCTCGACGCGATCGCGCGCGAGCGCAACAGCCTGCCGTTCGCCACCGAGGTGCTCGTGCTCGACAACGGATCGCGCGACGGCTCGGCGCAGGCGGCCCGCGAGCATCCTGCGGTCACCGACACGATCGCCCTCGATCAGCGCACGGGCAAGGCGCTCAACGACTCCGAGCTGCTGCGCCGGGCGCGCGGCCGTTATGCGCTGCTACTCAACGAGGACTCCGAGCTGCAGGCGGGCGCGACGCTCGCACTGTGGCGGGCGCTCCAGGATCATCCGCGGGCGGCCTGTGCGGGCGCGCGGCTGCTGCGTCCGGACGGCGCTGCGCAGGCGTCCGCGTGGCGTTTCCCCACGCCTCTCACCGCGCTCGCGGGCGCGCTGCTGCTGCACCGCCTGTTCACCGTGCAGAGCCGCGGCAGCACCACGCGCGAGGTCGATTGGTGCCAGTCGGCTGCGCTGCTCGTGCGGCGCGAGGCGGCAGCGGAGGTGGGGTATCTGGACCCCGCCTTCTTCGTGTACTCCGACGAGGTGGACTTCGCGCGCCGCCTGCGCGCCGCCGGATGGCGCAGCCTGTACGTGCCCGCCGCAGCGGCGATCCATCACGAGCAGCTGTCCACCGGCGCCATCCCCGAGCGTCGCATCGTGGAACTGGCGCGCGGGCGCGACCTGTACATGCGCAAGCACCATTCCGCGCGGGCAGCGCGCGCAGTGCGCTGGCTGACCGCGTGGAGCTACGCGCTGCGCGCGCTGGCCGCGATCGTTCTTCCGGGCCACGACGCGGTGCGCTACTTCAGGCACGTCGCCGCCACGCTGCACCCCGAGCGCGGCGAGGGCCTGCGCGAGGCGGCAGCGGAGTACAACCGCACACCGCGGCCTGAGCCGAGCGCGGGCCCGGAGCCGGGAGTGGCCGGCTAGCGAATGGCGAGCTGGGCCGCCACGGCGTCCACCACCGCAGGGTCCAGCTGGGTGCCAGCCACACGATGCAGCTCCGCCATCGCCTCCTCGGGCGCGCGAGCCGGGCGGTAAGGACGGTCTGTGACGATCGCGTCGAATGTGTCGCAAGCGGCGATGATGCGGGCGGCGAGCGGTATCTCGGCGCCGGCGAGCCCGTCGGGATACCCTGCGCCGTCCCAGCGCTCGTGGCTGCCGCGGACGGCGGGCGCCAGGTGTGCGAAGGCGTGGATGCGCGCCACCAGCTCGCCGCCGATCGTCGTGTGGCTGCGCATCGTGACCCACTCCTCGTCGGTTAGCGGGCCGGGCTTCAGCAGGATCTCGCTGGGAACCGCGATCTTGCCGATGTCGTGCAGCATGGCTGCGTAACGCACGTCGCGCGCCTGGGCCGCCGACAGCGCCATGCCCAGCGCCACCTGCTCGGCGAGCTCGGCGACGTCCTCGCCGTGGGCCGCGGTGTAGTCGTCCTTGGCCTCCACTGCGCTGGTCAGCGTGGCGAGCACCGTGGTGAACGCGTTCTCGAGGTCCGCGATCAGTCTCGCGCGGTGCAGCGCAGCACCGAAGCTCGCTGCGATGGCCTCCACGAGCACCGCATCAGGCTCGGTCAACGAGCCCGGCTCGGTTGCCTCGATGTTGATCACGCCCCACACGCTTCCGTCCACGAGGACCGGCACCGACAGCTCCGCGCGGGGGTCCGTGCTGGGGTCGCGCGCGATGTAGTCGGGGTCCGTTCGGGTGTCCGCCACGAGCTGGGTGAGGCCCGAGCGCGCCGCCCGCCCGTTGACGCCTACGGACACCGGCTGCTCGGTGAGCAGGAACTCCGTCATCACCTCGGCGAGCGGCCCCCGCCCGGCGACCAGGCGCAGCACGCCGTCCTCGTCCAGGCGCTGGATTGCAGCGAGGTAGAAGGCGAACGTCCCGTGCAGCTCCTCCACGACCATGTCTGCCATCTCGAGCACGTCGTTGGTGGCGGCCAGCCGCGCCGTGAGGCTTGCTGCCACGCGCAGTTGCTCGCGCACATACACGAGCTCGCCCGCAGCGGCCACGTTGCGCACGCGCGTGTCGGCGCGATGGCGGCGCAGCGCCTCCGCGCGCCGTCGGCGCTCCGTTGCGCCCGGCGGGCGCGTTGACTTGACGGTCAGATCTGGCACGACAGGATGTCCAATCGGCCGACGATCCCTGCGCCTTGAGCGCGACAGCGCTCAGTTCAACGCTCCGGCCGTGGCAGCTGGGCGGGGCCAAGGCCGCTACAGATCCCGAAGCGGGTCCTCCGCATACGCCTCCACGGCGCCGTGACCGGTGCGGAAGCGCGCCACGCGACGGCGCCCGTCGGCCACCAGCGCCCTGGCCTGCGCGAGCTCGTGGGGGTGCACGAAGCGGGTGAGCAGCAGCAGCGCGGGCGCAAGCAGCAGCCAACCTGCCCTCGTGATGAGGCCCACGAGCCCGTCGGTCGGCAGCAGCAGCTCGCCCGAGACGGCCACCGCTGCGAAGACGACGGTGAGCTGCGCCAGCCGGCGCCATTCAAAGCCCACACGGAGCAGCCTGCGCGTGACCACGTACATGACGACCAGCATCGCCGCGTAGGCGCCGCACAGGGCGATCCCGGCGCCCGCGATGCCAAGGCCGGCGCTGCCGCGGGGCACGAGCGCCGGCAGCAACGCCACGTTCATCGCGAGGCCAGCCGCCGCCGCTGGCAGCGTGCGCGTGGTCACCCGTGCGCGGCCTGCAATCGCCACGAACACGAGGAACAGCCCGTAGAGGGCCCATCCGAGCGCGAGCCAGGGGAGCGCGCGATAGGCGCCGAAGTAGCGCGGGTCTGAGAGCAGCCGCACCATCCAGCGCCCCAGCAGCGCCACGCCGCAGACCACCACGCCCGTGGCCAGCGCGTAGTAGGTGCTCACGAGCGAGTACAGCCGCGCCGCCTCCTCGTCGCTCTCGATCGAGTAGGCCAGCGGCGGCCACGCGTACTGGAAGCCGCGCACCGCCACGAACACCACGGTGGCGAGCTTGATCGCCACCGCGTACAGGCCCGCGGCGGCGTGCGAGTAGACCCTGAACAGGTAGAAGCGGTCGGCTACCTGCAGCGCGTACACGCTCGCGTCAGCCGCCACGGTGGGCAGCCCGAAGCGGAGCATCGGCCCCAGATCCTCCATGCGGACCCGCAGTGAGACGCGCGGGCGCAGCACCCACCAGAGCCCGAGCACCACGATGGCCGAGGCGCCGAAGTTGCCGAGCAGCAGGCCGCGCGCGCCCTCGCCGGCGAACACCACCAGCGCGATGGTGAACGTGACGGTCAACGCCACGTTGGCCCCAGAGGCGATCATGTAGGTGCGCGCGCGCTCGTCCACGCGCAGTTGCGCGTAGGCCATCTCCAGGTTGGTGAAGGCCCACAGGCCGAGCACCGCGCAGTCGATCAGCAGCGGGTCGTCGAAGCTCAACAGCAGGCGCGAGAGATCGCCCGCGAACAGGAGCGCGATCCCGGCGGCGAGCGTGGTGGTCCACGCGACGGTGGCGGTGGCGGTGCGGGCGATGCGCTCGCGGCGGGCTGTGTCCTCGTCGTCGAAGTAGAAGCGGATGAACGCCTCGTGCACACCCACCCGCAGCAGGATGCTCGTGAGGATCACGGCGGTGAGCAGCGCTTCCGCTGCTCCGTAGGCGGCCGGTTTGAGGTGATGGGTGTACAGCGGCAGCGTGATCAGGGCCAGGCCCTTCGCCACTATGTCCCCGAACTGGTAGGCCGCTCCGGTGGTGAGGAGGCGCTTGAGGTAGCCGAGCACGGCTCAGAAGCTACTTGCCGCCCGGGCAGCAGCGGCCCCGGCGGGCTCGGGCAGTCGCGCGCGCTCACCGGCCTGCTCGTCGCCGGCGAGCGCGAGCCCGATCGCGAGCAGTGCCCAGGTGAACGGATCCTCCAGGAAGTCCGCGTATGTCCAGGTGTGCAGCACGAGCGCCGCGAAGCAAGCCGCGAGCGCGATCCTTGGCGGCGAGCGGCCCGCGCCGGCGAACAGCACGAACAGGGCCACGATCAGCAGCGCGAGGTACACCGCGAGGCCAACGATCCCCTGCTCCGCGGCCACCGTGATGGGGATCGTGTGAGATGCCGAGGTGGCGTTGGCGGAGCTGGCGCCACCATGGCGCTTGTACTCCTTTTCAAAGGATCCCGGGCCGAAGCCCTGCAGTGGACGCTTGGCGAACAGTTCGAGGCCCCCCGAGATCAGCTTGGTGCGCCCGCTGGTGGCGTTGCTGGTGGAGCCCCCGCTGCCCTTGAGGCCGAAGTGCAAGCTGGCGGGCGCGAGCAGCACGAGCGCTCCGGCGAGTGCGAGCCCCGCGATCGAGACGTAGAGCGTGCCGCGCACGTCCCAGCGCCACGCCGCCAGCAGCACCAGCCCCAGCAGCAGCGCGGCGATGCTCGACTGGGAGAAGCTCGTGATCAGCCCGCCCAGCAGCCAGGCGAGCACGGCGGCCCCGACGAGGATGTGGCGACGGCGGCCACTCCAGAGCACGACCGTGCTCACCGCGACCATCACCAGCGCGAGGAAGCGTCCGTAGATGTTGGGGTCGAAGAACAGCGAGTTCACCCTGAAGTAGTTGTCGTACTGGTTGGCCGCCACCACCTTCGGGTTCAGGAACAGGGACTTGCGCGCGTACTCCACGAACCCGACCCCGGCGAACACCACGGCCAGGGCCACCGCCACCCCAAGGCAGCGCAGGAGCAGCTCCGGCGTCCAGCGCACCCGGCGCAGCAGCAGGAACAGCAACCCGAACGGGACGTAGAAGAACGCGATGTTCTCCGCGGCCTTGGTGTGGTCTGCCGAGTAGATCGCCTGCAGCGCATACAGCGCCACCGCGCCGAACAGGAGGCGCTGAACGCCGGCCGGGGTCAGCCACGAGGACGGCACGCGCCACCCGGCGGCCACAGGCGCAGGGTGGGTAGCGCCCTCGCCGCGTCGGCTCGCCGGCCACCGCAGCAGCGCGGGCAGCAGGTAGGCGATCGTGCCGGCCGCCACCACCAGGTAGAGCGGGATCAGCAGGTTGACGGTCTTACCGCCCGTGGAGATCGGCAGCCTGAACGGGAGCGCGAGGATGGCAAGCAGCGGCAACGCTTCCTCCCGCCGGCGCATCAGCAGCACGAGCGCGCCGACTATCACTGCCGCGGCAAGCGCGCACGCCGCCAGCACAGCGGGGCTCGGCAGCTTGGTGGCGAGCACTGCAGTGGAGGCCGCGGTCACCGCGCCACCAGGGTGAAGTCGCCCGGGGATCTGAGATCGCGGTCCTGTCGGCGCAGGTGCACGTGCACGAAGTATTCGCCGCCCGGAGCGAACGCTCCCGCGATCTTCGGCACGAGGATCGGGCGGCCGTGCGGGCTCAGCAGCACACGGGATCCGTGAGCGGTTCCCCGTCGGCCGCTCCAGCGCAGCGAGAACTGTTTGTAGCGCGCCACGGGGTAGTCCCGCACGAGCGTGGCGACCGTGTTGCCCGAGGTGTCGAGCACCGTGACGGTGGCCGCGTCAGCCTGGGCGAGCTTGAAGGAGATCCCCTCGAGACCGGCTTCACCGACGGCGCCGGGCGAGAAGGACGGCGACAGCTTGAAGCTCTGCACCACCGTGGGCGTGTGCTTCAACCGTTGCGTCACGAAGAAGGCCGCGAAGCACGCCAGGATGAGCAGCGTAAAGACGATTCGTGCGAGCGGATCGGTGGTCGCCTTCCACGTCCCCCCCTCATCCGGCGCATGCTCTGAGGCCACGCCGGCTCCGGTCAATCGTCGCCGCCCACCGCGAAGTGCTCGACGGTGTCGGAGCGCAGGCCGAGGCGCAGCGTCTCCAGCGAGAGCACATCGGCGGGCGCGATGTTGCCGAGGCTGCACTCGGTGCCGAAACGCTTGAGCAGCCACACCTGCTGGCGTTGCAGGGGCGCGTCGAAGATCAGGCGGTTGGGGTCCACCGCGTGGGCTATCTCGTCGATCAGGCCGGTGCGCACCTCGCCGTTGGCGCGATAGATGCCGGCCGTGCCCGACTCGCGCGCCTCCGCGATCACCTTCCACGCCCCGGCCGCGAGGTCCTGTTCGATCTGCTCGACCCACACGTACGGCGCCATGATGAAGTCCACGTCCTTGCTGCCCACCTCGGCGAACACCGTGAACTCGCCGGAGAGCCGCTCGATCAGCGCGCGCTTGACCTCGGGGTCGAGCGTGATCGTGCCGTCTGAGATCTCCACGTGCCGCAGGCCCAACTCCCTCAGCCAGGCGATCAGACCGTCTACCCGCCCCTGGCGGATGGCGATCTCGGTGAGCGTGCCCCCGAGCACCACGGGGATGCCGTGCGCGGCGTAGCGCTCGAGCTTTGGCGTCAGGTTCTCGGTGACCAGCGCCGTGCCCCATCCCAGCTTGACCACGTCAACGCTCGAGCCCGCGACCTCCAGCAGGCCGTCGACCTCGGCCAGCGACAGCCCTCGGTCGATCACGTGCGTGAGCCCTGTCTCTCGCGGCTTGCTCGAGCGCGCTGGGATGTCCAGGAAGGCGGCTATGGGGACGCCTTGTCGGCGCCGACCACCACAGCCACGTTCGCCGAGCCCGCCAGCGCTGCCACTGCCGATTCCATCGGCTGCACCTGGGATACGCCGATGGCGTGCGCCACGCCTTCGGCGTCGCTCTGATGCCCGGCCGAGTACTCCACCACGGTCGTCTGGCCTGTACCCGGAGGCGTGCCCGCCAGCGCGCTCGCCTGGGAGTAGCCGAGCTGCTGCAGCTGCCCCGATATGCGGTGGGCGAGGTTCGGCGTTTCGGTGGCGTTGATCACCGCAACCGGCGTTTCCGCCGCGTTGGCGGGCACAGCCGGCTTGGTGCTCGTGTGCTTGTGCGAGGGGTGTTTGGCACCCGTCGCAGTGGTGCCGGTGGAGGCCTGTGTGGAGGCCGCCGGAGAGCCGCCCGAGCCACCCAGGGCGCTCACCGCGACGGCGATCACAGCTACTACTGCCACCACGCCCGCAACGATCATCAACGTGGTGCGCCCCGGAGAGCGCCTATCGCCGCCGCCACGAGCGGCGCCTGGCAGCGCTCGACGCCCGCCTGCGCCCTTCGCACTCGGCTGGGAGAGCGCGGCGGCCGCCCCACCCCTCGACGCGGTAGGTCGTGGCGCAGGCGCCGCTGCTGCCGCCGCTGCAGCGCGGCGTGGCGCGGGAGGAGCCGGCGGTGCTGGTGGGCGCGGCGGGCTCGGTGCCCGGGGCGCGCTCCCCGCCGCCGTGGCGGCGGCGGTCGCCGGGGCGGGAGCACGCTCGCCGAGACCAGGGGGGGCCGCCGGGGCCTGTGGTGGCTGACCGACCCCCGGTTGGGCGGACGGCGTGGCCGATGAAGTCAGGGTGGCCGCGGCCGCGGCCGCACGCGCCGCTGCCGTTGACGCGGCGGGCGCGGTTGGTGGCGCAGGGGCTGTGGGCGACGCAGGCGCTGTGGGCGAGACGGGCGCCGTTGGTGCTGTCGTTGGTGCAGGCGCAGCGGGCGGCGGAGCGAGGCCGGCCGGCTGGCCGGCCGCCGGCGCTGGTTGTGCCTGTGCCGCCGGTGGGACAGGCGAGGCGGATGCCGCCAACTGTCCAGGGGGAGGCACCGGAGCGGGCAACGGTAGGGGAGCAGCGGGGATGGTCCCCGCTGGGACCGGCGCCGGCGGCTGCGCCGTGCCGGGGTTGAGAGCGGCCCCCGGCGTGGTCGGCGCGGCCCCCGGGGCAGGGGCGCCCGCGCGCGGCTGGGCGCCTGCGGCGCGCGCCACGGGCCGCGCCATCTGCCCACCCTGCGCGGCCTGCGTGCGAGCGGCCGCAGTAACACGCTGCTCGAGCTCGGCCGCGCGCTCGGGGGCACGCCCGGCCCAGTCGCGCAGGCGCTTGAGCTCGCGCGCTTGAGAGAACACGAGTAGCGAGAGGATCGCTATTCCCGCCAGCGCCGCCAGCGCCGCGATGGCTCCGATCTGGGTGAGGGTGTTGGACAGCGACAGCGCAGGCGGCAAGAACGTCATGAATTGGGGGAGTGTACGAGGGGCGGAGGCGCATCGCGTTGGTCGGAGAGACCCTTCTGCTCGTCCACCTCGGCTTCGCGCGCGCCGCGCATGATGCCCTCGCGGCGATGCTCCTCGGGGCTCTCGGGAGGCTCGTGGCGCTCGGCGGAGAGCTCGGTGACCTTCGCCGCCAAGCCCGCCGCGTCGCCTTCGAGGACGAGCAGCTGGATCTCGGCGAACATCGACTCCACCGACTCCACCGCCAGCGGCTCGCGCTCGGCGCGGAGGATCTTCTCCGCCGCGGTGGGCTGGGCGCGCTCGTAGGAGTTGAACAGCTCCTCGTGCAGCTTCTCGCCCGGGCGCGCGCCCACGATCTCGATGTCGATGTCGCGGTCGGGGTCCAGGCCCGAGAGGTCGATCATCGCGCGTGCGAGATCGACGATCCGCACGGGCTCGCCCATCTCCAGCACGAACACGTTGGCGCCGACCGCGAAGGCGCGCTCGCCGGGCCCACGCTCCTCCGATGCCAGCGAGCCGGAGCGGATGATCAGCTGCACGGCCTCGGGGATGGTCATGAAGTAGCGGGTCATCCGCTCGTCGGTGACTGTCACCGGTCCGCCGCGCTCGATCTGACGGCGGAAGATGGGCACGACGCTGCCCGAGGAGCCGAGCACGTTGCCGAAGCGCACGGCCGCGTAGTGGGTCTGGGGGAAGCGCGCGGTGGCGGCCTCCAGCGCGAACTCGGCGAGCGCCTTGGAGGCGCCCATCACGGTGGCCGGCGCCACCGCCTTGTCGGTGGAGACGAGCACGAACCGCCTCACACCTGCGTCGCCGGAGACGTGCGCGACGACCCTCGTGGCGATCGCGTTGTTGCGCACCGCCTCCACCGGGTTGGCCTCCATCAGGCCCACGTGCTTGTAAGCGGCTGCGTGGAAGACGACGGTGGGGCGGTGCTCGGCGAAGACCTCGCGCATCCGCTCCTCCTCCTTGCAGTCGGCGAGGACCGCGGCGAGCATCGAGGGCGGGACGTGGCGCTCGTCCTCCAGCTCGCGCTGGATCGAGAAGAGGTTGTCCTCGGCGTGGTCGAGCAGGATTATGCGGTGCGGCTCAACGCGCGCGATCTGGCGGCACAGCTCGGAGCCGATGGAGCCGCCGGCGCCCGTGACGAGCACGGTCTCACCGGCCAGGTAGGCGCCCACGCGCTCCAGCTCCATGTGCACAGGCTCGCGTCCGAGCACGTCCTCCACGCGCACCTCGCGCATCTGGCGCGCGAGCGCTCCGCGCGTCTGGAGCAGCTCGAACACGGTGGGCAGCGTGCGCACGGGGATCCCCCGCTGGCGGCACTCCCGCACGATGCGCGCGCGGGTGGATCCCGGCGCGGAGGGGATCGCGATGATCACTTCGTCGGGCTCGGAGTCGTCCAGCACACGGGGGAGGTCGCCCTCGGTGTTGCCGCGCACGCGGATGCCGTCTATCCGCAACCTGCGCTTGCCCGGGTCGTCGTCGAGGAAGCCCACGGGCACGAGGCCCAGCTCGCGGTTGCGCATGATCTCGCGCAGGACCATCCTTCCCCCCTCGCCGGCGCCCGCGATCAGGACGGTGCGCTCGCCCTTGCGCCCGCCGCGGAAGGCGGCCAGCGGGCGGCGCTCGTACAGGCTGCGCGCGACCGCGCGCACGCCCACGAGGAACACGAGCGAGAGCAAGGCGAACAGCACGATCACGGCGTTGGGGAGCACCACCGCCACCGTCACTCCGTGGCTGTGGTGCACGTAGCGATACACCGGCCGGAGCACCTCGACCGCCACGACCGTCAGCAGCACGATGACCACCACGGCGCGCACCACCGACTCGTAGTCGCGCTGGCCCGCGTAACGCCAGCGGCGCTGGTAGACGCGGGAGAGCACCAGCACGGGAAGGCTGCCGATCGCCACCCACCAGATCGTCGTTTCGCGCAGCTCGGCGTACTGCTCAGGCGGCCCGCTGTTGAAGCGCAGCTGGAAGGCCAGGTAATAAGCGAGCGCGACCAAAGCCCCGTCCACCACGAGCTGCGGCAGCGAATGACGGTGCAGCGGAAGGGCCGCGGAGCGGATCCGTCGGCGCATTGTGCACAGATTGTAAGGGCCCGTCACGACCCTGGCGCGCAGCGCCCCTTCGCCGTCAGCTAAGCGCCAGCGGCGAAAGCAGCAGCTCGATCAGCGCCCCCGGGTCGCGGCGGACGCGCGGCGGACGCGGACGATCGTGCCGTGGGCTGAGCTCAAGCGCGGCCGGGTCCGCCAACCGGCGGAGGCGGTGTTCGGCGATCAGGCGCTCGTCCACAGCCCCGAGGCGCCCCTCGAAGGTGGTGTACACGGGCGTGCCGAGCGCCACCGCCTCGCGGTTCATGGTCCCCCCCGCGGAGATCACGAGGTCCGCATGGGCGATCAGCGACTGCGCGTCGATCGCGTGCTCGGGCACCACGAACTGCGGGACGGCGCTGAGCTCGGCGCGCTGGGAGTCCACGCGCGGGAGCACCACCGGCTGGACCCCATCGCTCGCCGCCGCGTCGCGCAGGCGCTCCAGCACGCGCGCGAACACGTCATTCTCGAAGCGGTGGTAGAGCGAGAGCACCGGCGGCGGGCGCACGACCACGATGGGCCGCTCGCGGTCCAGGCCCAGCTCGCCGAGCACGGCCTCCTCCGGCTCGAAGTCGGCGAGGTAGTACTCCTCCTTCAGGCCCGCGTAGCGGCGCAGCTTGCCGGCGGCTCCGTAGCGGCGCAAGCGCTCCGGGGGGATCGCCTCGGGCACGACCACGGCACTCGCCAGCCGGCAGTTGACGTTGTGCTGGACGGTAGCCCACTCGTAGTCGAACATCGTGGCGCTGGGTATCCGCAGCAGCGCGGCAGCCAAGGTGATGTCGTTGGAGCCATGACCGAGAGCGATGTCGAAGCGCCTGCCGCCGGCCGCGCGCGCGTCGGCCAGCGCCCAGCGCACGAGCGCGCTGGAGCGCGCGGCGAGTCCCGTGGCCTTCGCCGCCAGGCGCCCGCCGCGGTGATGGCCGATGGCCTCGTGTTCCACGCCTAGGCGGCGGCACAGCTCGAGCGTCTGCGCGAAGTCGCGGGCGGTCACCCGCACCTCGTGGCCCTCCGCGCGCAGCCGCTCGATCACCGGGCGCATCACCAGCACGTGCGGGCTGTTGGTGAGATCGATCCAGACGCGCATGCGCCGGGGACGGTAACGGCAGACGGGCATCGCCGCCGACGGCCGGTATCGTTGGCGCCCGATGCTCGTCCTCGCATCCGTCTCGGAATCGGTGGTCAACCTCGCCTGGCACTTCGTGCGCGATGCAGGGCTGCCGGCCGTGTTCGTGCTGATGGTCGCCGAGAGCGCCTGCATCCCGATCCCCTCCGAGGCCACCATGCTGTTCGCGGGCTTCGCCGTGGCGGCGCCCGGGTCGAGCCACGCGCACCACCACCTGACGCTCCTGGGGATCGTGGCAGCGGGCGTGCTCGGCAACCTCGTGGGCTCCTGGATCGCCTACGGGGTCGGGCGAGGCGGGCGGCTCGAGCTGATCGAACGCCACGGTCACTGGCTGCACCTGAAGCCCAGCCACATCGAGTGGGCCGACCGCTGGTTCGCCCGCTATGGAGCACCTGCGACCTTCTTCAGCCGCATGCTGCCGATCATCCGCACGTTCATCTCGCTGCCGGCCGGAGTGGCGAAGATGCCGTTCGCGCGCTTCACCGCACTCACGCTCGCCGGCTGCGTCCCCTGGGTTCTCGGCCTCGCGCTGGCGGGCGAAGCCGTGGGGCACGAATGGGAGAGCGTGCGCAAGGGCTTCGATTACGTGGACTACGCGATCATCGCCCTCGTGGTGGTAGGCATCGTCTACGCCGTGGTGCGCCGGCGGCGCGGGCGCCAGCCGGCGACCGATGCGGCTGGCTGAGGGCCCAACTCCGCTGCGCCACGTGGTGGCGCTGGGTCTCCTGCAGGGGCCTGCCGAGTTGCTGCCGGTGTCCTCGTCCGGCCACACCACGTTGATCCCCTGGCTCGCGGGGTGGCCGTACGCGAAGCTCGACGGATCGGCCCGCAAGTCCTTCGAGCTGGCCCTGCACGCGGGCACGGCCGTGGCGCTGGCGATCGACATGCGCGAGGAGCTGCAGCAAGACGCGGCGCAGCTGAACCCGCGCCGCGCCGCTGCGCTCGTGCTCTCGATCGCGCCCCCGGCGCTGGCCGGCCTGGCGATGCGGGGGACGGTCGAGCGGCGCCTCAGCGGTCCGCGCTCGATCGCCGTCGGACTGCTGGCGGGCGGGGTGGCGATGGTGCTCGCGGACGCCCGGTCACAGCAGGGTGAGCGGGGCTGCGGCGACGCCCAGCCCGCCGACGGCCTGGCGCTCGGCGTGGCGCAGGCGCTCGCGCTGATCCCCGGCGTGTCGCGCAGCGGCGCCACGCTCACGGCTGCGCGGGCACGGGGATTCGACCGCCCGGCGTCGCATTCGCTGTCATGGCTTGCGGCGCTGCCGGTGCTGCTCGGCGCGAGCCTGCTCGAGGCCGGAAGGCTGAGCCGCGGCGCGTCGATCGACCGCCGCACCGCCGGGCTCCTGGCGGTGGGGGGCACGAGCGCGTTCCTCTCGACGCTCCTCAGCTCGCGCATCCTCCGGCGCGGCGGGTACCGTGACCGTGCGCTGCTGCCCTACTCGCTATACCGGTGCCTGCTCGCGGCCCTCGTGCTCGGCCGTCTGCGGCGCGCGCGCTGAGCGATGGCCGCGATCGGCACGCTGATCGGCGGCCGCTACAGGCTCGAGGCGGAGATCGGCCGCGGCGGCATGTCCTCGGTGTACCGCGCCTTTGACACCGTGCTCGAGCGAACCGTGGCGATCAAGCTGATGCACCGCGAGATCGCGGCTGACTCCGACCAGCTCGAACGCTTCCGGCGCGAGGCGCGTTCGGTGGCGCAGCTCAACCACCCGCACGTGGTGACCGTGATCGACGCCGGCGAGGAGCCCTCGCCCGAGGGCGAGGGCGAGGGCGCGCCCTACATCGTGCTCGAGTACGTGGACGGCGAGACGCTGAAGGCCGTGATCCGCCGGGAGGGTCCGCTGGACATCCCGCAGGCGATCGCCTACGCGATCGAGATCGCGCGCGCTCTGGGCGCCGCGCACGAGCATCAGATCGTCCACCGCGACGTCAAGCCCCACAACATCCTGATCGGCCAGGAAGGCGGCGCCAAGATCACCGACTTCGGGATCGCGCGGATGCTCACCGAGGAAGGGCTCACGATGGCCGGCCGGGTGCTTGGCACGACCGACTACGTCTCCCCCGAGCAGGCGCTCGGGCACCCGGTGACGGGCCAGTCGGACCTGTACTCGCTGGGAGTGGTTCTCTACGAGATGCTCACGGGCGATGTGCCCTTCCACGGGGACTCGCCGGTGGCGGTGGCGATGAAGCACGTGCGCGAGCAGGTCCCAGACGTCCAGCGCCAGCGCCCCGAACTGTCGGCCGCGACGGCGGCCGTGGTGGACCGCGCGGTGGACAAGGACGTCTCCAGGCGCTATCCCGACGCGGCGAGCATGGCGGCTGCGCTCGAGGACGTGCTCGCGGTCGAGGCCTCGCGGTCTGGGCAGGCCACGGGCGAGGCGACCTCCGTGCTGCGCACGCTGCCGCGCCGCGCGCGCAGGCGCCTGCCCTGGCGAATGCGCCATCCGGCGCGGTGGGCGGCCATGTTCGCGCTCGTGGGGGTGGTGGTGGCCGCGGTGCTGTGGCTGGCGGCTGGGCATGCGCGTCGCGGCCCCGGCGTGGCCGCCACGGACCAGCGCGCGGGCCTCACACCGATACCCCTCAGCCAGACCGCCGCCCACGGCTACAACCCCTTCGGCACGGGCCCGGAAAACCGCGATCTCCTCGCCAACGTGGTGGACAACGACCCCAACACCACGTGGAGCACCGAGCAGTACTACGACGGCACGCTGAAGAAGCCCGGCGGGGTTGGCCTCGGTATCTACCTGGACGCCGCGCCGCAGGTGGCGGCCCGCGCGCTGGCCATCGAGACGCCCACGCCGGGCTTCGCGGTGCAGCTCTACGCGGCAGACACGATCAACCTAAACCTCTCCTACGGCGACCCCACGCTGCTGGGCGCGCGCGGCTGGCTGGGGCCGATCGGGAGCAGCGGCGATGTGCACAGCGGCGAACGCATCGCCATCCACGTCGACCGCCCGCACCGCTACTACCTGATGTGGATGACCGCGCTACCGCCCCACGCGCAGCTGGCGACCATCGACGAACTGACGCTTTTCAAGTAGCGGCGCCACGCCCGCGTCGCTCGGCCGCCTCGACCCTCAGTAGCTGTAGGAGCGCCGCTCGGCGTGGCGCTCGCAGGCGAGGCGGCAGAGGCGCTCCACGAGCTCGGGGTAGGGGTGACCCGATGCGCCGAGCAGCCGGCCGTAGACGCTCGTGGGGGTGAACCCCGGCATGGTGTTGAGCTCGTTCAGCAGCACGCGCTCGCCGTCCACGAAGAAGTCAACGCGCGCGAGGCCGTCGCAGCCGGAGTCCAGGAAGGCCCTCAGCGCGAGCTCCCTGACGAGCTCCGCGGCGGTGGAGCTGATGCGGGCGGGGATCAGCAGCTCCATTCCGCCGGGCGTGTACTTGGCCTCGTAGTCGTAGAACTCGCCCGCGAAGGAGATCTCGCCGGGGCCGGAGGCAAACGCGGGCGGGGCGCCCGCTGCACGCTCCTCGCCCAGGGCGCCCACGACCCCGCACTCCACCTCCACGCCCGCTGCCATCGCCTCCACGATCACGAGCTCGTCGTGGGCGAAGGCGGACCGGAGCGCCTCTCCGAGCTGCTCGGGCGCGGATACCTTGGCGATGCCCACGGAGGAGCCCTGGTGCGCGGGCTTGACGAACACGGGCAGTCCCAGCCGTGCGAGCTCCGCGAGCACATCGCGCTCGGAGGCGAGGAAGCGATCCCGGCGCACGCCCACGTAATCCACCTGTGGGATCCCCGCGGTGGACATGAGCCGCTTGAAGAGCACCTTGTCCATGCACACCGCAGAGGCGGTGACGCCGGCCCCCACGTAGGCGACATCGAGCGTCTCGAGCGCTCCCTGCACGGTGCCGTCCTCGCCGAAGGGTCCGTGCAGCACGGGGAACACCACATCCACTCCGAGCAGTCCCCCGCCGGGGCTCAGCTCCAGCGGCTGGTCCTCCAGGCGCCAGACGCCGTCGCGGCCGATCTCGATCCAGATGACATGGTGCCCACCCGCGAGGAGGCCGTCGCGCACGGAGGCGGCCGAGGCCAGCGACACCTCGTGCTCGGAGGAGCGGCCGCCCGCGAGCACCGCCACGGTGAGCGCCCTGTCGGCCAGCCGGCCGCGATCACGCAGCTCGCCGCTCACCCGGTTGGCGCCGGCGTCGTGGTGGTGGGGGTCGTGGTGGGCGTGGTGGTGGGGGTCGTGGTGGGCGTGGTCGAGGTGCCGAGCGCGCCCACGCCGATCGTCACGGTCGCGCCCTTGCGTGCGCGGGCGCCCGCGCTGGGGCTCTGGGTGAGCACGACGCCCACCTTCGCAGCGTCAGTGGTGGTGGCCGACACCACCTTCGGCGTGAAGCCCGCTTCCCCGAGTGCTGCGGCTGCGAGCGCCTCACTCTTGCCCACCACGCCCGGCACCGCCGCTGCCGTGGGCGCCTGCGCCACCACCAGATCGACCTTGTCGCCCGCATGCAACGAGGAGCTACCGGCGGGCGACTGCGAGAGGACCGTGCCCGGCGACTGCGTGGTGGAGGCCCTCTGCGTGACCGCTCCGACCGTTAGGCCCGCCGTGCTGAGCGAGGATTCGGCGGCGCTCTGGGACTGGCCCACCACATCGGGGACGCGCACCGGTGGAGGGCCATTGGAGACC